>Ga0209490_10003126_pt1 | contig 15507 bp, 15 predicted proteins | sample MAT06_FD_187209 | JGI IMG/M metagenome (GOLD analysis project Ga0209490, IMG submission 187209) | Freshwater microbial communities from Lake Fryxell liftoff mats and glacier meltwater in Antarctica - MAT-06 (SPAdes) (version 2) | ecosystem: Environmental > Aquatic > Freshwater > Ice > Liftoff...
CTTACCTACCATCTTCGCCAACCTAAAATTTTGCAAAGAAGACATTCTACAGTTTAATCCAGATGTGCTTATTCTTATAGATTACCCAGGCTTTAATCTCCGTATAGCCGAATGGGCAAAAAAGAAAGGTATTAAAGTAGTTTATTATATCTCCCCGCAAGTATGGGCATGGAAGGCTAATAGGGTTAAGAATATGAAAGTTTCTATTGACCTTATGTTGTGCATCCTCCCCTTTGAAAAAGAGTATTACCAAAAAAACTGGAACTGGAAAGTAGAATATGTTGGTCACCCTTTAATTGAAGTAGTAGATCAATTTATCAGCAAGCATGGAATACTGAAAGTAGAAAACAATGAAAAAGTAATTGCCTTATTGCCAGGTAGTAGAAAACAAGAAATTGCTAAGAAACTACCGATTATGTTAAGTGTAACTAGTCATTTTCCGAATGAAATATTTGTGGTTGCAAAAGCACCGGGACAAGAAGATTCATTTTATGAACCTTTCTTACAAGGATTTACTAACGTTAGTGTGGTTAAAAATAGTACTTACGAACTATTGCTAAAATCAAAAGCAGCATTGGTTACTAGCGGAACCGCAACTTTAGAAACAGCTTTATTTGCTGTCCCAGAAATTGTTTGCTACAAAGGAAGTAATATGAGTTATCAGATCATAAAGCGGCTAATTAAAATAAAATATATTTCGTTGGTAAATTTAATTATGGATAAGTTAGTTGTGAAAGAATTAATTCAAGGTAAATTAAATACCATCAACTTAAAAACAGAACTAAACGATCTTTTATACAATAAGCAGAAGCAAGAACAATTAGCAAGAGACTACAAAGACTTAAAAAATATACTTTCGGAAGGGGGGAATGCTTCTAAACAAGCAGCGAGTAAAATTGTAACGTTCTTAAAAGAATAATTTGCCTATTTCTTAATCATTGGCAAAACGAACATTTTTACAATCATAAATAGAATTGCAAATAAAAACATGATCAATGAAATTCTGTTCATTCCATGCATATATTTCATCCACTGAGTTCTCTCCTCATTTGGGTCTCTTTTTTTAATATAGAGGTATTCACTTAACTGCTTCCAAATTCCCATAACAAGTAATTTATTTAAAGATAACAAGAGTAGATCAAATTGGTTCGCTAAACATAAAGATCTTAGATTTGTCGTTATTAAAAACTAGCCATAATGCCTAAGATTTCATTCTTTATTTTCTTACTTTGTTCTTCAATTGTAGGTTTTACGCAATTTAACCCTACCAAAATAGACATCATTCGTGATAAATATGGTGTACCGCATATTTTTGGGAAAACCGACCCAGAAGTGGCATATGGCTTAGCTTGGGCACATGCCGAGGACGACTTCAACACCATCCAACAATCTTTAATGGCTGGCAAAGCAATACTGGCTCAATACCAAGGTAAAAAAGGTGCAAGTATCGATTATATTATTCACTTACTTCGAATTCCTGAATTGGTTGAAGAAAAATTCGAGAAAGATTTAAGTCCAGATTTTAAACAATTATTAGAAGGTTATTGCGCAGGTTTAAATGCATATGCCAATAAACACCCCAAGGAAATTTTACTGAAGAATCTTTTTCCTGTAGTACCTAAAGACATGCTCCAATATTCAGTTTTACAGCTATGCGTTTTATCGGGAGCAGATAAAGCATTGTCGTCTATTTTTGGTGGAACTGTTCCATTATTAGAAAACTATAAAACAGCAGGAAGCAACGCATTTGCGTTTAATAGCGCTAAAACTACTGACGGTCAAGTATACTTAGACATCAATGCACATCAACCATTAGAAGGTCCTGTAGCATTTTATGAAGCACATTTATGCAGTGAAGAAGGATGGAATATTTTAGGAGCTAATTTCCCTGGAGCACCTACTATCCTTCACGGAGTAAATGAAAACCTTGGCTGGGCGCATACTGTAAATGCTCCTGATAAATTAGACGTGTATCAGTTAGAAATAAATCCTGCCAATAAATTGCAATACAAATTTGATGGTAATTGGGAAACATTAGAAGAAAAAACAGCTGCATTAAAAGTAAAAATATCAGGTGTAAAAATAAACGTAAAAAAGAAAGCTTATTGGAGCAAATACGGTCCAACTATTATTACAGAAAGAGGAACATTTTCTATTCGTATGCCCGCGCAAATGGATATTAGGGGTTTAGAACAATGGTACAGATTTAATAAAGCAAAAAACTTTACAGAGTTTAAAGCTGCACTAAATATGTTGGCGATTCCTGGCTACAATATTGTATATGCCGATAAATATGATACCATTTATTATTTAAGCAACGGACGAATTCCTATTCGAGATAAAAATTATGATTGGAAAAAAACATTGCCGGGAAATACATCGTCAACATTGTGGAACAAGCTTCATCCTTTAGAAGATCTCCCGCAAGTTTTGCAACCATCTACAGGTTATGTTTACAATACCAACCACTCTCCTTTTCATTCTACTGATGGAAAAGAAAATCCTGTTATAAAAGATATTACCATGGGATATGAAACGCTAGAGAACAACCGTAGTAAGCGTTTTGAAGAGTTGGTTAAGCCATTGAAAAAAGTGTCGTATGAAGATTTTAAACGAATTAAGTTTGATAGAACTTACCCAGCAAATTTTTATTTCCCAACAATCATCGATACATTATTTTTATTAGATGAAACAAAGTATCCAGATATTGCAGAGTTAATTATCAACCTAAAAAAATGGGATAAAAAAGCCAATACAGAAAGTATTGGCGCAGGAACATTTTACTTTGTTCAGGCTGCAACAACAAAAAACTGGGGGCTATATACAAAAAATAAAACAATAACTAGCGCACAATGTGTTACCATTTTACAAGAAGCAAAAACTACTATGCTAACTAATTTTGGCAGAACAAATTTGCAATTAGGCGATGTGCAAAAGTTAGTTCGAGGAAATGTTGAATTGCCATTACCTGGATTACCAGATGTGTTGGCACCAATGTATTCTATTCCATATAAAAATGGGATGGTAAAAGGAAATCAGGGTGATGCGTATATAGAACTAGTCCGTTTTACCAAAGACTTGCCAATCATTGAAACATTGAATGTATATGGAGCATCTGCAAGAAAAGAATCGCCACATTATACCGATCAAATGGAAATGTATGTGAAGCAGCAAACAAAACCAATGACGCTAAACAAAGCAGAAGTGTATAAAAACGCTGTTACAAAGTATCATCCGGAGTAAATAGAATTTAATCGTAAAGGCTTCGAGAGGCTCAGCCTGACAAATGCCATAAGCCTAACGAATGTCACCCTTCGCAAGCGAGGCCGTCGAAATGAAAATTCCTAAAGAAATCCTTCAAGAATTTCAGTGATCTGCTGGGTTTCAATAATAAATCCATCGTGACCATAAGTAGAATCAATTGCGACTAATTCGGCATTGGGTAAATGATCGGCCATGAATTGTTGCTCGTCTAATGGGCAAAGAATATCACTATTAATTCCAATAATTAATGTTGGTTGTTGAATTGATTGTAGCACTTTAATTAAATTGCCTCCTCTCCCTCTTCCTAAATGGTGACTGTCCATTGATTTCGTTAATAACCAATAACTGTATGCATTGAAGCGTTTTACTAATTTATCTCCTTGATAATTTAAATAGGCAGATGCTTTAAAATCATCAATTTTTTCTGGATCTTCATCAGTCTGTTTTTCTTGAAATGTTGCATAGTTGCGATAGGTTAACATTCCAATTGCTCTTGCAGCTTTTAATCCTTTTGCCCCCGCATCAGCTCTCATATCCTTCCAACTATTATCGGCTTCAATTGCCAATCGTTGAGCAGTATGTACTGCTACTCCCCATGCACTTTCTGATGGTGAAGTGGCAATTAAAAACATTTTTTTAACAACAGAAGGTTCCATCAAAGCCCATTCAATTACTTGGTATCCGCCCATACTTCCACCCATTAATAAATGAATACCATCAACCCCTAAATGTTTTCTTAATAAAATATGTGCAGTAACCATATCGCGTATAGTTACTTGAGGAAAGCTTGAAAAATAAGGTTGCTCAGTTGATAGATCTATACTTAAAGGACCAGTAGATCCATAACATGAGCCAATAATATTTGCACCAACTATAAAATATTTATCTGGATTAATTAAACACCCCTCTCCCACTAATCCTTTCCACCAATCAGTAGGATCATTATTTGCTGTTAAAGCATGGCAAACCCAAATTGCATTATCCTTAGCTTTATTTAAATTGCCAAATGTAGAATACGCAATTTCAAGAGCAGGGAGTGAAATCCCATTTTCTAATAAAAAAGGCTGATTATGTTTAAAAATTGTCATATTGATATTTACCTATTTCATCTGCAAAATAAAGGCATGCACTGCGTACATTTGTTTAAATTGTAAAAAGAACTTTAAAATGGATAAAATTGAGGTAAAGAGAGTGGATGATGCCTATGCTTTTGTTGCCACAGATAGCAACGGAAATACTGCCAGAATGGATGCTTCATCAGCAATTGGAGGTCACGATAGCGGTATACGTCCGATGCAATCCATATTAATGGGTTTGGGAGGTTGTGGAGGAGTTGACATTGTTTCCATTTTAAAAAAACAAAAACAAGAGATTGTAGAATTTAAGATGATCATAGAAGGAGAAAGGGAACATGGCAAAGAACCCTCACTTTGGAAAGCAATACATATACAATTTTATTTTAGCGGAAATGTAGAAAAAGATAAAGCTGAAAAAGCAATTGCATTATCGCTCAATAAATATTGTTCTGTATCGGCAACTTTAAGAGCTGCAGGATGTACTATTGATTGGACTGTTACTATTAATTAACTGTTTACTGAATAAAATGAAAAAAGAAACCAAAGCTATCCGCATACAAACCGAAAGAACGAACGAAATGGAACACTCAACACCGTTGTTTCTTACTAGTAGTTTTTGTTTTGATGATGCTGAAGAAATGCGTGCTGCATTTGCAGATGAAACTACCGATAATATTTACAGCAGATTTAGCAATCCATCTGTGCAAGAATTTATTGATAAAATAGTTGCACTAGAAGGTGCCGAAGCTGGTTATGCAACTGCTTCTGGAATGAGTGCTGTTTTTGGTTCTTTTATGGCTTTACTAAAACAAGGCGATAAATTATTATCATGCAATTCTATTTTTGGAAGTACGCATACTGTTATTTCAAAATACCTTCCCAAATACGGTATCGAATATGGATATATTGGAGCGAGTGCAACAGAAGCGGAATGGGAGAATGCCATCACTCCAAATACAAAAATGATTTATATTGAAACACCTACCAACCCAGGTTTAGAAATTTTGGACATGGGAATGATTGGTAGATTGGCAAAAAAACACAATATAATATTTAATGTTGACAATTGTTTCGCAACGCCTATGAATCAATGTCCAATTGAGTTTGGTGCTGATCTTGTTATTCATTCAGCAACAAAATGGCTCGACGGACAAGGTCGCGTTTTAGGCGGTGTAATAGTAGGAAAAGCAGCATTGATAAAAGATATTTATTTGTTTTGCAGAAGCACTGGACCAGCTCTAGCTCCTTTTAATGCATGGGTATTGAGTAAGAGTTTAGAAACCTTAGACGTTCGCATGGAACGACATGCTTCTAATGCATTATTTATTGCACAACAATTAGAAAATCATGCTGCAATCAATAACTTACGATATCCATTTTTACCATCTCATCCACAAAATTCAATTGCCACTAAACAAATGCAAAATGGTGGAGGAATTGTTTGTTTTGAATTAAAAGGCGGTCTTGAAGCTGGACAAAGTTTTTTAAATAAATTAAAGATGCTTTCGCTAACAGCCAATCTTGGCGACACAAGAAGTATTGCATCACATCCTGCAAGTACCACTCACGCAAAATTATCAGAAGACGAAAGAAAAGCGGTAAATATCGGCCCTGGTTTAATCCGAATTAGTGTTGGACTAGAACATAGAGACGATATTTTAGCAGATATTCTTCAAGCACTTGGATAATAATTCTTAGTTAATCCTGTTTATCAACCTTTAGTAACAAGGCTTTAAGTTCATTAATTTTAGCGCCATTAATTATTTTTACAATTTTACCCTGCCTATCTACAATTAACTGTGTTGGGAAACCCTCAATTAAAAGTTCATTTTCCATATAAAAACTTTTATCAGGCACAATTTTATAATTGAATTGATGTTTTTTTAAAAATTGCTTGATCTCTGTAACATTATTTTTTGCCAGTGAAATAAAAAGAATGTCTGACCTGCTTTTATAAGTATCCACTAATATATTTAACTCTGGCATTTCTGCAATACATGGCTTACATGAAGTAAACCAGCAATTCAAAACAATTACTTTACCCTTTGTGCTTTCTGGATTGAATACATCACCATTAATATCTACATAACCAAAATTGGGTAGCTCTTTCCCATATAGTTTAGTATACCGAAACTGCTTTAAAGCCTCACGCTTTAATACGGAAGAAATACTTTCATCCAAATTATTTTGTGGATGTAGCTGATAATAAATATTCCCATCTTTTGATGAAAATTTTAATGGCAAAAACCTTCCTTCTGCCAATGCTGATATAAATTTACTTTTCTCCATCTCTTTGAAAACCGAATCTAGCGGAATGTAATCGCTTGACCATGCCAAATGATCTCTTTCATAATATAACCAACTCATTAAATCTTTAGCAATTACATTTGGCTCAATGTCTGGCTTGTTAAGACCACTAACCTGAGCAAAACTTCCTGTATTTATCAATAGCAGAATTATAAGAGATAAGTTTTTCATATAAATAACAGATTATATTCAACTTGAAAATAATGAATATTTAGTAACATTTTTAAAATTGCTTACTAACCTAAATCAATATTAACTTTTGTCGAAAAATTATAAAGTCATTAATAATAAATTTGAAACTGAGAATGGTAAATTATAATTATATTCGGGATGCTAAAATTATAACCATATGAAATTATCAACGGGTATTTTCCTTGCGATCATGATGTTTCTTCAATATTATATATGGGGTGCTTGGTATGTTACCATGGGTCCTTATATGGATATTGCTTTTGCAGGTCAGAATGTAGATGTTGCCAAAGGCGCAGTATATGGGGCAGGAGCAATTGCGACTATTATTTCTCCATTTTTTGTAGGAATGATTGCCGACAGGTATTTTGCCGCTCAGCGGATAATGGGTGTACTACACATTTTAGGTGCTTGCTTACTTTTTTATGCAACACAAATGACCCAAACCTCCGGGTTTTATTGGATAATTCTTGTTTATTCTCTTTTATACATGCCAACAATTGCTTTAAGTAATAGCGTTGCATTTGCTCAAATGAGCGATCCGGGAAAACAATTCCCTTGGATTAGGGTTTTTGGAACACTTGGATGGATTGTAGCTGGACTAGTTATTTCGCAGCTAAAAATCACAGACAAGCCAATGACTTTTGAAATTGCAGCTGGCTGCTCTGTTTTGCTTGGATTTTTCAGTTTCTTTTTGCCGAACACTCCACCTAAATCAGATTCAAAATCAAGTTCAATTGGTGCAATTTTTGGTGCCGATGCATTTGTGTTATTTAAAAGTAGGGCTTACACTATTTTCTTTGTGGCTGCGATATTAATTTGTATTCCACTCTCCTTTTATTATGGATTTGCAGGATCGTATTTAAAAGAATTCTTTGGAGAAGCCACAACAGGAAAAATGGCTATGGGACAAATGTCTGAAGCATTATTCATTATTGCAATACCATTTTTATTTTATAGAATAGGTGTTAAAAATATGTTGATTTTTGGTATGTCTGCTTGGGTATTAAGATACATTTTTTTTGCCTATGGAAATGGAGGATCAAATTTATGGATGCTCTATGCTGGAATTATTTTACACGGCATTTGTTATGATTTCTTTTTCGTAACAGGTTATATGTACACAGAGAAAAAAGCTGGTGAAAAAATTAAAAATGCAGCACAGAGCTTATTTACTTTTGCAACATATGGCGTAGGAATGTTTATAGGAACCAATTACAGCGGATTTATTTCGAACAAATATTCAACAAAAACCATTGATGCCTTTACACAAAAAGAAACAGTAACACATATTTGGGAAACAATTTGGTTATACCCTGCAGTAATTGCTGGAATTGTTTTATTGGCTTTTATTATATTCTTTAACGAAAAGAAAACTGCTACTCAATAATTCATAACTCATAATTCATAATTCATAACTCATAATTCATAACTCTTAATTCATAACTCTTAATTCATACTCTCTATGCAACGTATCTCCATGTTAGGTTCTGGTTTTATAGGTAGATTTTATGCCGACTCCATTCAAGGGTATAGAAGTAAAGACAAAATCGTAAGCATTTATTCTCGTAGAGAAGAAAGTGCATCCAAGTTTGCTACTGATTATAGTTGTAATCATTGGACTACCAATATGGAAGAATCAATTGCAAGAGCGGATGTTGATATTGTTTGCATTGCACTCCCAAATAACTTACACGAAGAAGCGGTAATGCTTTGCTGTAAACACAAAAAAGCAGTGATGACTACCAAGCCTTTGGGAAGAAATGCAACAGAAGCAAAACGCATGTTAGAAGCTGTAGAAGCTGCCGGAATTTTCAATGGTTATTTAGAAGACCTTGTTTACACACCCAAATTTATCAAAGCAAATGAAAGTGTAAAGAATGGAGCATTAGGAAGAATTCTTTGGGCTAAATCGAGAGAAACACATCCTGGTCCTCATAGCGATTGGTTTTGGGATATTGAGCAAGCTGGTGGTGGATGCATTTTAGACCTCGGATGCCATTGTGTAGAAATTAGTAGAAGCTATATAGGTAAAGATATTAAGCCAATTGAAGTAATGTGTTGGGCCGATACACAAGTGAAACCCATAGACGCAGAAGACCATGCAATTGGTTTAGTGAAATATGAAAATGGTGCAATTGGTCAGTTTGAAGTTAGCTGGACTTTCCGCGGCGGTCTTGATTTACGTGATGAAGTTATGGGAACGGAAGGCACTATTTGGATCAATAGTTTTTTAAGAACAGGTTTTGATATGTTCACTACAGGCAAAGGGGCAGATTATGTGGCTGAAAAGGCGGAGAGCAATACTGGCTGGCTATTTCCGGTTGGAGATGAATTGAATGAATTAGGCTATAACCATATGTTTATGGATATGTTTAATGCCATAGAAAAAGGCGAATCACCAAAAGAAACATTTTATGATGGCTATATTGTAAATGCCATTTTAGATGCAGCATACAAATCAGCTAAAACAAAATTATGGGAGCCAGTTCAACTTGATATTTGGAGAGGTAAAACGGGATTAACAAAAGAAAGTCACTTAATTGAATACGATGCTGATCATTATTTAGTGAAAGAAGAAATGACTCATTACGGAGCAAAAAAATTAATTCTAAAAAATAAATCAACAGGAAAAATATCTGAACAAATTATAAATTAGTTACCAATTTTTTCTTTTGTCCACTTAAGCGCTAATTTAAGCTGTTCTTCTTTTGTTAGATTTGTATTATCTAAAACTACAGCGTCTTGCGCTTTTCTTAATGGACTAAACTCGCGATTACTATCTGTATAATCGCGCATTTCTAAATTGTCTTTTACTTCTTCAATAGAGATACGAGGGTTTTTAGTAAATAATTCTTTAAACCTTCTTTCTACTCTTACAGTAGGGTCTGCAGTAACAAATATTTTTAATTCTGCATTAGGAAATACGGTAGTTCCAATATCTCTTCCATCCATTACAATTCCTTTTTTCTCTCCTAATTTTTGTTGTTGAGTAACACAAAATTCTCTTACAAATTGATTGGCAGCTACTTCACTTACATGCTCACTTACTAGCATATCTCTAATAAGTGGTTCTACGTTTTCATCATTTAATAAAATATCGCTAGTGCCTGTAATATAATTGTAATCGAAATCTAAATTAATTCCCTTAAGCATATTCTTCACTAAATCATTGTCATTCCAATTAATGTGATTGCGTAAAAAAAACAAGGTAATAGCTCTGTACATTGCACCACTATCTATAAAAACATAATTCAACTCACGCGCCAATTGTTTAGCCAAAGTGCTTTTACCACAAGAAGAATAGCCATCTAACGTAACAATTATCTTTTCCATGTTTTGTATAAGTAAAGTAAAGCTACACAAATTACTTTATTCCAATTTTTCTACTTAAAAAAAAGATTTGGATAATCAGAGATAATTCCATTTACTCCCATATTTTTTAATTTTTGAATAGTGGCAATATCATTCACAGTCCATGGAACTATTTTAATTAGATTGCTTTTACAATCCTCAATTAAAGCTGGAGTTACTAATGAATAATGTGGGCTATAAATACTAGGCGTAAACCCCAATTGAATGAGTTGCTCTTTAAATGATTTTTTATCAAAATCCTCAATAAGTAAAGCTGTTTTAATGAATGGATATTTTTGATTTAAGTACTGCAAAGTCCTTATATCAAAAGATTGAATGGTTGTTCTATCAGTTATTTTTTTAGCTTGAATAACGGCCACCAATAATTCTACAAATTCTTCAGGAGCAGGATGAAATAGTCCATCAGTTTTTGGGTCGCTCTTAGTTTCAATATTATAATGAATAGGTTGTTTGTGTTTTGCCTTGCTGTATTTTTCTGCAGCATTAATCATATCACTCAACAAAGGTTTTGCCACTGCTAATTTAGTTTGATCGGGGAATCGAGGATGTTTTTTTAGCCCAACATCATACTTCTTAACTTCCTCATAATTGATCTGGTAGATATTGAACGACTTTTCTTCAGCTTCTGTTATGAAAGTTCCGTCTGGATTAGTTGAAATTTCATGATTAAAAAAGGGCTCGTGACTTAATATAACTTTTTTGTCTTTTGTAATAACGGCATCCGTTTCTAATGTAGTTACTCCCAGGTCAATTGCTTGCAAAATAGCAGGGATAGTATTTTCGGGCATTAATCCTCTACAACCTCTATGACCCTGATAGTCGAATTGATCGATAGGCATATTACTGATAATATTTTTTTGAGTAGTTGTACAAGCAACTAGTAGAATGAAAAATGATAAGAATCGTTTCAAAATAAAAATTATTTATTTGCTTCGAAATATTTTTTCATTGATGCTGCAACAGCCTGCTCGTCTTGATTCCCTTTTGTATGATGTTGAGTTATATTTTCCTTTTCTTTTTCAGTTTTATTTTGACTCAACTTAAATACATGTTGAAGATTAGTTACTTCTATTTCAAAAGCAACAACGGCTTTCATATGAGTACGAACATAATCTTCACTCAAATTTTCGAATGATGCATATGTATGAGAACTTCCTTCAAATTGATTGGTCAATGTTTTCAAAAGATTATATAATCCATCATCATCTAGTAAACGCAAGATACCACTTGCATGAACAGCCGAATAATTCCAAGTACTTGCTGTATTACTAGGCTCATACAAAGTTGCGCTTACATAACTATGAGCTCCATGAAATATAGCTAATACTTGCTGGTTTCTTTCAAAAGCGATAGTATGTTCTTGCATACGCATACTATGAGCTTGTAAAAAAATTCGACCTTCTCTTTCAATAATTATTACGGGTAAATGAGTAGCAATAGGCTTGGCATCTAGTCCTATACCACATAAAACTACAAAAGGATGCGCCTCCATAAATGAAAGCACTTCTATATAATTGTTTGCTTTAAAATAAGGTATATTATACATTATAATTAGTTGACCATTTCAATTATCTGTGTTTGGGGCATATTGGCATTACGCATAGCAATATTCCTAACTGTCATTGCAGTAAAGTTTTGAAATGCTTCTTTACTAATTGGATCATTACCTACCATTGCAGGAACGCCTTCATCGCCGCCTTCTCTAATTGTTTGTACCAAAGGAATCTGGCCCAAGAATGGCAAATCGTATTCTTCAGCTAATTTTTTACCACCTTCTTTTCCAAATAAATAGTACTTGTTATTGGGTAATTCGGCAGGAGTGAAATAAGCCATATTTTCGATTAATCCTATAATTGGTACATTAATTTGAGCTTGAGCAAACATTGCGATTGCTTTTTTGGCATCAGCCAATGCCACATTTTGAGGAGTTGTAACTACTACAACACCAGTTACAGGAACCAATTGCATAAGCGTAAGGTGAATATCTCCAGTACCAGGAGGCATATCAATAATCAGATAATCAAGATCGCCCCATTCAACATCGGTAATAAACTGACGAATAGCACTGCTTGCCATTGGTCCTCGCCAAACAACTGCACTTTTTTCATCAACTAAAAGTCCAATACTTATTAATTTGATACCATATTTATTCAATGGTACAATCATTCCTTTACCATCCACATCCTTCATCATTGGACGCTCTCCTCTTACACCAAACATCATTGGTACACTAGGTCCGTAAATATCTGCATCCATTAGGCCTACTGAAGCACCTCCCTCTGCTAATGCAAGTGCAAGATTAGCCGAAATAGTGCTTTTTCCAACTCCACCTTTACCACTTACTACAGCAATTATATTTTTAACACCACCCAGCACTTTTTGGTCGTCTTTACGGGTTGATGAAGTATTTGCAGTGAAATTTACTTTAACGATAGCTTCTTTATTTACCAAAAGTTTCACAGCATTTTCACTAGCTCGCTGCATCATGTCTTTCATAGGGCAGGCTGGCGTGGTAAGTACTATAGTAAAACTCACGTTATTCCCATCAATGGCTATGTCTTTTACCATATTTAAGGTTACCAAATCCTTGCCCAAATCAGGTTCTTGAACATTACTGAGGGCTTTTAAGATATCATCGATTGTCATCACGAAAGTTTTTGTTAAAAAAGCTATTAGAAAGCAAAGTTAACTCCCTACTGCTTTACTTTGTTGAGATTTTGTTACTTTAACCAACAACGAAGGCAAATTTGTACATTTGCTGAAGATTCAGCTATAGCGTGTATGAACCAAAAAATACTCATTTATCCCATTTTACTGTTTTCTTTTTTAGGCGCTAACCAACTTTGCGCACAAGAATCAGGTAATCTTTATAGAGATTCAATTGTTCAGCTCTATGGGGTTGTAATGACAGCTGATAGCTTAAGAGGCGTTCCGTCTGCAAGTGTAATAGTTGAAGGCAAAGGAAGAGGAACAATTACCAGTTTCGATGGAGTATTTTCTATTGCAGTAATGAAGGGCGATAAAATTACATTTTCTAGTATTGGATTTAAAAACACTAATATTACCATTCCAGCTAATTTGGTAGAAAATCAATACAGTGTAATTCAGTTATTAATTAGTGATACGGCCTATTTACCTGCAACCATACTAAGACCAAGACCAACAAGGGAACAATTTGAACGTGATTTTCTAAATAATCGAATTCCTGATGATGCATATGAAATTGCTAGAAAAAATACTGATGAAGCTACAAGAAGGGTTTTACTAAATAGCCTACCTGCAGATGGCAGAGAGGCAGTTAACTATCAGCTGAAACAACAAGCTAATAAATATTACTACTCTGGTCAATTACCACCAATGAATATTTTAAACCCAGCTGCTTGGGCCGATTTTGTTAGTGCGTGGAAACGTGGGGACTTTAAGAAGAAAAAATAATTTGATGGTCAATTAAAACTTCAACTATGTTATTACAAAATGTTACAGTAATAGGTGCTGGAACCATGGGAAATGGCATTGCACATGTTTTTGCTCAAAAAGGATTCAAAGTAACTATTGTTGATTTGCAAAAAACGCAACTTGAAAAAGCGTTGGAAACCATCAGTAAAAACTTAGATCGCCAAGTTTATAAAGGAATTATTACTGAGGCCGAAAAGAGTAAAACATTGGGAAATATTTGTACTGAAACCAATTTAGCTTCAGGCGTTTCTATTGCAGAAATTGTTATTGAAGCTGCTACTGAAAATATAGATCTTAAACTTAAGATATTTAGTGAAATTGATGCCGCTGCTCCTACTAACGCAATTTTAGCAACCAATACTTCCTCTATTTCAATTACAAAAATAGCAGCGGCAACAAAGCGACCAGCAAAAGTAATTGGCATGCATTTTATGAACCCAGTTCCTGTGATGAAATTGGTTGAAATCATTAATGGTTATGCTACTGATAAAACAGTAACCGAATCAATTATTGAGCTTACAAAAAAATTGGGTAAAATACCTTGTGTTGTTAATGATTATCCAGGATTTATTGCCAATAAGATTTTGATGCCAATGATTAATGAAGCCATCTATAGTTTGTATGAAGGTGTTGCTGGAGTTGAAGCTATTGATACCATTATGAAATTAGGCATGGCACATCCTATGGGACCATTACAACTAGCCGATTTTATAGGTTTAGATACTTGTTTAAGTATTATGAATGTACTTTACAATGGTTACGGAAATACCAAATATGCACCTTGTCCTTTATTGGTAAATATGGTTGCAGCTGAAAGATTAGGCATAAAGACTGGCGAAGGGTTTTATACTTATACCAAAGGAAGCAAAGAACTAATTGTAAGCGATTCATTTAAATAAAAATAAATTCATGTTTTTTATTCTTTCTAAAGTATTGCACTTTCTTATTATGCCATTTAATTGGATACTTATTTTATTAATTATTTATTTCTTTACTAAATCAGCAATAACAAAGAAGAAAATTAAAATAGCAGTTTTACTTATTGCGATTATTTTTTCAAACCCTTTTATCTACAAAACATTAGTAAAAAAATATCAGCCACTTCCTACAAAATTAGATTCAATAAAACTTTACTCAGTAGGAATATTACTTGGTGGCTTCTCCATGTTTGATAGAAATGATCAAGGTTACTTTGGAAGTAATGCAGATCGCTTTATTCAAGCAGCTAATTTATACCATAGTGGTAATATTAAAAAAATATTGATGACTGGCGGAGTAGGTAGGTTATTCCAAAAAGAGCCAACTGAGGCTTCATTTGCTCTAGAAGAATTAATTAGAAATGGGGTTAGAAAAGAAGATATCATATTCGAAGACAGATCAAGAAATACCATTGAAAATGCAATTTTTTCTAGAGCCCTTTTAGACTCAATGAAAGAACAACAACCTTATGTATTAATTACATCTGCTTTACACATGCCAAGATCATTAAAAGTATTTCAAAAAGCAGGGTATCAAAATATTGTTACTTACCCATGCGATTACAAAGTAATTGAAACAAAATTTTCTTTAACAGATTCGATTATTCCGAACATAAGTCTATTGAATGATTGGCAATATTTTTTGCATGAAATAGTTGGAACATTTGTTTACCAACTCACTGGTAAAGCTTAAAACTGATTTCCAAAAGCAATAAAATAAATAGCTAATGCTGATAATCCTATTCCAACCCAATTAATAGCAGATAATTTTTCTTTAAATAATATTGCTGCTGCCAATGTGCTAAATAACACAATTCCCATATTATTCATAGGTATACTAGCGCTACTCTCCCATGGACTTT
>Ga0209490_10003130_pt1 | contig 15495 bp, 16 predicted proteins | sample MAT06_FD_187209 | JGI IMG/M metagenome (GOLD analysis project Ga0209490, IMG submission 187209) | Freshwater microbial communities from Lake Fryxell liftoff mats and glacier meltwater in Antarctica - MAT-06 (SPAdes) (version 2) | ecosystem: Environmental > Aquatic > Freshwater > Ice > Liftoff...
AAATAAGATCAAGCGTGATCAATTAAAGATTATCGATAGTGATGTTTTTGATAAGCACCATAATAACGTTGCACTTTCCAAAAATAGTTTTGCTGACTATATTTTTCAAGGTTCAGAAAACTTTAACAACTTTGACTTTGAAGAGTTTCAAGAAATCTTCAAAGTTGTAGATAAAATACTGAAACATCATAGGGAAAATTTATCAGGAAGCTATAGCCAGAGTTGAGGAGGCGATCGTGTTTCTCCTTTACAGCTTAGGGCGATCGCTCTTCCCGTTTACAGCTTAGGGCGATCGCTTGATTACTGAAATTCAATAGGGCGATCGCCCTTCTCCTTCACAGCGTGGAGAGATCGCTCGTTTATTGGGATTCAATGGAGCGATCGCTCCTCTTCTTCACAATTTAGGGCGATCGCTCCTTTGCTTCACAGCTTAGGACGATCGCTCCTTTGCTTCACAGCTTAGGGCGATCGCTCTATTAGTGGGATTCAGTGGAGAGATCGCTCCTCTCTTTCACGAGCTTGAGGCGATCGCTCTATTAGTGGGATTCAGTAGAGCGATCGCTGCTCCCAGTTTCAGTAATGGGGCGATCGCTCTAAGGAAAATATCGATAGATTTCTTTCCGATGCAGTACCCGCGAAAAAGTAATCATTTCATCTTCAATGAATAAGCCAATTCGATAATCACCAACTCGAACTCGATAGGCATTATCAGCATCTCTCAGCTTTTTCAAGTTTCTGATTTCATCCACATCTGAGCAGTTAGGAATTTCCTCGAATACAAGCAGCTTAATCGACTCGATGCTTTGAGAACTTTTGAGTGCTTTCAAGTCTTTCAAGAAGTTAGGCAGATATTCAGTCTTCATGCTTGTCAATTTCGAGCAAAGCTTCTGCCAAGCTGAGAGGAGTTTCATTTTTCATCTCTTGCATAGCAATATACAGACCTTCATCCTCCAACGCTTCTAAGAGTTTTTGGTAGGCATCTAGATCCAGTACTACTTTGCAAATGCGCCCTTCCGTATCGGTGATGAACTCTTTCGCAAACGGATAATCTTGTGTTGGAATACTCATCGTGGCAGCAAGTGTTTCCTAAAAGCGGTTAACCTTAGCCTTATTTTAAGAGATCACTTTTCATTATGGGTTGAGTGATCGCAAGTTTGTCTTGCCTCAATTTTAAGAAAAGGAGCGATCGCTTGGTTATTGGGGTTTAATGAGGCGATCGCCTCTCTCTTTCACATCTGGGAGCGATCGCTTGGTTACTGGGGTTTAATGAGGCGATCGCCCTTCTCTTTCACAGCTTGGAGCGATCGCTTGATTGTTGGGGTTCGATGAAGCGATCGCTCCTCTCTTTCACAACTGGGGGCGATCGCGTTTTTTATGTTGCTAAAGGTCTTCTGAGGGTGGATGCCAGCCTCCTTGAATCCATAATTGTCGTGCTTTCACAATCGCGCCTTCATTATGACGATCGTCATTCAGATCTAAGCGATCGCACGTTGCGCGACCAATCGGTGTGTTGCCGACAATCGTTAAACCATCGGTTGTCCAAATAAAATGTTCCGACCACGATTGTTGACGAGGGTTAAAGAGTGGCACCGTTTCCTGAGTTACGGAATCCATTCCTGTGGTGAAATTATAACGATAAGAATTGCAGCGTTGACAAGCAAGCGCTAGATTTTCCGGCGCATCTGAACCCTTGAAAGACCTGGGAATGATGTGATCAATCTCAAACTGGGCTGCACTAGCTTCTTCAGAGGAGTGGCAATATTCACAGAGGTATTTAGCTCGACTTTGAACGAGTTTACGGGTTGCATCGTTGATGGTCATGAATCAGCAATAACTTTAGCGTTCAGTAACGTAAAAATGCGATCGAGTTCCAGGATGCCTGCTAATTCTGCTTCCTCATCCAACGTCAACTTCTCTGCCTTTTGGTGCTGATTTAACTCATTCAGGCGCAATTGCAGTTCATCTGTAAACTTAAACAGATGCAGTTCCCGCACTTTAGTGATTTTGATACCTGTTGCAACCCAGGAAGAGGGTTGAACCATCATTTGAGTAATCATGACCAGATTGCTGAACCTTAACTTAGCCTTTGCTGATATTGTCGCATCTGCAATTCTTTTTTATAATAAGCGATCGCGCTTCTCCTTTACAGTTTGGGGCGATCGCTCTATTAGTGGGATTCAGTAGAGCGATCGCGCTTCTCATTCATAGCTTGGGGCGATCGCTCTATTAGTGGGATTCAGTGGAGCGATCGCTCCTCTTCTTCTAATTTGGGGCGATCGCTCTTCCTCTTCAAAGTTTGGAGTGATGCTTGATTGTTAAAGTTCAATCGAGCGATCGCAGCCTAGGGATTCCGCTACCATAAAAATCCTGCTAGGATGTGACCTCTCTTCACTCATCTACTCGCCATTCGCCATTCGTAACTCGCAACTCGTAACTCGCCCTTCATCATTCCTATGGAAATTCCCCGTCTCCATCCCGACACGATCGAACAGGTCAAACAGCGTACCGACATTGTGGATGTGGTGTCGGAGCATGTGGTGCTGCGAAAGCAAGGCAAGGATTTTGTGGGGTTGTGTCCGTTTCACGATGACAAATCGCCGAGCTTTTCCGTCAGTCCTGGCAAGCAGTTTTACTACTGCTTTAGCTGTGGGGCTGGGGGCAACGCGATTAAATTTTTAATGGAATTGGGCAAGCGCCCTTTTAGCGATGTGGTGCTGTCGTTGGCGCAGCGCTATGACGTGGTCGTGCAGACTTTGAAGCCAGAGGAACGGCAGGAGTTTCAACGGCAAGTTTCTTTGCGAGAACAGCTTTATGAACTGATGGCGATCGCGTCAAAATTTTATGAGCACGCCTTGTATCAATCAGCGGGATCGGCGGCACTGGAGTATCTGGAGGCAAAGCGGGGCTTAAATCGGGCGACAATGCAGCAGTTTCAGTTAGGGTATGCGCCGGGCGGCTGGGAAACCTTGACGGGCTATTTGGTGGAGCAAAAGAAGTATCCTGTGGAGCTAGTAGAACGAGCCGGGTTGATTGTGCCGCGAAAAACGGGCGACGGCTATTATGACCGCTTTCGCGATCGCCTGATGATTCCGATTCACGATTTGCAGGGGCGGGTCGTGGGCTTTGGTGGGCGCACTCTCACCGATGAACAGCCAAAATATCTCAACTCACCGGATACAGAGCTGTTTGATAAAGGAAAGCTGCTGTTTGGGCTGGATAAAGCCCGTGCCGCGATCGCTAAACAGGATCAAGCCGTGATCGTGGAAGGCTACTTTGATGTGATTGCGCTGCATCATGCCGGGATTACCAACGTGGTTGCTTCCATGGGCACCGCCCTCAGTTCTGCCCAGGTGCGCCAACTATTGCGCTATACGGAATCGAAGCGAATTATGCTCAACTTTGATGCCGATAAGGCAGGCAACAAAGCGGCAGAACGGGCAGTGGGTGAAGTGGAATCTCTGGCTTACCGGGGCGATATTCAACTGCGGGTGTTGAATATTCCCGATGGCAAAGACCCAGACGACTTTTTGAAAACCCACGCTGCTAGTGAGTACCAGACGTTATTAGATGAAGCCCCGCTCTGGCTTGATTGGCAAATGGAGCAAGCGATCGCTGACAAAGATCTAAAACAATCTGACCAGTTTCAAGCAGCAGTGCAGACGATCGTCAAATTGCTTGGCAACCTGCCTAACGCTCCCCTGCGGACTCACTACATTCACCGCTACGCCGAGCGGCTCAGCCAAGGAGATTCTCACCTGATGCTGAGGCTAGAAGAAGATTTGCGGTTGCAGGTGCGGGGGGAACGGTGGCACGGGCGATCGCAAAAATGGCAGACCAAGAGCGATCGCAACTTGCTCGAAGAAGCTGAAATCCAGCTATTGCGACTGTATCTCTATGCTCCAGAACACCGAGCCGCGATCGTCGCTGCCTTGGAAGAGCGTGATTTGGAGTTTAGCCTCTCCCATCATCGGTTTCTCTGGCGACAAATCCAGGACGTGGAGGAGACGCAAACAGGGAAACAGGAAGCCAAGGAATTAGAAAGCACCGCTATTCTGCCCGCAGCCCCTTCCCCCTTTTCCCTTTCCCCTTCCCTGCTCACCTTAATTCAAGACCGCTGCACAGATTATCCTGCTGAAATGATGCAGCTTTACTCGCTGTTTCAATTAGATGAAAAAACAAAACGGGATATTCTCCGCGTTGACCTCACGATTCGAGCGGCAACTGCGGCAATGGAGCGAATTATGTGTGAAAAACGCTGCCGCCACTTCCAACAGCTTTTGGCAGAAACCGATGATTCTAGCGCTCCTGAACTGGGTCAATATTACTGGCAAAAAATTCATAGTGAAAAACGCCGCATTGCTGACCTCGATCGCGAACGTCAGGTTAGCTTTGAAGATCTCGTTCAGGCTCCCTGGGTCGGAGATGGGCAGTAGGATTTTTCCAGAAGCGACATTTACCGCGCCAACTGTCACCGACTAAGCTGAACCATAAAAAAGCCATCCATAGCATGTTGATGGGGCAGAACTTTAATCCATCCCTCTGGAGAAACAAATTGAGAGCCAGGGAGATCCACAATCGGTTGCAGTTTCCAGTCTGGATGGGTGCTGAGGAAGTGCTGGATTTGATTTTCGTTTTCCATAGGATGTAGAGTGCAGGTGGCATAGACTAATATGCCGTGAGGCTTAACCCACGTTGCAGCTTGATTCAGCAATTCGGCTTGTAAGGCTGCTAAATTTTGAACAGTTGCGGGAGTTTGTCGCCACCGAGCATCAGCATGACGGTGTAGAGTGCCTAAGCCAGAACAGGGAGCATCTACTAATACACGATCGGCTTGATTTGTGAACTGTGTCAGGGTGCGGCTATCGGCGGTTTCAATTTGGATAGAATGTAGCCCCAAGCGATCGCAGTTTTGCTGAACTTTTTTTAAGCGAGCCGGGGTTTTATCATAGGCATACACCACACCGCGATCGCCCATTAATTCTGCCAGGTGAGTAGTCTTACCACCCGGAGCAGCACAGGCATCAATCACTCTTTCACCGGGCTGCGGATTGACGCAATGGCTGACCAGTTGAGCGCTCCAATCCTGCACTATCCACCAGCCTTCCTCAAAACCGGGTAGATTACGAATAGCACCCGCATGGTTTACCAGTCGTAGCGCTTGCGGTAAAACAGGCGATCGCTCCACTCCTACGCCCGCAGCCTGCATTGCCAATTCTACCTGCTCGACAGATGCCCTTAAAATATTGACGCGCAAATCAATTCGCGGCGGTTGATTCATCCACCCACACAGTTTTTCGGTATCCTCTAGCCCAAACTGCGATCGCCAGACTTCCACAATCCAGTCAGGATAGCTGTGCAAAACCGCCAAGCGGTGAATGGGATCACTGGGAAGTTGGAGTGGGTCAGATGCAGAAAGTCGGATATACTGCCGCAGAATGCCGTTGACCACCCCCGAAAGTCCGGCAAACCCATTTTTTTTGGCAAGCTCTACTGTTGTGTTTACAGCAGCAGAAGGGGGCACTTGGGTCAGATAGCGAAGTTGATAAAGCCCCAAATGAAGCATGAGACGCAAGCTTGGCGGCTGGCGATCGCTGGGCCTTTTTCCCAGTTGCGTAATCAGCGCATCCAAAGTTCGCTGTCGCCGAACACTGCCATAGACTAATTCCGTGGCTAATCGCTTATCCGGGTCACTCAACTCCTGTTGCAGAGTTTTCGCTAAAACATCGTCCGCAAAGCCACCACGAGCGATCGCTTGGAGTGCCAGAAATGCTTGTTGTCGAGGATCTTGAGCCACTACCGTGGAGGACGACGACGTTGGAGAAACTCAGGAATATCTAATCCAGTCATCGGCGGTTTGGTCTTTGGTTCTGGCATAGATGCAGGTGGAACAGCCGTCGAACCCATGGGACGTTTCAGGGCAGAGGGCTTGGCAGTCTGAGCCTGACGCGCTTGAGGTTCCCCGGTAAACCCAGTAGCAATCACCGTAATCCGCAGTTCACCTTGCAGACGTTCATCAATCACCGCACCAAAAATAATATTGGCATTGGGGTCAACCACTTCATAAATAATTTCTGCTGCTGCATTGACTTCATGCAACGTCAGATCCGTACCGCCAGTAATGTTGAAGACGACCCCACGGGCACCGTCAATTGAAGATTCTAGCAGTGGAGAAGAAATAGATGCCATTGCTGCTTCTCTCGCCCTAGATTTACCCGTGCCCACCCCAATTCCCATCAACGCAGATCCAGCATCCGCCATCACGGCTCGCACATCGGCAAAGTCAACGTTGACCAATCCAGGAATGGTGATGATGTCCGAAATTCCTTGAACCCCTTGCCGAAGAATATCATCTGCGGTGCGAAAGGCTTCTTGTACAGGAGTTTGCTCAGAAATAACGGTCAACAATTTATCGTTTGGAATGATAATCAGGGTATCTACCCGACTTTGAAGAGCCGCAATGCCTTCTTCTGCCTGACTAGTGCGACGGCGACCTTCAAAGGTGAACGGACGAGTGACGACCCCAACGGTTAAGGCTCCCAGTTCTTTGGCTATTTCTGCAACCACGGGAGCTGCGCCTGTTCCAGTGCCACCGCCCATGCCAGCCGTGATAAAGACTAGATCAGCATTTTCGAGCGCCGCCGCAATTTCATCTCGCGATTCCTCGGCTGCTTTTTGCCCAATTGCCGGGTTTCCGCCTGCGCCTAATCCTCTGGTGAGTTTTTGCCCAACCTGCAAACATTTTGAAGCCGACGATTGCACTAATGCTTGAGAATCAGTGTTAATCGTCCAAAATTCAACGCCGACGACCTCGCTAGCAATCATCCGGTTGACCGCGTTGCCGCCACCGCCGCCTACCCCAATGACTTTAATCTTTGCCACGCTACCCGGCACAATGTCATTACTCCGATGATCGTCTCTGGACAACCCTTTTGCATCATTAGATTGGTTCATATGACTACCGGAGTTGGTGAATGGGCTTGAAGGAGCGATCGCCAATAAAAAGTTGGGCTGTCCTTCAGGAGTAGGGTTGTTTCCGTGGGCATTTTCTAAGCCGTTGTTAAGTGTCATTAGAATAGCAAGCAATTTAACAATAAATTTAGATGAAATTTGGGTGAACTACATGCAGACAAAGCTTTCAGGGCAAACAAAGCTTTCAGGGCTGAATGACTTTGATCAACTATAAAGGAACTTGTATGAAAAACCAATCTTGTTAAAGAGCTTATGATAGCGTGAAATGTCTACGTTGCTTAAGTTCATTGAATTACGGAACAGCAAGCTGGGATAATTTTCTTGACTCATTTAAGGACTGTCGGGTTTAACGGAACCTTTTGATTCATAGGTTTGAATAAACGGTGAGTTTGGGTTTCTTAAATCAATGTAGGCAACTTGATTGAAACTAACTTGATTGGGGAGTTTACGCATTCGGTCTAGGGTCTTAATTTGTTTAGGAAACTGCATGCCGTAGGGACCTAGATGAATCGTTCCAATCTCAGTTTTGAGGACTAAATTTGCTGGATTTTGAAAATCAACTTCGGTGATTTTGATCGGGCTACGGCTAATTTCCCGATACAGCGCAGACCAATTACGACGATAGTACTCTGGGTTGCCAATGACTTTAAGGCTGGGCAGCTTGATGGCATGTCGAATAGCAGTGTAGTTTTCCAAAGGCAGCCGCATTCCATTCTCGTCTAATAATCCAATTTTGGTGGCGGTCTCTTTACTTTTAATAGACTCTTGCGACAACAATTGAATGTCGCTGGTGTTGGCTAAAACGATCGCAACGGGATAGCGTTCTACGACACGAATGGTTAGGCTCGGTGGAAATAGTTGCCGATTCACGACTACATCTGAAATGGGGGCTTTTGCTCTTAACTCTTTTGCGATCGCTTCAGGTTTCAACTGCAATAGTGATTGAGGATAAGTGATAGGAACCAGCGATCGCAGCGTCTGTGATGGAACTAAGCGATTGCCTTCAACCTTAATTTGCTCTGGCTTGCGAATTAACCAAATCGGCAGTGTTGTCACCCAAACCAAGCCACCCGCTAATGCGGTAACCATTAATCCTTGCCACACCGTCTGAAACAAGCGCACACGACGTTTTCGACGGAGCCGTTGCCGCCGTTGGAGCAAATCTACTTGTGAGGGAGAAGTAAAGTTACCAGCCATCCAACTCAATTAACCAGCGTTAGTTACAAGTACCAGCCTCTCAACATAGTCGAATTTTGCAAATTTATAGAACAAACTTACGACAGTTTTAGGTTCTCTGATGCTAAAGGATATCTTAAATGCATAAACAAGACTAATTAAGAACCGTTACAGGATTGCGATCGCTTCTCAGAAAACATCCTTTCATCCAGTCAATTCTTGTAGTTGATTAGCGACGCGTTCACCAAATTCAGGATCGGTATTAGCCAGCCCCAACAGTTGTAAATATTCTTGACGAGTTAAGCCGGATGTTTCAATGATTGCTAGCGCTTCGGCTTCAATCTCCTGTTCCAATCGGCGTGATTCTGCACCGCCCTCCATGCTTTGCAAGTCTCCTTCTCGTCGTTCGATCAGTTTCACGACTTGAAGACAGGCACGAACAAACTGGTTCACTTTTTCAGAAGGAATATTGCCAGGATCTAAGTTGGGGCGAGTAATTAGCGGCAACTCAAGAACTTGCTTGGGTAGCTTAGGTAGATCGACTGCAAGTACGCTAGAACTCAGAAATGTAAAACTAGCGATCGTCAGCAGCATGACATAGAGAATCGTTTTCAGCGATCGGCGAATGGCTTGCCACATGGGAGGTCAAATGAGTAAGAGGTGGGAGTTTGGGGTGCAGAGTTCAGGATGAAGCAGACTTTTGGTTAGGTCAGGACTGTAGTTGTCTGGGGCGTGGCGGCTTCAGCCAGTTGGGGACGCAGCACCAAATAAATCACTGCTCCAAATAATGGAAGGAACGCGACTGTCCAGAAAATGCGGGAATCCTTTAAGCCGCGCCGTGCCATATCGTCGCCCAGCAATGTGGGAAAGAGCAAACACAGCAGACAAAAATCCAGACTCATGACATGAATGAAGCGACTAGTTTGCCATTGAGATACAAACTCTTGCCAGTCTCCTTGAGTGATGCCATAGGTGACTAGGCTGATGGTCGCGATCGCCACCCCAATTCCCAATAAGCGAGAATCAAGCAGCTTAATCAGCCAAGTCTTTTTGCCCACAAACGATGGGTTAGGCTGACGCAGCGCCAAATAAGGCAATAGGGCAAAAGCACCGACTGCAAAGGATGCTACCGAAAATACCCAAGCAGGTAGCCGTTGCCCTCGTCCATCGGCATAGAGAAGGCAGGCATAGATCACAGGCAACACGCCCATGATGTTAAACAGCGCCACAATCAAAGGATTAATGCCCTCAACCTGTGCTGTGGAAAGACGCGTGATCAAATCTAGAGTATCAGGTTGATCGGGCGGGGCAAAGCCAAAAGCATAGATAGTGAAGCTAAGCCAGAGCAATCCTAAGGCAATTTTTCTAAAGGTAAGTGGGTTCATGGGGAAGGGAAGAGGAAACGGGGAAAAGGGAACAGGAAAGAGTCAGAATTCTAGGGCGATAGGAAAAGATGGAGTTGATCTTAGAAGAAGATTGGCATGATGCTTTTAGTGTAGAAGTTTTGGAGAAATTCTATGAACGGCTCAGAATTTAAGCAGCAGTTTGGAGTAGTTCTAGTGACGGTGCCTTCTAAAGAAGAGGCGATCGCGATCGCTCACGCCTTGGTAGAATCGAAACTTGCTGCCTGCGTTAGCATCCTACCGATTCAGTCAATTTACACTTGGCAGGGCACCGTTCACCAAGAAGATGAATGGCAACTTTTGGTCAAATCTGACCTGTCCAAATTTACAGAACTAGAAGCCAAAATTCGCGGACTCCATTCTTATGAAGTACCGGAAATCATTGCATTACCCATCATTACAGGGTCTAAGCCCTACCTACAGTGGATCGAAGCAAGCCTAGCGAATGGCGAATGACGAAAAACTAATATATAACAATCGGGATGCACGGTGAGGAAAGGGAGAAAAGGTCTGATACCATGCTGTTTATGCCTCAACCTTACTTAGACCTGTGCTACAAAGTTCTCTCCCGCCCAACTCCGTGCCTTCGATAGTGCCATTGGACGACTCCGCTCTCTGGTCGCGTCTGTTACAGCAGATCCTCGATCGCCAATCTCTTTCACCCGACCAAGCCTCTCACCTGATGCAAGGCTGGCTGACCGAAGCCATTCCGCCAGTTCTTTCAGGCGCAATTTTGGCAGCCATACAAATGAAAGGGGTTTCGGCAGCAGAACTGGCAGGAATGGCACAGGTTTTACACCAGCAGTCTTCTTCGCTTCCTACGCCTCACTTTCCACTTCCCACCCCTTTGATTGACACCTGCGGCACGGGCGGCGATGGGGCTGGTACCTTCAATATTTCAACGGCAGTAGCGTTTGTGGCAGCGGCAGCAGGGATTCCTGTGGCAAAGCATGGCAATCGCTCGGCATCCAGTCGGGTGGGTTCCGCAGATGTACTGGAAGCGTTAGGCATTTACTTGAACGCACCTGCCGAAAAAATTCAGGCGGCAGTGCAGGAAGTGGGCATTACCTTTTTGTTTGCTCCGGGCTGGCATCCGGCGTTAAAAGGAGTGGCAACCCTGCGGCGATCGCTGGGCGTGCGGACTGTGTTTAATCTGCTAGGACCATTGGTTAATCCGATGCGCCCTACAGGACAGGTGATTGGCGTATTTGATCCAACCCTACTGGAAACGATCGCGCAAGCTCTCCAATTATTAGGAACACAGCGGGCGATCGTCCTACATGGGCGAGAACGCTTGGATGAAGCAGGTTTAGGCGATGCTACCGATCTTGCCCTGCTGTCTGATGGGCAAGTGAGTTTGGCAGTTCTCCATCCAGCGGAACTAGGTTTAGAAAAAGCACCTCTGAGCGCGATCGCGGGCGGTGATGTGCAGCAAAACGCCGATATTCTCAAAGCCGTTTTGCAAGGAAAAGGTACTCAAGCTCAGCAAAATGTAGTTGCTCTTAACGCCGCCCTTGCCCTGCAAGTAGGAGACACCCTTGCTGACTCGGAAAATCCCTATTCTGAGGGCATTAGCCGCGCCCAAACAATCCTGCAAAGCGGCTCTGCTTGGAGCAAGTTGGAACAATTAGTCGAGTTTTTGAAGTGAGCTAGGACGGGTCAGACCTGTCAAATGTAGAATATCAACAAAAATGCCCCGCCTTGCAGCACACCTGGTTTTCAGAAACATAGTTTTCAGAAACTTAGTCCACCTCTGATCACTCGACTTTCGCAATTCGGCATTCGTAATTCATAATTTGCTCTTATCTCATCGCTCCCATCGTGCTTTTCCAAGATAGTTCTTTGCACAACACTTTCAACGCTCGCTGATCGGCTCCAGCAAACAGACTGCTATCGATCAGTTCGGTCAACACTTGCTGGGTCAGTTGAGAAGCAAAAGTGCCGCCACAGCGCAGCAAAAGACTGTAATAGCAAAACTGGGGACGTTGAGCTTCGTTAAGGTGAAAGCGATAAACTTCATCGGGGGTCATCCGATAAACCGCCGTGTTAACTGGGACAATGACCTTTGGGATGCCATGTTGTCCATAAGCCCTATCACCATCTCGTTCAAACGAGCCAATCAAAATCGTCCACAGAAGAGTGCGAGTTTCACTAATTAAATCGGGCGTGAATACCGGATCAGGCTCACTGGAGAGGCGCGGACCCATGTTGAGAAACATCGGGTTGAACAGTTGCGAGTTGTAGATTAAACCGACTGCCCAATGACGATCGCGTCCTTCTAGCCGCACAAAGGAGCCGAACCCAAAATCATCTGGCTTGGGCGGATTCTCTCGACTAGTTTCATCATCCAGTTCCACAATGTAATCACAGTGGGAGTTTGACTTTACAACTTTGCCCAAGCGCATGACGGCTCTCCTGCTATCAACCCAAGATTCTTGCTGAGACAATACTCAATGAATCCTTAGATAGTACACGCAATCTATTGACTCGCGGCGATCGCGGATGGGTTCGATTTGCAATTGCGGTGAAGCTCCCTACCAAAAGCTCCAAGCAAGCAGTTCTTTGATTGGGCTGCGCTTCTACAATTCCAGTCCACTATTCACCAAGCTTTAAAGGATCGTTTCTTAAAGCTTGGTGGGTAGGATGGATTTGACTCCTGCTTCTACACTGTTGCTTCTACACTGTCGCAAGTGTGGGAACGGGAGCAAAGAAGCGATCGTTTTGTTCAGCACGCAATTTGTCGCAGAGGCGACCGGCGGGAAGCTCAACGTCATCGTAGGTGAGAATCTGATCTTTGGCGACGGCTCGTTTAAGGCGGCATCCTTCTGCCAATCCAATCGGAAACAAATTTTGCGCTTGGGTAATTTGAGCAGTTTCGCATTGTCCATAGGTCATGTAGCCGCCAATGCAGTCGATCGTTTCACCCACTTTTAGATCAGTTTTTGCCGTCGCCACCACCTCCACTCTGGGCGCACCTAACGGAGCCAGCACTGCATCTTTGAATAGCACGACCCGCGCCACGGACAGCGGCACTTCAAAATGGCAGAGGTGATAGGGCGTATAGAAGCTATACAGCGGACCTTCACCTAACTTGTAATAGTTGAGATAATGGCAGTGTTTCGGGTCATCTTGGGTGGCAAAGACAAACACACCGGGACCGGGTTTTGCGCCGACTACATAATCCACAATGCCGCCCAAAGCTTTCAGTTGATCGACATCGTACAGGTGGGTCATCTGATCCACATGATCCGTAAAGTCATAGCCCAACATGCCCCGCTTGGCGATGGTCATGCCTGTGGCGTTGGCAACGATCGCCTGCTCAAAGGAAATTTTGGTGCCATCGGCAAAGCTTGTGACCATATGAGGTTTTTGTCCCCATTTTTTGGCGAATCCTTCTTGAGTCGTTGGGTTGCGATAGGCATCTTGCAAGCCTTTGATGTTGCCGCAGAGTAAGGGAGTCATGCCGATGCTCTTGACATAGCGATAGAGATTCATCTCTACACCGGGTTGATCCCCATCGCAGCCAGAGAGAATCACGCCTGCTTTGTCGGCATAAGTTTTCAAAATCGCGCCGATGGTGCCATCTAATTCGGCGTTCATTAGCACAATATGCTTGCCATGAGCGATCGCCTCCAGTACTACCTTCGCCGCAAAGTCGATCGTTCCCGTCACTTCAATCAGGGCATCGATCCCGTCTGCTTGGCAGAGCAATAGAGCATCTTCGGTAACGGCGGCGATTCCTTGGGCGATCGCGTCTTCCAACTCTGTCACCGTTTTCACTTCCCGCACGGTCTCCACACCCGCTTCATCATAGGAGCGCTTGGCATTGCTCAAATGGCGACTTGCTACTGCTACCAACTCCATTCCCGGAACCGAATTGATGATTTGATTGGCGATGCCCCAGCCCATAAATCCTGACCCAACCATGCCAACCCTGACCGGATTTCCTGCTTCCGCCCGTGCTTTGAGCGCTGTATCGACAATAATCATGATGGAACTCCAATCGCGATAGGTTCGTATGATGTCCAGGAAGCATCTTTTTCAGAGATCGTTGTGATCGGTAAGCGCCACTCAATCCCAAAAGCGGGATCGTTGTATCGCGCTCCCCGTTCACAGTTGGGCGTATAAAACTCGCTGACCGCATACATCACTTCGGTGTCGTCGGTGAGGGTTTGATAGCCATGGGCAAACAGTTCTGGTACATAGAGCGATCGCCCATTTTCGGGAGTCAACTCAACCCCGACATGCTGAAGATAACTAGGAGAATCGGGGCGCAAGTCGATAATGACATCATAAATTGCCCCTCGAATGCAGCGGACTAATTTTGTTTCGGTGGCGGGTGGAATCTGGTAGTGCATTCCTCGCAACGTGCCTTTGTGATGATTAAACGAGAGATTACATTGAGCGACCATGGGTTTCAAGCCATGCTGTTCAAATTCGTTGCCGCAAAACATCCGGGCGAAGTAGCCGCGATCGTCTGATTTACGATCAAGATCAATGATGAATGCGCCTTTTAATTCGGTTTCAGTGAAAATCATAGGTGCTCCAAATTATGCGTCATATTAGGGGGAACCCAAGAGACGGGGCATAGCGGGAATGGCTGCTTCATCTGACTACAACGCTTGATAGCGGATGATTTGCGCTTCCACGACTTTTGCCATGTCTTCCTGATGACGAGTCGCCTGATAGAATTCCACGATCCATTCCAGCGTAGTTTTTAAGGATAGACGAGGATACCAGCCCAGCCGCGCTTTTGCCTTTGAGCAATCAAGTTTTAAATAGTTTGCCTCATGGGGATGATCGTCTGCATCTAACTTCCAGGTTGCACCCTCGCCCCATCGCTGGGTCAAATAGTCCACAATCCAGGAGACAGGTTTAACATCCTCATCATTGGGTCCAAAATTCCAGCCTTCTGCATAAGTGCCTCCGGCTTGCCATAACCTCTCTGCCAGAAGCATATAGCCGCTCAAAGGTTCCAAAACATGCTGCCAGGGACGAGTCGCGCGAGGGTTGCGAATCAGTACGGGCTGCTCTGCCTGGATTGCCCGCATGATGTCGGGAATCAGGCGATCGCTTGCCCAATCGCCGCCACCAATTACATTGCCTGCCCGCACACTGGCGATCGCCGCAGGCTGATGAAGTTCTTGCGGATGGGGTGTAAAGAAAGAAGATCGATAGGCTTCTGTCACCAATTCTGCACAGCCCTTGCTGCTGGAATAGGGATCTCGTCCACCCATGGGTTCATTCTCCCGATAGCCCCAAACCCATTCTCGGTTCTCATAGCATTTATCGGTGGTGATGATCACGACAACGCGCACACTTTCGGTATGACGCACAGATTCCAACAGATTCACAGTCCCCATTACGTTGGTGGCGTAAGTTTCTACTGGATTTTGGTAGGAGTAGCGTACCAATGGCTGGGCTGCCATGTGGAACACGATGTCTGGCTGGTGGGCGGTCATCACTGCCTGCAACTCTGCCAGATCCCGAATATCGCCCATGATGCTAGTGAGTCCCTGCTCAATTTTGGCAACCTCGAACAGGCTAGGTTGAGTCGGGGCGGGTAACGAGTAGCCAATTACACTAGCACCCAAGCGTTGCAGCCAAAGGGAAAGCCAACTCCCTTTGAAGCCAGTATGCCCGGTAATCAAGACCTTTTTGTTAAACCAAAATTCCATTGACAGTCCTTATGCGGGTAAACGAATCTGTATGTAGACAAATGGATTTGTATGTAAGTAAGCAAATCTGTGGATATCACCAAACTTTCCAAGGGGCTGTGCCGTTTTGCCAGTAGCGTTCTAGGTCGTTTTTGTCTTTTAAGGTATCCATCGGTTGCCAAAACCCATCATGTTTGAAAGCAGAGAGTTGACCGGTGTGAGCCAATTTCTGTAGCGGCTCTTGCTCCCAAGTCGTAGAATCGTCGGCGATATAGTCAATCACTTCCGGC
>Ga0209490_10003133_pt1 | contig 15489 bp, 12 predicted proteins | sample MAT06_FD_187209 | JGI IMG/M metagenome (GOLD analysis project Ga0209490, IMG submission 187209) | Freshwater microbial communities from Lake Fryxell liftoff mats and glacier meltwater in Antarctica - MAT-06 (SPAdes) (version 2) | ecosystem: Environmental > Aquatic > Freshwater > Ice > Liftoff...
GCCCGGGTTGCTGGCTGGGCCCGTGGGGTTCGTGTCGGTCGAATCGTATTCGATCGTCTGGTCCGCAACGCTGAGCCTGAATTTCACGCCTTCGACCATTTGCTTGGCGACGACCTTGTCCTTCTCCACCGTGACGGGGGTCCACTTGAAGAAGAACGTGAGTTCATGCTTGAGCGGCACGTCCGAGCCGTTCGTCACCTTCAACGTTTGCTCCACTTTCGTGGAAAGCTTTTGGTAGAAGGGCTTATCCTTCTCGAACTTGGTCTCGAACTTTTGCTTGTCCTGGGCGGCGGCGACCGTAACGAGGCCGACGACGAGCCCAAAAATCACGGCCAATCGGGCGCGGAGCACGGCTAACCTCCTGTAGGCGAAGCGGACCGCAGGGTCCGGGGATGCGACGGGGAATGTCGGTCTGTTGTACCGCGGGTGGGGGCGGAAGCAAGGGATCCAGGGTGGTTGCCGTCCAACTTCGCCTTTCCCGAAAGTCGTCGTGCGGGGTATCTTCCCCGCCTTCGAACTATCCGGGAAGGGGATCATGTCCGAATCGTTTGCGAAACCGCCGAGCCGCTGGCGACCCGTCGTTCGATTGCTGATCGCATTCGTGCTCATCGACCTCGTCGTGCTCGGTTTTCGAGGGACGTGGGAGAGGCATTCGCCGGACGACTATGCCGAGCGGGTCACCGGCTGCGCGGCGGAACCGCGGGAGTTCGTCATCATCGGCGGTTCGCCGGTGGCCGAGGGGTTCAATCCGGAGGTCGTGGCCGGATTCGAGTGGAAGGGGCAACGACTCCAGAACGGCTACGCCGTGGGACTCTCGGGCGCGACGACTTCGGATAATTACATCGGGGCGATCCACGCATGCCCGACGCCTCCGAAAGTGCTCGTTTACGGGATCACCGCCAGCGACCTCAACGACGCTCGGAAAGAACCCCACGGCCCTTACTCGTTGATGACCCCACACGACTGGGTCGAGTGGGCGAGCGAGCGCCCCCGGAGCGCGGAGTGGGTGACGCGACATTTCTTGCAAGGGAAGTTGTCGAAAGCGTGGGCGCTTCGGCGGTATCGCCACGGCATCCGGATGTGGGCCGCGACCGCGCTCGAAGGCGAGTTCCCCGGCACCTGCCCGGACGCGGCCCTCGAAGCGAACGAACAACTCCGCTACTCGAAACTCCTCCGTACCAATCGCGGTTACGCCCCGACGCTCGGTTTCGTGAAAGGCCGCTACGACGTGGCCAAGGCGAAGGGGATCAAACCCGCACCGTTTCAGTTCCTCGACCGCTACCGCACGGGCGAGCACCTCCAGTACCTGCACAAACTCGCCGACTGGGCCGAACGAAGCGGCATCGATTTGATCCTCGTCGATATGCCGATCACCGCGGACCTCGACGCCCGCTACGCCGAGGCGTTCGCGGAGTACCGCAAGCGGCTGGGCGAATTCGAAGCGGCTCGCGGCGTTCGGGTCCTCCGAGCGACCCGCGAAGTGCTCGGCTTTTCGGACGTGGACTTCGCGGACGTGATCCACTTGAACGAAGTCGGCGCGTCGAAACTCTCCCAGTGGTTGCACGACCGCTTGTCCGAGGCCGGCGGGGGCTCTCGCCCATGATCTTTGCGAATAAGGCGTTCCTGATCTTCCTGCCGATCGTGCTCGTGCTTTACCACGGCTTGAACCGGCGAACGCACAAGTACCTCGTGCTCACGCTCGCCAGTTGGGCGTTTTACGCGTTCGTAAGCCCGCAGTACCTGTGGGTGATTTTGCTGCTCACGGCCATCGACTACGTCGCCGGGCGGATGATCGAAGACGCCAGGGACGACCGCGTTCGCAAGACATGGCTCACCGTCAGCATCGTCTCGAACCTCGCCCTGTTGTTCGCATTCAAGTATTCGATGTTCGCTTACGATAACCTCGCGTGGCTCGGGCAAGATCTCGGCTACTCCATCCCATCGCGAGCGTGGTACATCCTCCTCCCGCTCGGCATCAGCTTCCACACCTTCCAGGGGATCAGCTACACGATCGACGTTTACCGCCGGCAGATCCCCGCGGTGCGGAGCGCGCTGGACTACGCACTCTTCGTCGCGTTCTTCCCGCAACTCGCCGCAGGGCCGATCGTGCGGGCCGTCGAGTTCCTTCCGCAAATGGTCACGCCGCCGAGCGTGAGCGCGAAGCAAATCTCGGACGGACTCTGGCTCTTCGCGACCGGCCTATTCAAAAAACTGCTCATCGCGGACTCGCTCGACGTGCTGTTCGTTTCGCCCGTATTCGACAACCCCACGGCCTACGACGACGCAACTCACCGCTGGGCCGCGATCGCGTGGGCGGTGCAGATTTACTGCGATTTCTCGGGCTATACCGACATGGCGCTCGGCATCGCCAAGTGGTTCGGCTTCGAACTTCCCGGCAACTTCCGCTTGCCGTACCTCGCCACGAACATCGCCGACTTTTGGCGGCGGTGGCACGTCTCGCTCTCGAGTTGGCTGCGCGATTACCTCTACTTCCCCCTCGGCGGCAGCCGCGGCGGTGCAGTCCGCACCTACTTCAACCTGATGGTCCTCTTTGTCCTCTGCGGCCTCTGGCACGGCGCGGCGTGGAACTGGCTCGCCTACGGCGCGTTCAACGGCGTGCTCATGGGCTTGCACCGAGCATTCGACCGTTTGCTCACGGGCATATCGTGGGCTGATTCTTTGCGAGCGAGCCCAGGCTGGAAAGTCTTTGCCTGGGTGGGATCGTCATTCCAGTTCTTGATCGGGCTGGTCCTGATCCGCATGGTCGATTGGCACGGCGGGCTCCTCCTGATCCGCTCGCTCGTCGGGGCCGAACACGCGGCGGAAACCGCCTCGAATTCGCCGTTCGTGCCGCAAATCGCGGGAGCGCCCGGCCTCGTAGTTCTCCTCATTTGCCTCGGTTTGTTGGGGCACGTCGTAGGGTTACTCCAAGAGTGCCGGTGGTTGCGAGCAGCCCGGTTGCCCGAGTTTGCACGCTCGATGATCGCGGCCCTCGCCATCGCCGGCGTACTCGCCTTCGGCCCGGGTGTGAGCAAGACGTTCATCTACATCCAGTTCTGAGTCGTCGGATCGCACATAAACTGATTGCACCAACGAGTAATCCGCAATGTCCCGCTTCCGCTGGCCGTTCCTCGTGCTTATCATCTGCGCGCCCGTCGCCGTGCTGGCGACGGGCGTGCGGCTGCCGTTCGTCGATAGCCCCGCGGTCGGCCCGCGGCCGATGTCCGTGCCGGACGAAGACCGCGAACTCGCTTGGATGCACACGACCACCAACGGCATGACCTGGGAGCGGTTCGTCACCGGCGTCGTCCGCGTGCAGATGTCCGTACCCGGTTTGACGGTGGACGACTCGGCCGCGTTCGCGGATCGATCGACCGCGGTGCCCGAAGTCGTACTCTCGATGCAGGGCCGCAGCGGCAAGCTCCGCATTCGCTGGTACAAGCTCGCCGGCGACGCCACCACGAGCCAGTGGGTGAGCGCTCTGGCCGAGCGCGACCCGCCGCCCCTCGCCGTGATCGGCGGTGGATCGAGCGACCGCGCTTACGACCTCGCCCGCGCCATGGACCGGCAAATCGAATGGAAGGGCGAACGCCCCACGCTGCTGATCACAACCGCGACCGCAGACGAAGTCGCGGAGGACGGCGACGAGCCGAGCGCCGCGAAAAACTTGATCGAAATCTACTCTCAGCGATCCTTCCGCTTCTGCTTTTCCAATCGCCAGATGGCGGAAGCGGTTCTCGATTTCGTTTGGGAAAGCCCCGATTTGAAGCCGATTTCGTTCGCGGAACTCGCCCGCCTCGGTGTAGTCTCGGGACTTGCGGCCTGTCCCGGCGTGCCTCGCCCCGTCGCGGAACGACCCTCGGCCTTCAGCGCCGTTTGGCAAGACGACCCGTTCTCGACCGACCTGCACCGCCAGTTCACCGGGTTGCTCGACGCGAAGCTCGGCCCGCTCGAACGCGGCGCTCCGGATCGAATTCTGACCTGGCGACTGCCCTACAGCGTCGGGGCGTTCGGCCGGCCGAATCAGTACGAAGCGGTCACGGTCGAATCGATGCTGGCCGAGTTTCGGAAGCTCTCGCCGCAGCGGTCGCTGCTAGTCCTGCCTACCGTAACTAACCCCGGTCGCCGAGTCATGAAGGCACTCTCGGAATCGTCCCCCGGGCTCGGCCAGCGTCTCGTCGTGGTGACGGGCGACGGCATTCCCGTGAACGCCCTCTACCGCGACGGCGAATTCGCGTGGCCGATCCATGCGATCCCGGTGCCGCTCGTCCTGTTCTCGCACGACAATCCGATCGCGTGGGACGAACCCAGCGCAGGCGCACCGCGAGGGTACGGGCTTAGCCCACCGACGAGTACGGAAGACGTACTGCACTTCACGGCAATGACCCGGATCCTCTGCGAGGCGTGCTTCGGCCCGTCGGGTGCAGACGGCCTTTTGCCGATGTCGGAGGAATTGAGCCGCCGGCTGCACCAGCGCGTCCCGGCCTTGTTCGACGCGAGCGGGAACCGCCTGGGCGGCTCGGGCGAATACGTCGTCGTCCTCTGGCCGCACGTTCACGATGGCCAAGCGGGGCCGCAATCGCTTCCCCGTGCGACGCTCGAAGTCTGGCGACGGCGGACCGACCGGGGGTGGGACAAAGTCCGCAGCGTGGTCATCGATCAGCGCCGCAACAAGCTCGCCGCAACGGGAGGGCTGGGCGGATGAGTTTGCCCACGCCGGTTCCGCGGCAATCCATTTGGAAGTACACCGAAGGCCTGCTTCCTGTGGCGATTGTCTGGATCGTCCTCGTCGGCTGGCTTGCGGCACTCCTGTACGATCGCGCGAATTGGTCCGAACAGGCCGACGAAGCCGAGATGCGCGAGTGGCTCGACGAAGCCCGCAACTTCCGCAAGACGCTGCCGGAATTGGTTCGCGAATACGCGGACCTGCGGGCCGAGGAACCGGACGGAACGGAGTCGCTGCGGTTGATGGAAAAGCGCAAAGAGATCGAAGACCACATGGCCGGACTCGCAGAACCGACCCGGATGTACTTGAACCAACTCCCGTCTTTCCCCGTGATCTTCAAGATGGAAGTGGTGTTCGCCGCACCATCGGACGGCTCCTCGGACGACCAGCGAATCGCGTGGGAGTCTCCCCTGCCCCGCCCGCGGCAGGAGCGCGAATCCGGGATTCGGGTGCTCGAATATCGCCCGCTAGGCGATAGCCGAGCCACGATCCGCTGCGAGTATCAGGTCCACGCCTTCAACAAACTCCAGCGCCGCGAGGAAGAGCGCCGCCGCATTTCGCTCGTCGCCGGGGCCGTGCTCGTCGCAGCGACCGTGCTCGCGGGATTGTTCGTGTTCCGGTTCTTGCAGCGAGAGCGAGTGCGGGAATTGCTGCAACTCGCCACGAAGGCGGAAGCCGAGCACCACCAGCGGGAACTACTGGAAATCCGCGTCCGCCAGCAAGACGCGGAAAGAGCCCGAGACGAACTCGACCGCAAGCTCCTCGAACAAAAGTTGGATGCCGCCGACCTCGAGCATCGGGCGAGCGAGGCGGAGAAAACCGCACTCGAAATGAAATCGCAACTCTATGCCAGCATCGGCATCATGGCGGGCAGCTACGCGCACAACATCAAGAACCTCCTCGTCCGGCCGAACGACCTGCTCGCCCGCTGCATCGAAGTCAACGGGTTGAACCGCGAGCAAACCGGCATGTTGACGGAAGTCCGCGACACGCTCGGCACGGTCACCGAGCGACTTCAACAAATCCTCCGGACGATCCGCCGCGATCCGACCAACGCGGAAATGACGCGCGTCGATCTCAATGCGCTGGCCCGCGAGACCGCGGCGACGTGGGGCGACATGGCCCGCGAGAAGTGGAAATTGACTGTGACCGCCGACGGACCCGCCGAACCGCTCTGGGTCCGCGGCGACCTTTCGCACTTGCAGCAAGCCATCGAGAACCTGCTGTTCAACGCCCGCGACGCGACGTTCGAAATGCGCAACCACCTGCGGGAAGCGGCCCGACAAGACCAGACCCCGAACCGCAAGCAGCGGCTCATCGACGCCGCGGGCTGGCGGGGGCGGGTCGATTTGTCCACGGCGCTGGTGGGCGATCACGCCGTCCTCGAAGTCCGCGATAACGGCATCGGCATGACCGACGAAGTGCGAGAGAACTGCCTGCGCACGCACTTCACCACCAAGCGGGACAACGCCCTCTACGAAGGCTACAGCGCCGGAATGGGCCTCGGGCTGTCGTTCGTCGCCGTCGTGCTCGAACACCACGGGGCCAAGCTCGATATCGAATCCCGACCCGAGAAGGGCGCGCTATTCCGCGTTCACTTCCCCGTGGCCGGCGGTTCCGGCAGCGACCAGTCCACGAGTTCTTGACCGGATTCGACGAGCGCCGCATTGGCGCGCGAGAATGGCTTGCTTCCGAAGAACCCGTTGTGCGCCGAGAGCGGCGATGGGTGCGCGGAACGGATGATCGCGTGCTTCGTCTCGTCGATTAGCTTGGCCTTTTGCTGTGCGTAAGCTCCCCACAGCAAGAACGCGACCCGCCGCGGCGAACGGTCCACTGCCCTCAGCGCCGCGTCGGTCAGCGGTTCCCAACCCTTCTTCGCGTGGGAGTTCGGCTTGCCGTGGCGAACGGTCAGTACCGCGTTCAAGAGTAGTACGCCGCGTTCGGCCCAGGCCATCAGGTAGCCGTGCTTCGAGGGCGGAATGCCCAGGTCGGCTTCGCGTTCCTTGAAGATGTTCCGCAGCGAGCCAGGCAGCGCCACGCCGGGCCGCACGGAGAACGCGAGGCCGTGCCCTTGCCCCGGATTCGGGTATGGGTCTTGCCCCAGGATCACGACCTTCACGCCGCTCAAAGGCGTTGCCCGAAAAGACGAGAATACGTCCTCCACGGGCGGGAAAATCGTCGACGTACTGCGTTCGGTTTTGAGGAACTCCGCGAGCCGGACCGTGGAATCGGCGGCGAGATCGTCGGCGAGTTCTCGCTGCCACGAGGACGGGATGTCGGGGGGAAACTCGGACATGGCGGCGACCTCGGACCGATCGAGCGATCTTGCCAACGGCTCGTCGAAGGCTATATTTTAGAGAGAATCCGAGTCCCCGTAGCTCAATTGGATAGAGCATTGGCCTCCGGCGCCAAAGGTTACAGGTTCGACTCCTGTCGGGGATAGTTTCTACCTTTCGCACTTCCGATGAATCACACCCACAACGAACTCGGCCAGCCGATTGGACCGCCGCTGCCCAATTGGGTTCCGCCAACCGTTCCACCTCGCGAGGTGATGGTGGGACGGTACACCCGGTTGGAGCCGCTCGACGCCTCGATTCACGCCGAGGTACTGTTTCGAGAGTTTGCTCGCGACCCCAGCGGGCGGAGTTGGACCTACTTGAGCGCCGGGCCGTTCCCGAACGCGGCCGCGTACCGCGAGTGGATCGCACTCCGCACGGCGGGCGACGACCCGATCTTCTTCGCGATCCTCGACACGAGCACGCGGGAGCCCCTCGGCATCGCGAGTTACCTTCGCATCATTCCGGCGAGCGGTTCGATCGAAGTCGGCCACTTGCACTTTTCTCCGCGGATCAAGGGCACCAGCATCGCCACGGAGGCGATGGTTCTGATGATGGCCAAGGCGTTCGCTCTCGGCTACCGCCGCTACGAGTGGAAGTGCGATTCGCTCAACGCTGCCTCGCGAGCCGCGGCCCTGCGGTTGGGTTTTACGTTTGAAGGGGTCTTCCGTCAGGCGACCGTCTACAAAGGCCGCACTCGCGATTCCGCGTGGTTCTCCGTGATCGACTCGGAATGGCCGAAGTTGAAAGTGGCGTTCGATGCTTGGCTCGCCCCGGAGAACTTCGCCGAGAACGGGCACCAGCGCAGCCGGCTTTCGGACCTGACGGCAGATGCGATTCGAACGGGCTGAAATGAAAAAGCCCCCGGCGAACGCCGGGGGCTTTTTCGATGCGGAAGAGAGGACTTGAACCTCCACCCGGTTTCCCGGACTAGAACCTGAATCTAGCGCGTCTGCCAGTTCCGCCACTCCCGCTGGGTCAAAGAATGGTATGCATGAGATCCATCCCGTCAAGAGCTTTCTCCAGTGGCGGTGGACGTTATCGGGAGACAAAGTGCTCTCATTTTCGAAGCGTTTTGAATTCCGTTGGAGTTACCTGTTTGATGCTTCCGTTCCGAAGCAAAACATGTCCTCCCTTGCTTTCTGCGTCCTTTTGATAGGCGAGAACTTCGTTCGAGCCTGAAGAAAAGCCACGTCCATAATGCAGAACGATTTCCCCGTCGGCGAGCAATGAATAAGCATCTTCTAATGTGCCGGAGTACTCTTCGAGGTCTTTGAAATTTGCGGGCACTTTCAACTTTTGCATCGAAATATATTCGTAGAGTTCTTTGATTTGCGACATCGCTTTTTCGGGGCTTCGTGCGGGCTCTCCCTGGGTAGCATTAGTACCACAGCCGCAAGTGAGTGTCGGCAAAATCACGAGAAAAAGTATGTGGTGTGTCAGGTTGCGCACTTCATACCCCGGAAAGAAAAACCGTCGGAATGTTTAATTCCGACGGCATGATATTAGGAAAAAAACAATCAGAGTTGACTCGAATCCAAAACTTCGTCTCCGGCCCGCGTCCCAAAAGCCAACCAAGTTGCGGGAGCGACGCTATTGCGCACGAACGTCACGGATCCGTCGGCTCGAAGTACGTTGACGCCACCCGAGTGGAAGCTTCGTGCCGCGAAGTGACCTTTGTTGAGTCCGACGGAACGATAGCAGTCTTTCAAAGGGGAATTCGGCGTCATCGTATGAGTATACATCATCGTCCAGACGACACTTCCGCGCCAGTATTGAAGTCCCGTCGCATCGCTGGCCGGGGGCGCCGAGTCGCATGCCGCGGGACGCAAAGTATCGGAACCCGCGGCACCGTCCCAGGTTCCGAAATTTAGTGCATTCGGGACATTGTCGAAGCCGCTCGTAGAAACGCGGTTTCCACGCTTGATCTCGGCGTAGAGAGCGGTGTTGCTTGTACCGTCCGAAAACGCTGCAGCTTTGTTGCCAACATAGGGGGCATTCACGGCAAGGAAAGCACCTTGAACGGAACCATTTGTACTGAGCCAGTCCGCACTCCCGCCGAAGCTCGCGTGATAGTTCGTTCTGCCTTGACTCTCGGTGTTCCCGTTTACAACATCGGTAAAAAATGCGTTCCCCCCATCGGACGGACATCGCAAGATTGGGGGATCCTGGACTCGTGCCGCAGTATTCGCAGCAGCTAATGCCGATTGCGTGAGGTCCCATTGAGCAAACTTGTTCGCTTGTTCGAAATAGGGAAGCAAGTAAACAAGGGCAGTGATAAATGCAGGAGACCGAGCTGCGCCGGGGGGGAATGATCCGACTCCTCCCTCGTAGTTATGCACAGCTAAACCGATTTGCTTGAGATTGTTCTGGCACTTCGCCCGTGCCGCCGCTTCGCGCACCTTCTGAATGGCCGGCAGCAGTAGGCCGATCAGGATGGCGATGATGGCGATGACCACCAGCAGTTCGATGAGGGTAAAACCCGATCGACGAGGATGAAGCCGAAGCATGAATGGCTCCGAGGAGGAAAGGAACGGACGGAAAATAGCTACTGAAAAGACTTTAGTAGTGTAGCGGAGTGCCGGTCGATTGTGAAGGAGACTTTTCGAGGTGAAACCGTGCTTCGCCTAAAAAAGGAGAGGACCGCAGCACCTGCGAGCCCCTTCCATCGATTGAGTTTTTTCAAAACGATCCGGAGTCAGCTTCCGCCGCGTCCGCCGCCGGGACCGGACACCGCCGGACCACCGCCGCCGCCCGCTCCGGGGGGTTGGTTGAAGTTCCCGCCGCCGATGCCCTGGTTGGGATCGACGTTCGATTGGTCGATGGGGATGTCGATGCCCCAGGACGAGTAGAGCTTCATGAACTCGATCCAGTCCTGGGCGAACCGCTTGAAGGCCGCCTGGTCGATTTTGGTGGGATCGATCGCGTCCATGAGTTGGAACTTGACGCAGAACATTTTGACCAATTGGTTCGGGTCGAGTCGGAGGTCGCGGGGCATGGTGTCGAGTTCGGCGAAGAACGCGAGCATGGCGGGCATTTTCTTCTTGGCGAGGTAGAAGGTGAGTGCCCACGAAGTGACTTGGGCTTTGGTGTTGAGCCGTTCGCGCATCCGCCGGGCCTCGGCTTGAGGATCGCCGGCCGGCTGGCCGCCGCCGGGGGGTTGGAAGCCGCCGCCGTCTTGCCCGCCGGGTCCGTTTGGGCCGGGTCCGCCTGGGCCGGGTCCACCCGGTTGCGGTCCGCCACCGGGTGGACCGCCGGGGCCGCCGATCTCGATGCCGCCGTCGCCCGCGGCAACGGGCTTGGGATCGATGTCGCGGCCCGAGCGCAGCGCTTCGAAGTACTTGTCTTGGAGCGTGTTCATCAGCAGGACTTCGGGGCTGGGGTTGAGCTCCCGCGTCGCAGCGAGTTCGCGCAGTTGGCGGACGAGGACGTAGTTCGGAGCGCCGTAGCCGGCCGCGAGTCCGACGGTCATCACGGTGCGGTTGCCCTGCGTGGTGTACGCCGGACCCTTCGGCTTGTGCAGCAGGCTGCCGATGCCGCTGTCGATCCACTCGGGCAGGATCACGTACTGCGGAAGCACGCCGCTGGAAGAGTACAGCTGGCGGTTCGCTTCGCGGGAGATCATGCTCACCGCCGCTTCTTCGTCCACGAGCTTATCCACGAGCGCAAGCGTCGAAATCTGGGCGATGTCCGCTCCGGTTTCCGTGCCCTTCAACTCGGGGAATTTGCCGCTCAGGAGGTCGTCGCGGTTCCACCCGGATTGGTAGCGGGTTTGGGCGAACTTGCCGAACGAGCGACCGGTTTCGTCGAGCCGTTCGGGCGACATGACGAGGACGTTGTGGTACGGCGAGTAGAAGGCGTCCGAAGTCATCGCGTTACCGTCGAGCGCATCGCGGAGGCGCGGCATGTCGGTCGATTTGTCCGCGAGGACTACGGTGAGCTTCTTTGCGGGAACCTTGAGCGTCTGCCCCGAAAGGGCGTGCCAGAGGTAGAAGGCCTTGTAGTTGGATTCCAGGAGCTTCAGCTTGCGGTCCGTCGATTCGCGGGAAACGCTTTGGTCGCCCCAGTGAACGAGCGTGTAGTGGGCACCCTGTTCGGCGGCGGCGGCGCCGAGCAGCGTCTGCCAGCGGCCCGCATCGCCCGCGTCCGGGGCGGCATCCGCGAGCTTCGGCTTCAGCAGATCGTAGGCGGCCACGAACCGCGTTACCGTTTCGGGCACGGGCGTTTTCCACGCCTTCACGGCAGTCGAGAGCTTGTCCGCGATCTTGAAGGCGTCGTCCACCATGCCGTAGGCGAGCGCATCGGAAACGAGGTCGAGCCCCTGCTGCGGCTGGTGGGTCAATTCCCAGGCATTGAAGCGTTTTTTCAGAATGGCCGGGAGGTAAAAGCCGGGCGTGAGCGGGTAGAGTTGGACGAAGCTTTTGTCGGTGTAGAGGATCGCCGTGCCCTGATCGCTCAGAACGGCTTTCATCGCGGGATTGCGGACGGGGTCGAAGCGGAACTTCTCGTAGAGCAGTCGGTCTTTGATCTGCTTGTAGGGAACCACGACGACGACGGAGCGAGTTGGATCGAACGGCGCAGTCGCCGGTGCTCCGGCTCCGCCCGGCTGTCCACCGCCGGGTTGGGGTACTCCGCCCGGTCCGCCGGGAACTTGACCGTCGCCGCCGGGCGCGGCGAGTTGGCCGTCGGTTACGGCCGCCATGTTCACCCGGATGACGACGTAGCCCGGCTGCGGGTTGGCGATCTGCGCGGAAGCCACCGCTCCCATCGCGAGGACCGCACTCAGGACTGCTGCACATTTCCGCACCATGATCGCAAACCTCCCGCTGGGGATCGGTAATCGCTCGGAGAATTCATCTTCCCGCGGCAACAGCGGGAACGCCATGCGAAAATCGTTCGATTAGTTCGTGAATTGGGCCGGCTTGAGCTTGTACTTCGGGTCGTCTTCGTAGAGGCTCCGCGCGCCGTCCTTGTTGTACTGTTCGAGCCAGCGCGAAAGCCGGTCGAGGCTCGGTTGGGCCAACCCACCGCCGTCGTCCTTGCCGAGCGGTGCGAGCACGTCGACGGAGACCGCATCGACGAGGGCGAGGATCATCGGCGAGGAGGCTTTGAGGCGCGGTACGGTCGCCGTGCCCCGCTTCATGCCCGCGAACGCCGCTTCGAGCCGGGCTGTGTACAGCTTCCAGGGCACGGCCAATAGAACCTTATTCTCGGCCGTATTGTTGAGGTTGTCCCGCGCTCGAGCTCGGTCTTCCGAATTGAACCGCACGAGCAATTCGATTCCCTTGGCTATCGACGTGGCCAGTTCCTCGACCTTGAGGTCGCGGGTCGGATTGACGCCGCAGAGCCCGATGACGGCTTCGGCGATTTCCGTCGCACTCGGCAGCGGGCTGATCGACGTGTCCGCGACGGCGATTTTGGCCAACACGAACGCGGGGCGGACGCGCGGGATCGCGTTTTCGCCGCCAATCGAATCGTAGCGAACTTTCGCCAGCGCGCGAATCGCCTGACGGCGGAAGTAGCGGACGAGAGCAATCTGTTCGGGAGACTGCCCCGTCGATTCCAGTTTGTTCGCACCGGGTGCCGGCGTCTTCGGACCCTTCGGATCTTTGGGTTTGGGGGCCGTGTCGTCTTCGATGGCGGGCGGTTTTCCGGGGAGTTCCGGGTTCAAAACGGCCGCCTTATCCGCGACTTGGGGGCCTTTCTCGATCACGTCTTCCAAGGCCTTGACAAGTACGACCAATCCCTCTTCCGGCACCGTATGCTTGTTCGGATCGGGGCGGTTGACCAGGTACGGGTCGCTCGCTCCCAGCAAGCCCTCCGCCGCTTTCAGAGCGTACAGCAGCAACTCCGGGGGAGTTTCCGCGGACTTGCTGTCTTTGGCTTTGAAGAATTGATTCGTCACGAGTTCGACGATCGTCTTCGAAAACTCCGGAGCCCCGGACTTCGTTGCGAGCGCGAACATGCGGCCCGTGTTCACCCGAATGACCGTCGGCGGGTTCTTGGCCCAGACTTCGCGAAACGTCGCATCCAGCGCCTTGCCGAGTTCCTTGATGTACTCCGCCTGGTCGATCGTGTACGGCGGCACCATTCCCGGCGTCGGCGTGAGGATCAACTGCGAGAAATCGCTGAGCAACGAATCGAAGTTCGAATCGTTCGGGCGGGGCTTCAACTCGCCCGTTTCCGGGACTTCGTAGTACTGCTCGTAGGTCGCTTTGAAGATGATGTTGCGGGAAACCTTGCGAAACAGATCCTGGTTCGCCTTCAGCGAAGGACCGGTCGTTCGGAGCTTGCCCGTGCGGAGGTCGAGCATTTTGCTAAGGTCATCCCCGGCGAGCTGCGGAGCTTCCATCCGGAACGTTTTCAACTGGATGCTGCCCTGCCCCCGGGCACCCGCGGCGACAACAGCCAATGCGCCGATCGCGAGGGCGAACGACCGATTGCGAAAACCCGCCATGAACTCACCCGGAGTAAACGGTGTCGTGGATATCAGGGTTGAACGGACACGGAGGCCGGACGTTGGCGGCGAATTGCGTTCATTGGTCCCTTTCGGAAAGCCTAGCAGCGTGCTCGGGGCCGTGCAAGGGCTCGCCTGATCGCCCGCGGCGATTGCCGCGTGGACTCGCCCGCACGAACGGCTCGGAAGTGCGGTTGTCGTTTCGCCCGCCGCTGGCTACAACCCTAATGTCGGAACTCGGGCCATAGCGCAGCTTGGCTAGCGCGCTTGCTTGGGGTGCAAGAGGTCGTGGGTTCAAATCCCGCTGGCCCGACTGGTTCGACAAGCAAAAACCCCGGAGAAATCCGGGGTTTTTGTCATTTCCGGGTCGCTCCGCCGAACGGCGAAACCGTGTAGTTTACCTACTTCGTGAGTTTGACCCTAAAATCCCCCGCTATCGCTCTTCCACGCTACCGCGCTCCGTTTCCGCCCTTCCCGGCGGCTAAACTGTCGCGTGCTTTGGTGGACGCCCGGCGTGCCCATGCCCCCGTTCATGTTCACCGTTGGACTGGCGATGAAGCCGATTCTCGAATGGTGCAAGGAGTCCGGGCTCGCCCCGGCGACGATCCGAAGCCGGCTCAAGAAGGGATGGGAACCCTTCCGAGCGGTCACGGAACCCGCCGACAAGCGGTTCCGCGGCGGCGGCCGCCCTCACGGCAACGCCCCGCGCCCGGCCCCAAAGCTGAAAGAGCATTCGAGCGGTCAAGCCTACATGCGGCTCGCCTTGCGGTTCCTAAACACCGACTACGGCGACACGCGGGTTGACGAGTTCCGGCCGGCCACGCTTCGAGCGATTCGGACGAAGATGTTCGAAGCGGGTTACGCCAGGAAAAGCGTCAACGGCCACGTCGCCAGATCGTCCGTTGTTTCGCGTGGGGGGCCAACGAAGATCTTGTGCCGCCTGGCGTCCTCGAACGTCTGCGGGAACTTGAAACAGTTCGAGCCGGCCGGTCCCCAGTGGGCGATCCTGCACCGATTCCGCCTGCCCCGATGGCCGATGTGGAAACGCTCCTGGATAACGAATACCTGCATCGGAGGCCGGAGCGGCGAGAAGTGCTCGCGGCGATGATCCAACTCCAATTACTCACGGGAATGCGATCGGGCGAAGCCTGTGCGTTGCGAGCGGAAAGCCTCGAAGCTCGCGGTTCTGTCTGGCGGTATGACGTGCGGGAAGCGAACAAGAACCTGCACCGGGGAAAACCCCGCGTCGTCTGGATTGGTCCCAAAGGACAGGCGTTGCTCAAGCCGTTTATCGAAGCAGCAGGAACCAGTGGCCGGCCGCTCTTCTCGTTCCCGCCGAAGCTCTCGAAGTGGAGTCCGGGAAACACCATCGGCAACTCGGTGACGATCACTCGCGAAATGTACAGTCGGTTCGTCGCCGAGGCGTGCGGGCGTGGACGCCGCACCAACACCGCCACAACTACGCGACTGCCCTGGCCCGCCGGTACGAAGACGATGAAGCCGTAGCAAAGGCGATCGGCGACACGCCCGAAGTCACTCGCGAAGTCTACATCGTTCCCGATGACGCCGTGAAAAAACGGATTGCGAGAGAAGTGGGATAGCACCGCAACCCGAAACGACGAGCGACGCGAGCGGTCCGATTGCCGGGGGGTAGTCCGGCCGCTCGCGTTTCGCGTTTCGCGACGGCGTGTAGTGGTTGGACGTCTGACGCCAGACGTTTGAGCCCATCAACTCTGACACGCGGGGTGACGCCGTGAGCGAAAGCGCAATGTTCATCGAGACTGCCGCGCTCGCGTTGAAAGTGCCCGAATCGGAGCTCCGCCGGCTCTGCAATTTGGGCGTGCTCGACGTGCCGCTGGCCGGGCGAACTCGCTTCTTTCCCTCGGACCGGATCGAAGACTACCGGCGAGCGATCCGCCTTCACCGTGACGCCATGAAGACGCTGCGAGAGGCTTCGAAGGGTTCCCTTT
>Ga0209490_10003139_pt1 | contig 15482 bp, 16 predicted proteins | sample MAT06_FD_187209 | JGI IMG/M metagenome (GOLD analysis project Ga0209490, IMG submission 187209) | Freshwater microbial communities from Lake Fryxell liftoff mats and glacier meltwater in Antarctica - MAT-06 (SPAdes) (version 2) | ecosystem: Environmental > Aquatic > Freshwater > Ice > Liftoff...
TAGCCCAATCAGTTCCTGCTGTGATTGACTGTCCTGTGGACTACCGCGAGAATCTCCTGTTCACGCAAAAAACTAACGATATCGCTTGCATGATCTAGGATGTGTCAAAACTTCGATCGAGTTCGATTGATCGCTGAGAAGCATGAAGCAGTTCGCAGGTTAAAATCTTTGCATAGATAGCTCAAAGCGTGATACTGAAATAGTTAATTGGTAGAACTTATGACATTGGCAATTGCGATTGAACCTGCACCCTTAGAAGTTGACGCTGAAGGCGTTGTGCGAGTCGGTAAAACTCGTGTCACGCTAGATACGATCGTTGTGGCTTTTCTTGAAGGTGCTACAGCAGAAGAGATCGCAGAGCAATACACATCACTTCAGCTTTCAGATATCTATTCAGCAATTGCTTACTACTTGAAGCATAGGACTAAGGTTGATGTATATCTTTTAGAGCGTCAACGCCAAGCAACAGTGGTTCGACAAGAAACTGAGCAGCGTTTTAATCCAATTGGAATCCGTGAGCGGCTATTAGCTAGACGAGATTCAGCACAGGTAATTTAACATGACTCGATTCTTGGCTGATGAGAATTTCAATAATCAGATCGTTCGTGGGATTCTTCGGCAAAGTCAAAACTCTTCCTAATTTTGGAGTGCCTATGTTTCGAGCTAAAGCTAAATTCAAAGCCAAGCAAGGGATAGTGGCATTATCGATCGAGTTCGATCGATTGCTGAGCAATATGAATCAGTTCGACAAGTTAAGCAATTAAGCTAAATGGCTGATATGAAGGATCGGGTGGCTACAGCTATTATCTTAGAGAAATCTTGCAGAATTTATCTTAAACTCTCAAATGCAACCTACCCCCCCCCTCCAACTTTGTTAAACGCATCTTAACTGTATTTATCTTCGTTTTACTCGGCATAGCTCTTTCTTTCATCCCTGCACTCTACGCCTCAGCCTATACCTATTTTACTCAAGCAAAAGTTCTGATCGCACAAGCAAGCTTTTGTGGGTCGGGAGCCGTAATCTCCACAACTGGACTATTCTCTGGCTTCGACGGCAAACAATATTTCCGCTCTTATGATTTCAGTCGAGGGCAAGAAACAATTAACCCTGCGGCATGTGGCAGAGAATACCAAGCCCAATCAGATCCCACTCAACCAAACTACGGCATCAAATTTGTCTATCTGGTTGATGGCTTTAAAAACCGTGTCTCGTCTACACTCTATGTCGAGGATGCTGATGGCACGCTTAGAGAATATGTGCCACCCTCTACTCCCAAGCCAACCTCAAATCAAACTAATACTAATCCTGACCCAAACAGGGTTGTTAATGCTGCAAGCCCTGGCGAGATTACGAGTCTTGATGATGGTACGCCTAATGTTTCACCCAAGCCAAAACCAATCCCAACCCAAGGATCTCCCTCGTTAACCCCAATCCCTGAAAGTACTGAAAGAGAGAGAGTATTTTCCACAATTCCACCTTCTACATCCTCATCAGAATTCTCAACAACCCCTCAGATTAGCCAAAATAGTATAGCAGTGCCGATCCCAGCGGCAGGCTGTACAGCTATATGTCTAGATACAGTATTTGTCCAAAAAGTTGAGCCAGTGCTTCGGCAGGCAGTCGTAGAAGGTAGTCTTCGTCTTGTTGAAACGCTTCAAACGAATGGTCCAGCCTTTGTGAGAACAACTGTTAGCGTTGTGTCTCTAGTAATTGCTACCACTGCCAAAGTAGTTTTAAGAACTATCCCAGTTATTGGAGGTGCTGTTACCGTTTATTTGATTTACGATCTTATCAACGAAGCCATTACTCAACCTGGAATTGAGCAACTTCAAAAGACTGCTCTAATAGAATATTGTGCTTCTTCTCAAACGTTTAATCCTGACTGTGGCTTCACTAATTGGAAAGTGGTTTACAATGTAACTATTGATTATCCTAGTATTCCAGAGGTTGAATACAACCTATGTGGAGCTTGTCAGCTAAGAACAGAATTTGTCGATAATAGAACACGTGTTTATGGGAGACGATACATCGGCGAACCAGAGTTCCCTGTCTGGAACCAGCCAACAAGCTATACAAAAAAAATCTATTCTGAAGATTTCCCTCCTGCTCTTTGGAAGGAAGCGTCTCAAGAAACCAGAAATGCTGCTATAGATCGATATATTTCTCTTCATGATGCTCGTTCTATAGTCCAAGATTTGCTAGAACCTCAGACTTCTATACCTGCTCCTACACTTCAAGAGCGAGAGAGGTGGATAATTATCCCAGATTTCTTAAATCCTGATGTTGCGCTTCCTGATACTTTGACTTTTGCACCACCTGCTGGACTGCCTGCTACTGCCTATCCAGAACTGCCTGTAATTCCGACTATCATTCCTGATCCGACTCCCACTCCTGCCCCTACACCCACACCTCCCGTCCCTACGCCTCTTCCCGTTCCTACACCAAATCCCACCCCGACTCCAACTCCAACGCCTTTACCGATTCCAACTCCATTCCCAACTCCATTCCCAACTCCTCCTCAGCCTACTCCCGTACCAGAGCCTACTCCGACTCCTGTGCCTCCAACTCCAACTCCAACTCCAACGCCTACACCATTTGAGACGATAAAGCCTCAGTTTCTTGACATTCTTGTCAGTCCTGGTTTAGTAGGTTCTGGCACGCTAGGTTTTGGTACTACTGTTATCCATAACCCAATTAATTTATCGATTTTTGATGGTGGCACTAGGGTTGATGGTGATCAGGTCGAAGTCCTTTTAAATGGTGTAGTTATCGCTGGAGGTGCAGGTATTCCATTGCCGCCAAAATCTGGGGCAATAAAAGTTAAAGTCTTTTTCGAGGAAGGTGCCGCTGTAGGTATTCCATTGCCAGCAGCAGTCGGCGCAATAAGAGTTCCTTTTAAACTAGGGGCAAATAAGCTGACGGTAAGGGCTTTAAATGTGGGAAGTGTTATGCCTAATACTTCGATCATACAATTAGATAATAATGATGTACTCAAAGGTGAACCAATACGCTTTCTTGCTGGAGCATCATCTGGAAGTGCCATTGACTACTATTTCGGATTCCCGCAGATAGGTTTCCCAGCAGCTACTTACCCTGAATCTGCACAACATGTACTTGACGCTTGGGCTGGTGCTCCAATGAGTATTCCTTTAAATGGGAATACTGCTCCTACCGTAACTCGTTCTTATCCACATCTCCTCACACTCCAGAGAGGTGTGGACATAAACGGTCTCACCCCAGTTCAGAGAGGAAGGAAATCCACAGCTCAATATAGACCTAGAGGATGTCCTCCAAATTATGAAGCTGATGAATATCCTCCTAAAATTTTCGAGGAAAATTTTGGTACTGCACACATTAAATGTATTCTCGGAACTGATAATAGCGGCTCTGGTGGAACCTTTGCTAATACTAATCCTAGCGGATTTAATAACTACAGATTTACAGGAGACGTAATACCTAATGATTCCGTAGTAGAGTTTGTCCTAAAATAGTTATTAAAAGGAAGGTTCTTATGAATAGAGTTTTTGCGAGAGGGATAGAAGCTTATTACAAACAAGTATACTTTTGTGACCCTGCAATAGACCCTTGGGCACACTTAATCTTCGATTTTACAACTGATAATTTTCAAGCCAGATATATACTTGTTAATAAGTATATGTTTTGTCTATTAACGAGTGGAGTTATTGAGTGGCGTTGGGTTGAAATTCATCTTAGCGATAGTTACTATGAATTTCCTGAACATGAGAGATTATTGGGAATAAACATTAGTATCACTTCAGGCCAACTTGGAATATTAGATCTCATAAATCGGGAGATTCATCCTATAGATGTTCCTAAAGGTGATTATATTGCCTACATATTTGAGTTCAATCGTGGAGTGGATGATGAAGATGATCCTGATTGTAATGATATTTTTAATGATGAAATACTGGAGCAGAGAACTGAACTTGAGCATTACAAGATAGTCTTAGTCCCTGGCAGAATTGAAAATGAAGGTGTAATTAAAGGCGATCAGTACCTCTATTAAAAAATGGACTAATTGATTTAGTAGAGTTCAATATTATTAGAGCGAATCTAGAAGAACTCGCCAGCATCGATCGTGAGCAAAACTTCATTTAGTTCTACAAATCATTCGATCTCTAGCGTTTAAATTGCTGATATAGCCATAATCCACCCAAAACTGTCAATGCAATCCAAATTGCCACGATCGATACCACAACAATCCAATTCGTCGGTCGATCTTGGTTAAGTTCTTTGGCAGCTCGATCGCAATCTGACTAAATTGGCAAACGCCTTATTCGATATCGTTCATCAGACACAATCACCACAGCCCCCATATTTATCTCTTCCGCACAACTTTCTAGAAGACTTTGCAAACGATTCAAAACAAACTGAGGAGATGTATTTTTTAATCGGAAGATAATCACACTTGGCAGATCCGCCTTACTTGCAGCCATAAGATCGCCAAAATCCAAATCAAAAGTCAGAATGGCACGATCTTCTAACTTTGCCTTCTCAATAATCAGAGGATCGGGTAAACATTGCAATCCTTCATCTCTAAGATGCTTCGCATCATAACCCGTCTGGCACAGTGCTTTTACAACCGTTTGAGAAACTCCCATATCTGCTAAAAGTTTCACGCACTCATCCCAACAAAACTACGTACTTCCTCATCTGCTAAAAAAGCAGCATACAAAAGACTTGCCCTAATATCTTCAGGCTCAAGGTCTGGATATTCACTCAGAATTTCTATTGTCGTTAATCCATTAGCAATCAGACTTAATACCAGTGAAACCGTGATTCGCATTCCCCTTATACAAGCCCGACCGCTCATAATCTGTGGGTTGAATGTAATGCGATCGAGTGTTTTTTGCATAGATTTAGTCCTCCAACTAAACATGTCTATTATCATAGTCACCGACAACTTCTTAGGATGAGGTGGATTTAAGTTTATAACCTAAACCATAGATCGTTTCGATAAAATCCTCAGGCGCACCTGCTGCCTTCAACTTTTGCCGCAATCTTTTGATATGCATTTTCACGGTTTCTTCGGCTGGGTACTCTTCGCATGACCACAGTCGTTCAATAATCATGCCACGGCTAAATACGATCTGAGGATTACCGATCAAAAGCTCTAGTAGAGAGTATTCCCGTCGAGTAAGAGGGATAGCGATCTCACCATAGCTAGCTTCATTCGTGCTGGGATTTAGTTGCAGTTTTTCCCAGCAAAGTATGGGTGGTAGGGTAGATTTTTGCCGCCGCGCGAGGGCACGCATTCGAGCTTCCAATTCTCTAAATGCGAATGGCTTAGCAACATAATCATCTGCACCCGCATCTAAGCCAATGATCTTATCGGTGAGAGTATCTCTAGCAGTCAGCATCAAGATCGGCATTTGATAGCCAGCGAGACGTAGCTTTCGACAAAGTTCAATTCCATTTAACCCTGGCATCATGACATCGAGCAAAATCATGTCGTATTCAAAAGCCTCGACCATATTCCACCCCTCCAGACCATCTGTAGCTAGATCGACAAGATGAAGTCGATCTGTCAGAGCCTCAAACAGAGAGGCGGCAATTGGCTCATTATCTTCGACGATCAAAATCCGCATACTAAATTTTAGATCGTAGTTGGGCTTGGGTCTACTAGGGGGACTAGGGTTTACTGGAAGAGTCTTTATGGGACTGTTTTTTGAGTCGAAAATAAGCTTCGATCGTCTTTAGTACGCGACTTCCTGCCGTACTACTACCGCCACCGCCAGAGTTTTCACCAAACACGACAACGACGATTTCGGGTTTGGCGACAGGAGCATAACCAACAAACCAAGTGTGGCTGGGACGGGGCGGATCTTCGGCTGTCCCAGATTTACCCGCGATCGCCACGGAAGCGATATTCAAAGGTTGTGCCGTGCCTGAAGTCACCACCTCCCTCAGCCCGCGTTGCAAGACATCGATCGTACTGGGGCTGAGGTTCAGCGACTTCCGCCATGTTTTTTTCTCGGCATCGTCGAGCAATAGATGTGGTTGCACCAGATCTCCACCATTTGCTGGCACTGATGTCATCATCGCGACTTGGAGTAGATTTGCCTGCAAATCACCCTGCCCGATCGACATATTGATCGTATTTCCAACATACCAAGGTTCTTTGAGGGCTTTGAGCTTCCATGCTGGATCTGGCACTAAACCTGGAGCTTCTTCATCTTTGAGTTCGATCCCTGTATGCGCTCCAAAGCCAAACTTGCGCGACCAAGATGCTAAAATTTCAGGCCCAATTCTTCTGCCCACTTGGTAGAAAAAAGTATCGCTGCTGAGTGCCATTGCTTCGGTAAAACCGATCGCGCCAAATCCAGCATTGTTGTGATCCCAAAATTGAATGCCACCGATTTTGAGGTAAGGAAATGTATCGAGGATGTCACCAGGGCTGAACTTTTTGGATTCAAGTGCGGCTACGGTTGTAACGATCTTATAGGTGCTGGCAGGTGGATAACCCTGTAAAGTGCGGTTAACAAAGGGGTGATCGGCGGCTTGCAGGCGTTTCCAAGTTGCCTCAGAAATGCGGGTGGAAAATACATTTGGATCGAAGGTAGGACGACTTGCCATTGCCAGCACTTCTCCAGTTTGCGGATTCATTGCCACAATGCCTCCCTGTAGATCTCCTAGGGCAACTTCGGCGGCTTTCTGTAGCTCTAGATCGATCGTCAAATGCACGGCTTTTCCGGGTTGAGGTGGTTTTTGTCCCAAAATCCGAATCACTTTCCCTGCGGCATCGACTTCAACCTGCTGTCCGCCCCATGTGCCGCGTAGTTTTGACTCAAACGACCACTCTACACCTGCTTTGCCGATCACATCACCAGAACGATAATTCTTTTTCTTTAACTCATTCAGTTCATCTGGCGTGAGTTCACCAGCGTAACCGAGCAAATGTGCGGCGACATCACCATTCGGGTAGTAGCGCACCGATTCGGGGTCAATTTGCACGCCGGGGAGTTCCCAAAGGTGCTCGGCTAAGCGGGTGACGAGTTTGGGGCTGATCGCACCGCTAACACGCACCAGATTGGGTGAACCATATCCTTCTTGCTCTAGCTTTTGGGTGAGTTCAGCAGCCGATACTCCCATTAGTTGGGATAGCTTGGCAATTGTGGCGGCCCATTTTTCTTTTGGTTGAGCTGTCGGCCACAGGTAAACCACATGGGCAAGACGACTGGTTGCCATCAGTTTGCCTTTTCGATCGAGAATACGACCACGTTCAGGTGGTTTGGGGACGAGGCGAATCCGATTGTTTTCGGCAAGTTGGCGGTTTCGATCGCCTTGGATTAACTGCAAAAAAACTAGTCTAGTGCCTAGACCGCCCAACAGAATCACGGCACTGATCGCAAACAGCCCCACAGCCTGCATCCCACGCCCGACGGTGCGAGTTGTGCCAATTGTGACTTGAGAAGTTGTGACGGAATTTTGATTTTGGGTCAGAGTCATGACTTTGCGTTCTAACACACAGTTGCTACTATATCTTTATCATGTCATTTTTCTGTTACTAATTCTGTCGCTGAGAGCTGCGTTTGAACTCCTTGCCACCCCCAACCAAGTCTTTTTTGCTGTCGATCGCCTCTGTAGCGACCGCGATCGCCATTACAGGTATTTTTTCCGATCGTGAACGTTTAACTTGGGTCGGCATTATTATCACAGGGTTAACTGCGTCTCCAATTTTACTACCTGCGATCCAACGCTCAGTTGCCAACTCCCCTCTAGGCAAGCATTGGGAGGTTACTCTGTCATTGATTTTGACCGGGATTATCCTGCTAGTATTAGTCCATCTCACTGGCTGGGATAGTGCGTTTAGTGATTGGTTCAATAGCCTGAGATGGGATGCTCTGGGCGCAGTCGGGCAAATTTTGATCGCGATTTTAGCGGTTTGGGTGGCCTGGCGACAAAATGAGATTTCCGAAAAGCTGACGGGTCAGCAAAATGCGATCACGCAGCAGCAAACGATCGATGCTTACTTTCAAGGCATTTCCGATTTGGTGTTAGACGACCAAGGTCAGATGGAAGATTGGCCGTTGGAACGCGCGATCGCCCAAGCTCGGACATCGGCTCTGTTGGGTGGGGCTGATGCGGAGGGCAAAGCCAAGATCGTGCGATTTCTCTCTAGTGCGAATTTACTCACGCCCTTGAAGCGCGATGGTCTATTGGGAAGGGCAATCTTGGATGGCTCTGGTGGCTACATGGTGGACTTAAGTTCTGGCGTGCGGGTGATCAATCTGGGCATGATGCTGGCGGGGAAGGATGTCACTCATACCGACCTACGGTTTTGCGATCTCAGTGGCGCGAATTTGATTAAAACTGACTTGAGTGGTTGTAATCTGACAGGTGCGAATCTCAGTGGGGCTTTATTGGCAAAATCTAAGCTGAGAGCGACTGACCTTAGCCGAGTCAAGCTGTTTTATGGCAATGTGGCGACTGCCTCACCACGCGATCGAACAGCGATACCAAACTTTGAAACGGGTCAATATACTGGGGCTGTGGTCGAAGAAGCTGACTTCAGTAATTCGATCGACCTGTCTGAGGAAAATCGCCAGTACCTTTGTGCTTGGGGTGGGCCTAAGACCAGAAAAACAATCCCTGGCGGCTGTGGGAATTACCCGAATCGACTGGACTTGAAGCCATAAATAATCATGCATAAATCAAAACTTTTCTCAGTCCCTTGGGCAATCGCGATCCTGTTGCCGTTAATCTTCAGCTCTAATGCTTTAGCTCAGGAGTCTGATGATCTGCCTGAAGAAATCCTCCGCACCGAAATCTACACCACAGCTCGATCGCCTGTTGATGGCAAGTTACTCACAGCCAAGGAGTATATCGAACTGCGAGAAGATCTCGAAGAACAGATCGCCAAACTCCCACCCGAAGCCCTAGTCTCTCAAAAAGTCCGCGATACGATCGATGTCTTAAAATTACGCAAATTTATCCGTCAGATTATCCCTTTTTTCTAAAAACCAGTAAAACTTTGGGGCATGTTAAAGTGGAATCAATGTGTACCCTAGCATGACGATGGAAAGCACTCAAACCCTGACAACACAGACTAATACATCAAATACTGCCTCAAACCTAGTTCGCCCAACTTTACTCAGTCTCCCCGATCATAAACAACTGCCAGAATCAGACGGAACCTTTGTGAAAAACTTTCAAGAACACCCACAAGGCATCGTTTTAACCAGCTCGATCGAACCAATCTTACAGAAACTACATCCCGATGGACGCTACTGCATTGGTCAAGATAGCGGTATTTATTGGCGGATGACAGAGCCACCCGAAAAAGGCGCAGAAGCACCCGATTGGTTTTATGTGCCCAACGTGCCGCCATTCTTGGATGGAGAATTTCGTCGTTCATATGTATTGTGGAAGGAGTTTGTGGCTCCCTTAATTGCGATCGAGTTTGTTTCTGGGAACGGGTTAGAAGAGAGAGATACTTCGCCACCACCTGAAAAAGATGTGGCTGACGAAAAGACAGGAAAGAAAAAGAGTGTAGGTAAATTCTGGGTTTACGAACAGGCGATTCGCATTCCTTTTTATGCGATTTTTGAACCTTGGAAAAACAGTATAGAGGTCTATCATTTAATCGATGGTCGATATGAGAAGATTCAGCCCAACGATCGTGGTCACTTTGCCATAACGCCCATGGGTGTTGAGCTGGGGATTAAGGAAGATGCTGGAATTTCTTGGTTGCGCTGGTGGGATGAATCTGGCAATTTGCTGCTGACTGGTGATGAAAGGGCAGTAAAGGCTGAGTCGATCGTCGATCGAGAACGTCTTGCGAAAGAGCAGGCTGAGCTGAAACAAACAGAGGCTGAGCTGAGACAAGTACAAGCAGAACAAAAACAAGCACAAGCAGAACAAAAAGCCCAACGTCTGGCTGAAAGGCTGATGGCAATGGGAATTGACCCCGATCGAATCTAAGATAATCGATCGCCCTACCTAAGCTCATTTAACTCAATTAATTAAATTAATTAAACTTACAGAATCTGGCTGCGGTGTATGATTGGGGAATTAATGCCGTAAACTGCCTGAAAATCATGCTGGTTCTAGAAGAGCAAAGTACGAAAATCAACTGGCTAGAGATCGCCCAACAATTTGAATCGATCGTCGGGGCAAAGCGAGTAGTGCGAACCCGTGAAGACTTGATTGCCTATGAATGTGATGGCTTGACTAGTTATCGCCAGCAGCCTGAGATTGTCGTGCTGCCCAAGACTACCGAGGAAGTGTCTGAGATCGTGAAAATATGCGATCGAAACTCAATTTCATTTGTGGCGAGAGGATCGGGCACAGGATTATCGGGCGGAGCTTTGCCAGTCGAGAACTCGGTGTTGATTGTGACGGCATTGATGAAACAGATCATTGAAGTCGATCTAGAAAATCAGCGTGTTGTCGTCCAACCAGGCGTGATTAATAACTGGGTAACCCAAGCTGTTACAGGGGCGGGGTTTTATTACGCGCCCGATCCTTCCAGTCAGATTATCTGTTCGATCGGTGGGAATGTCGCCGAAAACTCAGGTGGTGTACATTGCCTCAAGTATGGCGTGACCACTAATCACGTTTTGGGTTTGAAATTAGTTTTGCCTGACGGTTCGATCGTCGATGTCGGCGGTAAGATTCCCGAAATGCCTGGGTATGACCTTACAGGGCTATTTGTCGGCTCCGAAGGGACATTGGGAATTGCCACCGAGATTACCCTAAAGATTCTCAAAATCCCTGAAGCGATTCATGTGCTCTTAGCTGATTTTGCCAGTATCGAAGCCGCCGCCGAAGCTGTTTCTGACATCACAGGTGCAGGCATAATCCCCGCAGGTATGGAGATGATGGATAACATCAGTATCAACGCGGTTGAGGATGTGGTCGCTACGGGCTGCTATCCGCGAGATGCTGTGGCGATCTTGTTAGTAGAAGTCGATGGCTCCGAAATCGAAGTTGCCGAGAACTCCCAACGCATCGCCGAGATGTGCCGCAAAAATGGCGCACGTAACATCACCACTGCCACCGATGCCGAGCAGCGATTAAGACTATGGAAAGGTCGCAAGGCTGCCTTTGCCGCCGCAGGTAGACTTAGCCCCGACTATTATGTCCAAGATGGCGTGATTCCGCGTACCAAACTCCCATTCGTGCTGAATGAGATTGAGAACCTGAGCAAAAAATTTGGATATCCGATCGCAAACGTTTTTCATGCAGGTGATGGCAATCTCCATCCGCTGATTCTCTATGACAATTCGATCGAAGGGGAATTGGAACGAGTTGAAGAATTGGGTGGCGAAATTCTCAAGCTCTGCGTCAGAGTCGGGGGTAGTATTTCTGGGGAACATGGCATCGGTGCTGACAAAAAATGCTATATGCCTGAGATGTTCTCAACTGCGGATCTAGAAACGATGTCATGGATTCGGCTGGTATTCGATCGACAAGGGATCGCTAATCCTGGCAAAGTCATCCCCACCCCCCGCACCTGTGGCGAAGGCGCAAAGTCCCAGAATAATCATCAAACTAACAATAAATTTCCATCGATCGAGAGGTTTTAAAGATTATATGGAAATTCTAGCGGCGGTTTTGACGAGTTTATTGGGTTTGGGTGGCGCACCTGGATTTGTAATTGATAAAACTGCGACCGACTTACTGCGCGGTCAGTTGTTTTATGCCGAACAGTTAGAAGTAAGAGTAGACAATACGCCTAACTTTCAAATTCTTCAAGGGAGAGTCGATCGAATTCGGGTGGCAGGAAGGGGAGTATATCCGCTACCGATCCTCCGCATTCAAGCGATCGATCTAGAGACCGACCCAATTAGTATCAATCCTGCTACTTTACAGTCGGGCAATCTCGAATTGCTAGAACCTGCTCAAGCGGCGGTGCGAGTCGTCGTCACTGATACCGACCTGACAAATTTACTTCGATCGCCAATTGTGACCAATTCATTTCAAGGCTTGCGAATTGAATTGCCTGGTTCTAATGGTGGGGCTGAGATTTTTGATTTGATTAACCCCGAAGTTAAGTTTCTGGGCGGAGATCGAATTCGGGTAACGACGATCGCCAAACCACGTCCTCTGCCTCAGCAACCCAGTCAGTCTCCAAATCAATTATCAAAACAAGTTACAGAGCCACTAGCGATCGCCGCAGAAACAGGCATTAGAATTGTCGGTGGTACTCGGATCGAATTATCTGCGCCACGCATCGATCTTCAGGGTGTAAGCATCCCAGATCAAATCACTAATCGTTTCATCCAAGGCTTAAATCGGATCGGAGATTTACGCCAGTTAGAAGCCAAAGGCATTACCGCACGAGTGTTGAAGTTTGAAGTTACAAGTGGACAACTGCAACTAATTGGCTTTGCTAGTATGAAGTCCACTAAAACAATCCAGTCAAGTTCGCCATAGACGCTTCGATCCCTAAGACAGACTAAGGAGATTTCCCTTAAAGAATCTACTCAGCCCCCTGCCCCCAATGCTGGGGGTTCTGACAATCAAAGCCCCCCAGAATTTGGGGATTTAGGGGACTCTTCGGAATGGGGAATTTTTTTGCCAGAAACTGCCTTAATTGTTTACTTTTTACCAGCGACCGTAATATCGAACTTCAGTTCAAATGGCTTGAACATTGCGCCTGATTTAGGGCTACCAGTTAGTTTGACTTCATAAGCACCTGTTTTTGGGAAAACAATATCAGTTCCAATCACACCTTTGTATCCTTCGGCGTTAATGGATTTGAGCATAGGTTGGAGGATGGGCTTAGCATCTTTCTTTCGAGGTTGAGCAAATACTACGAGTTTGCAATTGCACTGTTGTAATGGAATCAGTTTTCCACCTTTACGAGTCAGCGCGATCCAAACTTGAGTGGATTTCCCTGCTTCGGCTCTATCATTAGGCTCGATGTGCATAGTGCCGCCAACATCACCTGACACCTTGATTTCATGGGCTGAGATCGGTTGAATTATTGTAGGATCGATCGAACCGATACCCAACAAAACTAATGCAATCGAAGCATTAACAAGTTTAAATTTATTTGACATTTATTTGATCGGCAATAAGAATGGGAAGTCTATTTAGAAATTCCATAGTAGGGGATTGTCGTCTAAATAATCCGTGACCGATCGACCGATCAGATCGATTTGTTTCAGCTCATCCACAGTTAGTTTAACTGCTTCAGCTTCAGCATTTTGGATCGCTTGTTCGGCGTTACGCGCTCCCACGATTGCATTAGCTTGGGGTTGAGCGATCAGCCATGCTAGAGCCAAATTACCAAGACTAGTTTGGTGGTGCTCGGCGATTGGACGGAGTTGGTCTAATGCTTGTTGCGCTCGTTCGTAATTTTCGCCAAGGAATAGCTTGTTCTTGGCACGGTGATCGCCCTCAGCAAACTGATGACCGCGCTGGAATTTACCTGTGAGCAGTCCTTGTGCTAATGACGAATAAGCAATAATCGAGATATTTTGCTCAATGCAATACGGCACAATTTCTTTTTCTACCTGTCGCCAAAATAACGAGTATGGTGGCTGGATACTATCGATTTGACCAAGTTGAGCCACCTCTTCTAGCTGCACACGCGAGAAATTGGATACCCCAATCGCCCGAATTTTGCCATCCGCTTTAAGTTGATTCATCGCTCTCATTGTCTCTTCGATCGACACGATTTCACTATTCCAAGTACCAGACGGCCAGTGGATTTGGTAGAGGTCAATGTAATCGGTTTTGAGGTTTTGCAGCGATCGATCGCAAGCTTCAATCACCTGATCGTATTTGAGATGATTGGCGAAAACTTTGGTGGCATAGATCGCTCGATCGCGCACATCAGAGAGAGCTTCAGCCACAATCTGCTCCGAATGTCCCTCGCCATAAACTTCTGCCGTATCGATTGTAGTAATACCAGCATCAAAAGCCGATCTGATAGCTTTTACAGTTTCACTATCTTCGATCCCCACCCACATCCGTTTTCCCGCCTGCCATGTTCCCATTAGGATCGGGGTAATTTCAAGATCTGATTTACCTAAGCGTCGCTTTTCCATTGCTAGTTTAACTTTGTTGTAGGGGGCATTTACTAGCCCATTCTACGATCTGGTTACTGGATCGTGCGGACAAATTCCACGCCATTTTGCTGTAAAACTACTCTGGGAGAGATCCCAGACATTTCAATCCGCTTGACTAAGACTTTGCCACCAATTCGATCGCCTTCGCGCACATAACGAGTCACTTCCCCAGGTACAGACACGATTGCATAACGACTACCCGCAATTTTGATCGCGCCACTGACCACGATCGAATCTTCTGGTCGAGGGGCTGGAGGCGTGTAAGGGCGAGTTGCAGATCTCACAGGTCTGCGGATCGGGGCAATCACAGGACGAGGGATCGCAATTGGTGGTGGCGGTGTAAATCTGGGAATTGGCACGGAGCCAGGGATTGTGGCAAAGGGATCTCGTCCTAGGTTGGTATTACCATTTACCCGAAGATTTAACTCTTCCTGTCTTTGAGTTTTGCTGGTTGGCTCAATCAGGCGTGATGATTGGAGTGTTCGCTGTTCGATCGACTTCGGCATCACTTTTGCTGGAACAGAAATAGTCGCTACAGGCGATGATGTCGCTGTGGGAGTAGCGAGACTGATTACTTTAGCAGTTGGTGCATCGCTGCTATTACAGGCATAGAGTCCCAGAGTTGCCGTGACAAAAATGCTAGTTAAGCAAGTTTTCCAGTAAGAAAAACGCATGATCTACTCCTCAAAAATTAACCAGAAATCAGACTACCCTAGATTTAGATAATAAGTTACCAGAATGGCATTAAGAAAAGCAAAGTGGGTCAAATTTTCAACTCACTTCGACAGGTAATAAAATTTGCTCTTAAAATCCATTGTAGTTGCTAGACAATTCCTAGCGAGAATTGGGAAATCTGAGATAAAGTAAAAAGATGAAAGAACTGCCAAAGCTAGAAGAATTGACTATTCCCAAAGAAGTTGCGGGTGCTGGTAGATGACCCCAACATCGGCGCAACTTCTCAAGTGTTATATCGTCTGTAGAGAGCTAACATGGATGTATCTAGCAATTCAGATGGTAAGTATAGACGAACCAACAGGCGACTTATTTATCTTGGCTGGTGAAGATTTAGAGGTTTACATTCATCCAAACGGAGACAGCACATTCAATGAGTAAGCTAAATTTTGACACAATGACAAAATCAGAATTGCGAGCCTATGTCCTTGCAAATCGACACGACCGCGAAGCCTTCTACATTTTTGCCGATCGAGTAAGGAAGATGAAACCTCGTGCAACGCTGCGTACAGATGCAGATTTTGAAAGGTTGCCTGAGTTGGTTCGTTCGATCGTCTCAGAATCATAAGAGAAACTCTAACGCTTTACCTCGGATTTGTTGATTTACCACGCCATTGGCATAAACCACCTCGCCGCCGACAATCGTGACGATCGGCCATCCTGTCAACTGCCAACCTTCAAACGGACTCCAGCCGCATTTCGTC
>Ga0209490_10003140_pt1 | contig 15481 bp, 19 predicted proteins | sample MAT06_FD_187209 | JGI IMG/M metagenome (GOLD analysis project Ga0209490, IMG submission 187209) | Freshwater microbial communities from Lake Fryxell liftoff mats and glacier meltwater in Antarctica - MAT-06 (SPAdes) (version 2) | ecosystem: Environmental > Aquatic > Freshwater > Ice > Liftoff...
TCTCCAGGAATTTCTGTCTTTTATAGCATTAGCAGCAATCATGGAAGATTCGGCATTGTCACTTGGCAAGTATGGGTGGGCAAATTGATGCTTTGCACTAGCTTTGCGAAACTTACATTTGGCTAAGCTATCTGGGGCCGCATTGCTTATAAGGTGCCATCGCGCACGCCGCCACGTGGACAAGCTCACCCACTGCTCCATAGAGATAATCTGGTTAAGCAATATTACTTACTTCAAACTAGAAGCTGTATAAAGGCTTTTGATTTTTCCACTCAGAGTATTTGTTATACCAGAGTGTGATTCTCTTCCCCCACCAAAAACTCCCCGATTTAAAGCCAAGCTACGCCAGATAAACCAGTCGACCATTGTTTCAGCACTTACCCAAGTGTTGTTGAACGCGGCCATTGGGGGCAGAGAATTGCGTAGCCTGGTTGGTCAATGTTTGTTTGGGAAAACATTGATTCAGTAGAAAGACTTCCCACAATTTCTTCAAGGAAAAATTTTGAATAATTCCCAACGTCGTTGCAGTCTGCTTGCCCTGGCAGCTGTAGCTTTACTCGTCTCCGGCTGCGCCGGCTTTCAAGTCGGTCCGGGCACTGCCACTGGTGCTGGTATCGGAGCTGCGATTGGCGGAGTTTCCGCTCGTGATACTGTCGCTGGTGTCGTCGGCGGTGCCATCATCGGTGGAGCGATTGGCTCTCTTGGTGATGCTGCTGACGGCAGACCCGGCATTTCCATCTACGAAGAACGTAATTACGGCGGACGCCGCTATTACGATGACCGAGATAACCGCTACTACCGCTACTACCGCTACTACCGTGGTCGACCCCATTATCGGCACCCGCCGGTCTATGTGGAACCGCCTCACCGCCATCATGGACCGGTCATTGTCTATCCGCCTCACCGCCCCCAGTGGGACCCTCGCTGCAACTGCCGCCACTAAACGGCAGTCTATACTTCAAGAAAGTAAATTAGGAAGTGTATGAAATCTGATTCGATCTCAAAGCTTATCAAAGAGCTGGTCGCGATTCCGTCGCAAGGTGGTGTTGATAGCTGCGACCTGATGATTGCTGCGGTGAGCGCCTGGTTGAAAGCCGTGGATGCCTGCCTCGATACTGCCACTGTTGGTGATACCAGCAAACGGGCAAGCTCACCGTGACCGAAATGGGTGGAGGCAAAGGCTACACCGCCGTGCCTGATGTCTGCCGCATCAAGGTCGACGCGCGCTTGACGCCGGCATTCGATGCCGCTCAGGCCCGCGCTTTAATTAACGGTGTGGTGCAAGCCATTGACGCTACTATGCCTACGATTCTGGCCACTGTTGCCTTAGAAGAAGAGAGCTGGCCGCCTTACGTGCTGGCGCCGCAGTCTGCGCTTTGGCTGCCCTGAGCAAGGCCGCCAAAGAAGTATGCGGCAAAGATGTGCCGGCCAAGGTAGCAGGGCCTTCCAACATCGGCAATTACCTTGCCGGTCAGGGCATCGAAACCATCTGTGGCTTCGGCGTCACCTACAAGGGCCTGCATGCCACCGACGAGTGGATCGAGCTTGCTACCATTGCTCCGGTGCTCAAGGTCTACCAAAGGGCTGTGGAGATTCTTCTCAGTGCTGAGAAGCAATAATTCGCTGTAGAAATTTCGGAACCAGCAGGGTAATTCCTGCTGGTTCTTTTTTTTTGTTTAGCGTAATCTCGATTCTGCCACTATTACTTGTTCTTGTTATACTGTATCTAGTAGTTGAGCGGTTTTTCTCGGGTTTGTTGATAAGCACGGGAATAAAATCTCTTTTTCTCAGTATTAGTATTTGTGCACTCATATTTTTTGCTTTAATTGGAGATCAAAACTAATGCCCAGAAATAATAAACTAGCGCTGCTTTTGGCCCTTCTAACGACTTTCACCTCCATGGCAGTTGCTGACGCAGCCGAGAGACAAACAATCAATCTTGCCGCCGGCTGATTCTGGGGCGTTGAAGCGGGTCTTCAACAAATAAAAGGTGTGCAAACCGTAGTCGGCTACACTGGCGGCAAATTTGACAAACCCACATATGATGATGTTTGCTCAGGTAAGACCGGTCATTCAGAGGCCGTGCGGGTTTCGTATGATCCTGAGCAAACTTCGCTTAAACTAATTTTGCAAGAATATTGGAAAATCAGCGCCCCCATGTTTCCTCAAATTCTGGGTGGGCCGCAATATCGTTCCATTATTTTCTTTAATTCCAAAGAGCAAGAAGCTGCCATACGCAAAGAGAAGTTAGCTCTTGAAGGGCAGCTGCGGCGCAAAGTTTACACAGATGTTTTGCCGGCAAAAACTTTTTATCGCGCTGAAGAATATCATCAAAATTATTACAAGAAAAACAATGCCGGTTATTGCAAAGCGAGATGATGTCTCAGCTTAGACACTAGGCACCACCAGGTCAAACAATTTTTTCGAGCCAATGGGACTAACAAAAAGAGTGTCAAGTTCGTGGGTCGAGATCATCACCGCCGATTGACCATCAATTTCGCCAAGGCGAGCCGTCTGGCCATTGGCCATGGTGACTACTCTGGTGGCGGTTTTGCCGAATGAAAGCAGGCCGCTGGGCGCCTGATAGCAATCGATGCAACTGGTCTCATCTTTGTTCAGACTCGTGTAACACATGCGCAGCAGGGTTTTGTCTTCTTTCGTTTTGATGATATCTGAACCTTCCAGAGCATAATTGGCCAATTGGGTGTTTTGAATTTTAAAACCTGCCTGTGGGGAAAAATCTGCAGGGTTGCCCTTTCCTACATAGTTCACTATATATGCCGGATCATCTGGACCGGCATATATAGTGATGGCCCACTGCGGCCACCAAATTTTCGACGCTGACAGTGGCCTGGTTTGCTGTTTTGAAATAACTGACGGCACCGATGGCAATCAGCGCAGAGGCGGCGAGGCCCACAGCCAAGTTAAAGGCGACCTGCGATTTTTTCCTTTGCTCTCGATACACTTTGATCAGTAAGCGCTTTTCGAAGTCGCCATCTGGTTCTTGAGCGCGGCGAATGTCACGGATACCCTCACGCACTTCTAAAATCTTGTCCCATTGATCGCGGCATGGTGCGCAGTCGCTAATATGATCGGCCACCAGAGCCGCTTCAGCATTAGCCAATTCATTGTCGGTGGCCGACCCAATCAGAGCTCGCGCTTGATCACATTTCATATGCACCTTCCATTCCATCTTCTTTAATTTCAACTGCTCCCGTCATCAAGTCGTGCAGCACTTTGCGAGCGCGGTAAAGGCGCGACATCACTGTTCCGATGGGCACAACCAGTTGCTCGGCAATTTCTTTGTAAGACATGTCGCTCACTTCTCGCAGCAAAAGCGGTGCGGCAAAATGGTCGGGCAGGCTGGCGATGCCTCTGGTTAATTTCTCATATTCCAGTTTTTTAGCCAGGACCAGATCTGGTGCTTCTTTTCCATCAGCTAGTTGCTCTAAATCGATGTCGTCGAAAGAACTGCCCAGTGGCCTGGTTGTAGCTATCTTGATTTGATCTTTTATGGTGTTGGTGAGAATGGCATAAAGCCAGGCCTTTTCACTGCTGCCGGTTTTAAAGCTTGAATATGAGCGGAATGCCTTGGCGAAGGTTATTTGCACAACGTCTTCAGCGTCTTCGTGTTTTCGCAAGCGAAATAAAGCAAAGTGAAAGAACTCTCGAGAATAGATTTTCACCCACTTTTCGAGAGTCTTGCGTCTGGTTGTATCCTGAAAAAATATTTCTTTTTACGCTAGTGAGCTAGACGACGGTAAATCCTCAACAAGCTGATACCGCATTCGCCGTAATTTTATTCCATTGACCTGATTTAGGCTCTCGAAAAATGAGTCGGGATTAATGGAATAAAGTTCTGCAGCCGACGTTTTAGTCATTAGAAACACCGAACAGGTTATTGACCCACCCACACACCCATCGTCCAGGAGATTCTTCATGCAAGACAAAGCAAAAGCTCAATTAGCGGCGGCCTTAGTTGCTGCTCTCGGATTGACCCTTCAAACTTCGGCCCAGGCCGCACCGCATCAGGGCGGCACTTTGCGAATGTTTGAACAGTCAAAGGGCATATCCACTTCGTTAAGCGAAGATTTGAGTGACAAAAAGAAGGCGAAAGCCGACAAAGGCGCTGATAGCTCTTGCAAGGGCAAAGACGGCTCGTGTAAAGGCAAAGAAGGCTCATGCAAAGCGCACTAACCGTTCGCTTTTAAAAATTGAAGCGGCCTGGTCAGACATGATCGGGCCGTTTCAATTAAGCAGTCCAGCCATTTTTAAAATCGCTTTGCCGATCACCAGTCTTTTCGGAGCATTTTTTTCATCGGCCATGTCGATATTGAGAGCAAAGCTGTAGATCTTATGGTCTTTCTCGACAAAACCCACCCACCAGCCAATTGGCGGATTGTGCCTGGTGAGCCAGCCGGTTTTAGCATATAGATTGTCAAAATCGTCTTGCTTAATCAGTTGACGCACAGTGGCCTGGGTTGCCGGTAGCAACGGTAGTTTAGCTTGAGCCAGCCTGGCTATAAAACGCGCCTGCTCAATGGCGCTGATTTTAAGCGGCCCGTGCAACCAGAACTGATCGACAACCAGTCCGGTTTGTTCGTTGCCGTAGGCCAGCTTTTGCAACCATTGCCGCATACGTTTGAGGCCGATTCTTCTGGCAATTTCTTGATAGATAGCTACATTTGAAATTTTCATGGCATCGCGCATGCTCATGTCATGTTCCCAGCTCCTAAATGGCTGCGGCTTTCCGCCATAAGGCAATACTTGATCGGCATTTTGCACAGCACCAACTTCAAGGGCGATTAAGCTGTTGGCAATTTTAAAAGTCGAGGCCGGCACATATCTTTTTTCAGCGCGGGGTCTGTTAAAAGCACTGACACAATTTTTTTCCACATCAAAAAGCACGAATGTACCTGTGCAACCATTGTCGGCAAATATTTTTCCCCATTCGGCATGCTCAACTGTGCGAGCGCTGACTTTGAGGTTGAAAGTGAGGCAGAAAGCCAGCACACTTGCGGCGACAACTTGATTATGGATATTAATCATGCAGACTATTTTCTCAGCCTTGCGGAGAAATAAGAGCCTGCTATGACAAAGGTTTGACAAATTTGCGCAGTTTAATGAACGAACCGGTCCAGAAAATAGATTTTCTGTATAAATCCGGAAGTGCACGGCTTGAGGTTGATTATGAAGCGTCTGGAATCTCTTACTAAATTCTATTCGAAAGCGGCGCTGCTTTTCATTGCACTAGCCCTTGTGGCCCTCAGTTGCGCCGCGACTGAAGCCCGTTCTGTCACCACTCAATCTAATTATGCCCGCACACTTGGCTCTGTTTATTGCGTGCAAGGCCGCACAGCTGTCAAAGGCTGGGAGCATGACCTGGTCAAGCGAAATCCTGGCCTGGAAAAATTTCACTGGTCACCGATTACAGCCGCTAGACCAGGCACGATGATTTTTCGTCAGCGGGGCGTCAGCCAAACAACCAGGCGATATCGCAATTCCAAACCGAACGTGATGAGCTTGAGTGAAGTTCGCCTGGCTCAGCAAGCGCAAGCGGCAAAAGCCGAGGCTGCCGGCAGAAGAATAAGCGAAGCTGATCTCAATGGCCGCTTGCGCTTTAATCGCGCGCAAGAACAAGTACAAGGCCAGGTGCAAGGCCAGTTGCAAGGCCAGTTGGTCAGCACATACACCAATGCCTCTGTCAGCCAGCCTTATGCCTATACTTACGAAAATTCTTATCGCAGCAAAGTTAACGGGCGTTTGATTTCGACGCGCTAAGCGGCTATTCTGCGCAAGTTGTAGAAAGGTCAAACGTCGCGCCGTCATTTTAGGTCTTTAAGCTCTAGATACATCAGGTCTTCGTCAAAATATTCGCCATCGATTTTTAAGGCCGCATTATCTCGTCCGTAAGTTTTAAATCCAAGTGATTGGTAGAGTCTGGCCGCGGTCAGATTAGTGGTAACAACGCTCAGAGTCAGCTGTTCGAAATCGGCCAGAGCACTGCAAAGTGCGATCAGTGACTGCATCAATTTTTTCGCGGCACCGTGTCCACGGCTCTCAGGTACCACATACATGCCCCAGATATAGCCTTTGTGGCGGGTTTTTATGCCGGGCCCACGAATAAAGCCAACCACGCCAACTAATTTCTTACCAGTGAAGGCCCCGAGCACGAAGCCGTCGGCAGTATTTTGCATTCTTCTTGCGATTTCGTCACTGGTCATTTTCAGCGATTCTTCATAAGAGGCGCCAAAAGCCTGGGGATCTTCTTTCAGGCCGCGCTGACGCACGGGCCAAAATTGCTCCTGATCTGATTTTTCCAGTTTGCGAATTTCCATCATCCCAGTATAGGAGATTGGTTAATCAATCGGCAACAATTTCGATCTATACTAGGGGTTTTAGGTTTTTGGTACTGTATGCGGTGGCGCATCTGCGATAGTTGTGCAGTTGAAGATGCAGTCAAACTGCCACCGCTACTGCTTGCAGGTTGAAGTTTGATTGACGTAGATTGATAAGGTAATTCCTCGTCTATAACTGTTTTCTTTATCTGGTGATATAAGCCCCAGGCAGTGTATCTAGCTAATTCTCACAGTCGCAAGCGCGCCATGACGTAGCTAATAGAGAACCGCCTTTAATTTTGACGCTCGCTAATTTAGCTTGAGCACTAAGCATCACTGCTTCGGCGGTGTTGCGGAGATTCTTATGATGACTAAATTATGCCGAACGCCGTTTGCGATTTTGATCCTCTCGGCTCACGTCTTCTTTCCCGTCACGCTCAGTAGCGTTACTGACAAAGCATTAGCGGGAGGCGCCATAGACCGGGTTAACTTCGCTAAAAGCGAATTTTTAGAGCCTTACTACGGCTCGACTTTATTTAACAAATTTATGGAAACTGTACCGCCCGCACCAGGTGCCAGCGAAATGGCACTAAAGCAAGCACTGCTGGTAGAAAGTATTGACGGCAATATTACTCAGCAAGAGCATGCTGATTTGCACTTTCATCCGGCATCTACCATCAAGCTAGCCACGGCTTTGTTTGCCTTGCACCGGTTAGGACCTGATTACACTTTTTCCACCAGTCTGGCCACCACCGGCAGCATCAATAGTGCTACCGGGGTTTTGAACGGCGATTTGTTTGTTTCAGGCAATGATCCGGCCTTCCGCTTTGAGCACGCAGTGGCTTTGGCTCAGGCGCTTAATCAATTGGGCATCAAAAAGGTCAGCGGAAAAATTGTAGTTGCCCCGGGTTTCACCATCAATACTGAAAGCTCATCTTCACTCTCCGCCAATGTTTTGAAACTCAACCTCAACAAGCAGACGCGCTCATGCCAGGCTAATGAGGCGTTCAGCATCATCTCAGATGGAGCATCAGCCGGCGCTTTCAGTCTTGCTGTTCTGGGGAAAGCAGCGGTGGGCAGTACACCAGCATTTGCCAGAGTACTGGCCGTACAACAGTCTCCTACACTGCGTGAAATTCTCAAAGTCTTGCTTTGCTATTCTGACAATTTCATGGCCGATCATCTGGGAGCGCTTTTGGGTGGCCCGCGTGCTCTGCAAAAGTTTCTTGTTCAGGGCGTTGGTCTGCCTGCAGCCAGCGTTTATGTTAACTCCAATAGCGGCCTGGGAAGCGACTCTATTACTGCTCGATCAATGATGTTGGTCTTACGCGCACTAAGAGAAGAACTTGGTCTTTATAGTTTGCGTCTGACTGATTTGTTGCCGGTAGCCGGAGTGGATGAAGGTACGCTGAAAAAGCGCTTCTCGGAGCTGCGACGGCAAGCGACTGTCGTGGGCAAAACCGGCACTCACATTCACAATCAAGGGGGAATCAGCGCACTTGTTGGTGAAACACAGACCGCAAGTGGTGCTTTTCTATTCGTAATTTTCAATCGGCACGGCAACGTGCCTGCCTTCCGCGCCAGACAAGACCTCTTTATCAAAGGTCTGCAAGATCGTCTGGGAGGAGCTAAGGCATGGCCGTATCAAGCGCAGAAGCTAGCCGTGGCTATGCGCGTCAAGTGTGCTCGTAAGGGCAAATAGTTTTTTTAGAAAAAAGGAGAAAATCAATGTTTTGCAAAAATTGCCAGGAAGATCAAAAACCAATGAAAGGCGTGGAAATTATAATGACGGGCATTAATCAGTGCCAGTCGTGTCGCTGCGCCATCAGTCGTGTGGGCATTCCGGTCATACCGGCGGGAAAATATCCGCTCACTCGCAAAGAGCGCATTCTCGATAGACCTTATTGGCGTCGTTAAATTGGCGTATTAATTGGAAGACCCAACAATGTATCTGTGGTGCCTGCGGCCACAGTTACATTGTTTTTTAACTTCACGCTAATGGACCGGTCTGTTATCAAACTTGATCTAAGTCATGAGCTTGGGTCCAGTGAGCCTGATGGGCTTATTTGCCATCAAATCAAATACTCTTTGATCGATTAATTGATCCGGCAAAGGCCGGCTTTCAATCAAAATAGTGGTGGTATCGGCGGTGGCGACCCTGGATACATAAATATAAATGTCGCTGGTGATTGCTGCCTTGCTAATGAACAGATCCTGTTTATCAATGTCGCTGCTTTCCTCTTTGTGAATATTTTTCAAAGAGCTTTTATAGAATGCTGCTACATCTTCGAAAGGTAGTGGGCAAGTGAACGCTTGCAGTGCCGCGTATTCAAGGCATTGCATCTCACCTAGTGGAATAGCTCCCGGGCATGGCCTCACTCGCAATTGGATGGCAATGGTGCGTAAGCGCGGCTCATCGTCAAGGGGATGGAAGGAATAGTCATTTATGAAATGCTCGCTACCTGGGTCTTTTTGAAATATGACGTTCAACTCGGCGCTGGACGGAAACCGTTTAGGCCGCACATATTGCGGATAGATGGCCGTGCATTCGAACAAGTCGCCAATGACGGCATTTGCGGCGACCCATGAGGCGGCCTTCTTTGGATTGTGCCGGCAGGGGTGGTGAATTCAAAGACGATGTGCTCGCTGCGCGGCAACAGGGTGGTGCTGCCCTGCGCCCAGATAGTTGCGCTGGTAAGTGCGTCTGAGTCAAGTTCTTCAAGAATACAGAATTCATTAGCGGCAATATTGCGATTTAAAAGCAGGCGTTGGGTTCGTGCGTACGCTCGCAGCAGCACGCGAAGGTTCAAGTCTTGAACAAAAGGAAAGATCATTGAATCTTCCGGCGGCACAAAGAGCTGCCACCTTCCTCTGTCTAAAATGATGGGGGCCATGGGAATGCTCATGCCGCGGCCGGACTGCTCTTCGACGGCTCGCGAGATCACCAGGATATTATTGATATCGTTTTCGCCGGTGATGGCAATAGTGGTGGCATCCAATGCTACGGCAATCACTCTGCCGTCAACCTGTACACTCCCGAAGCCGTGATGGCGTCGGTCATTAATTTGGCAAAGCGATCTTTCGTTGGACCGAACACTAAAGTGCCTCTTGGTGGCTTCATTTTAACTGACCGAATGAAAATTCTTTTTCTCTGTCATAAGTTGGTAACAAGTTCTCCATAACATGCTGAAAGTGATGGAGATAAATCATGAGTCAAGCAGAATCGACCGGTCTTTCAACGCCTTTCCAATTGTCCGCTACTGAGGTCGTGCCGGCTCCAGAGCAAGAAGTCTCAGCAAAAGTGATCCTCAACGCTACGGTTTCTGCCAGAGAGCATCGCCAGGATAGGCTGGTAAAGCGCATTGATGCCATTCAGAAGGCCAAATATCCGCCTCATGCAATTAGATTTGTGCCTGAGACTCAAGAGCGAAAACATCAGCAGACTGCTTATTTCAAGGCCTTGCGCCAGTTGAAATGTTCGGCCAGCTTAACTGTTGACGAACAGCAATTTGCCTTTGGCCTGATTACCGTCTTGCAGAAAGCAGACGGGCATTTGCTAAATAATTTGCTTTCGAATTGCACCCTCACTCTAGGTGAATTAGCGCTTACCGTTGAAGCCGTCAACGACGTGCTTGGTACGCTGGAAATAGCAGTGCGAGTGGAACTTTCCCTGGCTCAAGAGGGGGTGAACATTGCTGAGGCTGAGCCTTTTGACATCAGTCTTTCGGTTTCGCATCCTAGGACGGCCAGGGTGTGCATATCCGGCAGAAATCAAAATACTTGCCCCCAGGCCGTAAGCGAAATCGCCCAGCTGGTCAACGATATTTACGTGATGTGTTAGCGTCAGGTTTTAGCGCATTTAGCTTCAAATCTTGGCGTTGCGATCTGGCTCGAAGCAATAACCGACCCGGTGCACCGTGCGAATAAATGACTGTTTGCCTTCTTCGTCAAGCTTCTGGCGAATACGGGTAATGTGGACGCGCACCGTATCTGGTGACGTTTCGGCTTCGCTCGACCAGATGCGGTCCAGTAGAGTTTCAGAGCTAAAAACTTCACGAGGATTCCGCATGAAAAATTCTAGCAACAGCATCTGCTGTGGCAGTAAGCGAATTTCGTTGCCGTCGCGGGTTACTTTCTGCGCTTTTGCATCCAACTTGATGGGCCCGGCTTCAATAATTTCAGACAGCACTTCTTTGGGCCGGCGCAAAAGAGCGCGCACCCGGGCAGAAAGTTCGCGCAATTCAAATGGCTTAGTCAGATAATCATCGGCGCCGCTATCAAGACCTTCCATTTTTTGCTCTACTTCGGTGCGACCGGTGAGCATAATAATAGGCGAGTGGCCACCGGCCGAGCGATATTGACGACACACGTCAACACCGTCCATTCCCGGTAAGGTCAAATCGAGCACAATCAAGTCGTAAGGGTAAAATTCAAGGCGCGATGCCGCTTCTTTGCCGTCGTTGACGACATCGACCACGTGCCCTTCTGCTATTAGCCAGTCGCAGGCCACGGCCGCCAGGTGTTTATCGTCGTCTACAAAAAGAATTTTGGACATTGCCGTTGCCAACCAGTAGAAAGCATTAAAGAGCCGAAATTTTATCACTTCGGCCCTCGACTTTCTAGCTGTCCCTAACCCTGTGGCGAAAAGCTAACCTGGCAAAGCATCGTCAGGGCATTGACCATAGCTGTTTCGTCTGCCGTTTCCTGAGTGATTTTTTGTTGCTTGAGCTTTGCTAAAAGCACTTTTGTTCTGTCGCCCCGCTCAAAGCAGTGAGCGTGAATGGTTTTAGCAATCATCAAGTAGAGTGCGCGTTGAGGATAATCTTTGTTTTTCTGAATCTGACGCAGGACCATTCGTGCCGAGCGGCGGGCCGATTCTTTGTCATTGGCAAGATGCGCGCTGACAGTGTCAGCGAGCATCTTTTCAATCGATTGATCAACATTTTCCCAGGGCTCAAAATCTGTTTGTTCTAAGGAGTTGCCGAAAGACATTTTAATTGTGCTCCGCGATTTACCTGAACAGATGACCGTTAGCGCTGCGCGCAGCTATTTCCCGGCGATACGTTTACGCACAACGGTACCGTGATTTTTTCTGGCATGAGCGATCAGAGCTACTTCGGTCGGTAAATTCAAGTTATCGCCGGAGTGAATCTGATTGATGTTTTTGATGGTCGGATTCAATTGGATAATTAACTGCATCACTCCATCCTGGTCGGCCTTGGGCAAGGTTTTGTACTTGGCCGTAATAATTTCATTGAGAGTATCATTGGGCTTAACTTTGTATTGAGTAGACGGAATTGGAGTTTCTACAGCCGGTTTTTTTACTTCAAGCGGCAATGCTTCTTTTTTCACTTCCACTATAGGCTTAACTTCGGCCTTGGGCACATCGAGTTTAGGTACCGGCGGCGGACTGAAGTTTGTGCTGTAACTGCTGACATAAGGCAGTTTGTGCTTCATCACTTGTTCTTGTTCTTTATCGATGGCTTTCATCAGGTCTTTACGCGAAACTTCTGAATTGCCGAGAAATCCGAACCAGCCTTCGCGTTTTTGATTTTTCAAGCCATCAAATTGCGTTCTCATATAGTTCCGGCCGGCATCATCGAGGAATGATTCAAAAGCGTTAGCGGCTGCAGGTTTCTTGCTGTAATAGAGGTCGTCCTTGCTGATTTTTTTATGATTGTGCGAAATGTCGTCAAAGTCTTCCATACCAGCTTGCAATGCCATCATTGGTAAAAGGCCGTCTTTTTCGAGCTTTGCAGTCATGGACGAAACTACCTGGTTGTAAGCGCCGCTATCACCGGTTTGCTTGTAGGCTGAAAGATCATTACGCAAAAACTGAACCAGATTGGCGCTGGGATTTCTCTGTAGTTCTTGTTCCGCTCTCATGGCCAGCGCTTCCCCTTGAGCGACACTGGATGAGTTGTTGAAGTTGTCAGTCATGGATGTTTCCTTTTGTGTGGCGACTTTCACAGAATAGATTTCATTTGTTGCCGAGTCGTTAATCAACTAATTTGATTTGACAAAAACAAGCGGCTTGCGTCATTCTTTGCCTGATTTATTCATTTTGTAGGCAATTGTGCGGCGATTTTCAGTTTTAAGCTTTATCTCACTGCGGCGATTGCTGCCGGCTTCAACCGCCTTTTGCCTCGGTTGCGCTCAGTTAGTGTGCGTGGCGCAAACATCAAGACCGTCAGCACCACGGTCAAGGCTTGTTAATGAAGTGTTGGCCGTGAAAAATTACATGGCGGCCTTTTTAACAAAAGAGCAGGCCACGGCTGCTTACAGCCACACAACTAAATTGATCGATGGGGGTTCCACTGATTGGGCTGTCTATTATGTGCGGGCACAAGCACTGAGAGCGCTTAAGAAGCCAGAAGAAGCAATGGCAGACGCCAAGAGAAGCAGCGCTCTTGATGGCAAAGAATACTTTCCCGTGCGCCTGCGTGGCCTGATTGCCAATGATTTGCTGGAAGACAGCGAGGCTATCAGATATTACACTCTGGCAATGAAAATGGCCCCCCATGAGAGGGCCGACTTGTTGGATGTGCGCTACCGCTCATATGAGAAGGCCGGTCTGATTAAAGAAGCAAATGGCGATTTGGTCGAACTTTTAAAAAACAATCCGCAGCGCAATGATGACGATAAGCAAAGGTCGCTGGGCAAGTTTGCCATGCGGCTGGGTAATCCCGCTGGCGCAGTGCAGTTTTTCAGCCAGGCATTAAAAATGCGTCCGACCTTGCCGAAGGTGCATTGTTTTCGTGGTGATGCTTATATGATGCTGAAAAATTATCAGGCTGCCATCGCCGATTATTCTTTTGAACTGACCAGGGACAGTATTCCGCAAGAAGAAGTGCTTCACCGCCGGGCAATGGCATATAAGTTGGCGGGAGACACCACCCACGCCCGACTCGACGAGGTCAACGAGAAGAAGTTGAATGCCGAGACTTATGAAAACATGCCATTTAGCAATTGAAGTGATCTTTTGGCAGTAACTAATTTCAATTTTAATAGACTAAGCGTTAAGCAAAAAGGCTTGATGCTTGTGGCCTTGCCTGTAATTTTTGCCATATTGTTCGTCTCGATTTTAATACCTATGCTGTTTGATCTGAACAAAGCGGTGGCGGAAGAACGGGCCAGTCGAGTGGCTATAGCTGAAGTGTACAAGGTTTTCATCGAAATTTTTAAGAGCTCTTTTATCTACGCCAACTGGGTAGTGAACAAAGACGATCAAGAAATGGCGCGCTTTTCGCAGTCGCTGGCCGTGTTAAAAGAGATGTCCAGATCTTTGCGTCAGCTGCAAGACAAAGACCCTGACCTCAGTTCTCGCCGCCGTCTGCTGGCCGATTCGCTGGATAAGTCATGTAAATTCGGTTTTGATCTGGTGGAATCACAGCAGGCAGGCAGCCTTTCTAAAATGGAATCGTTGCTCGCTCACCAGCGCTTTTATAGTATCTCGGAGCCGGCAGCGGTACAGCTTGATCGGCTGCTTGCCATTAAATATCAGGAATTACGAAAGCTCAAAGCCGACATGGAGCAGAAGCTCATTGTAATTTTTGTCACCCTGGCTCTGGCTGTCGTTCTCAATATTTTGCTCACGGTAGTTTTGTTCAGGCTGTTCATTTATGGGTTGACCGGCCGTATCAATATATTAAGTGAGAATGCCATTCGCCTGCCCGCCGCACTGCCCTTACTGGAATTCCAGACAGGTAGTGATGAGCTGTCACTGGTGGAGGATGCTTTCACTACTATGGCTCGCGACACCGAGCGAATAGCTGCGGCTAAGCAAGATTATCTGGCCGCAATCTCTCATGATTTTCGCACCCCGCTGGCGTCGTTAATTGCCACCATGTCTGCCACTGCCCGCGGTCTTTATGGCACGCTGTCGCCGGCCGGAGTTGCCGCGGCGCAGGGCGAAGGTGTGAAGCTGGGCTTTTTGACCAGAACAGTAAACGATTTGTTGGCTCTGGAAAGGCTTGAAGCAAGCAAGCTGGAAGTGATTGCCGAAGATTGTGAAATGGGCGAGATATTGCTCATGGTGGAAGAAAAAGTGCATGAACAGTATGCCCATAAGCATGACGTTCTGGAGAAATTGAATTTTCGAAATTTGCCCGGGCAAATCAGAGTGGCCAGTGACAGCGATAAATTTATACTGGTGATGCAGCGACTAATCGAGGCGGCTTTAATTGATAGCGGACCCGGTGAAGTAGTTGTAGGCGGCAAAATCGACGGCCAATATGGCACGGCATCGGTGCTTTATCACACGAGTGAACCGAAGCCCAGCCGCAAATTTTTGTTTGAAAGAAACAGAAGCAGGCGCGGCGGCGATGATGACAATCTTGAGCCCATGCGCATTTCGCTGGCTCTGAGTAAGCTTCTTGTAGAAGAGTTAGGCGGCGAGCTGGTAGTCTTATGTGATCAGCGGCAGCATCAGTTTTTAGTCAGACAAAAGTTGTGGTCAGCGCCACAAGGCACTGTATGAAAAGTTCGCGTTTGCGTTTCAGCCTCGAGCAAAAAGGTTTCGCCGTCATCGGTTTGCCGCTGCTGATTCAAATTGTTACGGTGACCTTTCTCGTCACTATTCTTTTTCAAGCCAGAACTAATTATTTGAGAGAAGCCAAAATCAATGATGTGGCGCGCATCGCCACGGTTTTGCCTCAAGCGCTTTTGCAGTGCGGTCATCAATGCGTCACTTCTTATTTCTTTCACAACACTAACAGTACGCGCAAGGCCGCTCAATCGGTGAAGCGCTTAAACGGCCTGTCTGAGCAGCTCTTGCAGGCAGCTGAAGGAGACCCCGATTTGATGGCGCGAGTGACAAGAATGGAACAAGCCAGTCACGCTTTGATTCAAGAATTTTCCATGTACAACGAAGAGATCAACCGGCCCAACCGTGTAATCGGTGCTATAGATAGAATTGGTATGCTCAAACGGCTCAATGCCGGAGTCAACATACTTCTAGAAGAAGCCACCGCCATCACTGAAATTCAGCGCAATGAACAGAGTAGTGAACAGAGTAGTGAACAGAGTAGTGAACAGAGTAGTGACCAGCGCAAAGATTGGCAGCTGCTATCTCAAGAGCATGCTATTCTCACTCTGGTAGTGGTGGCACTGACGCTCAATGTGCTCACCGCAATTGCTACTGC
>Ga0209490_10003143_pt1 | contig 15478 bp, 10 predicted proteins | sample MAT06_FD_187209 | JGI IMG/M metagenome (GOLD analysis project Ga0209490, IMG submission 187209) | Freshwater microbial communities from Lake Fryxell liftoff mats and glacier meltwater in Antarctica - MAT-06 (SPAdes) (version 2) | ecosystem: Environmental > Aquatic > Freshwater > Ice > Liftoff...
TGATCAGGCTGGTGCCCAAATCGCCGCTGGCTGATGCGTCGATCCCGACGTGGGCGATCGTGCTAAGCGTGGGCTTCTCGGCGGCGACGGGGCTGATCTTTGGGATGTTCCCCGCGATCAAGGCCGCTCGACTCAACCCGATCGACGCGCTGCGGCACGAGTGATCTCTAAATCGTGAAAGAGCCGACTGGCCGAATCCACTGGCCCAACCGACCGGTCCCACCGACCGGTCAGAGCAACAGACCCGAGCAAAGCACAGGACGGAACTCTGCGACATGATGAAACGACCAGGCCGCCCGATCGCTGCTCTCTTCTTCACGACGCGCCCGCTGGCGTTGGCCGCGTGCTGCGGTCTGGCGACGGTCTTCGTCGCGGGCTGGGGGTGCACGAACCCCCTGAGCAGCGATGACTCAGACTTTGGCGACAAGCTGCCTCTCGAACGTCTGCGTCAGATCGAGACGACGAATTTGGAAGCGTACAAGAAGGTCGCGACGCCCAAGCCGACAGGCGCGGAAGGTTCCAAGCTCTCGGCGCTGGACGCCGCAGGCTCCGCCGCGAACAGCGCGGCGGCTCAGGCCAAGAAGCAGTTCGAGCTAGCGGGGTCAACCAAGCTGACGCTGGAGGAGTGCCGCGCCTCGGCTCTTGAACACAACCTTGACCTGAAGGTCGCCTTCATCAACCCAACGATCGCCGAGCAATCGGTGTCGGAAGAAGAAGGCCGGTTCGAGGCGGCGTTCACGACGCGGGCGTTGTGGCAGGAGAACGATTCGCCGACCGCCTCGACGCTTTCGAGCGCGCAATCCAAGCAGCAGAACGTCGAGCCCGGCGTGCGGATCCCGCTGCGGACAGGCGAGACGATCAACGTCACGCTGCCCTTTACGCGGAGCGAGACCAACAACCAGTTCTCGACGCTCAACCCGGCGTACACGACGGACCTGAGCCTTTCGATGAGCCAGCCGCTACTGCGCGGAGCGGGCCGACGGGCTAACACGGCCGCGCTCCGCATCGCGTCGTACAACAAGCAGGCGGAAGATTCCAGGACCAAGCTCGAAGCGATCCGGCAGCTCGCGGCCGTGGACCGCGCGTACTGGCGGCTCTATCAGGCTCGTCGCGAGCTGGACGTTCGCCAGCAGCAGTACGAGCTGGCCGACGTGCAGCTCCGGAGCGCTCAGCGGCGGGTCGACACAGGTCGTTCAGCCGAGATCGAGGTCATCCGGGCCCAGTCGGGCCTGGCGGACCGGCTCGAGGCGATCATCATCGCGCAGAACAACGTGCTGATCCAGCAGCGTGAGCTCAAGCGGATCATCAACCTGCCGGGGCTGACGGTCGATTCGACGGTGCTGGTCGTGCCAACGACGGAGCCCGACCCGGTGGAGTATCTCTTCGAGACCGGGCCGTTGATGGCGCGGGCGCTCGAGAACCGGATGGAGATGCTGGAGCTTGAGCTGCGCCTAGCCGCGGACGCGGCCAACATAGATTTAAACAAGAACAACGCGCTGCCGTTGCTAACGATGGACTACACGTACCGGGTGAACGGCCTGGGCGGCACGCGCCACAGATCTAACGAGGTGCTCATCGACAACAACTTCGAGGATTGGTCGGTCGGGCTCAACGCCGAGATCCCGCTGGGCAACGAGACGGCGCTGGCGCGCGTGCGGCGAGCGATCCTGACGCGCGTGCAACGGCTTGGGTCACGGGCGGCTCGTGAGCTGTCGATCCGGCAAGAGGTGCTGGGGGCGGCCGACCAGATCAACGCGGGCTGGCAGCGGATCTTGGCATCGCGGCAGTCGTCGCTAGCCAACGCGCGAGCGCTGGCGGCCGAGCAGCGTCAGTTTGATGTCGGGCTCTCGACGAGCACCAACGTGCTCGACGCCGCGTCGCGCTTGGCGGAGTCACAGTCGTCGGAGATCCGGGCAATGACTGATTATGAAGTGGCGCGAGTAGACTTGGCGTTCGCAACGGGCACGCTGCTGGGAGCGGGCAAGGTTCGCTGGGAACCCGCGGCTGCGCCGGACGCGGACTTGAATTTCAAGGACTATTTCCCAATCGTGCCCGAGGAGATCATCTCGCAAGAGGTCTCGATCGAGAAGTTGGACACGGGGCCGCACACCGCTGAGAAGCCAGCGCCTTCCGAACCCGCTGGCGAACCCAGCCCCAACTAGGGTTGCCATTGTGGTCGCCTCGGTCTCGGTTCAATCAATCTGCGCGCACGTGTGCCAGCTCCACGAAAAAACACCCCCAGAAGAGGGCGTCGGGTGTTCGGCACATGTGATGCCGCGTGATCCGCGGTGATTTCACGAGCTTGGTCAAATTGATACCAAGGCCACGATAGCTCGTGTCAAAGTCTGCTCGTTCGAGTCTCTGGGCGAGGAGGCGGCGGGGGGGACGACTTCAGCGCTTCTCGTGACGACGGCGACGAAGAACCGACAGACCGATCACGCCAGCGAGAGTTCCCAGCCCGGCCAAGGCTGCGCCTGGAAGAGGCACCACCAAGGGCGCACTCTGCTTTCCGTTGGTCGGGTCCGAAGACCGCGTTCCGCTAGTGCTACCTAGGGGCTGGGCCGCGGCGCTGGCGACAAGAATGAACGAACCGACCGCCGCGACGAGCGCAGCGCGCAGATGTTGGTGCTCTGACATGATACCAAACTCCTCTTTCTTTCCGGCCTGCGAACCACGGCTCCTGTGGCTTGAGAAGTTCCAAGCCCCGTGATCCCGCTCACAATATAGCCCACTCTGTCAATTAAAGCGAAGAATGGTGGGGAAAATCCAGACTTTTGACCGAGTACGAACCAAAAACAAACAAACCTGTTTCGATCTGCTCCATCGAGCCCGCTTCGTCGTTACCCGAGCTGCGTTTTATCAGGCCCCTCGTATTGAACATGCGATGCCAATTCGTACAAATAACCAAACGCATAACGAACATTGTCTCGGTGGTAGCTGAAAAGGTCTTCCAAGTGCTCGACATGCGCCCTGTCTTTCGACAGCGCCGCCACCAGTTTGGCCAGCAGTTCCGGCGACGTTCGACACGCCCACAACGCTGGGAGCCAGCACCGGCGGTGTGCGGTGATGAGCATCTTGTGTGACCGTGCGGCGAGTCGTGCCGCTCGTCGGCCGCACCGATTCAGCCATCCTGCGCTATCGAGGACGATGACCGACCCGAGGGCGAGATGATCGATTGACCAGCGAGAGGAGCGACTCGGAAAAGCTGTAGGGCGAATCGAGGAGCGTGGGGGTTGAAGAGCGAGAGCACCATGTACACGACGGCCGCGATCATGCCCAGGCCGATGAGAACGAAGAGTGCAACAAAGAGCCCGGGGACGAAGCTTGGTGGCTCGCCGCGCCAAGGCCCGGAGACCGCGCGGAAGAAGACGATCCAGGAGATTGCGTTCCACGCGACAGAGAAGATCGAAAGAGAGAAGATGTGCACGAAAGGCTTCGCGCGCGAAACGCTCATGCGAGCGATTGCCGCGGGGTCTTCGAAAAGAGTGTCCGGCCCACGGCGAGCGAGGTTGAGGCGATCAACGAGTGAGTTTGGTCGCTGGGTGCTCACGTGGTCGGGACGGCCACTGCAAAGAGCGGCGCCTTGCGACCAAGGCGAGGCGAGTTCAAAGTCTGCGACGATAAACGCGGTGAGACTGCTCGCTCGTTACTTATTTTTGGGCTTCTCTTTCAGAAGTTCGTCAAGGCCCTTCTGCAGGAGGTCTTCGGGATTGAGGTCCTTAATGATGTTCTTGGCGAAAAGTTCGAGGTCGGGCTCGGTTCTGGTTTTTCCATAGGGGCCGCGAGTCCGCCACGGGACCATGAGAGTGTCTTCGAGGTTGGCTCCCTTGTCGCCGCCGCCCAGGATGTTGCCCAGGCCGCCGAGCGCGCCCTTGCCCTTCTTGAACAGGCCCGCGGCCTCGTCGGTCAGGGCGCCTAGGGGCAGGTAGGTCAAGACGTCAACCGTGCCGTTGACCAGATCGACCGTGCCCTCGGTGCGAAGCTTGAACTCGCCGACAGGCAGGCTCCAGCGCTCGTACTTCATGATGCCGTTGGTGATGGTGGCCTTGATGGGGTCGATCTTCTGGCCGATCGAGCCGGAGGTTTTCTGGTTGATGGCCTTGAGGATGCCAGCGAACTCTTTGCCGGTCTCGAACTTGGCCTGGCCGGGGTCGATGTTGATGATGCCGTTGAGCTTGCGGAGGTCGTTGTCGAGCGAGACGCGCATGGCGTCGGCGGTGATAAGGGCGGGGGTATCGGTCTTGTTCTTCTGCACCGACCCGATCAGCGGCAGGCCCTTGATAAAGCGGGCGGCGAGCTGGGTGGTGATTTCGGTGAACGACATGCGGATAGGTTCGGAGGAGATGAAGACGCCGTCGGCGACCGAGCCGCGGATCTGGGCCGAGGCACGCTCGGAGGTGGCGTTGAGATCGATGGTGCCGCCATTGGCCCCGAAGTTGTCAGCGCGGAGCGTGGCCGCGGCGACGGGCCCGAGCGCGTCGACCAGCAGGCCGTCTTGTTTGGCCAGCGCATCGAGGAGCGCGGTAGGGATGACGGGCATGTCGCCGTTGGCGGTGACGACGGCGTTCTTGGCTTGGATGTTGCCGTTGGCGTCGGCGAGCCGCGACACGTTGCCCTTGAAGGTGAGCTTCTTGGCCGCGGGCGGGGCCCCACCAGCGGAATAGGTGACCTCGTTGACGCCAATGTCAAAGTTGATCGCGGCCCCGCCTTGTTCGGAGTTGAGCACGAGGTTGGTTCCGTTGAGCGAGGACTTGGCGCCGTCGGGGAGCGTGAGTTCGAGTGCTCCGACAGCGGCCGAGAGCGCGAGGTCGAAGATGCCAGGCTTGAGCGGGCCGGTGTTGTCGCCGGAGCTGACGGTGAATCGGCTGAGGTTGACATCGACGGGCGTGGGCTTGGAGAGCTGCATGCCGGGCTTGCCGTCGGAATTGGGCTTGAAGAGGTACTTGTTAGCGAACTCGGGGTTGAGCTGCCAAGTCATCTTGACGGGTCGGTCGCTGCGGACGCGGTCGGGGAGCATCGCGATGCTGAGCGGCTCGGCCATTTTCAGGAGCGGTGAGTTGAGCGTCGCGTTCAGTTGGATCGTGCGGGCCTTGGAGTCGGAGAAGGAGCGGAGAGTTGTGGTCGAGTCGAGCGTGATGCCGGTACCGAGAGCGCTGGTGAGCAGGTCGGGCATGACGAGGAAGGACTCGACGTTCTGATTGACGATGTCGGTGACCTTGGTCGTGATCTGGGCGCTCTCCAGGCCAGCGGCGACGTTGGGCGCGCCGGTGAGCTGGCCGTTGCCCTGAACGTTGAGTTTGAGGATCGGCTTGCTCGCGCCTTGGTTGACGAGCGAGGCGAGCGTGAGGGTGAAGGGCTGCATCCACTTGGCGGTGGCGGGCATGGCGGCGGCGAGCGGGACGCCAGCGTTCATCTCGAACTTATCGATGCCGATCGAGCCGAGGGCCTTGGTGGTGCCGTCGGCGTTCTTCTGGGTCAGGCCTTGGATCAGGAGTTGGTCCGGGATCGCGACGCGGATGGTGGCACTGGCGAGCTTGGCAAGGTCGGGCGTGAGCGTGCCGTCTTTGAAGGGGACGCTGAGCGGGCTGATCGTGAGGAGAACCTTGCTCGCGGCATCAAGGCGTGGGCGGGGCGTGATCTGCGGCGCGAACTGCGCGAGCGAAGTTTCGAAGCCCTGCGGCGAGAGCGTGAGCTGGGTGTCGCACTTGGTGAGGTCGAGAGATGCTTTGCCGAACTTTGCGTTGGTTTCAGAGCGAAGTTGCGCTCCGGTGAGGAGGAGGCTGATATCGAGCGGATCCTTTTCGGTGGCGGCGGAGGTGGTAAGTTTCAGGCCGACGGTGGGGCCGACGGCGTCGGCGAGCACGCGGCCCAGATCAGGCTGGTGGGCGGCCGCGGGCTGCGTGTTCTGAGCGAGAGCTTGGGCCACGAGCGAGACGTCAGAGATCGAGGGCGGTTCGATGCCGCGTGAGCCGTCGAGCATGGCGAGGCGTGTCGCGGTTGGCCCCTGCGACCACGAACCTTGCACGATCTTCATGACCGATGTGGGGAGGTTGGTGAGTTCGAGCGAGCCGACGGGGCGTGCGTTAGCCGGAGTGATGGCTGTGGTGCCGTTGGGACCGGCGGCGAGTAGGCCTCGCAGCTCGAACGCGCCAGCGAGCCCGAACTGCTGGCCCTCGAAGACCATGGCTGAGTTGACGAAGACGTTCGGTGCGCTGCCGGGCGTGAGGATCGCCGCGAGATTGAGCGAAGAAACATCGACCGGCGCGGAGCTCTTGCTCGGCTTGTTGGATGTGACGGCGATGCCTTGCAGCGAAACGTCGGCTTTCAGGCTGGCCTTGTCGAGCAAGGGCACGGAGTACCCGCCAGCCTGGAAGGGGACGACGATGTCCTTGGCGGTGATGACGGCCTTGCCGCGCGAGGCGAGTGCCCAGCCGGTGTCGGGCGCGACGAAGCGAGAGGCCATAACGCCCGCGGCGTCGGCGGTCAACGTAAAGCCGGGGCCGCGAGACTTAAGCGTGCCAGCCGCGAGCTCGAACGCGCCGTTGGCATTGACCTTTGCGCTCTTGATGGTGATGTCGAGGTTCACATTGCCTAGGACCCTCGGGCCGTTGCCGCCGGTGGTGCTGGCGATTGCTTCGGCGTTCGGTGCACCGGTCGAAGCGTTCAACTGCATGTCGAGCGTCGGCCCGACGTCGTTGGGCAGGTCGAGCTTGAGGCCCGCGACGAACGGCTGGGCGATGGCGGTCGCGACCCCGGTGAGATTGGCCGAGCCTTCGAGCATGCCGGGGATGCCGCCGACGAGCTTGCCCGCGGCGTCAAGCAGGCCAGCTGCTTTGAGGTTGATGGCGAGGGTGCCAGCGGGCTTGCCGCCGATGGTCGCGATGGTGTTGCCGGTAATGATGACGGTCTGCGCGAGATCGGGGGCGGCGATCAAGAACTCGAGCGGCGAAACGCTGAATGCGGTGGGCGCGGCGTTGGGCTCGAGCTGAAGCTTGACCATGCCCGACGCGGCCGACGTTTTGATCGCGATGTTCGCGGAGGCGCCGCGCAGGTCCAAGGCCGCGCCGCCGGTGGGGACGCGGACTTTGAGGTTGTCGATGGAGAACGCGACGTCGGGGGTGCGGTCGAGCGTGAGCGTGCCAGCCTTGGCGAGCATGGCTTCGAGCCCGGCGATGGCGTGGACAGCGTTGCCGGTGAGGCTCAGCATGATGGGCGCTGAGGAGGTCAGCACGTTGTCGGCGACCTTGACGCTGGCGTCGGCGTTCATGCCCTGGGCCGAGGCCTTCACCGTGGCGTCGGCGCTCTTCATGGTGCCCTTGGCGTTGACGTTGAACGCGAGGGTGGGCCCGAGGCCCGCGGTCAGTTTGCCGCCCATGTTGGCGAGCGCATCGACGAGCGCGGTTGGCAGGTTGTCGGTCTGGATGGTGGCGTTGACCTTGGCCGAGTCAGGCTTGAGGACGCCAGCCGCGTCGGTGAACTGGTCGAGCGTGGCATCGACCTTGATCTGGCCTTGCTGCCCTTGCGCGAGCGCTTTGGTGGTGACCTTGACCGAGGCGCTCGCGCCGACCGACGAGCCAGCTGGCAGCAGCGTGGCATCCACGCTGAGGTCCTTGAGTTGCACCGACGCCGACGGGTTTGCTTCGTCAGAGTAGTTGAGATCGAAGTTTTCGATCAGCACACGGCCTTGCGCCCCGGCCGGGATCTTGGCGGCGTCGGCGGGTTTGGATGTTGAGGCAGACTTTGAAGCGGGTGGTTGCTCGGTGCCTTTTTTGGGGGCGAGCGCGCGCTGAAGGTTCGTGGTGCCGTCGGCCGAGCGGACGACGTTGCTCTTGCCGGTAATCTTGACCGTGCCCAAGTTCGGCCCGCCGCTGATCGCGCCCTTGACGAGCGAAAGCAAGCCCGAGCTGGTCTCGACGTCGGCACGAAGAACTTCGTTCTTGCCGTCGGGCTTGGTGGGGTCGGTGATGACGATGGGGCCGATCTTTTGCTCGCCGAACCAAGACAGAGAGATCGCGCCGACCTTGACGCCCCCGGCAACCTTCTCGCCCGCAGCCTTCTCGACGATCCCGGGGGCCATGAAGCCAGCGATCGTCGGCACGAGAGCCAGCAGGATCAGAACGATGAGGACGAGCGACCCACCACCGAAGAGGAGGATCTTTTTCCAGCGCGACATCGGCGGTTTGGATCCGGGCTTGGCGGAAGGGCCGTTCGAGGTAGAGGACCAGAACTCGCCGGGTTTCGAACTGCTTTGATCTGAAGATGCCATGTGTGACTTTAGGGAGCTTGTTTCTCAGGTGAGGCGAGGCGGGGCGAGGTTTTCGGTGCCACTCCTTTATCACACCGTTGCGCTGTAAATAGTTTGGCGATCTGCGCACGATTTTCCGTTCGTGCTGGCTTTCTTGAATTTTTGAGGCATGTTGTAGATGGCTTGGCGTGCGCGGGGTGTGTCCCCGGGAGCGGCCAGAGTTGTCGGTGAGTGTTGAGTCGTGACGGCGGCCGCGCGGTGGCTGCGCCGTGCGCGACGCTGCGATGTGTGTCTCTCGCGGTTGCTCACTGGGAAAGTGCGTATCGCCAAGGCTGGCGAGGTTGCTGACCGCGCGGAATTGAACAAGGGATAGGAATTCTTATGAACGCTTCACTCCGTAAAGATATGAGTCGTCTTCATCACGTTCGTCCGCTGCTCTTGGCTGTTGCCGCGGCGAGCGCGGCCGGGCTGACCACGAGCGCATACGCCGCGGTGCCAGCCGTGGTCGCGGGCGATACCGCTTCGGTGGCGCTGCGCATGTTCAGCGACTCTAGTGACCAGTACATTAATTCGCTGGGCAACGTGAGCGTGAAGCGCGGACAGGCCGCGATTTCCATCGGCGAGAACACGACCCAGACACTGTTCGGCGGCGGCTCTAAGCCGCAGATCATGGCCTCGTGGGACGAGTTCGTGGGCAGCACTTCGAGCACCATCGTGCTGAACATCTTCACGTCCGACGGGGCCGCGTTCCTGCCGCTCGACTACAGCCGGTCTGGTGAGACGTTCAACTTCTGGGCTTGGAACTTTGGGATGGGCGACAAGGTCACCTGGGCGGGCGGGGCTTCGGCCGCGACGTTGATCCAGGCTCGGTACCAGCTGAGCAGCACCGGCGGCGACGACTTCACAACGAATAAGTCGATGACCACGAATCTGGGCAACCCGTGGACGGGTTCGGACTTTGGGATCGCTCAGGCGGACTTGGCGTCGAGCGTGAACTATGTGCGGATCAGCTACGAGGTCTCGCCGATCCCGGCGCCCGGCGCCATGGCCCTACTTGGCCTCTCCGGCCTGGCGGTGGCGCGGCGTCGCCGCTGAGTTTAAAGTTCGAGAACTCAATCAAACGGACCGACCCCGGACATCGCGCGTGTCCGGGGTCGGTTTTCATTGCAGGCCATCCCGATGGATCCCGCCCAGCGATCTCGGGTTATGATGAACAACCATGACGGATCAGCTTGCGAACAGTTCATCGTCCTCTTCGCGCGAGCCGCGTTCGCGCGTGCTCTTGGCGGCGCTCGCGGGATTGCTCTATTCAGCGGTCGGGTCATATGTATGGTCATCGACCGCTCTGGCGCAGACTTCGACCTATCAGCTCGGCGACGACGGCCAGTGGGTGGCGAGCAAGTCGGCCGCCCCCGGGACTGACGAAGAGAAAATCGCCCAAGCCCGCCAGCTCCTAGCCGACGGCAAGGCGAGCGCCGCGCGAGCGCTGATGACCGATTGGCTCGACATCAATGCCGAGACCGACAACCCGTGGCTTGCCGACGCGCTGATGGTGCGTGGCGACGCGCGGGTGGCGACCAACAGCGAGTACTGGGCCCTGTACGACTACGAGGAGGTTTGCAAGTTTCACCGCAGCTCGGACCTGTTCACCCTGGCGGTCGAGCGTGAGTTTGAGATCGGGAAGCGGTACCTGAACGGGCTGCGGACCAAGTTGATCTGGATGCGCCTCGAAGACGCCACGCCGCTGGGCGAGGAGCTGATGCTGCGCGTGCAGGAGCGGCTGCCCGGGAGCACGATCGCGGAGAAAGCGTGCCTAGAGCTTGCCGATTTTTATTACCGCACGCGGCAGCTTGCGGCCGCGAGCGAGGCGTACGACATTTTCCTGCAGCTCTACCCCAAGAGCGAGTTCCGGCAGAAGGCGCTGCAACGGCGCGTGTACTCGAACATCGCCAAGTTCAAGGGCCCCAAGTACGACGCCAGCGGGCTGGTCGAGGCTAAGTACCTCATCAAGAGCTTCGCCGATCGCTACCCCGCCGAGGCTGAGCGGGCGGGGATGAACGACGGGCTGGTGGCGCGGCTGGACGAATCGGCGGCCGTGCAGATGCTCGAGGTTGCGCGGTGGTACATCCGCCGCGATGACCCGGTGTCGGCGCGGCTGACGGTGGAGAGGCTACAGCGCAAGCACCCGCAGACCGTGGCCGCGTCGCAGGGGCGCGACATGATGATCGAGCGCGGATGGTTGAAGACCGAGAGCCAGTTGCAGGCCGAGAGCCCGTTGAATACCGCAAGCCCGTTGAATACCGCAAGCCAAGAGAAGAGCCCGGCGGCTGAACCTACCAAAGGCGACGCGAAATGAAACTTCGCAAGCCCTCCCTCAACGACGCTCGGAAAGCCCGGATCGTTGGAAGCGTTCCGCTCGCCTTGGCGACGTGCCTCGTCACGATCTTGTCGGTCTCGATTGTCTCCGGCTGCTCGTCTGACCCCAAAGATGGTTACAGCTTTAAGTCGGCGCACGACGAGGGCATCCGCACCGTGGCCGTGCCGATCTTTGAGAACACCACGTTCTCGAACGGAGCCGAGACGCAGATCACCGAGGCGATCATCAAAGAGATCCAGCGGAGCACGCGCTGGACGGTCGTGGGTTCGAGCACTTCGGACGCGACGCTCAAGGGCACGCTGACCTCGTCGCAGCTCCGCCGGCTTTCCAGCGCGCCAATCACAGGGCTGACGCAGGAGTACGGCGTCGAGTACCGGGTAGACTTTGAGTTCCGCGACAACCGGAGCGGCAAGCCGCTGGTGGTGCGGAAGAACTTCTCGGCGCTGGAGACTTTCGCCCCGTCGCGTAATGTGGGCGAGCGCATCGAGGTCGGCCAGGCGGGCACGGCCGACCGGCTGGCGCGCGACATCGTCGCGGAACTTCGCTCGGCGTGGTGACGCTTCGAAAGACGCGCGTCTCAACGCACGCTGTTTACGGGATGCGGTTGAAAACGTACCCGCCTTTTTCCGCGCCCCAGACCTGCTTGCCGCGTTCATCAAAGCCGCGGTCCCACGACGCGATCTGGTTGGCTGAGATCACGATCTCGCTGCTGGCGTACTTGGCCCCTTGACGGTCGCTGGGGCAGTCGCTGCCGACGGTGCCGCCGGTGTACGAACCGTCGGGCTGGGCGTGCAGCACGACCGTGCAGCCGTCGCGAGATCTCAGGGTCTCGGGCGTGACCTCCGCGAACGCGGCGGTCGGCCTGCCCGAGCCGTCAGTGAACCGCAGCAGATCACCTGGGAGTGTGAAGACGGCGCTGTGGAACGTGCCGTCGAGCTCGGCGGTCACGTGGTAGACGCGCTGGCGGTAAGGCTTGGCAGTAGAGGTAGCGATGGCTTGTTCGACGTAGAGCCACATGCCGTCGCTGCGCTCGGTCCACACGAGGGACATGACGAGGCGGACGTCGAAGTAGTTGGTCGGGTCGGCCTTGGATTGGTCGGCGCTGGAGAAGGTGCCGGTCATGGAGTCAGAGAGCGCCGAAAGCGGCGACCGGTGGTCGCGGTCTGGTACCAGAATGACGCGATCGCCAGCGCAACCTCCAAGCGAAGCCGCTGCAACAAGCCCACAAAAGATCGTCCAGTTCCGTCGTGACCAGCGAGATGACATGCAGGTTCCTTTGCTTTACAAATCAAAGAGAGCGAGATGACGAGAGATTGAACGCTTCGCGCCGGTCGTGGTGGCAGGCTTTCGCGGTCGGCCGATCTGTTACTTATCTCTGAACCGATTCCCCTTGCCCTTGTCCCGACTCTTGCTCTTGGCGCTGCGGCGTTGCCCGCCGGTTGACTTGCTGCTCATGCCCCCGAAGCCCGCGCCCGTGCCAGCCTCCATACCGCCGCCGAGGCTGAGCGGCGCGATTTTCTTGGCCTTACCAGCCGCACGTTTGGAGAGATCGTCGAGCACCAGTTCGAGCTGACGACGCGGCAGATCGACCGCCACGATCCGCACCGCCACCGAGTCGCCCAGGTTGAACGATCGGCCCGATCGCTGGTCCACCAGCGCCCCGCTCTTAGGGTCGAGCTTCCACATCGGCGGCATGGTCGAGCGCGTGATGTCGCCCGGCAGGTCGCTGGACTTCACGAAGCCGTCGGCGAGGTACTTGTCGATCTGCACGAACACGCCGCGGCCGTTGAGCCCGGTGATCACGCCGTCGAACGTTTCGCCGATGTGCTGTTCCAAAAGTTGCAGGACCAGGAACGACCGCAGGTGCCGCTCGGCTCCTTCGGCGTTCTCTTCCTGCTTGGACGAGTGACGCCCGATCTCGACCAGCTCGCCCTCGGGCGGGCACATGGGCGAGTCGCGAAGCTTTTCGCCCAGCGCGGCCTTGGCGTCGTCAGACTTGGGGCGGTTGTTGCCGTTGTCGGTGCGATGAAGGTATTCGGCGAGCGCGCGGTGAACGGTCAGGTCCGCGTAACGGCGGATGGGGCTGGTGAAGTGCGCATAGGCCTCGCTGGCCAGCGCGAAGTGACCGATCAGCGCCGGGGAATACTCGGCTCGCGACAACGTCCGCAACACCGCCATGTGGACCGCTCGCGCGACCGGCGTGCCGCGTGTGGCGTTCAAGAGCGATTGCAGTTCCATCCGCGTCGGCGTCTTGGGGATGCGGAAGCCCGCGACCATGGCCGTCTTCCGCAGCGTGTCCACGTTGCCGGGCGTTGGCTCCGGGTGCGTGCGCCGCAGCAGCGGCACGCCCAGCCCGGCGAACAGGCGAGCCAGCACCTCGTTGGCCTCGACCATGAACATCTCGATGAGCGTGTGCGTGAAGGCGTTGTCCTCGCGTTCGGCGTCGACGACGTGCCCGCGCTCGTCGTAGACCAGCACGACCTCGGGGAGTTCGAGCGAGATCATGCCCTGCCGCTGACGGCGCCCTTGGATCGCGCGCGAAAGCGTGTTCATCTCGGCCAGGGTTTCGAGAAGTTGATCTGTGTATTTGGGCGTCGTCTTGGCGTGGCGGCGGGCCTCTTCGATGTTGCCGTCAATCAGAGCCTGCGCTTCCAAGTATGTCAGCCGTTTGGCGGACTTGATGAGCGTCTGCCCCACCCCTTCGGCCATCACGTTGCCCTGCTGGTCGTAGCGCATGAACGCCGACTTGCAGAAGCGGTACACGCCCTCCTGCAGCGAGCAGATGCCGTTAGAAAGCAGCTCCGGGATCATCGGGATCACGTGCCGCGGCAGGTAGACCGAGTTGGCGCGGTCGCGAGCCTCGCGGTCGATGGGCGAGCCGGGCGGGATGAAGTGGGCCACGTCGGCGATGTGGATCGCCAGCTCCCAGCCTTTTTCGGTGCGCTTGATCGAGATCGCGTCGTCGTAATCCTTGGCGTCGGGTGGGTCGATGGTGATGATGAACTCGCCCGTCAGGTCCGTTCGACCCGGCAGAGCGGCGATGCCACGCTGCGAGAACGCCGCGATCTCCGACTCGTACCGCTGCGTCGCCTCGCGGGCCTGCTCGTTGCAGCTCTCGGGGAACTCGCCGGGGAGCGCGTACGCGGCGATGGTCGCCTGGGTTTCCACGTCGGGCTTGCCAGCCTCGCCCAGCACGCGCGAGATCACGCCCTCGGCCAGCATCCCGCCCTCGGGGTACGCGACGATCTCGACCACAACCTTGTCGCCCTCGCGCCCGCTCTTGGACTCGGCGTCGCGGACCATGATGAGGTCGGTGAGCTCTTTGCCGTCGGGCATGACCACCCACTGCTGCCCGCGCTTGGTCAGGAGGCCGGTGAAGACGGCCCGCTTGCGAGTGACGACCCCGACGATCTGCCCGACGAACTCTCCCGCGGCCGCGGGCTTGTCGCGGCGCGTGTCGCGGTGGATGGCAACGCGGACAATGTCGCCGCTCAGCGCGTCGCCGGTGTCGTCGGCCGGGATGAAAAGCGAGCCCTCGCGCACGGCTTCAGAAGGCTGGACAAACCCGAAGCCCTTGGCGTTCTTGCGGAACACGCCGATGATTTCCTTGCGACCAGCCAAGGTGGGGAGCTGAATAACGCCCGAGAGACTGACCTCGACGAGCGTTTCGCCGACCAGCTCGTCGAGCGCGGTCTGCAGTTCGGCCCGGTCGGGCTCGGGGACACCGAGCTCTTCGACCAGCTCGTGGAAACGCCCCGGCGTATACGCGGCGTGCCGCACATGGTCAAGGATGCGGCGTCGGAAGCGGAGGGACATTTCAAAGGCCTTTCATGCGCCGAGGGGCGCGATCAGATGTAAACTCGAAGGGCTCGAAGGTTCGAAGAGAGGAAAAGAGTCGAGTGTTGAGGAGGGTTTAGGAAGAATTTCTTTTGCGGGTTACTGCGACTTCGAGAGGCTTCCTTGAATCGATCCGGGCCCTCGCACCGCCATAGACCCGGCACCCGCGGGCGCGAGAAGGATGGAGAGTTCGCACTACAACTCACTCGCGTAGCGTTTAAACGTTTCAGTAAAGCCCTTGGGCTCGACGCCGAGGTGGGCTCGTGCTTTTTCGATCGAGGCTGTCGCGTCCTGCCCACCCATGACGGCCATGCCCTCATCGAACGGCAGTGTGCCACCCAACCCGATCAGGTCCGCAACCATGGCGACCTTGGACGCGATCTCCGACGGCACGCCCCAGGGATGCAGCCGCTCGTTGCCGCCGTTGACGTTGTTGCGGAAGGTGGTGAGCATCTGAGGCCAGCTCAGTGTTTCACCGCCGACGAGGTTGTAGACCTCGCCGATGGCCATCTGCCGGTTCAGCGATTCGACAAAGGCTTTGCACACGTCCTCGACGACGATGGGGGCGACCTTGGGATCAATCGGCTTGGCGCTGCCCAGAGGAACGCTGGTATCGATCTGCCAGCGTGTGAAGTACGGCATAAAGATATACGGCGGGACGTGCCCGGTCACCCAATCTGACGCGAGCTCGACGAACTCGCCGCCGGGGCCGTGGATCAGGCCCGGGCGGAAAATGGTCCAGTCGAGCCCGCTGCGACGGACGAGACGTTCGGCCTCGAACTTGGTCTTCTGATAGGCAGTGGTCCCGGTATCAGAAGCTTTGAGGGCGGACATCTGGAGGAACCGCTTGACACCGGCGTTGCCACAGGCTTTAAGGGCCGCAGCCGTCGCTCCGGGGTGCATCCGCTCGAAGGTTTGTGCGCCCTTCTGCCGGATGATCCCGACAAGGTGGATGCAGGCCTGCGTGCCGCCCACGAGGTTGGCTAGTGCCGCGGCGTCGAGCGCGTCGCCCGAGACCA
>Ga0209490_10003144_pt1 | contig 15478 bp, 14 predicted proteins | sample MAT06_FD_187209 | JGI IMG/M metagenome (GOLD analysis project Ga0209490, IMG submission 187209) | Freshwater microbial communities from Lake Fryxell liftoff mats and glacier meltwater in Antarctica - MAT-06 (SPAdes) (version 2) | ecosystem: Environmental > Aquatic > Freshwater > Ice > Liftoff...
ACCACCAACCGCCCCAGCCCAGCTCGTAGTAGGCCCAGGCGCTACCGAGCGCGATGCCGAGCGTGAGAAAAATCCACGCCGCCGTGGTCCAAGGCCGTGACCAGCGTGCCCACGTCGCGTCGAGCTTGCCGCCGATGAGCGCCGCAACCGCAAACGCGAAGGCCACCGAGAACCCGACGTAGCCCATGTAGAGCATCGGCGGGTGATAGATCATGCCCACGTCTTGCAACAGCGGATTCAGATCGCGCCCTTCGGCCGCCGCCGGGAACAGCCGATCAAACGGATTTGACGTCATCACCATAAAAAGAAAGAAACCGATGGCAATCAGCCCCATCACCGACAACACGCGCGCGACCACTTCGCGCGGCAGGTTGCGACTGAACACCGACACGGCGTAGGTCCAACCGGTCAGCATCAGCACCCACAGTAGCAACGAGCCTTCGTGCGATCCCCACGACGCCGTGACCTTGTAGTAAACCGGGAGCTTGGTATTGGAGTTCGCCACGACGTTTTTCACCGAAAAATCGCTGGTGACAAAGCAATAGATGAGACACGCAAAGGAGATGGTGACGAACACAAACTGGCCGGATGCAAGCGGCCGCGCGAGGCCGATCATACGGTCGTCATTGCGGAAGGTGCCGATCAACGGAACGGTGCCGAGCAGAATCGCCAGACACAGTGCGATGATGAGTGAGAAATGGCCGAGTTCAGGAATCATCGTTTGCTCACTTTGCGGATTGCGTGACCACCGGCTTCTGGCCGGCGAACACTTTGCCTTCAATCGGATGTCCGGCGCGCTTCAACGCCTCGGCAGCCTCCGGCGGCATGTAATTTTCATCGTGCTTGGCGAGCACCTCGGAGGCGCGGAACACACCATCAGTGCCGACTTTTCCCTGCGCCACAATGCCCTTGCCTTCCTTGAACAGGTCCGGGAGGATGCCGGTGTAGGTGACGGGAATGGTCTGTACGGTATCGGTCACCGCAAACATGACCGTCAAACCGTCCGGTTTTCGTTTGACGCTGCCCTCTGTCACCAGCCCGCCCAAACGAAACGTGCGATCCTTCGGCGCCTTGTTCTGGCTGACTTCACTTGGTGTGAAGAAAAACACCAGGTTCGAATTGAACGCCCGCAACACCAGCGTCATGGCGGTGGCGACTATCGCCACGCCGACAGCGATCCAGATAAATCGTTTTGCACGCAACGTCAACATTACATCCCCGCTTGATCAACACGTTTATCGGCGACCAGACTGTCGCGTTCTAGAGCAGCCGCCTCGCGAACACCGCGTTGCGCCGCCCCGATTCGCAGCCGCACCAGCACGATCTCAACCGAGATGCAAAGCAGGAACGCGCCGAACGAACCCCAGACATAGAACCCCTTGCCATCCATCGAAAAAAACTCCGCCCAGTTCATGACTGCGCCTCCTTGATGTCGCGCACCCAGAGCGTATGACGCTCGCGCTCAAGGATGATGGCGCGTACGCGGCACAGGGAAACCGCGATCGAATACATCCAGCAAGCGAGCGCCATCACCAGCATGGCCGACAGCATGATTACCGCCATCTTATTGCCCTGAGAGAACGAAATCGAGGCTCCTTGGTGCAGGGTGTTCCACCATTTCACCGAAAAATAAATGATCGGCACGTTGATTGAACCCACCAGCACCAGCAAGGCACCGGCCTTATCGGCGCGCTTTTTGTCTTCGATCGCATTGACGAGCGCGATGTAACCGACATACAGAAACAGCAGAATTAGCGTTGATGTCATGCGCGCGTCCCACGCCCAATACGTGCCCCAAGTCGGTCGCCCCCACAACGCTCCCGTCCATAGCGCCAGCGCGGTGAACATCGCGCCGGTCGGCGCCAACGCTTCCATCATCATCGCCGACAACTTGGTTTGATACACGAGCGCCATGACGGCGTAGCCCGCCATCACCAGATAGATCAACATCGCCATCCATGCGGTTGGCACGTGAATAAAGATGATGCGGTAAACCTCACCCTGCTGGAAGTCTTCGGGGGCGACAAATAAGCCTAGATAGAGTCCGATCACGGCCAGCACAAACGCGAGCGTGCCGAACCACGGCACAAGCTTTCCCGCGAGCGGGTAGAACGTCGAAGGCGCTGAATATTTGAAGAGACTCATTTCAATCCAGAGAAATTTTTACCGCGGCTGCAGCGGCGAACGGCGTTGTCACCAATCCAAACAACAGCATCGCCCCAAGCAGCGACAAATTCGCCGAAACGTCAATTCCCGCCATGCTTGCCTCAGCCGCCCCGGCGCCAAAAATCAATACCGGAATGTAGAGCGGCAACACCAGCAGCGCCATCAAAATCGAGCCACCGCGCACCCCTAGAACCAGCGCCGCCCCGATGGCACCGAGCATCGTCAAAATCGGCGTCCCCAGCAGTAGACCAGCGACGACCACCATCAGTTCACGCCCGTCCAAACCAAATTGCAGCCCTAGCACCGGCGCGACTGCGGCGAGGGGCAGGCCGGTGGTGACCCAATGCGCAATCATTTTACCCGCGCACAGCAGCGGCAATGGGTACGGCGATAGCGCGAGTTGCTCAAGGGTGCCATCAAGATGGTCGCTTTGGAACACGCGCGGTAGCGTCAACATCACCGCCAACAACGCACAGACCCAAACCACGCCCGGCGCAACTCGCTTTAAAAGTGCCGTTTCCGGGCCGATGGCGAGTGGAAACAGGCTCACCACAATGACAAAAAATGCGAGCGCCTGGCCCAGTTCACCTTTTGAGCGCATGGCCAGTTTCAGGTCGCGACAGAATGCAATCCACACGCCCCGCTCAGGGGCCGCTAATTCAGCGTCGGCCGAAGGTTCGGCGCTCACGCGCCCTCCTGCATGTGCAGTTCCTGCGTGCTGCCGGCCAAATCCATCGGCAGGTGCGTTGCGATCACCGCAACACCGCCATCAGCTAGGTGGCTGTTAACGAGCTGTTGAAACAGTTGCGCGCCCTCAGCATCGAGCGCGTTGGTCGGCTCATCGAGCAGCCATACCGGCTTGCCTCGATGACCAACGTTTAACGCAAGCCGCGCCAGTCCGATGCGGCGCTTCTGTCCTTGCGACAAGCGGCGCGCAAGCACATCGCGACGCGGCAACAAGCCGAATGCTTTCAACGCGGCCAACTGTTCGTTGAGCGGCACAAAATTCGCGTCGAGCGCCAATTGATCGGCCAGATTTTCCTGCGCGGAAAAGTCATCTTTGAGCGCGTTGGCGTGCCCGAAATATAAAAGCGCGTGGCGTCCGGCGGATGACAAGGACGAAGTCGGCTGTCCGTCCAGCAATACCTGCCCGCAGTCGGCGCTGGTCAGCCCGGCCAGCACCCGCAGCAGGCTGGTTTTTCCCACGCCGTTGGGCCCGCGCAAGATCAACGCCTGCCCGGCGCTCAACACGAAGCCAAGGTCGGAAAACAGTAAACGCGGTCCGCGCGTCAGGCCAAGGCCTCTCGCTTCGAGCCGTCGGCCTGCCACTACGGCGCAACCTTGTCGATGGTCAGCTTGATGCCGCTCGCCGGCGGCGTCACCGCACCACTCAGGCCTTGCAAATCACCCGGCTGCAGGGGCGCGTTGCCGCGCTTGGAAATGCGCGCTTCGATCATGACTTGCGGAAATGACGACAGGTTCATCCCCGGCGCCATTGCCATGGCATCACTGAGTTCGAACCGGTACGGCCACGTCGTTGGCGCTGGAATCCGCAGGACGGCCAGCGGCATCTTCGGTCCATTCACGGCGCGCGCCAGAATAAACAAGGTATCGCCCTTGCCAATTGTGCCCGCAAGCGCCGGCGCGACACTGACTTCACCCCGCACCACCTTGCCTCTCTCAGGGGCAGTTGGCGCGCCTTTTTCCGCGGCACCGGGCGCGCTTTTTTCGGCTGGCGGACCTACCCCTTCAGCGGCATTCGTCCGCGCCCCCGGCCGACCAGTTTTGATCTCATTGATGATGGCGGCCACTTGCGCGGCATCTTCCGAATCTTTCGGCAACACAACGAGCAGGGTCTGCCAGTGCTTCAGCGACGCGTCCTTATTCCCCGCGCGCATTTCGGCGGTACCGGCAAGGGCTAACGCCTTCATGTTTTTAGGGTCAATTTTCAACGCACGCTGCGCCAGCGCCATCGGCTTGCCGACAAAACTGCCTTCTTGAACCATGGCCTGCACATCGGCGTAGTCGGCCAGCAATTGCGCGTCGTTAGGTGTCAGCGCGAGCGCGCGCTCAAAAGCGCTCGCTGCGGCACCCCATTGACCCAGCGCATTCTGTGAGCGCCCCAGCAAGATCCACCCGTTGGGATCGGTCGGATTCGCTTCCATTTTCTTGGCCAGATTCTCGACCAGCGCGAGCACCTGCTTATCGGACAACGGCGCGTTGGCGTCGCCGCTGGCGTTCTCGACAGCAGCCACGGGGGAAACCGGTGGTTGAGCGTCATGCGCTCCCCAAACAACATAACCGCCGACCGACCCGCCAACAATAAAAACCGATAGGACAACCATCAATATCCACGGGCGTTTTGGGGCATTTATGCCTGAAAATGAGCGTATTTGCTGGGGTTTGACGTCTGACTCGATCTCCTCGGCTAGACGTCCGCCAAGCTCCTCGACAATGCGGTCGCGTTCGGCTTGGGTAATCAAACCGCGCTCGTGATCAGCCTCCACTTCTCGCCGCTGAACTCTAAACGCCTCGATGTTGGCGGCCTCGATCGAGGTTGACGATTCGGTTCCCGGGCGGCGCAACAATGGCACCAATATGAACCCAAGCGCGAGCAACACCATTAAGGCGGCAATAAAATAGAACATGGTAGCGGCGCTTCATCTCAACATAATCGACCGCCATTATAGCCAGCGCCCTGCCAGCCATGACCACCATGAACTGACTTCCCGGCGTGCGCGCAATGTCAACTTTGTGCTACTTTGTGCTACTTGATTGACTTCGCCATCGCAATTAGGCGACCATTGGCCGTATGAAATCACACTGTGCCCGAATCGCCACCATCGGCGGCCTGCTTGTCACGGCGCTGGTGCCGGTGTCGCATGCCACCGAGGTGACCGACGCGGCTGCGCCGTTTTCGGCAGCGGGCACCCTGCGCCTCAGCGTTACGATCAATGGCTTTCTGCGACTGCGGGTCGGCACCAACTCGGCGGCGATCAATTTGATTCAGTTCTCGCCGCTGGCCGCGAACGTGGGCAATGCCGCGCCCGTCGCTGGAACCGGTGGCGACGCTGGTGGCGGTAGCGCCGTGACTGTAGTGGTGCAAGGCAACCGCAACCAAATTACGATTACCCCCACCAACTCGAGTGGTGGCCTCGGTATCGGTACCGGCGTGGCGTCCGATGGACGCATCAATTACAACCAGATTCAGACGCTATCCTCAGATCCGACTAATTTGCCCGCCCCGGTCCTGTCGAACGCCGGTGGCAGCGCCGTGCTGCCGGTGCCAACCGTGGCGCCCGGCATTACCAATCGGAGCGCCGTTTGGACGTTTGCCTATCTCAACCAGACTATCCCGAGCAGCGGCACCTACGGCGGCGTGAACCTAAACGGTAGCCGGGTGACCTACACGGCGACAATGCCGTAGCCGAGTGTTAACGATTGTCAAAAACCGCCCAAATCGCCGACAATCGCTCAATTCCAAGCCGGTGTTGTGCCATTTTTCACAGCCGGCGTCAACAATGACAGGCAAAATTGCGTTTATGCACCTGCACGCACCGCCCGAACTGGAGACCGTCATGAAAAAACCACAACATTTGAGAACCATCGCCGCAGCGCTCGTCGCCGCTGGTATCGCATCCGCCATCTCGACTGGGGCTAGGGCAGAAGCCCCCGCCGTAGACACAACCGCGCCGTTTTCCGTCGCCGCGCGCCTCGACTTTCGGATCATTATTCCTGGCTTCCTTCGGTTTCGTGTTGGGACGAATATTATCAACACCGTCGACATGATCACATTTAGCCCTTTAGCCGCCGACGTCGGCAATTCCGTTTCACAGGCGGGCACCGGCGGTGACGCGGGCGGGGGTAGTGGCGCAAACGTATTCGTGCAGGCCAACAATGGGCAGGTAACGATTACCGAGACAAACAACAGCCTCGGCCTTGGCCTCGGCACGGGTACAGCTAGTGATGGCTACATCAGCTATGCGCAGATTACCACCGCCGTCAGCGTCGACGCGGCGTTTTTGGCGCCGGCATTGTCAAATGCGGGCGGCGGAACCTCCACCCCCACACTGAACGCGGGCAAGGTCACCAATCGCACTGCGGTATGGACTTACGGCTACGCCAACACGACGTTTCCAAGCGCTGGTACTTATGGCGGCGTCGGCATCAACGGTGGCCGCGTGACCTACACCGCGACCACGCCGTAGAGCTCGTCGAATCAAAGGACGGGTAAAGCAAAAGCCGCAAGCTCGCTCGCGGCTTTTGTTTTTTACCCACGTCTTGTCTTATCATCACACCATGTTTTCGCGATTCACTTCCGCATTTTTGTTGTTAATGCCGTGTGTGGCGCTGGCCAATTTGGCGGTCGTCGCAAACGCGCCAACACAGATCCGGCTGCGCATCGGGGCGACCGGCGCGACCATTACCACCGCCTCCGTGACCGTCGCCGGTGGTAATGTTGGCAGCGGGGTTGGTCAACTGACCACCGCAGCGGCGACAGCACGCACGGGATCCTCGTGTGCAACCGCAAACTCCGTCTTCTTTAACGCCGAAGCCCGCGCGAATCCGGCCAGAACCGCGACGCTCACCGCGAACTCGACGGCCGGCTTGAGTTGTACAACGCCAGCCACCTGTGGCACCGACAACATCCCGTTTACGCAGATCGGCTGGACCAACACGCCGCCAGTGGCCTACAATCCGGCAACCATTCCGAGCGGCACCTTCAGCGGCTCAGCGGCTCAGTCGATTATTAGTTTTTCGACGTCCAACCAATCGCAAGATTGTTTACGCTTTCAATACCTGAACACCAATATTGTGCGTCAGGGTAACTACGCAGGCAATGTCACGTTCACCCTCACCATGCCATGACCACAGCAGCGCGAATATCCGTAACGGCGGGGCTTTACGCCAGCTTGCTGCTTGCGATAATCGCAGTGCCATCTGCAGATGCGGAAACGCTGCGCTACAAATCGGCCAAGGCTTCCGAGGTGGTGATTACGCCTCGCTGGGCCTTCGACGGCGCCGGGCTTTCATCTGAGCAACTGAACACATTAGTTGCGGAGTTAAAGGCGGCGGAGTTGCGGTTTGATATGTCGCGGCACCTCAAGTCACGTGTACGCATCTATCTTGCGATACCCACGCTGGTCAAGGGGCTGCGGGGTACGAGCGGTCTGCGGGTTGACTGGTTGGCACGCGGATCGTTCCAAGCTGGCAGTGCTTCGCCGGGCAGCCGGGCGTTGGTGTTCGAAGGCTTGGTGACGACCGCCGAGCTGGTGGAACAATTTGACTTCACGCTCACTATCGATGCGCGTTCGTTGCAAGGGCCGCTTGGATTCGACCCCGCTTTTGAAATCGAGGTAATCGGCAAATGAGACTGCGCAACTTGCTCAACCATCAAGGATGGATTGCGTTGATGTTGGCGACGCCAAGCGTCGCGCTTGCGTTCTCAGGTTACGTGGCTCCCGCCCGATTCGAACTGGTCGGAAAGCCTGGTCAGATTTCCCGGCAGGTGCTCGACATCGGCAACGATAGCCCCATCGGTGAGGAGTTTTCGATCAAAACCGCTGATTGGCTGCTCACAGGTACCGGCGGCGTGGAATTCGAAACCGACAAGCTGGCGAACAACAGCTGCCGTCCGTGGGTGCAGCTTGAGCGACTCTCGGTCAAACTAGCGCCGCGCGGAACACGCCGGTTTCGCTTCGAAGTGCATGTGCCGGCGGACGCTCCGCCGCAAGAGTGCCGATTCGCGCTGCTAATTGAGAGCGCCTCAGAGGTCGCACCAATGGTAACCGCAGGCGGCGTGCGATTTCCGATCTCGGGCAGAATCGGCGTCATCGTTTATCTTCGAATTGGCGATGTCGCGCCGCAACTCAAGATCGACGGCATCAGGCTAGATCGCGTTAATGGATTGCTCACGCCGGTGATTGACGTACACAACACCGGTAACGCTCACGGGCGCTTGGAAGGCATACTCGAAGGCACAGCGCTCGGCGGCAAACGCATGGAATTTTCTCTCTCCAGCTTCCCTATTTTGCCGGGGGACAAGCGTACCATCGTGCTAACTGCCAATGATACCGAGGGCGGAAAAAAACCTGACTGGCAGCCCCCTTTGAAACTTAAGGGGGATATCGAGTGGCGCGGTGGCAAGTGGCCGGTTGACGTCGAGTTGCTGCCGCCGAAGTAGCGCAGCCCGGAGCCGTCTTCCATCGGCTGAGCGGGTGCCCGCTACCGGTTGATTCTCACCAATGGGATGTCTTGGATAGCCTCACCGCGCAGCGGCACCGTGACGGATAAGCCCGATTCCCGATCAAACGTCCATGGCAGTGGTATGCCGTCGTTTTGAATCAACACGGTACGCGCGCCGGTGGGCACGGCAGCGAATGCGTAGCGGCCATTACCATCCGTTGCCGCGGGAATACGGCCGTCCAGAAACACCACGATATTCGGCGCACCCTTTTCGTTGGCCTGTCGGATGCCATCGCCGTTCTCATCGAAAAATACCACCCCGGTGATCCTGCCGGTGCCAAACTGACGGCCCGATAGCGTGCTTGCAGAGGCAAATGGTGAGCCCGAGGTGCCCTCATAACGGAACGTCAATTGCGCCCGCTTCTCCCGCCGGAACGGTGCGTTGACAGCACCCGGCAGCGACGGCGAGGCATCGATGGTATTCCAGACCAGTTGCAAGGACGCGCTAAGGCCTTGGGTAATGCTCCAGATGCCCGAAGCGGCGAAGTTGACGTTTTTCTCGACGCCGCGATCACTCGCTGCGCGCGCGATCGCCGCCGACAGGTCCCACTGGGTATTCCCATTCATCGGCGAACGAAGGCTCAAATTCGCGCTTTCGCGTCTAGTCGGTCGCCCGCTACTGGTCTCACGCGACGCTGTTGCCGCCGACGCCACGGCGTACGCGCCCAAGTTTGCCCAGTCCTGCGATACGGAATACGTCGCGACACTGTCCTGAGCGGCGTTCTCCGGGCGAATCAAGTAGTGTGCAACATCCAACCGGGTCACGCCCAACCAACTTGACCGAGACACGAAAGCACTACCGGAGAAGGTCTTGCTGCGCGCTGCGGTGGGTCGTCGGGGGTGCGTCACCAGAGTCGAAAAATTTCCGCCCACTGACGAATTCCTGTCGATGCGAAACGTGGTGCCGACAAACGCGTCGCCAGTACTTTGGCCGCCACGCGACTCTTCGCGGGCAAGGTTGGTATCGGTGATACTGACCCCCGCAGAGAAAAATTGACGAAGTCGGCGGCTTTCGCCGCGCCAGTAAGCACCTTGCTGGTCATTGGCGATGGTGCTATCGGCCCACAACAGATCGGGGTCAAGCCGGAACACACCGAAGCGATGGCGAAGCTGGTCGCGCGTGAGGTCTAGATCCGCCCAGCCGCCCTGCCGGCCCCGGTCGTCGAGCAAAACGTGCATCGAGGCATTGCCTTGTTTTTCCGGAAGTATGTAGCGCAGCGCGGTTAGCACACTGGTGTGATCGATGACATTCGGCGCAGCCATCGTGGTGATGGCTTGCGCGCCGAGGGACAGGTCGGCTGCCAGGCGGACGTTGCCGCCGAGACTCACAAACCGGCCGCCGGTGGTCGTGAAGGTGGCGCCGCCAAGTCCGCCAAACGTACCCAGACTGCCCGCCGCAAATCGAATCTCCTTGCTGCCGTCGCCAACCGTGGTGGCGAGACCCGAGTAAGTCGGCGACGACAACGATTGCCGGAAGGAATTGGTCGTCAGGGGATTCAACGGATTTCGGATTGCGCCCAAAATGGAATTGGCGATCCAACCCTCAGTCACCGGAAATAGATTGTGAAACAGCGTCGCCCGCACACCGCTTTTTGCATCGAGCGTCCGGGGAAAAGACGATTCAAGCGCCGGCCGCGCGCCAACATCGAGAAACCATTCGCCGTAGTTTTCGGTCTCGCGTCGATACTGGAGCACCATCGCATGCTCGCGTGACCGACCGACGCCCGGTTCCTCGCGTAAGTCGCTGTACAGTTCGATACTGATCGAGCGCTGTCCGGGAAGTTGGTCAGCAGGGCTTGTCGATTTACCCTCGAAGGCATCGTCCGGGGTGGCAGCGCCGCCGATAAGTTTGTCGCGGTACGGCGCTTGGCCACTCGACGCCTGACTTGGAGACGGGGCCATCTCGCTACCCGATTTGTCGACGCCTGCTTTGGCTTGGACAACTTGTGGTGTGGTCGGCGCCTCGGTGGCGGTCCGCACGTCTGACACAGAACCCACCGGCGGTGCGGAAACAATGTTTTGATTGCTGGGCTGCCCGGTGGAACGCATCGTACCGACAGGAAGTGATGCATTCTGAGCGGTGGCGGTGCTCGAAGCCAGCAACTCTTCGGGAATCGTCAATGTAGCACCCGCCAGCAAGCCCTCTGGCGACGAGTTCAGGAACGCGCTTGGATTTGCCGCATACAGCGCGGGCACGCAGCGATAGATCGGACCCGGCTGGTCACCGACTAACGAGCGACAAATCGAACCTAATGAGTCGCCCGCCTTAACTTCAATATAAGCCGACAGCACGGCGCTTGACGTCTGACCGCCCGACGCAATCGCGTCAGCCCTCGCCATCGAATAGCCGCCAACCAGACCCAACCAAAGCAAGGTTCCCGCGAGCGCAGCCAGTGACGCCGCTGTCATCCTAGCGCGGCACATTTGACGAGAAGGCGCGTTCAATTGCCCACGCCGCAGATAAAACCGGCCCGTACGTCACTAGTTGTTGTGGGACTGCGCAGCATGTCGTGGGTCGATGGATCAGATCTAACTTTTTTTTGGTGGGCCGTGTTGGACTTGAACCAACGACCAAAGGATTATGAGTCCTCTGCTCTAACCAACTGAGCTAACGGCCCTCTGTGCTTCTACGACTACCGTCCTGTGCTCGTTTGCGCAGCAACGGCCGCCGCACAAACCCACCTCGCTCCCAGTCCCGCAGGGATTTCCTTCGGTCGCAGCGCTCGGACTCGGCACCGTCCAAACATGCGCAGGCACATTTGGAGCCGCGGGCCTCCTCCAACTGCGCCAACGTCCCTGTCGAACACTCCCTACTTGCAAATCACCGGGCAGCTCGAAAGCCAAAAATTGTGCTCCCCAGCATACACACAGGTGTCAGAATACACGTGCATTATAGCGGCAGGGGTGCTGCCCTCCCTCAACCGGCGGCTCGTGTCGGCCGGCGCGACCGCCCCCATTTCTCAGACACAATGCTCAAAAAACCTGCGCCCCTCACGCTTTCGCCTGAAACCCATTATTTGGCGAGGTTGTTCGTACCCAAGTCCGTTGCGATTGTTGGTGCGTCCGAGCGCGACGGCGCTCTGGGTAAGTTCGTTTTTGAAAACGCACTTCGAGCAGATTTCCACGGCACGATTTATCCCGTTAATCCGAAGTATCGAAGCGTGCTCGGTAAGACGGCTTTCTCGTCGATTGACGACCTGCCGGAGACCCCCGACCTGATCGTCATCGCTTCACCGGCAGCAACTGTCACCGAGGTGTTGCGCACCGCAGGGCTAAGGGGTGTTCATGCAGCCGTGGTGTTGTCTGCCGGCTTCGCCGAAACCGGGCCGGCCGGTGTCGCAATCGGCGTGCAGATCATGGCAGAAGCGAGAAAGCACGGAATTCGCATGATTGGGCCAAACTGTGTCGGCATCATGCGCCCTTCAATCGGCCTTAACGCCACCTTTGCCAATGCCGAGGCCAAGTCCGGCTCGTTGGCGCTCATCGCGCAGTCGGGGGCTGTCTGCACGGCGATCCTCGACTGGGCGGCGGCTACTGAGATCGGATTCTCCAGCGTGATTTCGCTGGGCGGCGCACTAGACCTCGACTTTGGTGAGATTCTCGACTATCTGGTTCATGACCCGGAGACCAAGAGCATCCTGTTATATATGGAAGGGATCCGCGACGCACGCCGCTTCATGTCCGCGTTGCGCGCCGCCGCCCGCGTCAAGCCGATCATTGTTCTGAAGGCTGGGCGTAACGCCTCGGGCGCGCATGCGGTGGCCAGTCACACCGGCGCATTGGCAGGTCGCGATAAAGTCTGGGAGTCGGCATTGGCCCGCGCCGGTGCGGTGCGCGTCAATTCGTCCATGCAATTGTTCGCTGCGGCTCGACTACTGGCGGATCCGCGCGTTGCCAAAGCACTGAAGGGAAACCGGTTGGCCATTGTCACCAATGGTGGCGGGCCAGGCGTGGTTGCGGCAGACGCTGCGGAAGCCAATGGGCTGGTGCTGGCAACGTTGGACGCGACAACCGTGCAAGCGCTGAACGCGGCCTTACCTGCGCATTGGTCGCACGGCAATCCGGTCGACATCATTGGCGACGCCACACCTGCGCGCTTTCACGATGCATTGCAGGCCGTGATTGCCGATCCCAACGTGGACGCGGTTCTCACCATGTTCTGTCCGCAATCGATTACTTCATCCGAAGCTGCGGCTCAGGCCATCATCCCGCTCGCGACCCGCGCGCTGAACGAGGAACGCAAGCCGGTCTTCACGTCGTGGCTTGGTGGCGCTTCGATCGCCAAAGCGCGCGTAATGCTCGACGAAGCAGGCGTCCCGAACTTTATTACGCCCGAAAGCGCGGTGGATGCGTTTACTTATCTCGCGCGTTTTCGCGAACACCAGAACCTGCTTCGCGAGTCCGTGTCGGCGTCAGAATCGATGACCTTTCATGAGTTGTCGCTGGCAATCGCGAAGGCCAACACGATCCGTGAATTTGCGCTCTCACAAAAACGCATGCTGCTACTTGAGCGCGAGGCCAAAGCGCTGCTTGATGCGTTCCATTTGCCCGTCGCCATCGGTGTGCTTGCGGTCGACGCGTCGGCGGCGGTTATCGCGGCGCAAAAAATGGGCTTTCCAGTCGCGCTGAAAATCGATTCGCCTGACATCACACACAAGAGTGACGTTGGCGGTGTTCGACTGAATCTGGCCAACGGCCGACAAGTCTCAGCAGCGTTCGACAGCATGATGGCCGACGTCAACGACAGTTATCCAAACGCGCGGATTAATGGCGCTAATGTGCAGCCGATGCTCAAGTTCGAGAACGCTCGCGAATTACTGGTCGGCATCTCACGCGACCCGACGTTTGGTCCGGTAATCGCCTTTGGCGCTGGTGGAGTGGGAGTAGAGGTGATCGCTGATACTGCGCTGGCCTTGCCGCCACTGAATGAAGCACTTGCGGAGACTTTGATTACGGCCACCGCGATCAGTCGCATTCTCGGCCAATACCGCAACGTCGCTGCAATCGATCGTGCCGCACTCAAGAATGTCATCGTGCGGGTCGCAACGATTGCCTCCGTGCTGCCGTGGGTACGCGAGATGGATCTAAACCCGGTGTTGGCCCATCCAGCAGGCGTCGCAGTGCTCGATGCGCGCGTCGTGATTGATGCCGATTCGCCGGTGACCGATACGCGCTACCGCCACATGGCGATCTTTCCCTATCCGGTTGAACTTGAGCGTGAGCTCAGGCTCAAGGATGGCACGCCGGTTCGCATGCGCGCCATTCGTCCAGACGATGCAGGCCGCGAGCGCGCCTTTGTCGCGGCAATGTCGGAGACATCGCGTTACTATCGTTTCATGCACTCAGTCGCGGCGCTTTCCGACGATATGATTGCGCGATTTACCCAGCTCGACTACGACCGGGAGATGGCCCTGCTGGCGCTGACAACAGATGAGTCCGTGATTGCGGGTGTGGCGCGCTACTCGCCAAATGCTGACGGCAAGAGTGTTGAGTTCGCGATCGCTATCGGTGATCCCTGGCAGGGCAAGGGGCTGGGCGAACAGCTCATGAAGAATCTGATTAACTGCGCGAAAGAAGCGGGCTACGCTGAGATGGAAGGCACCGTTCTACACGCTAACCAAGCTATGCTGGCACTGGCGGCCAGGCTGGGGTTTTCCACCCGCGCAGCAAACGAGTCACGCGATACCGTGCGCCTTCGCCTTATTCTGGCGGCTTCCTGATGAAGATCAAACGCGTCGTCAGGCTGGTCATGGCATTATTGGCGTTCTAAACGGAGACAATAAACCATGAAGATACTTGTTGCGATCGATGGCTCAGACTGCAGCCAACGCGCTCTTGCATACGTGCTGGAGCACACCGCCATGTTCGGAAACGCTCCTGCGATTACCCTGCTGAACGTTCACCGACCAATCCCTTCGGCGCGCGCAAAAGCGTGGGTTGGACAAGACGTCGTGGACAAATACTACAAAGATGAAGCGGACGAAGCGCTGGCACCTGCCCGAGCATTGCTCGCGCAGCACAAGCTAGAGGCCGCTGAAATTTTCAGGCTGGGCGATCCAGGCCATGACATCGCAGCGGCCGCAAACGAGGGCTTCCATATGCTGGTGATGGGCACCCACGGTCGCAGCGAACTGGGGAATTTGTTCATGGGCTCGGCGGCAACACGCGCGCTCGCCGAAAGCAACATACCGGTATTGCTGGTCAAGTAGTGCCCACTGGTTGGCACAAAAAAGGCAGCCTTGGCTGCCTTTTTTTCAATCACTAATGTCCGAAACTACTTGCCTGCATATTTCACGGGCCGGCCCCTTTTATGGTCGTCTTCGCTTTGAAGAATTGCCTAATTGATAAATCCACTTTGGCCCTGAAATAGGCCCGGACCTACACGATTATTAGCGGGCGGCTGAACATGCGCCGGGTTTGCTCGCTGCGCGTTCTCTTCCCTCGGCAGATCCCGATATGCCTCGGTCAGCCGAACGAAAAATTGCACGCCGCGTTGACAAAAATGCGACCCACTCTCCAACGCATCCCAAAAAATTATGCAGGCTAGCCCTCTTGTTCCAGAAAACTCTTCAGACGCTCTGAACGCGACGGATGACGCAACTTGCGCAACGCCTTGGCTTCAATCTGGCGGATGCGTTCACGTGTGACATCGAATTGCTTGCCCACTTCTTCGAGCGTGTGATCGGTATTCATTTCGATACCGAAGCGCATGCGCAACACTTTTGCCTCGCGCGGCGTCAACGAATCCAACACGTCCTTGGTCACATCACGAAGCGACGCGTACTGTGCCGCGTCGGTTGGCGCCAAGGTGTTGGTGTCCTCAATAAAGTCACCAAGATGCGAATCGTCGTCGTCGCCGATTGGCGTCTCCATCGAAATCGGTTCTTTCGAGATCTTCATAATCTTGCGGATCTTGTCTTCCGGCATTTCCATCTTCAACGCCAGCGTCGCCGGATCCGGCTCAAGTCCGGTTTCCTGCAAGATCTGCCGTGAAATACGGTTCATCTTGTTGATCGTTTCAATCATGTGCACCGGAATACGGATGGTGCGCGCCTGATCGGCGATC
>Ga0209490_10003145_pt1 | contig 15477 bp, 19 predicted proteins | sample MAT06_FD_187209 | JGI IMG/M metagenome (GOLD analysis project Ga0209490, IMG submission 187209) | Freshwater microbial communities from Lake Fryxell liftoff mats and glacier meltwater in Antarctica - MAT-06 (SPAdes) (version 2) | ecosystem: Environmental > Aquatic > Freshwater > Ice > Liftoff...
TTCACGGGCAATTTCCCGATGATTGCGTCCGGCGTCTGCCAGGAGAATGATCGAAGCACGGATGGCAAGTTGTTGAGGCGTACTATGACGCTTCAGCAATTGTTGCAACTGTTGACGCTCCTCGTCGTTTAGCTTTAAGGGTTGGGGGGCTGATTTAGACAGGGCTTTTTGACTCTTTGAGGGGGTAATTAAGGGTAGCTTAACTTCCGCCATCCTGTACTAGTGTGGCATTGTTACGCCCTTCGATCTGGATTGGGGGTAGCTCGTATGACTGCACATCAAAGTCCCAAGCATCTGCAGAAATTGGGAACGCTATACGATACCCCGTCTTGGTCGCGTTTGGAATCTCTAGCAGTGGCGGGTCTTCTTGTAGGCGGTCAGGTAATGCAAGCAAAGCTTCGTGTGGACGTAACCCGTAAACTGCCATAGCAGCGTATAACCACTGCCACCCACCCTTGAATAGCTTGCCGGTTTCCAGAATTTTGACCTCGCTGGGTAAATTACGAGGGTTAACAGGGTTACCCCCTGAATAAACTCCTTCAAACTCCTTTAAGCCTTCTCCTGGTAGTTCTGCAAACTCGGCTAGCAGTCGAAACGCCATGCCATAGCCATCCCTACTACGAGACTCAGGCTCAGTTCGTTCTAGAACTACTCGTTTAAGCAGTTCTAGGGTAAGTGGTTCATCCTTAGGAAGATGGTTGAACTTTAATTCATAGTCCTTATGCCAAGAATTCAGCTTGGTTGGGCTCTTTTGAACATGATTCCAGTGATCCGTTTCAAATTTCTCCAACCACTCACCTACTGTCTTAGCTAGCTTTTGCTTGCCCTTGGAGATAAGGACCCCACTCAAACTTCTCACGGATAAGTAGACTATCAATTTCTTGAGCGATCGCCGCCGCCATCTTTAGACCGGCTGGCGTAGAAGGTTTTCCAGTACTGATTTCATAAGATTTGCAAAAATCACCATCACCTGGTTTCTGTGGAAAAGTTCCCCGAATTGAGAGTTTCTCCCCCCGCTGTCGAATGCTGGTCTTTGAGAAGATCTTGTTAGCCGCCTCTAGCCGCTCTTCAAACGTCATAAAACTGCCCAAAAACTGCCCAAAAATCATACCTCAATCACCCTCAGTTAGTACAGAAAGACTAAGGGTGATTGAGGTAGGTAGTAGGCTAGGAACTAGACGGAGAGGGAGGGATTCGAACCCTCGGTACGGTCTTACGATTCGTACAACAGATTAGCAATCTGCCGCTTTCGACCACTCAGCCACCTCTCCAGGTGATGGAACAATATAATAACAGATCTCGCTCTAGCCACACCAGCCTTGAGCAACCGTTTTAGAAACTGCCTGATAAGAAAAGCTGCTTGATAGTGAAAGGACGCAAAGCGTTTAGCTTGCGTCCTCTAATTAAAAAGCTGGCGCTTTGTCAGCAGAGTGCCAGCGTCACAAACGACAGCAAGCCTGCAATGACGTAAAAGGCAGCAACAATGCGCGTTTCAGACCAGCCTGAAAGCTCTAGATGGTTGTGATACGGAGACATCTTAAAGAAGCGCTTACCAATGCCGTCTGGACCTTTAGTAGCTTTGTAGTAGCCAACCTGAATCATCACTGAAAGGGTTTCGACTAAAAACAGACCGCTCAAAATCAGCAGCGCAAAAAGGCTATTGGTCATCAACGCCACAGCCGCAAGCGCCCCACCTAGCGCCGTTGAACCTGTGTTGCCCATGAAGACACGCGCCGGGTTGCGATTGTGCAGCAAGAACCCCAGGCAACTGCCGCTCAAGCAGGCGCAGAACAGCATCAAGTCGGGTGAGGTTGGCGCAATCAGAGCGCCTAAGCCTAAAAGGGCGATCGCAACGGTGCCACCTGCCAAGCCATCAACCCCGTCAGTCAGGTTCGTGGCGTTGCTTTCTGCCGTCAGCACAAAGATTGCCACCAGCCAGAAAAACACCCCTAGCGGCAACATCAAACCCAAGGGCAGCGCGATCGTGGTGATCGTAGCGGGCTGCGTCCAGGCTAACCAGAGGCAAAACAGCGCCCCGACTCCAATTTGTAGCAGCAGCTTCATGCGAGGCGTGATGCCTTTATTAGAACAGCCGCGAATGATTTGCCAGTCGTCAATCCAGCCGATCGCGCCATAGGCAAACGTTACCGCTGAAACCGCAACGACGGGTGCTGCAAACCCAGACCACACGATCGCCACTAGCAGCGCGATCGGCAAAAAGAAAATGCCACCCATCGTGGGCGTTCCCGCTTTCTTCAGATGAGATTTAGGACCATCTTCGCGGATGACCTGACCAGCTTTGAGCGCCTTCAGCAAAGGAACAGCCCAGAAACCAAGACCAGCGACGGCTACAGCACAAAACCAGAACGGGAGGGTCAAAGAAAAGACCTGTGACAGCGATCGTCCCGCGACTTCATCGGCAACCAGAGCAAAAGCACTGAGACCGATTGTTAACAGAACGAACAGCCGCATCCCCGACAGATTTAACGTTTGAGTTGAAAATAACTTAGCGTCCACGAAACTCTCACTTCACTCCACACATTAGACACACGCGCTCAATGTCAAAATTCGGACGTTTAGACTTGAGCAAGACAGGCTGCTCTAGTCTTCCAACTCCAAATCATCGTCATCGTCATCAATGTCAAAACTGTTGTCTTCGCCTGCCATGAGATCATTGAGTTCTTCGCCATCTGCCTCCCGGAAACTCACTTCCTGGACATCGCGTGCCAGCAAACGTCCCGTACTTTCAAGCCAGTCTAAAATGGATGCTTCCTGCTTGAGCGGAATGACAGCGGCTCGTTGGCTGCGGGGTTCTTCACGGAGGGAGGGATTGTATGTCATGCGTACTTGTGTTGGATTTTAGTCATGCGATCGGTTCTCTTCAAATCTTAGCCATAATCGGACAACATCTCCGACTTTACGGATGAAACAACCAGAGTGTATCACCATAGAGGGGAATTGCAAGAGTTTTTTGCGGCTTCAAGCAGTCACACCATAAGTAAGTGATATGAGTCGCGATCCTGTCGCCTCTTGCATTAAGTTTCACCCAACTCGTAAAGCCATCCGTAAGAAAGAACCTTAACTTAAACCGTTATCCCTGGAGCTTCGTAAAGATGATTGGTAAAGCGGCATTGTTAGAGACGATCGCAGGTAAAAATCGCGGGTTGTTGGCAACTGATGGTGATAAACAGGCAATTGCGGTGGCGATCGCGCAGCTAGAGGATCGGAACCCCACACCGCGACCACTCGAAGCCAGCGATCTGCTAGCAGGGGATTGGCGCTTGCTTTATACCACCAGCCGGGAACTTTTGGGTATCGATCGCGTACCGTTAGCCAAGCTGGGGCAGATCTATCAGTGCATTCGGACAGCCGAAAACACGCTCTACAACATTGCTGAAATTAGCGGACTACCGTATCTAGAAGGGCTAGTAAGCGTAGCAGCTCGCTTTACCCCTACATCAGAACGACGAGTGGAGGTCAAATTTGAACGAGCGATTATTGGTTTCACGCGGTTGATTGGCTACCAATCGCCTGAGAGCTTCATTCAATCGATTGAGTCAGGACAACGGTTTGCCGCGATCGATTTCGGCATTACGAACCGCGATCGACAAGGCTGGCTCGACATCACGTACCTTGATGACGATATGCGTATTGGACGCGGGAATGAAGGCAGCGTGTTTGTCTTGACAAAGCGGTGAGGGATGAGGGGAAAGGCTAAAGGATGAAGGCTAAAGGATGAGAGATAGAATCATGAATGATCAAATGTCTAAGACTGTAGGACAGCAACTAAAAGAAGGCTCTTTCTCCTTTAGCCCTTCTCCTTTAGCCTTTCCCCTCCGCCTGTCTCAGTCGCAGTTGAACCGTCTCGCGGTCTGTCCACGCAAGTTTCAGCATACGGATTTGGAACAGCTTGCGGCTCCGAGTGAACCTGATCAACAAGAGCGACAGAATCAGGGCACCCGCTTTCACTTGTTGATGCAGCAGTGGCTTTTAGGATTACCTGTGGAGCCGCTTGTACAGGAAGATCCCCAGCTTCAAGCCTGGTTCAATGCCTTTATGGCAGTTGCGCCCAAAATTCTGACGTTGGAGGGCGATCAACCAGCCTGGGGACAAAGCGAACACTCGCGCACGTTGGCATTTGAAGGCTATTTGCTGACGGTGGTGTATGACTTGTTGCTGGCTAACGGTCAGCAGGCGCAAATTCTCGACTGGAAAACCTATCCGCGCCCGCAAAATCCGCGTTGGCTGCTGCAAAATTGGCAAACGCGGCTCTATCCCTTTGTCTTAGCTGAAACGAGCGATTACGATGCCGATCGCATTGCCATGATCTACTGGTTTTTTGAGTCAGGCGAGCAGGCTCCGGAAGCCCGACGCTTCAGCGTTGCCTACGATGCGACCCAGCATGAACAAACCCGCAAGGATCTCGCCCACTTGCTGACCCAACTAACAGCTTGGCTAGAGCGCTATCAGAATGGTGAACCCTTTCCGCAAGTGTCTTTAGAATCGAAGGAGTGCGATCGCTGTAGCTTTGCCATTCGGTGCGATCGGTCTGTCCATCAAACCGAAAAGCAGCCGTCAGGACTCCCGGCTGAGCACACCATCCCCTTCGTCTTGCCCAATGTTGCGGATATCCAGGAAGTCTCTTTATGACATGAAATGGTCAGAAGGCAGAAGCTAAGCATCCAGACTTAAAATTGGCTGATCGAGGTTCGGTTGCCAATGTTTCGACTGCGGAGCCTGAAACGTTGAGCGCAACACACGAGACTTCAAGCTTGGAACCCGAAACGCCGAGATCAGACCTCCAAACTTCAGGCTCAGAACTCCAAGCTTCGAGATTAGCACCCGAAACTTCAAGCTTGGAACCCGAAGTTCCACCCCTGAAACCCGAAACGTCAAGTTCTGAACTCGAAACTCCGACCTTCAACCTCAAAAGTTTGGACTTGGAACCCGAACCCTCAACTCTAGATCTTGAACCTTCAACCTCAAAACTCAAGACACCCTTTGATCATGACGGACACCACCAAATCCCCCGACGAGCCACAACTCGCGATCGACATCCGTGAGATGGAAATCGATGACCTCGCGCCTGTGTTTCACCTGGGCGAAAACCTTTTCACCAGCGACCTTTATCCCTACATCTACCGCACCTGGGATCAGTGGGAAGTGATTGGGCTGTATAACACCGACCCCGAATACTGCCTGGTTGCCGAAGTGCAGGATCAACTGGCAGGCTTCATTTTGGGCACCATCATTAATAAGTCATCCTGGACGTATGGCTACATTATCTGGCTCGGTGTGAATCCTGCCTTCCATCGGCGCGGCATTGCCGATAAGCTGGTCGATCGACTCGTTGAGCGCATGATCGACGATGGCGCACGGTTCATGATGGTGGACACCGATCCAGAAAATGCGCCAGCGCTCAAGTTCTTTGCCCGCAAAGGTTTCGGCAATATGCGTAAGCACGTTTACCTGTCGATGAACCTGAGCAAGCACGAATACTACGGCAAACTCATCGCTTACGAACGCGAAAAAGCCGAACGCCAGGTCTGGAAACGCCCCAAGAAGCGATCGCCTAAAGCGTAACGCTCATTCAGACTGGCTAGAATACAGTTTATAAGCCTACAGAGGACTGGTCATGGTACAACAGTACGACCCGTTGCGCTACCTTCCCACCGATGAGGACTTGCCTTCTTCGGATGAAACCCCTGTGGATAACGAACTACAAAACCTGATCCCAAATTTGCTGCTGATCATTTTGGCAACCATCTGGGACGATCGCCAGGACTGGTTTTTTGGCGTGGACATGGGGATTTACTACATTCCCGAACCGCCTTATGTGCCGATTATTCCCGATGGGTTTCTCAGTTTAGGCGTAGAACGACGGAAGCGAGGCGATCAGGGACGTTTGAGCTACTTGCTTTGGCGGGAGAACAACATCCCACCCATTCTGGTATTGGAAGTCATTTCGGAGGCATACAACGGGGAGTATGACACCAAGATGACGAAGTATGTCCAACTGGGTGTGCTGTATTACGTGGTTTACAACCACAATCGCCGTCAACGTAAAAACCACGAACCCTTTGAGGTCTATCGTCTGGACAACGATCGCTATGTAAAGCAGTCCGGTGAACCGTTCTGGATGCCGGAAGCGGGCATTGCGATCGGTCGCGGACAGGGTACATATGCTGCCTGGGAGCGCGAGTGGCTGTACTGGTTTGATGAGCACGGCGATCGCTATCCTACTCCAGATGAACAGGCGGCACTCGCAGAACAACAGGCAGCACTCGCAGAACAACAGGCGGCACTCGCAGAACAACAGGCGGCACGCGCAGAACAACAGGCGGCACGAGAACGGCAGCTACGAGAAGAACTGCTGGCAAAGTTGCGCGATCGCGGCATCGATCCCGACACGCTTTAGTAGGGACGTTACATGTAACGTCCCTACAGTTTTACAGCCTCATTTCCTCTTCCAGATAGCGCTTATAGCCTTTTTCTTCTAGCTTTGCCTGTTTCTCGATCACTATCTGGGCAAGGCTTTGACGATACTGCTGCACTTTTTCCAGCAGTGCCGGATCGTGAGTTGCCAAAATTTGGATGGCGAGGAGTCCTGCATTACGGGCATTGCCGATCGCCACGGTTGCAACGGGAACCCCGGCTGGCATTTGCACGATCGAATACAGCGAATCTAGTCCTTGCAAGTGACGGCTGACGACAGGTACACCAATCACAGGTAAGGGCGTGAGTGCTGCCACCATTCCCGGCAAGTGTGCCGCACCACCTGCACCTGCAATGATGACCTTCAGCCCTCGCACATGGGCTTGTTGAGCATAATCCACCATGCGTTCGGGTGTGCGGTGCGCTGAGACGATGCCGATTTCGCAGAGGATGTCGAATTCTTCGCAAGCGACGATCGCATCCTGCATGGTGGGCAAGTCTGAATCGCTGCCCATGATGATGCCAATAGGGGGAGATGCCATAGAGAAGGAGAGTAGGGATTAGGAAGTGGGAAGTAGGGAGCTAATGCGATTTCTTACCTAAAGCAGCCAATTAGCTGAACGTAACGCAGGGACACGCTCAAATTCGCGGGTATTTGCTGTAATTAGAGTCACATCAAGAGCGAGGGCATGAGCCGCTATCAGCAAATCGTTGGGACCGATCAGGGTGCCTGCCTGTTCTAGATGGGTACGAATGGCAGCATAATGCTCATCGATTGGTGGCTCCAAAGGCAGAAGGGGCAAGGTTTCAAGGAGGCGATCGAGTTGTTGCGTCAGGCGAGAAGAACCGTTCTTAACCGCCCCAAAGCGTAGTTCACACGCCACAATCATGCTTGTACAAACGCTGTCTTCCCCAACAGTCGCAATCTGTTGGAACACTCGACCTTGAGGATGCCTAACCAGATCTGAAAGAATATTCGTATCAAGCAGATACTGATAGGTCATTGGAGGAAACTAAAGTGTAATGTCGTCGAGGGGAAGTAGCCCCTCGTCAATGTCGGGAAACTGATCTGGAATATCTGGTAATGTCATCAGCAAGGCGAGTAAAGAATTGGGTGGAATTGGCTCAATAATTAAGCGCTGACCGTCTTTGCGTAGCGAAACCTCTGTACTCGATAGGGCAAATTCATGGGGAATGGTGAGGATTTGCTCGTATCCACTGGTTGATAAAGAAACATGACGTGAGTTTTGCATCGGTGCTGCTCCTCAAGGTGCAATATTTTGACAACTGTACTGGGGGCGATCGCGTCCTGCATGGTGGGCAAATCGGAATCGCTGCCCATGATGATACCGATAGGGGGAGAAGTCGTGGAAAGGATAAAGTATGAAGGATAAAGGCTAAGTTTTGAGTTAATTAGGACTGACGCAAAGATCCCCGACTTCTACGATGGGATCGGCTTCTATGGCTAAATTTTAACCAGAAGTCGGGGATCTAAACACTTTGCGCTAAAACCTCGTAACAAGGTCAACCGAGAATTCGGGTGTAGATAGCGGCGGCTCACTAGCGATCGCTCCGTGATTAGTGTGTCGCTATCTTTCCGCGAGTAGGACGCAAATACGGCATCCTTTAGTACTTTGCTTATCTCCATAGAAAATATGAAAATATGCGGAAAGATTCTGTCTATCCACCCACTATGGGATCTTAGGCGGAATATTTCCACCTACTAATAGTTATACGGCTTCGGTCATTGGTGAGGACGGTACTTGGAGATGGTCGGTGAGACGTTCGGCTTAAATTGGGATGTTCCGTAAGCTAAACTGTATGTATTGTCGGTATTAGAGAGCAAGTATGGTGATTGACCAAGGATTAGCTGCCGTAGTTGCAGCGATTGTAGCTGCCGTGGTTGCAGTCATAAGCCTTGTTGTCTCAATCAGAACTGAAAAAGAGCGAGTTTATCTTGAGTCAAGGCTCAATTTGCTTTTGGGCATAGAACAAGAAAGACGAAACTTATTCTATGCTCAACTGTCAGACTTCTACGACCCTGTTTTTTCGCTACTTTCAGTTAATAGAAACATTTTTAATAGAGTTGGTCCTAATTCAGCAGCGCGTTACAACAATTCTTTTCCAGAGGACGAAACGGCTGAAGTCTGGAACAAACTTGTTCAGCAAGTCATTACTCCAAACAACCTAAAGATCTGTGAAATCATCCAAACAAAACTACACTTGCTTGCACCAGGTGATGCAGTTGAGCCTTATATGGAGTTTATTACTCATGCTTATGCTTACCACGTTTTTAGGGAAAAAACCTATGAAGCTTACAAGCTCTTTCAATTTCCTCAAAGCTTTTTCGAGCACGTAGAAACTAAGCGTGACGGTTTGAGGCAACACCTAGAAAAAGTATTACAACCAGGCAATCAGCAACCAAGAAGGATAAAACATGGCTCTAATTAATACTCTTATGCGACTGAAAGAAGATGGCGCAATAAAGAGGTTTGACATGATAGAGGACCAGAAAGCAAGAGTCTATTTTCAAAATAATAAGTCACTTGTTATTTATATGTCGGGTGACTATATTCTTGGTATAACTTCAATTAGAGAAGCAATTCAAGACGAGCCACGTCCTGATTATATTGTTTACAACGATTGGGATAGAGTTACAGAAAATGCTGAGGAGGAAGCTCGAAAAATCAGAATACCCGTTGTGAAATATGGTCGATTTAGGCATATTATCAATGAGTTACTTTAAAAGAACAAATGAGATTATATGTTGGTTGTCAAGTTTGATATTTAAAGTATTTGATAGTGAGGAGGTTCAAGTTTGGCTTATTGGTTCAATAGCTAGTGGTTCTCTTGCACCTCAAGATTGTGATGTGTTGATAATGCTTAATTCAAGTTGTATACTCAGGCTCATAAAAGTCAGCCCCATCTGGAGAAAAGAATTTGAAGAAAGATTTAAACTACCGTTACATCTAACTAGGATTACTTACGATGAAGCGGAGTCATGTAATTTATTTTTAGAAGCTGTTTTTAACAAGTCCAGCATAAGGATAATGCCGGGAATAACGCAGTATAACAACCCGATTGGAGCAGACTGACAAAATTGGTCGGTGTTGCAGCGGAAGTTGTTAGCAGCCGCTCAATCGGAACGTTATGCCACGATAGGCACGACTATTTCTGTTGACGCTTCAAACCGTCCAATCTTCGATGAGTAACCCTGGCACCTTACCAAAATCTCGATCATTACGGGTTAACAAAACCAATCCTCCGCGCCATCATTTCATATCCTTTCACTACGTCATTCAAATATAGGCTCATCCCCCTGGCGAATCGATTGCCCATACGCAAGTACCTCCTCAAACGCAGGTTCATCCTTGAAAGACCCTGTAATTTGTTGCAGCCAATTCGTCGGCTGAGAAACCACAACCTGTTTCTGCAACTCAGCGATCGCTGCTTCTACGGCTGCAAGGCGTTCCTCTAAAGAAGTGTTGGATGCCATGTAAGTTGCCCCTCATTAAGTTGCATTACTTTGTCTCCATCCAGTTTTCGCCAGAGTGAATTTCGACGACTAGCGGAATGGATAGCTCGCCTGCCGATTCCATTGTGGCTTTGATTTTGGGTCCCAGGTCTGCCCATTCGTCGGGGGGCATCTCGAAGACGAGTTCATCGTGGACTTGGAGCAAGAGTCGCGCCTGATACGGCTCAATGAGGTCGTGCAGTTTGACCATCGCGATCTTGATGATGTCGGCGCTGGAACCTTGGATGGGCGCATTGGCGGCAGCACGGAGTGATCCGGCATCGTACTGGTCGCGGAGTTTGAGTTTGGTGAGGTCGATCGCACCCGCCTCTGTTCCTCTCAATCGCTTCAGGGATTCGCTGGCAAAGTTGAAGTAGCGGCGACGACCGAGGATGGTTTCGACGTAGCCGTTGGCGATCGCTTCTCGCTGCATTTGCTGGAGGTACTCAAAGACTTGGGAGTAACGTTCGTTGAAGCGATCGATAAACAGGCGGGCTTCGCTGGATTTTACGCCTGCTTCTCGTGCAAACCGTTGGGCACCCATGCCGTAGATCACGCCGAAGTTGATGATCTTTGCCAAGCGGCGTTCTTCGGAGCTGATGTCGTCTTTCTCCAGCAGCAGTTTGGCGGTTAGCGTATGAATATCGCCGTTTTGCCGATAGGTGTCGAGCAGAACTGGCTCTTGACTGAGATGGGTGAGAATGCGGAGTTCGATTTGGGAATAGTCTGCCGCGACCATGACCCACCCCGGTTCGGAGACAAAGGCTTTGCGAATCTGACGACTAAAGGCAGTGCGGATGGGGATATTTTGCAGGTTGGGGTTGGAGGAGGAGAGCCGCCCTGTGGTCGTTCCCGTCTGGTTGAAGTCGGTGTGGACGCGATGGGTGTCGGGACGCACCAGCAACGGCAACGCATCGACATAGGTGGATTTCAGCTTGCTCAGGGTGCGCTGCTCCAGAATGGCATCAATGACGGGGTGATCGCCTTGCAGTTTTTCCAATGTGGCGGCATCGGTGGAAAAGCCCGTCTTCATGCGGCGCGATTTTTTGGTGTCCAGTCCCAGCGTGTTGAACAGCAAATCGCTGAGTTGCTTGGGCGAACCGAGGTTGAACTGCTGATCGGCAGCTTCGTAAGCATGTTTTTCGATCGCTGCCAAATCGGTTTCCAATCGCTGCGACAATTCCTTAAGATAGGCAACGTCAATCCGCACGCCGCAGTATTCCATCTCTGCCAGAACTGGCTCCAGCGGTTGCTCTACGTCGAGCAAAAGCCGATGCAGGGGGGGAAGTGGCTCTAGCAGGGCGCGGAGTTTGGGGACGAGGAGGAAGGTGGTGTAGGCATCCAACCCGCAGTAGTCCGCGACGGCAGGAACGGTCAGATCGGCGATCGTCTTCCCTTTGGGCACCAAGTCTTTGTAGCTGAGAGCGGTAATGTTCAGGTGCTTGCTGCTTAGCTCGGTCAGATTATGGCTGTCGTCGGGGTTGAGGACGTAGCTTGCCAGCATGGGGTCAAACACCACGCCTGCCAGTTTGATGCCCTGACAGCGGAATATGAGGCGATCGAACTTGGCGTTTTGCAGCGCTTTGGGATAGTCGGCGCTTTCGAGGATGGGGCGCAGTGCCTCTAGCGTGGCGGTTTTGTCGAGATTGCCGCCGTTGGTATGTCCCAGCGGAATGTACGCCATGTCGGACAACTCTGCTCCCCAACAGCAGCCAATCCCCACAAGTTCGGCATCGCGAGGTTCGAGGGCAGTGGTCTCAGTGTCCCAGGCAACGGGGGTTTCAACAGTGGTGAAGGTTTTCAGGCGATCGATCAACTCTGTCAGCTTTTCAGGCGTATCGATGATGTGAGGTGTGATAGCGACGGGCAAGACTTTTTGGGCGGCGATCGTATCTTCGGCGCTGAAAAACCACAGATCGCCATCTTCTCGGTATTGGGGCGAGGGCGTTGACTTCTGTTCTACCGGAGCGACAGCCGCGATCACCGTCTCACCGCTGAACTGGCGATGGACTTTCTGGATGCGATCGATGAACGTGCGGAATTCCAGTTTTTCCAGCAGTTCATTCACGGCTGTCTCGTCAAAATCGCGGATACGGCACGACTCCCAATTAACCTCCAGCGGCACATCCAGATGAATCTGCGCCATCCATTGCGAATGTCGCGCCTCGTCTTTGCCTGCCTCTAGTTTCTGCCGCACGGCACCCTTGATTTGATCCAGCGACTCGTACACCTTCTCCAGCGATCCATAGGTCGTGAGCAACTGTACCGCAGTCTTATCGCCAATGCCCTTCACGCCCGGAATGTTATCGGAACTGTCGCCGCAGAGGGCTTTGTAGTCCACCACCTGCGAGGGCAAGATGCCCATTTTTTCTTTCACCTGCTCCACGCCAAACTCGCGCGGCGGTGGTGTCCCTTTGCCGTAGACGGTGCTGAGGTAGAGGACTTTCGTGGTGGCTTCGGCATCGACGAGCTGGAACAAGTCACGATCGCCACTCAAAATCTTGACCAAAAAGCCATCCACACTTGCCCGTCGTGCCAGCGTCCCAATGACATCATCCGCTTCGTAGTTTTCGGCGGTCAGAACGGGCAGATTCAGCGCCAGCAGCAGCTCTTGCAGGTTCGCGATGTCGGGAATGAAATCCTCCGGCGTTTCGGCTCTGCCTGCCTTGTACGTGTCGTCTGCCTCATGGCGAAAGGTTTTCTCAGACAGGTCAAAGGCGATCGCCACATACTGTGGTTTCTCCGTCTCCATCGTTTCCAGCAGCGCTTTCAGAAAGCCGTAAGACACGCTCGTCGGAATCCCACTCTTCGTGCGGAGTCCACCATCCCGACCTTTGGCAAAGGCGAAGTAGGAACGGAACGCCAGCGAATGCCCGTCGATGAGGAGGATGAGCGGTTTGGGTTGCGAGGAAGAGTTGGCAGACAAGGGCTTACAGCGATGGAGGATAAGCCCTATTGTAGAGAATTCGCCTGCTAATCAGATCCCCGACTTCTTGAAGAAGTCGGGGATCTTGAGCTTAATCGCTCTTGGGTCGATCGCTATCAATATAAATCACCACCTTCGCGGCACCGCAGCGATCGCGGATCGCTCGCTCCATCCGTTCCGCGATCGTTCGTACCACGCTCATACATTCTGGATGCAGGATTAGCCGCATTTCGACAAACACCTGACGACCCACTACGCCGCGTGACTGAATGCCGTAACAATGCGTGATCCCTTCCACCTGATGAATAGTTTGGGCTAAGGCTTCGGGGGCGATCGCCAGCAAAGTTTTTGGAGCGAGAACAACAGCCAACAATGATTGGAAAAACCAATGAGGTGTGTGATGGATGACTATTGTCTCGTCGATTGTGGTTTTCATGATCAGTTAGAAGCGTTGGCAACGTTGCATCAACTTTGTCAGATGACCGATCGCAATGCGGCTGAAGAAGTTGTTGAAGTTCGGACTCAAATTGTGGATGTATACGCTGCCAACAAAGCCGATTAGCTGAAGTTGAAGGACGGCACTGAAATTCACCTCGATCGTGCAGAAGCCGCCCTTCCTCCTGAAGACCTGAATATTGGTATTGTGGCAAATCCGTTTGATGCCTCAGACCGCACAACAGCGCAGAACATCTGAGGAGCAAACCATCTTTCTACGAGGCTTGATCAAAATTATTCGGAAGCTGCAAGCACAGGGGCAGCTTTCCATCGCTAAAATGTGTGTCACCTGTGCCTTCTTTCAACCCAATCGATATGCAAACTCCGATCGTCCGCATCATTGTGCCTTTGTAAACGCGCCGTTTGGCGATCGCAATCTTCGCCTCAACTGCCCTGAGCATGTTGCCGCTGAAGCCGAGGTTGCTCAACAAAATTGGGAACTTTACCTTTCATAAAGCTCCTTTTAGAGCTAACGTGTACCTTGCAAAGCCAAGAGCTTATCCGTTTTAGCTACCTGTTACGAATGAAGCTACAGCCATAAAGCATGGACTTGATGCTTTGAGAATTTCGGCAGATATGACTATCCTATTGAGTGGAGTTAGTGCGATCGATGCGACATGGCAGGACACAGTAAGTGGGCAAACATCAAGCGGCAGAAAGCCAGGGTTGATGCGGTAAAGGGTAAGGTGTTTACAAAGATTTCGCGAGAAATTATTGTGGCGGCGCGGAGTGGCGTACCTGATCCAGAGGGTAACTTTCAACTGCGGACAGCGATCGATAAAGCCAAAGCGGCGGGCATTCCTAACGACAATATTGATCGGGCGATCGCCAAAGGTGCCGGTAAACTGGGAGCCGACAATGCTGCACTGGAGGCGATTCGGTACGAGGGGTATGGTTCCGGTGGCGTTGCCATTTTGATTGAAGCGCTGACCGACAACCGCAACCGCACGGCAGCAGACTTGCGCGTTGCCTTTAGTAAGAACGGGGGCAACCTGGGTGAAACGGGCTGTGTTGGCTGGATGTTTGAGCAAAAAGGCGTGGTGGAAGTGTCGCTTACGCCTGTGGAAACCGGACGCACACCCCGATCGGAAACCATTGTCATTCAGGAAGAAGAACTGTTAGAAGCCTTTCTAGACGGAGGCGCAGAGACGTATGAACTGATTGAAACTGAGGCTGGTACGGCGGCTGAAGCGATCACCGAAGCAATGAATTTGGAGCCACTAAGCCAAACACTCAAGGACAAGAACTACACCATTAGTCGTGTTGAACTGCGCTGGATTCCCAGCAACACGTTAGAAGTGACCGATCCTGACCAGGCACGATCGCTCCTCAAGCTCATGGATGCGCTGGAAGATCTTGATGATGTGCAAAGTGTCACCGCAAATTTTGAGATGACTGATGAACTGATGTCGTTAAGCGTGGCGTGATTGCACATTGATCGTCGAAAAATGCGTGTGCTGTGACCCAGGCAAGCTAGGATAGCGGTAAGTAGCAAGGGATTCTGGTGATGGTAGAGCGTCCAATTAAAAAGTCTGAGCGTCAGGCTAAACCCGAAGGCGAAAGCAGCGAAAGCGGCGAAAGCGTTGTAAAAGCATTGCCAACACGGAATGTCGAGCGTCCTACACTGAACAAAGACAAAGATAAAAAGACAGACATAGCAGCCCCCAGCCGGGATGGCGATCGCAAAGACAGCGATCGTGGCAACGACCGCGATCGTGGCAAGGGCAGAGGCAAGGGCAAAGGGCGCGATGAAGAGCCGAGGCAAGTCATGAACCCAGCACTGGCAAGGGGACCAAAGCCAACCAAGCCCAAGCCAGAGCCTGAAGTTGAAGAAGTGCCGTCAGACATCACCGAGGAAGCCGTTGCTGAAGAAGCTGTTGCAGCGGAACCTGTTGCGGTGGAAGCCCCAGAAGTCGTTGTAGCGGAACCTGTGGCGGCAGAAATTCCAGAAGTCGTTGCTGAAGAAGCTGTTGCAGCGGAACCTGTGGCGGTGGAAGCCCTAGAAGTCGTTGTAGCGGAACCTGCGGTGGCAGAAATCCCAGAAGTCGTTGCTGAAGAAGCTGTTGCAGCGGAACCTGTGGCGGTGGAAGCCCTAGAAGTCGTTGTA
>Ga0209490_10003150_pt1 | contig 15454 bp, 6 predicted proteins | sample MAT06_FD_187209 | JGI IMG/M metagenome (GOLD analysis project Ga0209490, IMG submission 187209) | Freshwater microbial communities from Lake Fryxell liftoff mats and glacier meltwater in Antarctica - MAT-06 (SPAdes) (version 2) | ecosystem: Environmental > Aquatic > Freshwater > Ice > Liftoff...
CGGCAGCTCGCAGGCAGCCGCGTCACTGGGCTACACGCTGGCCCGACAAGGTCAGACCGCACCGGCGCGCGCTGTTCTGCAGCGACTGGAGTCACAGAGCGCGAGCCGCGGCCAGATGGCGCTCCTTGTGGCGTTCAAGCTGACCTCGGCCTCGTCGTCTGCCACTTCCTGCGCAGCCTCGAGCCTGAAGCCGCCGGCCTGCACGCCCCGAGCGTGACCCGCCACTCCGATGCCTCAGGTGCAAGAACTTTGGCGTCCCGGCAGGCCAATCGAAGCAACTCGTGCAGGGGCCGACGGTGTCCTGTGGCGCGGCACTCCCCAAGTCGTTGTCCACCGTCAAAGCGCCAGAGCAACCAATCTGGCGACCCACGGCCGTGCTTGCGGGTACATCGAGTGGCAGCACGGTGGCCCCGGGTCGCCCGGCCGGGGCGCGCGACACTTTGCGGCGCCGCGTAGCGTCCGGGCTCGGCTGCACGAAGCGCTTTCCCCCATCAGCGGCCGGCCGTTGTGAGCAGGTCCCGGTTGATCACATTGCGGCGCAGGAATGAGTCGATGAACGGCGGTGGAACCTGCGGCAGCGCAACCTGGCGCAACCACTGCTCGCCGCCGCGCAGTGCCCGTGTGGCGGCTTCGGCGTGCCCGCCCGCGACGAGCGCCTGGTGGGCCACCCACCAGGCTTCGGCGCGGTACATGCTGTCGGGTGCATGGCCTTCTTCGAAGGCTGCCAGCAGCCCCTGCGCGGCACGCGCCGCGGCTCGGGTGTCGCCAGCGACCATGGCGGCACGTGCCAGGTGCACACGCAGGGCCATCAGGCCACCGTAGCGTTCGCGGACCTGCAGCACCTGGGTCAGGGTGTCGGCCTGTGACAGCACCCTGGCCGGCGGCTGGTGGCGCAGGGCCCGAACCTGCAGCAGCGGGCCGCGCACGGGGTCGGTGCTTGCCAGCGCCAGGGCCTCGTCCAGCAGGCCGGTGGGCGCAGGTTGGTGCAACTCGCGCGCCAGGTCCAGGCGAAGCAGGCGACGGTCGGCGCGCAGCCAGGCGGGCAGCTCGGCGTCATCGTCTCCCAGCAGCGGCGCAGCGCGCGCGAACTGCCCCAGATCCAGCCACATGCGCGCCAGCACCAGATGGGTCGCCTGCACCCAGAAGCCGGCGCGCCGGCGCGCGAACTCGGCCAGCGCGCCATCCAGCTCCGGCAGTGCCAGCGTGTACTGGCCCGCTTCGGACATGTCGCGCGCCAACACCAGGCGGCCGATGGGCAGCGCCGTGGCGTCGTTCGTGTCGGGCAAGGACAGCGCATGTCCTTCGCGGGCCATGCCGAGGGCTCGGTCGAACTGACCGTTCTGGCGCAGCGTCACCGCGCAGTTCATCAGCAGGCGACCCTCGGCGTCGCGCGATCCTGTCCTGCGCGCTGCAGCCAGCGCCTGTTCGTAGGCGGCCAGTGCGTCGCGCAGCCGGCCGGCGTGGCCGAGTGCCGAACCCCAGTCGCCGTGCCACAGCATGGACAGGTAGGCATCGGGTTGGCCGCCCACCCATGCGCGCAGCGGCGCCAGCAAGGCCACGGCTTCTTCGGCCCGGCCCAGGCGCGTGAGGGCCGTGGCCATGTGGCAGGCGGTGCGCACCTGCCACTCCATGTTGCCTTGCGCGCGCGCCAGCGCCAGTGCCGCCTGGCCAGCATCGATCGCGGCTTGCGGCTCGCTGCGCTCGGTGTACAGGTCGCACAGCTCGACATGGGCCTGCATGCGCTGGCTGTCGTTGAGGGCGTGCGCGAGCAGGGCGTGGGCTTCCTTCAACGCCATGTCGCCGAACGCGATGCCGTTGAGCGCGCGCACGCGCAGCAAGAGGGCATCGAATCGCGCTTCGTCCAGGCCGGCTTCAGCGAAGGCCCGTGCAGCATGGCCGTACAGGTCGGCTTCTTCTCGCAAGCGCGCGGCCAGTTCGGCGTGCTTCGCCGCGACCATGAACGCCCGCGCTGCCTCCGCCGGTTTGCCGCCATGCTGCCAGTGCCAGGCCACGCGAGACGGCTCCACGCCCTGCGCCGCCAGCCATTGCGCGCACTGCGCGTGCACCCGCCTGGCCACCACCGGGGGCACGCTGCGCAGCGCAGCGTCGGCCACCAGGTCGTGCGCAAAGGCCTCGCCGCGCAGCACCTGCGCGTCTTGCAACTCCTTCCAGGCACCGGCCAGTTGCACCGCACGCTGGCCGGTGGCGGCCTCGGCCAGCTCGATCGAGAAGTCCACGCCCGCGATGGCCGCCACCCGGGCCAGGGTGATCGCGGCCTCGGACAGCCGCTGCAGCCGGCGTTCGATCAAGCTGCCCACCTGCGTGGGCCGTGGCAGTTCGCCGCGCGCCAGACTGCCGTCCTGCAGGCCCTGCTTGAGCGTTTCCAGCAGGTACAGCGGGTTGCCGCCGGTGTGGCGCACCAGCGCGCTGGCGAGCGCAGGGCCTTGCAAGCCCGGAATGGCCAGGGACTCGACCAGCTGTGCTGCGGCGCTGTCGTCCAGCGCTTGCAGCTGCACCACCACCAGCCGCTGCAATTCGCCCAGGGCGTCGCGCAGGTCTTGCGCCGCGCCGGGGGCTTCCGCGGGGCGCTGTGCGAACAGCCAGCGCAGGGGCGTCTCTGGCGCGCTGGCCAGGCCGCTGAAGAGCTCGATGCTCGCGGCATCGGCGAAGTGCAGGTCGTCCAGCACAAAGGTGCGAACCCTGGCGTACTGCAACAGTTCGGCGACGGCGGCTGCCATAGCGCCGGGGCGCAAAGGCGTGGCCGCGACGGCGGCGCCGGCGACGGCGGCGGCGGCGGCGGGCGTGACACACGACAGCGTCAGTCGGGCTTGCTCACTCAGCGGCGCGATCAGGGTGGCCTTAGGCGCCAGCAGCCGCGCCAGTGTGGCGTAGGGGGCGCCACTGTCACCCGGTCGCCCCGCAGTGACCCAGGCGCTGTTGTCGCCCGCTGTCAGTTCAGCGATCAGTCGACTTTTGCCCAGACCCGCCTCGCCATCGATCAGCGCTGCTTGGCCCCTGGCCCAGGCCTCTTGCACGGCCGCCAGTTCCGCGTCGCGGCCGGCCAGCAGCGGCGGGCGTTTCAAGGTCACAGGCAGGGCCCTGGCCGGCTGCGCCGTGGGCCAGGCGGTGGCGCCCCGAGCATCGGGCGTGTGACGGCCAGCTCGCCGCAGCGCGTCGGCCAACTCCGTGCTTGCGGCTGCCGGCGGGGTGCCGTAGCGGGTTTGCAACAGGTCGCTCAGGCGCTGGTACACCGCCAGTCCAGCCGCGGGCTCGCCGCGCAGGTAGTGGATGCGCATCAGCTCCTGCCAGTTCGCCTCGCAGCCCACTTCTTCTGCCACGCCGCGCTGCGCCGCGTCGAGCGCGGCGTCGAGGTCGCCCGCAGCTTCGGCCTGCGCCAGCACCGCACGCCGGGCTTCGGCGCGTTGCGTGTTCAGGGCGGCACGCTGGCCCTCCAGCCAGGCCAGGAATTCGGTGCAGTCGTCGTAGCGCTGTGCTTGCAACAAGGGCGCGGAACTCTCGCTCAGCACCACGCCTGGGGCCAGCATCAACTGCTCCTCGCCGACCAGCACGGCCTGCCCAAACTGCTGTTTGAAGCGCAGCAACTGCTGGCGCAGGTTGCGTCTTGGGTCGGCAGAGTCGGGCCACAACCAGGCTGCGGCACGCTCGCGGGGAAAGCCCGGCTCCAGCGCGGCCAGGGCGCACAGCGCGGCGGCCCGGCGCTCCAGGCGAACGGCATGCCCCTGCGCGCTGGCGACGAAGGCGTCGCCATGCAGGCTCAGCGTCAGCGTCAGCGCGGTCGGCTCGGGCATGGTCAAGAGGCTCGCATGCCCTCTCCAATGTGGCGAAAGCACCGCCTTTTCAGGGCAGCGTGATGCTGATGATCGCGTTGTCGGCGGCTACCAGCAACTGGTTGCTCGACAGCGCCAGCACGCCACGGGCGTTGCGCAGCCGCGGATCGGCCCCCAGCACCACCGCTGAGCTCTGGCCCGCCACGCCGACTGCGGTGCTCACTTCGCCCGCCGGTGTGAGCTTGCGGATCGTCTCACCCGTGCCAGAGGTGACAAAGAGGTCGCCGCTGGGGCTGATGGTGAGCCAGGCGGGGCTGCTCAAGCGGGCTGTCGCCGCAGGACCGTCGGCGCTGCCCGGGCTGCCGGCCTGGCCGGCCACCGTGGTCACCACGCCGGCCGGCGTGATGCGGCGGATGGTGTGGTTGCCTTGATCTGACACGAACACATTGCCGGCCGCATCGACAGCCACGCCGGTGGGCAGATTGAAGCGGGCCGCAGCACCTGCGCCATCAGCACTTCCAGCGAAGCCGGGCCTGCCCGCCAGCGTGGTCACCACGCCTGCAGGCGTGATGCGGCGAATCGTCTGGTTCCCCCAGTCGGCCACGTAGAGGTTGTCGCTGGCGTCGAAGGCCATTCCGTTGACATTGCTGAAGCGGGCCGCGGCACCCGTGCCGTCGCCGCTGCCCGGCAAACCTGCGCTGCCCGCGAGCGTGCTGACCGCACCCGCTGGCGTGATGCGACGGATGACGAAGTTGTCCCAGTCGGCCACGAAGATGTTGCCGGCGCTGTCCACGGCCAGCCCGCCATTGCCATTGAAGCGTGCGGCTGCGCCCATGCCGTCGGCGAAGCCTGGCACGCCAGTGCCGCCCGCGAGCGTGCTGACCACCGCGGCAGGCGTGATCGCGCGCACCGTGTGGTTGTTGAAGTCACCCACGTACAGCGTGCCCGCGCTGTTGGCGGCCAAGTAGTTGGCGCTGTTGAACCGCGCGGCCATGCCGATACCGTCGGCACTGCCGGTGGTGCCCGGAGTGCCTGCGAACAAAACCGCGCTGGTCGCCACCGGGCTCACCGTCAGCGTGGCTTCGCCACTGGTGATGGCGCCGGCGCTGTTGGTGGCCACTGCCCGGTAGCGGTGGTTGGAAAAGGCGACGCTGCTTGGGCTGACGGTCAGCGTCGCGGATGTCGCGCCGGGCACGTCGGCCCAGGTGCTGCCCGCATCCTGGCTCACCTGCCATTGCAGTGCGGGTGTTGGGTTGCCTGCAACCAGCACGCTGAACACCGCAGGCGCCGGCGTGGTCACGGTCACGCTGCTGGGCTGGGTTGTGAACGCGGGTACCGTTGGCAACTGCACCGTCAGCACCGCCCCTTGCGCGAAAACGAAGCCGCCGGCGTTGTAGGCAAACAGGTTGAAGACAGTGCCGTTGTCGCCCTGCGTGGTGGGTGGCGTGGTGTAGCCGGAACAATCGTTCGCCCCGGCGATAGCGATGCCGTTGCGCAGCCACAGACACTGCGGCGCGGGGCTCCCGCCGACATCGGTGCGGAAGGTGGCGGTGTTGCCGGCGAGGGCCGTGGTGCTGGCGGGTTGGCCGGTGATGGTGGGCGCGCCCGGCGGCGGCAGCACCACCAGGCCTGCGGCATTGCTGCTGGCGCTGCCCACTGCGTTGCTGACCGTCACGCGGTAGTTGCCGGCATCGGCCGTGCCCACGGCATTGATGACCAGCACCGCGCCATCGGCGCCTTGCAGCGCGCTGCCGTCGCGCTCCCAGCGATAGCTCAGCGGCGCGCCGCCGCTGACGGCCACCGCAAACACCGCGCGCTGTCCCAGCGTCAGCACCTGCCCGGTGGGCTGCGTGGTGATGCTCAGTGCCTGCGCCACCGGCGGCTGAACGGTCTGCACGGTGAGCGTGGCTGCGCTGCTGGTGATGCTGCCTGCTGCATTGAAGACCAGCACGGCAAAGCTGCCGCTGTCGCCTGCGCCCAGGTTGCTCAGCGTCAGCACCGGTGACGTGGCGCCCGCGATGAAGTTCCCGTCCCTTATCCACTGGTAGCTGATCGGTGCGGTGCCCGCGGCGACGACGGCCAAGGTGGCGCTGCCGCCAGCGGCCACGGTTTGCGACAGCGGTGCCGTGGTGATCGTGGGTGCAACAGCGGGCGGCGGCGAATTGCCGGTGACGCTGAGCCGCGCCGCCTGGCTGCGCACGGTGTCTTCGACGTTGCTGACCTCCAGCGCGTACAGGCCCGCGTTGCCGGCATTCACGCTGCCCAGGGCCAGCGTCGGCGCATTCGCGCCCTGAATGCGCTGACCGTTCAAGAGCCACTGGTAGGACAGCGGCGCGGCGCCATCGGCGGCAGCGGCAAACACCGCTGTCTGGCCGCCGGTCACGGTGATGTCCTGGGGCTGCGCCGTGAGCCGGGGTGGCGTCTGCCCGGTGGTGACGTTGATGGTGGCGCCGGTTGAAGTTGCCGTGCCGGCCACGGTGGTGTAAGCGGCGCGGAACTGGCGGCCGCGGTCGGCCACCGTGAGCGGGCGTGTGCTGACCAGGCGGTCATCGGCCCGGCTCAGGAAGCCCCAAGCTTCGAAGGTGATGTTCTCCGGCCGCACGCTGTTGCGCCAGATGCTGCGGTCCACGTCCTGCCAGGCTTCGGTGTCGGCAGTCCGGGTTTGCCAGGTCACCAGCCTGGGCAGCGGGAAGCCCTCGAACTCGACAAAGAGTGCCAGCGTCTGGCCGGACTGAAGCGTCTGGCTGCGCGGCGGGGTGGTGAAGCGGGGTGCGGGAAAGTTGGTCGAGACCGTCAGCGTCGCGGGCCTGGACGTGCTGCACTCGGCGGGTGCGTTGGCGCTCGCCGGCAGGCACAGGCGGGCCCTGAAGCGGGCGCCGTTGTCGGTGGCCGCGCGCACGGCCCCTTCAAGACGGGCAGGCACACCCACCGTGCCGAAGTGATACAGGCCGTTGGCCGGCGGTGCGCTGCCCGCGGGGCGGGGCGGGATCACGGCCCAGCTGTTGCTGCCCGCTTCGGCGCGCTCCCAATCGGTGCTCACCCGGATCTGGTCGTTGGGCTGCGACACAACGGCAGCGGCTTCAAGGCGAGCCCATTGCCCGTCCAGCAGCGCGGTCGAGACGGGTTGCTGCGCGATGCCGATGCGAGCCGGCGCAAAGGCGCGCAGCACGACGATGGGCTGCACGCTGGGTTGCAGGCTCCACAGCGGACGCGCGAACAGGTTCGCGTTCTGCGGCATGCAATCCACCTGAACCTCGACCTGCCAGCCGGGCGCGTCGGCGGCGACGATGCCATCCGGCGGCAAGCTGGACGTGCGCATGCCCAGCAGAGCGTTGTAGGGGTCGGGCGGCGGCGGGTTCCAGCGCGCATCCACGGCGCTCACCTCCAGCAGCGTCGTGACCGGCGCTGTGGTGGTGCCCGCCTGGATGAACCAGGGCTCGGTCACGTTGTGGTCCAGCGCCACGCGGTTGGTGCCTGCCACCGGGTCTGCCGGGCGGCGGTAGGTGACGGCCGAAATACGGTTCACACTCACCTTGATCGTGCCGAAGCTCGCGTCGCAGGTCTGCACCAGGTCCGCGTCGGCCGGCACATGGATGCTGCTGCGGATGCGCGCAGGCTCGGCAGGCTGGGGCTGTTGCACCAGCGTGGCGTTGACCCCGGTGGCCTGCAGCACCCCCCAGTTGCTGTTCTCGAAGCTCAGCTGATAGCTGGGCACGTTGCTCGGCGGCGGCGCGGTCGGGTTCGGATTGGCGACCCCGAACCCGGTGGAGGGCACGCTGATGGGCTGAAACCAGGACAGGCTGTCCACGCTGGCCGTGATGCGGCTGTCATTCACCGTGACGTTCTCGATCACCTGCCAGGGCTGGCCGGGCGACACCTTGAGGAGCGCCGGTTTGCGTCCCGCCGGCAGCGCCTGCACGTCAAAGGGAATCGTCACCTGCACCGGCTGGACGAAACGCGCGCCGTGGGGCGTGACGGCGAATATGTTGCCCAGCGTGCGCATGCCGTTGGGGGCCGGCGGAGCGTCTGTGGCATCGCGCGCAATCGACACCGTGGCCGTCACTTCCAGCGCACCCGCGGGCACCGAGACGCTTGCGCCGTCAACGCCCTCCACGCTGCCGCCGGCGGGCCCGATCTCGGCCGTGCCACGCGGGCCGGCGACGGGCTCGGGCAGGGTGCCCGCACTGCCGTCGTCACCCGCACCGCTGCCGCCGCAGGCCACCAGGACCAGCGCCACCAGAAGGCAGGCGCCTGTGCGTCCGAAATGCATGTTCATGTCGTTCTCCCACGTTGCGGGCGCGCTTCCTTGCGCCACCCGGTGATGCTCAAGTGAGGGCTCAAGCCAGCGTCAAGCTGCCATCAGCACGCAGCACCACGTCGTCGCCAAAGCCGGCGGCGATCTCGTTGCTGTTGCCGAAGACCAGGGTCACATGCGTCAGGGCCAGGGGCAGTCCCAGCGGGATGTCGAATGCCAGCTGGCCACCGGCTGCGACGGTGAAGGACAGCAGGGCAACGATCCTGGCTTGGTCATCCGGTGCAAAGCAGCGCACAGCCGCCGCTTGCCCGGTGTGGTTGAGCACGCAGACCGTGTCACGGGCCGCGCTGCGCAGCCGCGCCAGCCAGCGGTAGCGTGGGGTCTGCAGCACGCCCTGCTGGCGTTCCTGAAACTCGCCGGTGAAGTCAAGGCCGAAGCCTCGCGTGGCGGTCCACAACTGTTGGTAGCCAGGCCCGAGTTCGCGCGTGAAGCTCAGGCGCTTCGTGTTCGCGTCCCAGCGGCCACGCACTGCGGCGCCGTAAGCGCGGCCAGTGAAGTCGCCGTTGCCGAAGATGTTGTCCAGTGCCAGTTCGCCGAGCCAGCCGTTGCCGTCCAGCAGCAGTGCGCTGTGGGCACGCCAGCTGTACTGGCCGGGCTGAATGAGGTTGTTGCGGCGTTCGACAAAGCGCCCCACCAGGCTGCCATCGTCGCGTTGGCGCCCGCTCCACACCTGGTCGTAGCCGGGGCTGATGCTGCGCACAAACTCCAGTTCATTGCCGTTCCAGCGGCCTTGCAATGCGTCGCCATACAGCGTGCCATTGAAGTTGCCACCGGCCTGCGGCGGGCTCAGCCGCAAGAGCCCGACGTGGCCGTGGCCTTCCACCCAGCCGGTGCCGCCCTGCGCCAGCGGTGGCCGGACAGGCAGGCTGCTCACCGGCACCTGCGCGGCGGGCGGCGGTGTCACCGCCTGGTAGACGGTGCGGAAGAAGGCCAGCACGGCACAGCCGTCCACCGAGAGCCGGGCGTTGGCGGGCACCTGCACGCTGCCGATGTCCAGCGTCAGGCGCAGGTCATCGCGACCGGGGTAGTTGGGGTCGTACAAGCACAGGCTGAGCGCGTTGCCCGTGAGGTCGTAGCCATGGGCCAGCACCTGGTGGTTGCGGCCGAGCAGGAAGGGGTCTGCTGACTCCACCAGCACCAGGGCCAGCGGCACCGGCCGGCCCGCATCCAGGCTGGTGCGAATGGCGGGCCACTCGTCCACGATCATGGTGCGCGCGCGTTCTTGCGGCGTGCGGCCGGGGTGCATCAGGTGCAGGTAGCGCGCCACGCCGCCCAGGCCACCGAAACTGGCCATCAAACGTCGGCACAGGAAGTCGAACAGCGGCCCCGTGGCGGGCGGCACGGTGCTGCCCGGGCGCGCGCCAGTGGCCAGGTAGTCCAGCGCGGCATAGACCATGCCGCCGCACAACCCCATGCCGGCATCGAAGACGCCCCTCGTCTGGCCGGCGATGTCCAGCGTGAAGTGCGGCGTGTTGCGCGGGAAGCTGTTGCTGAACAGGAAGCCGTGCCGGCTGGGCACAAAAGCCGTCCTGCGCTGCACCGGCTGCGGCGCGGGCGCGCGCGCGATGCCGCTGCCGTTGAAGACCAGGGTGTCGGTGTTGGTGAAGGGGCCAGTGACAGCGGCCAGCACCGGCGTCAGCGGCGTGGTGACGCGCACCTGTTCGCGTACCTCGGCGTTGAAGGCGCCCTGTGCGTGAAGGTAGTCGGCGCTGCCGAAAGCGGGCACGTCGATCTCGGCCGCTGCGACCAGCGTGCCGATGGAGTTCTGGTTGAAGGTGCGCCAACGGGCTGGGCCCGGCGAAGTGTTTTGCAGAGTGGCCATGGTGTCGTCTCCAGGTTGGGTTGACGATGGCCAATGTGATGAAGCAGGCGTCACGCAAGCGTCACGTGGTGGCGCTGTCGACCCCGCATTTCTAGGGGGTACGCGCCGGCGCGTTGCGGAAAGGGCCGTCGCGTCTCTACAGCGCCGACCTTCCGCTTTCACATCGCTTTGATAGTTGCTGCGAACTCGGGGCGGGACGCATCGATGGGCAAACGACTTGTCAGCGCCGACCGGCAAAGGTCGGTTTCAAGCCGAGCGGTTGCACGCTGGCGGCCTGGGGCCGTACTTGTGGGCACATCGGTCGGCAGCCCAGCGCCCGTTGTGTAATGCGGCATGCCCACTGCACCGCTGCTCACTGTCGAAGACCTGCGTGTCGCCTATCCGCAGCGCGACGGGGGCCTGCAAGAAGTGGTGCGCGGCGTCAGCTTCACGCTCGGGCGCGAGCGGCTGGGCATCGTGGGTGAATCAGGCAGTGGCAAGAGCCAGACCGGCCGCGCCATCATGGGCTTGACCGCGCCCGGTGCCGTGGTCAGCGCGAAGACACTGCGCTTCGACGGCGAGGGTGGTCGAGGCATCGACCTGTTGACATGCCCGCCCCAGCAGCGCCGTGCGCTGCGCGGTGGCCGCATGGCGATGGTGCTGCAAGACCCCAAGTTCTCGCTCAGCCCCGTGATGCGCATCGGCGCGCAGATCGAAGAAACGCTGCGCACGCATCTGCCGGTGTCGTCGAGTGTTCGACGCGCACGCATGCTGCAGGCGCTGGCCGATGTCGGCATCGAAGACCCCGCACGCGTGGCCCGCCTCTATCCGCACGAGGTCTCGGGCGGCATGGGCCAGCGCGCCATGATCGCGATGATGCTGGTGGCGGGGCCGGAACTGCTGATCGCCGATGAGCCCACGTCGGCGCTGGACGTCACGGTGCAGCTGCAGGTGCTGGGCATTCTCGACAAGCTCGTGCGTGCAGGGTCTGGCGGCCAGCACGACGGCCAGCACGACGGCCAGCACGACGGCCAGCACGACGGCAAGCGCGAGGGCAATGGCATGGGCCTCATCTTCATCTCGCACGACCTGCGCCTGGTCAGCAGTTTTTGCGACCGCGTGCTGGTGATGTATGCCGGCCGTGTGGTGGAAGAAATCGCCGCGGCCGAACTGCACCACGCCCGTCACCCCTACACGCGCGGCCTGCTGAATTGCCTGCCGCAGCTGGGCGCGCCTGCACACCCGCTGCCCGTGCTGCAGCGTGACGAGGCCTGGTCGCGATGATCGGCTTGCGTGTGGACGGCTTGCGGGTGGTCTACGACGGTTTTGCCGCTGTGGACGGCCTCAGTTTCGAGGTGGCGCCGGGCGAGAGCTTCGGCATCGTCGGCGAATCGGGCAGCGGCAAGAGCACGGTGCTTCGCGCGCTGTGCGGCCTGGCGCCGCTGGCCGGCGGCAGCATCGCCTTTACCGGAAGCGGCAGCGGCAGCGGCAGCGGCAGCGGCATGCCGGCTGAGGCTGGCAGCAAGGCCTGGCGCCGCCAGATGCAGATGGTGTTCCAGGACCCCTACGGCAGCCTGCACCCGAGGCACACGGTCGACCGTCTGCTGGCCGAGCCGCTGGCCATTCACAGCATGGGTGACGCTGAGGCACGCATCGAGCGTGCGCTCGACGAAGTCGGCCTGGGCCGCGGCTTCCGTTTCCGCTACCCGCACCAGCTCTCAGGCGGCCAGCGCCAGCGCGTGGCCATCGCGCGTGCGCTGATCCTGGAGCCGCCGGTGCTGCTGCTGGATGAGCCCACTTCGGCGCTGGACGCCAGCGTGCAGGCCGAGGTGCTGAACCTGCTGGAAGCCCTGCGCGCGCAACGCGGCCTGAGCTTCGTGATGGTCAGCCACGACCTGGCCGTGGTGACCCACCTGTGCCAGCGCCTGATGGTGATGCGCCGCGGCCGGGCGGTGGAGATGCTGGCCGCCGAAGACCTGGCCGCGCAGCGCGTGCAGACCGACTACACGCAGCAGTTGATGCAGGCGGCTGCCGGCTTCGTGCGGGTTGGGGTGTGACGGGTGTGGCGGGTGTGACGCCTGCCGGTGCGACCGGGCACGTCGCTGACATCTATGCCGTGGCTTCGCACGCTTCTGTGCGTTGACGGGCAGGCGCGGTGGCCGGTGTCGGGGGCGGCATCGGCCACCGCGAGGCTCGGTGCCCCTCACCCAGCAACTGCGCGAGCGCATCGCCACACAGCACGTCGCATTCGAGCAAACGTGCTGCCATCGCGTCCAGCCGTGGGCGCTGTGCGGTGAGCACCTCGCGGCAGCTCACCTGGCTCGTTTCGAGCAGCGTGCGCGCCTCGGTCAACACGGCGCGCTGAATGTCGGGCCCCAGCAGTTCCTTCGGCACGCCAGCCACGCTCAAGAGGCCGAAGACATCCGAAAATCCCAGCGATCCGACCATCTTGATGGCCAGCTCTGAGGCTTGCTTGAGGTCTTCGGAGGCGCCGGTCGAGACGCCGCCCAAGACCAGCAGTTCAGCCTCGCGCCCGGCCAGCGTCATCGCCAGGCGGCTGGTCAGCTCGGCCTGCTCGTACAACGGGTCTTCGTGCGCGCGTGTGATGTAGGTGACGCCCAGGGCCTGGCCCCGAGGCTCGATGGTCACGCGCTCGACCCGACCGGCGCCGAGCCAATGGCCCACCAGCGCATGGCCGGCTTCGTGATAAGCCAGCCGCGTGCGCAGCTCCGGTGTGAAGAGGTTCTTGATCGGCGAGACCTCGCCGCCGAGCTGGTGGGTCTCGACTGCGCGCAGCAGGTCATCGCCCGTGACCTGGGCGGCCGCGTTCTCGGCAGCCTGGGTGGTCGCCTTGTTGACGATGTTGGCGATGGCTGCGGGTGACGCCCCGGCCGTCATGCGCGCCAGCGCGGCGGTGTCGGCCGAGCCGTCGTGCTGCACCTTGCCCAGGCACAGTTCGAACAGGCTTTGGCGGTCGGGCAGGGTCGGCAATTCCAGGCGCACCAGCATGTCGAAGCGGCCCGGGCGCAGCATGGCGTCGTCGATGCTGCTTTCGTGGTTGGTGGCCGCCACCACGACGACGTTGTCGAGCGCGCCGAAGCCGTCCATCTCGACGAGCACGCGGTTGATGATGCGGTTCAGTTCCGACTCGGCACCCCCATCGCCGCCGCGGGAGCGCTTGCCGATGCCATCGATCTCGTCGATGAAGAGCACGCAGGGCGCGTGCCGGCGCGCCAGCTTGAACAGCGCCTTGACCTTGTTCACGCCGGCGCCGTAGAACGTGGCCGTGAAGTACGAGCCGTCGACGGCGATGAAGTTGGCCTTGCTCTCGCCGGCCAGCGCCTTGGCCAGCAAGGTCTTGCCGACGCCGGGTGGGCCGACCAGCAGAACGCCGCGCGGCGCCACGGCACCCAGCTTGGCGAAGCGGCCGGGGTCGTGGATGAAGGCCTTGACGCGCTGCAGTGCCGCCTTCGCCTCGGCATTGCCGACGACGTCGGCGAAACGTGTTTCGGGGCGCACCGACAGGCGGTCCGTCACGGCACCCATGCCGGTCTGCATGCGGGTGGCCAGCAGCACGACGCCGAGCATGCCGACGATCAGCAGCAAGGGCGCGCCCAGGCTCTGGACCGCTTCTGACCAACGGCGGCTGGCCGGCCGCGGGTCGACATCGACAGTGACGAGTGCGAAGCCTGCCTCGGCGCTCTTGTCGCCGATGCGGTCGAGGTCGGTGCCGGCGCAGCCAGCGGCCGTGCAGCCGGGCACCAGGGTGCTGCGGCGTTCGCCGTTCTTCATGGTGTAGAGCACCAGGCCCGGGTGGGCGGTGGCCAAGCCCACGGCGGCCACGCTGCGTGTGGTCAGTGCCTGCCGAAAGTCAGAGGCGTTGTGCCGCTGCGCCAGCCAGGTGTCCGCGTCTTTCTCGAATTGCAGGGTTTCGGCACCCTTGCGCGCGTTGGTCTGCCGTTCGGCCACGACTTCCAATACGACCAGCCCCGTCAGCAGCGTGGCCAGCAGCAGCAGGGCCAGCACCGCGCGCGGGTTGGCGCGCAACTGTTTGACAGTCTTCTTCCATGCGTTCATGAGATGTCCCGGCTTTCAAGGTGCGGCGATGCGCGCGCAGTGCCGGAAGGTTTCTGCTGTCGAAGGCATCGGCGGACAACAAGAGACGAAGGGTAGAGGGCGCCGCAGCCAGTCGGTCCGCAGAGAAGCGGGCGCGCACCGTGCCTGTTCAGCGCCTGTGGTCTGTGCCAGGCCGCGCTCGCTGCCGGCGGCTTTCGGCGCGTCAGTGCCCAGCTCATGCCCAAGTCAGGCCCAGCTCAGGACCAGCTCAGGCCCAAGTCAGGCCCTGGCTTCGCTGGCGTGGATGCGTCAAATCAGCGCCGCGATCGCCTGCCCCATCTGCGTGGTGCTGGCGCTGCCGCCGAGGTCGCGTGTGACATGCGCGCGCGGGCCGGCCAGCACGGCTTCGATGGCCTTCAGGACGGCGTCGTGTGCGGCCTCTTCGCCCAGGAACTGCAGCATCAGCGCCGCGCTCCAGATCATCGCTGCCGGGTTGGCGATGTTCTGGCCGTAGATGTCGGGCGCGCTGCCGTGCACGGGCTCGAACAGGCTCGGGAACTTGCGCTCGGGGTTGAGGTTCGCCGAAGGCGCCAGGCCGATGGTGCCGGTGGTGGCCGGGCCGAGGTCGCTCAGGATGTCGCCGAAGAGGTTGCTGGCCACCACGACGTCGAAGCGCTGCGGCTGCAGCACGAAGCGCGCGCTCAGGATGTCGATGTGCTGCTTGTCCACCACCACGTCGGGGTACTGCAGATGCATGGCATCGGCGCGGCCGTCCCACCAGGGCATGCTGATCGCGATGCCGTTGCTTTTGGTGGCGACAGTGAGGTGCTTGCGCGCGCGGCTGCGTGCCAGCTCGAAGGCGTACTTCAGCACGCGGTCGGTGCCGTAGCGGCTGAACACGCTTTCCTGGATGACGACCTCGCGCTCGGTGCCTTCAAACATGATGCCGCCGAGCTTGGTGTACTCGCCCTCGGTGTTCTCGCGCACGATGAAGTAGTCGATGTCGCCGGGTTGGCGTGCCTGGCCCTGCGCGTCCACCAGCGGGCAGGGCACACCCTCGAACAGGCGCACCGGACGCAGGTTGATGTACTGGTCGAATTCGCGGCGGAACTTCAGCAGGCTGCCCCACAGCGAAACGTTGTCGGGCACGGTGGCTGGCCAGCCCACGGCGCCGAAAAGCAGCGCGTCATGGCTCTGCAATTGCGCCTTCCAGTCGGCCGGCATCATGTCGCCATGGGCGGCGTGGTAATCGCAGCTGGCCCATTCGACGAACCTCAGGTCGAGCTGGAAGCCGAAGCGGCGGCTCACTGCATCCAGTGCACGCAAGGCCTCGGGCATCACCTCCTTGCCGATGCCGTCGCCCGGGATGACGGCGATGCGGTGGGTCTTGGCGTTCATGGTGGGCGCGGGCGTCTGTGAAGGGGCCCGCATGGTAGCGGGGCAGGCGGGGCAGGCGGGGCAGGCGGGGCCGGCGTGCGATAGTGCGCCCCGCCA
>Ga0209490_10003152_pt1 | contig 15444 bp, 14 predicted proteins | sample MAT06_FD_187209 | JGI IMG/M metagenome (GOLD analysis project Ga0209490, IMG submission 187209) | Freshwater microbial communities from Lake Fryxell liftoff mats and glacier meltwater in Antarctica - MAT-06 (SPAdes) (version 2) | ecosystem: Environmental > Aquatic > Freshwater > Ice > Liftoff...
CATCTTTAATCAAAGCCGCTTTCCAATAAAATTCTTTGATTATTTAAATGCAGGAACGCCAGTATTTTATTCTGGTGTTGGTGAATTAAAATCAATAGGGGCTAATACTTCATTTATATACGAAGGGGGAAGTACAAAAACCGAATGGGTTAATAATTTAGTCATCTTGTTGGATGAAATAATTAAAAATCCAAAACCTATAATTGATATTAGTACGTTAGAAGTTAAATACTCTTGGAAAGCAATTGGAAAATTGCTCGTTAATTATTATCAACTACAAGGTAAAAAAAATTATGCCTAAACTGTTTTTGGTTTGTACTGGTTTAGGAATAGTGAAGCGAGGCTTTGAAACTTATATCTCAGAACTTGCAGAAAAACTATACGAGAACAAGCTAAAATTTAAAACTGAATTATTTTCTGGGGGACGTTATGCCTCTAAAAATATTACCTCAAAACAACTTTTTTGTATATCAAGAAATAATCGATTCTGGAGAAAATTTATTGGAGTATCGGCTACATCAGAATTAGAATTATATAGTTTTTTTTTCAGTTTATTGCTAAGGGTAATTCTGCAAAAACCTACTGCAATTTACCTAGGGGAATATAAATTATATTGTTATCTTTTTAAAGTAAGAAAATTATTAAGATTAGATTTTTCACTTGTTTTATATACAGGTGGTCAGGCAAGTTCAGGTTTATACGATATACAGAAAGATTTTGTACACCATGTAACAGATATTTATTATAACGATTTAATTAATGAAGGTTACCCTTCTGAAAGGCAATTTGTTATTCCTCATTTCGTAAATTTCACGAATCAAATCGATTTCAAACTTAAAAGCGAAATCCGACGGATGGCTAATGGAAAAAAAATTATTATATCAGTTGGTATTATAGATCAATCAATTAAACGAATGAGTTCCTTGGTTGATATTTTAAGTAAAGCAACTGATCAATATTTTCCAGTATTATTAGGTGAGTCATCAAGCGAAACGCCTTTAATAATCAAAAAGCTTGAAAATAAATTCGGAAAGAATAATTATTTCGTTCAAAAAGTGTCTAAATCTGATTTGCCAACTTACCTGAACGATGCGGATGTTTTTGTGCTTTTATCTCCGAAAGAATCTTTTGGGTTAGCTTCTTTAGAAGCACTAAGTGTTGGTTTACCTGTTGTTTGTTGCGATTTTAAAGAATCTAGATATGTACTAAAAGATGCAGCTTACTTGGTTAATTGTGAAGATGAACAACTAGTTTTAGAGACAATCAAATTTGCTATTGCCACAACCGGCAATATTGAATTAAAAGAAAAAAGAAAAAACTTTGTTGAACATAATTACTCTTGGCGCTCACTCAAATCTAAATATGAGAATATGTTTAATACAATTCTCCATGTTTAGTATTTATTTTATAATTTTATGATCCGCAAATTTTTGCATAAATATCTTTCAGTTGAAAAAAGAGTTTCATTAAGAAACTTCATTCAATGGGTGTTTGCTATTCCATATAGGAATGATTTGAATAAACTAGCGATTATATATGAATCAGATAAGTTTGGACATCATAATTATACGCCATTTTATAGTAAACACTTTAAAGAAAAAAGAAAAAATAAAATTAAAATATTTGAAATTGGTGTAGGCGGATATGAGACCACTTATTTAGGAGGAAATTCACTTAGAATGTGGAGAGATTATTTCCCCCAAAGCACTATTACTGCTCTTGATATATTTGATAAAGCCCCACTAAAATCTAAACGAGTTAAAATTCACCAGGGTAGCCAAGATGATGGAGAAACTTTGAATTTTGTGAATAATTCTTATGGCCCTTTTGATATAATTATTGATGATGGTAGTCATTTAAATGCACATGTAATACACTCATTTTTACATTTATTTCCTTTATTAAATCCCGCAGGAATTTATGCGGTTGAGGATACCTTAACTTCATACCATGAAGAATTTGGAGGAAGTTTTAAGAATCGTGATGATTCAAGTACAATGATGGGATTTTTTAAAAATTTAATTCATGGAATCAATCATGAATCATTTCCTCCAAACGACTTAGATATCAATTATTTTACTACACATATTGAAAGTATTCATTTTTATAAAGATCTTGTAATTATTCATAAAAAAATCGGTAGTTAATTGAAGAGAATTTTAATCTTAAATAATTATTCAATTAATAGAGTAGAACAAGAAATTAATGAAAGAAAAAAGCCATCTCATCACTTATATGGAGTAATTGAGCTCGAAAAACTCGGCTACATTATCACTTCAATAGAAACGGATAAAAATTCTTTTATTTTTAAGTTTGGTTATTTTCTATCTTTTATTCCTTTTTGTAATCTTGGCGATCTATTCCTACAAATTAAAGCTATTCAAAAACGGAAAGAATATGATATTGTATATGCCCTTTCTCAAGACGTAACGACCTTCTTAGGGTTATTATCTTATTTTGGCTTATATAAAAAACCCTTAATCGCTCTGATACATCATCCTATTCTTCGGGGTAGACTTTCATCTATTAGAAAATATAGTACTTTCTTTTCATTAAGTGGACATACTTATCTGCCGGCTCTCAGTTCAATTATATCAAATCAAATTAATGCAATTACAAAAAAAGATTCCTCTTTCGAAATAAAATGGGGGCCAGATATCAACTATTATATTCAAACAAAAGTTGCTGCAAACCAATCTATAAAGGATGTTGATTTACTCGCAATAGGGAGAACTGGAAGAGATTATGCTACACTGATAAACGCTTTTAATAATACAAATATTCGCGTTGTTATTTTTTGTGATGAGGGAAACCGAAAAGTTATCCCTATAAAATATACCCCTAATATTGTAATTAATTGGTTGCCTTTAGCTGAATCGCTCGATTATAAGACTATTGTAGGTTTTTATCATCAAGCTAAAATTATTGCCATTCCAATGTTTGATGAGGACAGCCTTTGTGGTTTAACAAGTATTACAGATGCTATAGCTTTGGGTAAACCAATCATTATTACTAGGAATAAATATGTAAATATTGATCCTGAATTAAATGAGTTTGGAATTTGGGTAAATGCATACGATCAAAATGGATGGCAAGTTGCAGCTAAAAAAATATTAAGTGATAATGAGTTGTATTTAAGAATGTGCAAGAATGCAAAATATTCGGCGGTGAGCAATTTTAATATTAACCTATTTAGCGCTTCATTAGATAAAATTATTCATAACATTTAAATTATAAGTGGAACTTTGTTTTTTTCTATAATAATACCAACTTTCAACAGAAATGATCTATTAGGAAAATGCCTTTCTTTATTAGAACAACAAGTTGGTTTAACCGATCATGAAATTATTGTTACTGATGATAGCAAAGATAATATTGCTCAAAAATTAATTGAAACTAAATACCCTTGGATAAAATGGGTGGAAGGGCCGAAAAAGGGACCTGCTTCTAATAGGAATAATGGGGCGAAATTTGCTAAGGGCGGCTGGTTAATATTTTTAGATGACGATTGTGAACCTTCCAATACATTTGTTTTTGAATATTCAAATTATATCAAGCAAAACCCAGCAGTGTTCGTTTTTGAAGGTTGTATAAAATCTGATGGTCCAGCTTTAACACCTCTTGATTATGCGCCAATAAATATGAATGGAGGATATTTATGGAGTTGTAATTTTTGTATAGACAATACCGTATTTAAAAACTTGAATGGTTTCGATGAAAATTTTAAATACCCTCACTTAGAAGATGTGGACTTAAAATTGCGCGTTTTACAACATAACTATACTATTTATTTCTGCGAAAAAGCTTATGTTGTTCATCCTTGGAGAAGATTTTCAGACGGGAAAAAATTAGCTCTTTTTAATGAGATGGATTTTTATTTCGCAAAAAAGCATAATAAAAATATTTCTATACTTAAAACATCTATTTCTATTGTCAGCGTACATTTTAATATGTTTTTGAATAATCCTAAATTTTTATTTTTGTATTCTGCTATCAAGATTGCTACTGAACATGCTTTCTTTTTTATATTATATTCTAATAAATGGAAAAAAAAATATTTTAACTAATGTCTATATTTAAATTTATCTCTTCTTTTATACCTAAACGGTATAAAAATCGATTATATACTTTTTTAATTCAGTATCGAACTGTAAATATTCAGATCAATAAAGATACAGATGCATTAGTATCAAGTTCTTATTCACATCATATATTGGCTGATAATGATCTTGAAATTTTAGGGAATAAATATCAGCCCACCAAGCGGCTTCACAATTACCTGCCTCATTACTGGAAACATTTTCGTGATATACGATATCAGGTTTCACGAGTTTTAGAAATTGGTGTTCAGTCTGATAAATCTATTAAAATGTGGGAAGAATTTTTCCCTAACGCTGAAATATATGGAATTGATATAGAACCAAGCTGTATGGATTTTCAAGGTGGCCGAAAAAAAATATTCATTGGTGATCAAAGCAATGAATATTTCTTAAAAGGCGTTATTAATGCTGCTGGTGGTTCATTCGATATTATTATAGATGATGGTAGTCATAGAGTTATTCACCAACTAAAAACTTTTAATATATTATTTCCTAAACTGAAAAGTCATGGAATTTATGTTATAGAAGATACAGGTGCATGTGTTGGTGATACTCAGTTGAAAACAATTAGTAGGATTAAAAATCTTATTGATAAAATAATGTTTTATCCAAAAGGATTATCTTTTGATAAATGGTCAAGTCTAAAGTCTTTTGATTCTGAAGCAGATTGGGAATCAAAAAATATAGTTGGAATAGCTTTTTACAGGTGGATATGTTTCATAGAACGAGGTAAAAATCCTGATGATAATAAATATATTACAACAGGTATTGCATTAAAATAAAATATTTAATATGAAGGGAAATGCAATGCTTCATTGGTTGCTGCATAAAATTGGTATTGACAAAGTAACTACTCAAACTTCAGCGGCTGAGCAAAGGGTTTTGAGTGCTATTTGTGCTAAAGCAAATTCAATTATAGAAATTGGCGTATTTGAAGGTTATAATACTAGAGAGTTTGCTATACATTCTCCAATTAATACTCAAGTTTTTGCCATTGATCCCTGTTTTAAAGGATCACTTGGATTTAGTTATGGTAAATCCATAGCATTAAAGGAGTGGAAACGTGCTGGTATAAGCAATAAGATTTCTTTATTAGAAGGCTTTAGTTGGGATGTGGCAGAAAAAATCCCTGATAATATTGATTTTATTTTTATAGATGGTGATCATAGTTTCGAAGGTGTAAAAAAAGATTTTCAACTGTATAGCAAAAAAATATCTACAAAAGGATTTGTTGCGTTGCATGATGCAAGAATATTTGAAAACGGTTGGACTAAGCCTGATTGGGGTCCTGTACGTTTAATGAATGAAATTATAATTCCTTCTGGTGAATGGGAAATAGTGGAAGAAATTGATTCGCTAGTTATCTTAAAAGCGATAAGTAAATAATGACTATTGTTCATGTTGCCTCTATAACGTTAATCACAAGTGGAGGAATGGGGCGTATTGCTACTGAATGGAAATTAGCTTTTGAAAAACAAGGTTTTGAATTTATACATATTGGTTGGAAAGAATTAGGTAAAACTACTCATCCTCTACTTTTTGGATGGAAGGTTCGTCAATATCTTCTGAAACATAAGATTAAGCCAGATTATTTTTTAGTGCATGAGCCAGCTGCTGGATTTCTTTATTTTAAATCAATTCCACTTATTGTATTTAGTCATGGTATTGAAGAAATAGCTTGGGAACAAAAAATTAAATATAAGTACGAACTATTAGGTTGGAAGTCTAAACTTTTGCCATCAGCACTTAGATTCTACTCAAATAATTATGGATTTAAAAAAGCAAATAAAGTATTACTTTCAAATAATTCAGACAAAGATTTCCTAATCCATAAAAAAGGAATTGATCCTTCAAAAATTATCATTTTTAAAAATGGATATCATGATTTTGTAATGGCGAAATCTAATCATTCATCAAATGTCATTTGCCTATTTAATGCATCATGGATTGAGCGTAAAGGTATCAAGCTATTGGTAAATGCTTTTAATCATTTATTGGCAAAGTATAGCTTTTTAAAATTGCGTTTAGCTGGTACTGGTATTAGTTCCGATAAACTTTATTCAGAATTTAATAGTTCTGTGAAAAAACAAATTGAAGTTGTTTCAAATTTTACTGCGGAAGAAGAGGCTAATATTTATGCAGGCACTAGCATTTTTGTATTGCCCTCTTTTTTCGAAGGTCAGTCACTTGCTTTAACGCAAGCAATGTCAATGGGTATTTGCCCAGTTGCAGCTAATAATTCTGGACAATCAGATTTAATACAAAATGAGGTTAATGGGTTATTATTTGAAACCGGAAATACAGAACAGTTTATTTTTCAAATAGAAAAACTGATTAACGATAGGAATTTGATTTTAACCCTTGGTGATAAGGCAAAACAATCTGTTCAGGCTTTTAAATGGGAAAGGGTGACTAAAAAACTCTTAGAAGATTTAAATTTATCTTGATTTGATTAAGACAAAACCTGTTGCTTTTATTGTAGCTAATAATTTGCCACCCGCAAATGATGGAGTTGGGCACTATTCTTATAATCTTTACCAACGATTAAAAGAAAATGATATAAATGCTAAGATATTAACCAATCGAATAAATACTGAAAGCGCATATATAAGTAATCCTGATATTATTGAACTAGATATTGATAATTGGAATTGGATTGGTTGTTGGAATTTTTTCAAAGTTATTCAAAAAAAACAGCCAGATTTGCTTTTAATTCAATATGTACCCTACTCATTCTCGAAAAATGGGTTTCCCTTTTATTTTACTTTTGTTTTGATTTTGTTAAGAATAGGCGGCACTAAAATGCTAATCTCTTTACATGAAATTTCTGTCAGGTTTTTAGAAAATGGCTTTAGATCTTTTTTTAGGGCTTTTTTACAAAGATTAATTGCATATACTTTATGTTGTATTTCAACCAATATTTTAACAAGTAACAAATATTATGCTTCTTTACTCTACCCATTTAAAGCAAGAGTAATTCCTATACCTTCTAATTTTGAACAATTGATAAATACAGGAATTAAAACTGATGATGAAAGCAACAACCGAATTGTTATTACTTCAACTGCTAATAGATGTTATGAAACATTCTTTGAAATAATATCATTGTTAGCTAAAGACAATAGAAACGAATTCATTATAAATATTACTGGTCGTGCCAATAATTCAGATTTAAGTAGAATCAATAACTTAACTGAAAAATTTACTCTGAATAAAATTATTAATTGCAAAGTGAATTTATCAGAAAATAAATATTGTGATATTCTAAGTAATACTAATATTTTTCTACATCTCGAGTATGTTTCTTCAAAAGGAGCTGGAGGAGTTTCCACTAAAAGTGGTGTTATTGCAACAGCAATGGCATTTGGGCTACCGATAGTTACTACATGTGGAGACATGACCGATAAGTATATTTTTAAAAATAAAGAGAACCTTCTTTTTGTGCCTTATGATAAACCTTTTACAGCTACAAATGATATTCAAATGCTGATCAAGAATATATCCGTAAGAAAAGAATTGTCTAAAGACGCTAGGAGCACTTACATAACTCATATGCAATGGTCTAAATCCATTGAATACTATTTGAGTGTTCTAAATTAATTCTCCCTAAATGCAGCAAAGTTTTGGTAAAAAAGAAAAATTAAATGGGTTTCTAAAAGCAATTTTATTTATATACTTATTTACAGTTTTTAGTGGAGCATTGAGAAAATGGGTAATATCCTCTAAGCAAATTGGTAATTTTATTCTGTTTTTACAAATCATTGTTCCTTTTACTCTTGTATTAGTAAAAGGTGGGATGCAAAATTGGAAAATTGGAAAATCCTTTTTCTACTTTTACATATTTGCGATAGTTCTATGTAGTTTTAATCCCTTTAATAAAACAATTTATCATGGTATTCTTGGCATTTTGCTACATGCTAGTTTTTTCTTTATTATTATTTTTTATATTAATAATAGAGACAAGTTCAACTTTAATCAACTTCTTAAGTACTTAGTTCCACTTGGAGTATTTCAATTGCTACTTGTTTTTTTTCAATATACTCAGCCACCTCAAAGTTTTATAAATACCTATGCAGACGTTGACGCTGTTGGGGGTGTTGCAATAGTTGGAACATCTGCAAGGGTATCTGGAACTTTCTCCTATATTAGTGGTTTTACTGGATTTCTTTTTTTTCATAGCCTTTTTGTATGGGCATTATTTAAGCATCAACTTAAAAGTTATATTATTTTGTATCTACTTTTTTTTGGCTTAGTTGCTTGTTTTATGAGTGGAGCTAGGTCTGCCACCTATTTGTATTTCATTATTTTTGGCGCGTTTGCAATTACAGAAATGCGTACTCTTCGAAATTCAGTTTTCAATATAAAACTCTTAATGCCAATTTTGATAACATCATTAATTATACTTGGTTCCGGCAATAAAAGTATTGGAGAATTAATTGAACGTTCTGTTGGAGGGTTTACAGAAAGAAGAAATGCAGGCAGGGAATCTGGTGAAGAAAACGAAAGGATTTATGGAGATTTTACTACATTGTTAAACTTTAGTGGTAATTATCCTGTTTTTGGTCTAGGTCTTGGAAGTACCTACCAAGGGGCAAATAAGATATTTGGTACTTCTCAAGAAATTTTAGATTATGGTTTTTTTGAATCTGAGCCCATAAGAATAATATTAGAAGGCGGCTTTTTTCTTTTTATTATCCGTTTGGTATTTTTAATTTATATTATTAATCTGTTAACTATTCCTGTTTTGGGTAAAGTTGTGCTAAGTATTGTTTTACTTTTTTTCTTCTCAATAGTTTTCAACTTGTATAATGCAGTTTTTGCGGCTATTGGAATAGTTTTCCTAGATTACTATTATTATATAGAGTTGACATCTAAAAGAGCTGCAATTGTTAACATTTATCCAAAAAAATATTTTAATAATTAATTCAATTTCTAATGATTGAAAGATCAAATAAAGGATTACACGATTATATTTTTAAAACTATTATACCAAGTGCATGTGAATTTGCTCCTTCAAATATCCTTGATATTGCTTCTGGTAGTGGTGCTTGGCTAGATAGGTTTATTGATATAAAACCTGAAAATAAACTCGGACTAGATATTGATACCAATCAGTTTCAACTAAAAGGTGTAAAAGCCCAAACATTCAATTTTGATAATTATAATAATGAAATGTTTGGATCGTTTGATCTAATTACTTGCATAGAACTAGTTGAACATCTAGAAAATCCAGGCAATTTAGTTCAGTTAATTAAAATTAACCTTTCGGCCGATGGGGTATGTGTAATAAGCACCCCAAATATTCATAGTATACAAGCAAGACTTCGTTTTTTATTAAAAGGACGACTCGGACATTTTGATGATAAAAGTGATCCAACACATATTTATCCTGTTTATAATGAAAATCTAATGAGGGTTTTGGATCGTCATTCATTAATGATCGCTAAAACAATCGAATATCCTTTTTGCGATAACTATGGAACTAGTATTAAATTTATATCTGCAATATTGAAACTATTTGTTCCCAAAGGTTACTTTGGTGATAATATCATTTTTATAATTAAACACAAAGACTAATTCAAGGATGAACCTTCTTTATATCCTTGAACGCCCAATTCAAAATGATCTCCCTTATCAGTTAATTAGTAACATTGATACAATCAATACAAGAGTTATTTGTTTCGAAAAGCATATTGCTTCTTTAAGCGGGAATGAAAATATTAACCAGTCTGTATTTGCTAATGATGCATTGTATTCTTTTCATTATGAATTCGTTAGTCAAAAAAAAGCTTTGTTCAAAGCCATAAAATCATCTGATGCCTGTGTTGTTTATGGACACTATCATCATCTTTTCCGCTGGTGCATTTTCTTTGCAAAAATATTAGGAAAGAATTTAATTCTTACATCTGATGCTACTAGTATTAAAGGTATTGCCGATAGTAAAGGAATAAAACTAAAACTTAAACCAATTTATTTTCGGTTCCTTTATAATATTGTTGCAAATGCACTATTTGTTCCATCTAATGCTAGTGCAACTTATTTTAAAAGTATTGGGATCGACAGTAATAAAATAGTACTAACTCCTTACACTGTTAACGAACAATTTATACAAAGTGCATTTGAAAGAGCGGATATTGAAAAGTTAAGATCGATCCATCAATTGGAACCTACTGATTTTATTTTTTTATTTTGCAGTAAATTAATAGAACGAAAAAGATTAGATGACTTAATCATTGCATTTGCAGCATTAAATAGTAGTAATTGTAAATTAATAATTATTGGAGATGGACCACTAAAAACTAAAATGGTTGAGCTTGCTAAAAGCTTGAATATTTTTGATCAACTAATTTTTGCAGGATTGGTACATTACGCTGAACTTCCAGCATATTATAAATTGGCCAATATTTTGGTAGTGCCTTCTGATCATGAGCCATACGGACTAACTATTAATGAAGCAATGATTTGCGGATTACCTGTAATTGCAAGCGATGCCGTTGGATCTGCTGCTGACTTGATTGAATCTGGTAAAACTGGATGGACTTACCCTGTTAGAAACAAAGAAGCTTTAAGTGAGTTATTAAATCATGCTTTAGAGAACCCAAGCCAACTTAAAGAAATGTCTCAAGCATGTATTACTAAAATGAAAACTTGGAGCAGTACTACCAATGTAAATGCTCAGGTTGATTTTTTTAAAAGCAAAAACTGGATTTAATTGAGGATCACAATTTTTTCTTCCACTTTCTTACCCAATATAGCGGGATTAGAAAACATTATGTCAGGTTTAGCTAATTCGTGGACAGAAATGAATCACTCTGTTCATGTTGCTACAAATACTGATGGTGAAATTATATCAAATTATACAATCATACGCAAGCCTAGTTTATTTCAATTATTTAAATTAGTTCAGCATTCCGATATATTTGTTGAAGCCAATATCAGCCTCAAAACAGCAATAGTTGGTTTATTAAATCGAAAAAAGTGGATAGTAATTCATCATATTCCATATCTACACCAAAAAACAATAACAGGAATTATTAAACAGTGGATTACTCATTTTTGCCATAATATTTGTGTGAGCAAATATGTACAAAAAACCATTCCTGGGAAATCATTAGTAATTCTTAATTTTTATAATACTGTATTTGATGATGTTTCAATTACCGAAAAAACCGGATCCGCTGTTTTTGTTGGACGTTTGGTTTCAGACAAAGGCGTTGATTTATTATTAAGTGCTTTTGCAGAAGTTATAAATGATTATCCATCCAATCATTTGACAATTATAGGGGATGGACCAGAAAAAGAGAACTTGTTAGAACTCTGCCAAAAATTGAATCTCTTAAATCATGTCACTTTTATAAATAGTCTTGAACCAAATCTATTGGCTACAAAAGTAGCAACTTTTAAATATTTGGTTATTCCGTCTTTATGGGAAGAACCTTTTGGTTTAGTTGCTTTAGAAGGGTTGGCTGCAGGCTGTAAGGTTATTGCATCTGATGGCGGAGGATTACCTGAAGCTCTGGGCAATTTTGGTATACTTTTTAAACGAGGTGATAAAGCTGACCTAATTAAAAAATTAAAAGAGGTATATTCATCGCCTTCATCAAATTTTACTTCAAACGAAGATTTAAAACAGCATCTTGCAAAGCATAGTCAGCCCGTTATTGCAAAACAATACCTCGATTACTTTTCTACCATACTGCGTTAATGAAAATATTGGTTTCTAACCCTTCTTTACAATATACCCGAAATACAGTAAAGGCTTTACTTTCTGGAGGGCATGATGTTATTTTTGCAACTGCTTATTGGTATCAACCAAATAGACTATTCGAAAAAATAATTGCTTTCTTATTTCCGTCATTCAATAATAAATTATTAAGATATACCGATAAAAATATTCCTGCAACTTCAGTGAGGACTTCCTTTTTAGGAACACTATTTCATTTTATAAACAAGTTGCTTCCTTTAAGTGTTGAGCAAAAATCTTTTTGGGAAGATCGAATTCATGATAAGTGGGTAAGCAAATTTGTTCATCAATTAAAACCCGAATTAGTAATCGGTTACGAAAAATCTTGTTATAATACATTCATTTCTGCTGAGACCATTGGGGCAAGAAAATGGCTTGATCTTTCTCAAGTGCATCCCGATTTTATCAAACATCTAAGAAATAAATATGAGTTCTTTTTATCGATGACGGGATCTGAAAACTTATTCAACAAAATAAGTTTCTTAAAGAAGAAAGAGTATCAATTAGCAGATAAAATATTTTGTCTATCAGGATTTGCTGCCAATACTTTACAAGATGCTGGAGTTTCAGCTAAAAAAATAACAGTAAATCCTTTAGGTTTTTCACCACAAATCTTTTTTCCAAATGTAAACCAACCTAAACATATCAATGGTCCCTTAAAAATAATTTACGCGGGAATTATTACTAAACGTAAAGGAGTTGATTTGTTATTAGATGTATGTTCTAGTTTCTCTGAAAAAGATATTCAGCTTACATTGATCGGTCCATCTGGTGATGCTATTGATAGCATAAACCTATTCTCTAACAAAAAAAATATTCGATATATTCCTTTTATGACTCAAACTGATCTTGCGAACGAATTCAGAAATGCAGATCTTTTTGTATTCCCTAGTTATTTAGATAGCTGGGCCGCTGTTGTTCCTGAAGCAATGGCTTGCGGATTGCCTGTAATTGTTACAGATAATACTGGAGCTGCTCAAATAGTCACCCAAAAAAATGGGATGGTTATTCCAACAGGAAATAAAGCTGCTTTGCTAATTGCCATTCAATTTTTTTTGGATCACCCCGAAGAAACCCTACAAATGGGAATCAATGCGGCTAATACTGTTTCAAACAATTCTTGGATTACCTATGAAAAAGAATTGCTAAGCCATGTGTAGAATTGCGGGTATTGTAAATTTGCAAAATAGTCCTACCGAAGAGCATATTATTGCAATGCGTGATAGCATGATGCATGGCGGGCCCGATGATAAAGGTGTTTATATTGATGAGGAGTACCATTTGGCATTTGGACATAGAAGACTTTCTTTAATTGACCTTTCTTCTGCTGGTCACCAACCAATGTACAGCTCGGATAAAAAAATCGTTATTGTTTTCAATGGAGAAATATATAATTACTTAGATATTCAGCAAGACTTAATCCAACTTGGCTATGAGTTTAAATCACACTCCGACACAGAAGTGATTCTTGCTGCATACCAACATTGGGGGAATGATTGCTTTAGCAAATTCAACGGCATGTTTGCCCTTGCAATTTTTGATAAACCAAATGGCAAATTGATTCTTGCCCGCGATCATGCCGGAATTAAACCCTTGTATTATAGCTTCATCAATAGTGCTTTGTATTTTGCTTCTGAAGTTAAAGCGTTTAAAACTATTGATTCCAATTGGACAGAAAATAAAGATTGGAGAACCTACTTTTTACTATTTGGTTATATCCCCGAACCTTTCACCACTTTAAAAAATGTTTTTTCATTAGCCAAGGGAAGCTATATGGAAATTGAGTTAAAAACACTTCAACATCAAACTAAACCATTTTTTGCAATTTCATACGAATATAAAATTCATTCAGAAATTGAAGCTGTTGAAGCTGTAAGGTTGCATTTAGATAAAGCTGTAAAAAGGCATTTAATTTCTGATGCTCCCATTGGTTTATTTTTAAGCGGTGGTATAGATTCAAGCATATTAACCTTACTAGCCAAGAAGTATAGCGGAGATCAATTACATACTTTATCAATTGATTTTGACGAAACCGTTTTTTCAGAAAAAAAATACCAGCAAATTATTATAAAGTCAACCAATGCTAAGCACCAATCATTTACTGTAACTAAAAACGATTTTGTTAATGCAATACCAGATATTCTGCAAGCAATGGATCAGCCAAGTAACGATGGCATTAATTCTTATTTTATTACTAAGTATGCAAAAGAAGCTGGTTTAAAAGCAGTATTGAGTGGTATTGGTGCCGATGAATTATTTGGAGGCTATCCGTCTTTTAGTAGAACCGGTAAATTAAAATTCTCAAGTATTATTCCTGATCTTATTTTAAAAACTGCTGTATTATTCCCAGATGATAAGCTAAAAAAGATTCAATTCCTCTCCAATAAAAAATTCCCTGGTCATTATTTATTTAATAGAGGTTTTTTTACACCAGACAGAGTTGCACAATATTTGGATATCAATAAATCAAGTGTAGAAAACATCCTGAATAGTTTTCAACCACCTGATTTTGTAAAAAATTTACATCCTTTAGAGCAAGTTTGTTATGAAGAAACCAATTGGTATATGCAAAATCAATTGCTAAAAGACACCGACTATATGAGTATGTGGCATTCAGTTGAAGTGCGCGTTCCTTTTTTAGATAAAGAATTAATGCATTTGGTTTATTCAATTCATCCGGATATCAGATACAACTCAAAACAAATAAAACACTTGCTGATTAAGGCTTTTGTAGATATACTACCAGAATCTATCTGGAATAGACCTAAGCAAGGCTTTGTATTTCCATTTCAACAATGGATGAGTAATGTTCCACTACCCTATAATGATAATCCTATTTTAGCAAATATGAAAAACGGACTTGCAAGTGGTAAAACGCATTGGAGCAAGTATTGGTGTTATGGTTTAACACAAATCTCTAAAAAACATACTGCTTCGTGGTAAATAAAATAGCATTTATTTATTTAACTGGGTTTTCGAAAACTGGCGGAATTGAAAAGTTCAATAAAAATGTATTGGCCAGCTTTAAAGAATTAAACACCAATGCTGTTGCTTATTCTGTATATGACGACAAATGCGATGAAAAATATTTCAACCAAAATAAGTTTAAAGGATTCGCCGGAAATAAAAAATTATTTAGTTTTTCAATTATTCGGAATGCAAAAAAATATGACACATTATTAATTGGTCATATTAATTTATCGTTCGTTGCATACCTTGTAAAATTGATGAATCCTTCAATTCAGCTTGTATTAATTGCTCACGGTATTGAAGTTTGGAAAAAACAAAAAGGAAAGGCAGAATGGCTTTTAAGAAATACAAACTGGATATTGGCGGTCAGTAATTTTACGAAACATACTTTGCAGGCTGCTAATCCATTTGTGAGCTCAAAAAAAATTAAACTAATTCCTAATGCACTTGATCCATATTTTACATATCCTTCTAAATTTAAAAAGCCTTTTTATTTATTAGATAGATATAATCTTAGACCGGAAGATAAAGTATTATTAACTGTTGCTCGATTATCGGCTGAAGAACAATACAAAGGGTATGACCGTGTAATTCAATCAATAAACAAACTGAGTAATAGCTATCACTCAA
>Ga0209490_10003153_pt1 | contig 15444 bp, 12 predicted proteins | sample MAT06_FD_187209 | JGI IMG/M metagenome (GOLD analysis project Ga0209490, IMG submission 187209) | Freshwater microbial communities from Lake Fryxell liftoff mats and glacier meltwater in Antarctica - MAT-06 (SPAdes) (version 2) | ecosystem: Environmental > Aquatic > Freshwater > Ice > Liftoff...
AACAATGCAACTCGGTGGCAAAGCCACAATAGGGCGCGGGTTGTGCCGAGTTCACTTTAAACAGCCAGTCACAGAAACAAAGTAGCCGAAAAGAAGGAGAGCTATAACTCATGTTGACACGCGAACAAGCCTATGCGGCTGATGTATTCAAGCGCGTAAGTGATTTCAAACGTAATTCACCAAACCAGATTAGCAGATACGGGGCGATGGCGCATCAATTACCGCTGCTAATCCGCACAGCTGGCCTTGTTCAGGCCCTAACCTTTGTTGCTGGCCGCAAAGATGAAGGGTTAAATCAATTACTCAATGATCTTGCCCAAACCATTAAGCAGGATAATGCTGAAAAATTTGTCGCATTTAGTCGCAATGCCCCCTTACCGCAATATCTGCGCTTGACCCAACAGACAATGGCAGCGTTACTTTGGTATAAGCGTTTCGCCCAGTCGGTGCTAGATATTGATCCAACTCAAGCTATGGATCAAAAGGAGAGCTAATGCTATGCCAAGAGCCAATATTGGTCATGCTTTACTAACTGCTGATGCTCAACACGCCGGGCTTTGGTTGGATAAATATTTACGCAAACCACCCGTCAAAAGTAATAAAGATGAACAGCAGCGCAATGAACAGCCACGCAATGAAGAGTCGCGCCAAGATCATGTGCGCGAAACAACTCAGATTCGAGAACCAACATTTTACAAACTGTTTTTTGAAGATTGGAAGCATGCGCTGGCCTCGGTCGGGGCCAGGACCGATACCTTCGCACGCACCTTGGGCCGCCTTGCCATTGGTCTAGGTAACGAAAGTGTAATTGAAACATCGATCTCACTGCACCGCACCTATGGTGTGCCCTATATCCCCGGCAGCGCGCTAAAAGGGCTAGCCGCACATTACGCTCACAGCCACTTGGGACCGGAATGGAAAAAAGGCACCGAGGCGTACAAGGTGGTCTTCGGTTATAGTGACAAACCTGTTGAGCCTGGTACGCTTAATGCTGATGCCGGTTTTATCACCTTCTTCGATGCATTGTATGTACCAGGTAGCGGCAAACAGGGTCAAGCCCTTCATCCAGACGTAATCACAGTACACCATCCCAATTATTATAATAAAGAGAATCCTGAAGCACCTGCGGATTGGGATAGCCCAACGCCCATTCCCTTCTTAACCACAAACGGGATATTTCTGCTTGCCTTGGCGGGGCCATCTAAGGAGTGGTTGAACACGACATATAATATTCTTGCTCATGCCTTGCTGGAATGGGGTATTGGCGCAAAGACATCAAGCGGTTATGGGCGAATGGCGGTGACTGGCTACGATCCATTGCTTGAAGCAATGCTGGCAAAGGCTAGCGAAAAGAAACAAGCAAAGGTCGCGAGTGGTCAGCCCTTTGCGCCCCAGCCTCCACCACTTGATCCAGAACAGGCCGCAGCCGACAAGTTGATTAAGGATATACAAGACTTACCATTGACCAAAGTTGCCAACGAGATTGGGCAATACGTTGATCGTTGGCGCAAACTCCAGGCTCGCATTAACGTAAAGCAGCAGGTTGCAAGCGAGATTATTGCCAAAGTGCGCGATGCTGGGCGAGAAAAGACTTCACGGGAAAAATCTTGGTATCAAGAATTATTAGCAAGCTTGCAATAAAGCGTCGAGAGATGATTACGGAGGAATTCGTCTTATGCAAGAATATATGCGCAGACCGATGGTAATGTTGGCAGGCGAACAAGCTGCCCCCAATTTGCTACCGACGCGCTGTCTTGAACCAGCACATATCCTTATTCTTCATACAGATTTCCCGCAAAGTGAAAACGCGGCCAAGAATTTGCGATTGAGAATGGGCAACACAGCCGTTACCCTCCAACCAATAGCGGCATACGATCCCAACGCAGCTGCGGTCTCGATTCAGGGCTATCTACGTGAATATCCCCAAGCATTGGTCAATATCACAGGGGGAACCAAACCCATGTCGATTGCCGCACTTATCGCTGCTAAAGCGGCTAACTGTACACCGTTTTATGTGCGGAGTCAACAAGCGCAAACAATTTTAGATTTCTATAACTTTGATGAAGCGGGTATTCCATGGATCACTGAGGCCCTTACGATTGAGGATACGATTAGTATTGATGATCATTTGACTGTCTATTTTGGACAAAATTATCATTTTACTGGATTTGGCGATGGGCCAGGTCGGATCTTTGAAGAGGCAATCTTTGCAACCTTGGATACCACAGTAGACGAAGTCAGGATTGGCTGGAAACACAAAAGTGGTGCAGTCGATGTTGATTTCATCGTGCGATGTAACAATCAAATTGGTATTATCGAGGCAAAGAGCGGTAATCGCGCAGCAAGCACAGAGGGGATTAAGCAATTGGCCGTAGCTGGTGGTCAACGTTTTTTTGGCACATACACCAAACGAATTCTTGTTGTTGACCAAGATTGGACAAGTAAGAGTAACAATCTGGAGTTAGCCAAGGCACTGGGCATTGTCCTTGTAGAATTACCAAGATTTGCAGCACTAAAAAGCCTTGGTGCCGAAGAACAGCGACAACTTTCAACTGCTATTCTTAACGCACTAGGCAAACCCATAAACAGGCAAGTAGCTACATGATCCTGCTCAACTTTTGGTATCACTAATCCTCATCTTATAAAGAACGGACCGTTGTAGAACAGAGATCAGCGCGATTTTAGGCCGCAGCCCGATGCTCTATGACGTAGCGAAATTGATCAACTGGCCAGCATTAACCATCGGTCACAAAAGCAGGGATAACCCTTACCATGAAACCGTAAACAATCTATGGCCAACTACGCACGATTTTGGCGCAACTCTATCCCACGCCGGCCGATATAACGCGGGTGGCCCACGATGCCGGGATGCCGCTGGAACGGGTGGCGCGGGGAGCTAGCGCCGTTAATGATTGGGATGCTTTGCTGCGCGAGGCGGTCAAACAGCAAGGGGTGGCGGCCCTGCTCGATGTGGCAACGCATGACTATGAATCCAATCGCGAGCTGATCGTTGCGGTCGCGGCCTTTGCTGAATTCAACCGGACGCAGTTGGTCTCTGCGCTGCCCAGCGGCCGTACCTGTCTGCTCAATTTCACGCGTGCTTTCACCGCGCAACAGCAACAAGCCTTGGAAAGGCTGCTAGGCGAGCGTCTAGGTAAGCTGATTCACCTGCCCAGCACATTCGACGATGCGCGCCCTTATGGGCCGCAATGTGTGGCGTTGGCAGATGCGGTGGGACTGACGAAGGATGAGTGGGAGACATTGCCGATCATCGTCAATCCACCCGGCATTGCACCGGGGGCGCTCTGTTTGTTAAGCGAACTACATGGGCGCATGGGCCATTTTCCGGCGCGGGTCCGGCTGCGGCCACGCCCGCATTGCAACCCGGTGGTCTACGCCGTGGCCGAGTTGATCAATTTGCAAGCGTTGCGCGATGCCGCGCGCGGCCGTTAATCATTTGGCACCAGTGCCGTGGATGCTTTACAGCTTTAACTGTCGTATCAATTTGTCGAGGGCATCGCTCAAGGTGTGAATCTGAGAAGGGTGAACTTGTCCCGGGGTGTGCATATGCTGGGGGTAGGTGGCAATGTACGTTAATCATGCTGAACGCAAGCCATGCAACAGCTGCTCTTTTTCAGCCAGTACGGTCTGCCAGAAAAACCAGTTGTTATAGTCTTCGTGGGCTTGGTTTCCATCCAGATCGGGGAGCAACGTTCGCTCAAATTCAGCGAAGGTCATCCCGTATTGTTGTTCAAACTTTGCCACCTGATCTTGTGCCGTTTGCCATTCTCGTTCGAGTTGGCGGCAGCGGGCGTAGATTGCTTCAAAGAGGCCGGCCCGCAACAAGGCTTCTCGTTCGGGCTGAGGAAGCTGTGCGAGCGCTTCCGGTAATTCAATCGTCGCAGAAATGCTCATCGATTACAGTCTCCAATCCTTCCATGTGAGGGTAACTGTATCGTAGTAGTACACGGAAAGGTAGAAACCACTCAACCATGCTCCTGCTCAACTTTTCCCACCCGATCACCACCGCCCAAGCCGCGCAGATCGAAGCGCTAACGGGCCAGACGATTACGCGCATCATCGATACGCCCACGCAGTTCGACGAGCAGCAGCCCTTTGCGCCCCAATTGGCAGCATTGTTGGCCCAAGTGCCGATCACGCCAGCCCAGTGGCAAGGCGAACCGCTGCTGGTCGTGTTGCCGTCGCTCAACTTTATTGCGGCCGCGCTGTTGGCCGCGCTGCACGGACGCATGGGTTACTTTCCGCCGGTGGTGCGCACGCGGCCGCTGGGGGACAGTGTGGTGCGCCAATTTGAAGTGGCCGAAATTTTAGATTTACAATCCGTACGCGATAGGGCAAGAAAAGAACGATACTAAGGCTCAACCGCGACAAAACTCAAGCGAGGATATAAATGTGGTCAAAATTTCGCCGTCAAACGCAAATCTTACAAATAGCCGCGGGTGCGACGGGTCTATTTTTTGGTATCTTACTGAATGTGCTCTCGAACGCAATCGATGAAGCCGGCTGGCCGATCAAAGGCGCGCTGTTCCTGTTATTTCTGCTCTCGCTGGTGACGTATGTGTGGCTATGGCGGCAGCAACCGGATTACATTACATTGATAGTGCCATCGCCCGAAACGTTGCGGCTACCCGAAGAAAAGAAACGCGTGGCACGGCGCGGGGTTGTGGTCGCCATGTCCTTGTATAATCCACAGGAGCCGAACCTGGCCCGCCAAGAATTACCCGAAAAATGGCAGGAATGGGCCGCGACCGCTAATTTTCGGGCCTTAGATTTCCCTCGCTCTAATATTGCACCACTGATCGAAGCCGTTACCACCCATGCCAGTTGTCTTACACACTGCTGGCTGATCGGCACGGTAGGCACCGACAGCAAAGCGCCTGGCTCGAATCAATATATTCCGGCCTTGATCGAGTATTTGCGCCACGAACACGGCTTGCAATGTGAATTTCATTATGGCGATACGTTGCAGTTGTCTCTCGATGACGATGCCCTGGTCTTTGATAAGACAACCAAACTTATGTACACTATATTCAATCAAGCAATGGCGCTGGGTCTGCAACCTAAAGACCTGATTGTTGATTGTACGAGTGGTATCCGCTCGATTGCGCTCGGCGCGATCCTATCGTCATTAGACGCCGAGCGTGATATTCAGTTGATTGGGACTCACTATCTGCCCAATGGCAAACCATTCGGCGGACTACTGCCAATGATTTTTCATTTTGAGCCAGTGATTAAGCAACGTTCTTGAAGGTTGTAAAACATTCTATGCTCATATCTCTTGTTCTAACCCTTGCCACCGACAAGACCGTTCGCCTGCCTGCCCATCTGGGACGCGCGAATTACTCCACAACGTTGGCGCGATTGGCACTGTTTGATAGCAGTTTGGCCCCTGATATTCATGATTTGGAGGGCGCCAAGCCGCTGACGTGCTCCAGCCTCTTTGGCAACATCGAATATCGCGACCGTCAAGCGCAATATCGCACGGGTGAACGCTACTGGATGCGTCTGACGGGGATCAATGCGCGCGTGAGCCAGGCCATTCTCAGCGCGTTTTGGGAAAATAAACCGGTAGAATGGCAACTAGCTGGGCATACTTTCCAGGTTGTCGATGCCTTTTGTCATCCACACCACCACCCCTGGAGCGGATCGACAACCTACGAAGCTTTGGCCGAGCGCTATCTACTGGGCGAATCAACGACCCAACGCATGCACGAAGTAACCTTGGAATTTGCCAGCCCCACGGCTTTCAAAAGCAAAGAGATGCAAGTGCCGCTGCCGCTGCCGGGGTTGGTTTTTGGTAGCCTGGTGGATCGCTGGAATCGCTTTAGTTCCGTCGCTCTGTCCGAACAAGTGCGCAATTTTGGCGAATTGGCCGTCGAAGTCAACCAATTTGATTTACGCAGTGTGATGGTGGAACAAAAAAATAAAAGCCTGCGCGTAGGGGCCGTGGGGATAGCCAGTTATCGCGCTCATTATCAGGATCGGTACTGGCTAGGGTTGTATCAATTACTAGCAGATTTTGCGCTCTTTAGTGGCGTGGGTGTGCAAACTGCAACTGGTATGGGCCAAACGCGTAGATTGCCTGCCGGCGGATCCAAGCAAAGAGGCTAAACACAATTTTTTGTCAGGGATATAGTCAACGGCGCCATAAAGTAACACTTTTTCAGGTGTAAATAGGTTACTTTATGTGCTGCCGTGCAGTATAAACTGATTGGCTCATCTGTGCAAGTGGCAAAATAGCCGTGCAGCGTGCCGGCGCGAAGAGGAGAATTGCCGCCTACCCGGCGCTCTCCTCTTCATTGTGAGCAGAGAAGGTGAGGTGCGCAGATCAGGATACCCGCAGGTATGCCAATCGCATTACCTGACACAGTGCGGTAGGCTGCATCATCGTTGGCCGGGGTCGGTGCTCTCCAAGCCCAGTTACAGCAAGTAGTATACTCCTTTTTTATCATTTTGGCTAGAACCTCACAAGGCTATGAACACACAAAAATCCACGCCACCAATGTTGTTTGCATTCGAAGCGTTCTACGGCTTGGCCCAGTGTTGGCCCAAGTTTGCCTTAAAACCAGCTTTGTTAGATACACTCGATATTCTCTCGTTTCATACCGACACTGATGGACGAACAATCCGCTTTGAAGCCCGAGAACGCTACCGTTCGGAGGCCGAGAAGGAGCGTTATTGGCGAGGACTGGCGCAGCAACCAGGCCAGCATGATAGTTATCCAGAGTCATGGTGGCAGCATGTCGATCTGCAACGCAGACTGGGCCCCGTTCTCTCGCGTCCAACCTATGCAAAATGCAAAAATTGGTTGATTGAGCACGGATATTTGCGCAAAGCCACAGACAACGATCCATTCGACTATCAGTTTGTGCCAGCCTTCGAATCGAGTCTACAGATCATCTATCGTCATCGAGGCTATCTTGATCAGCGCTGGCCGCTCTGGTTGGGACAAAACTGTGTAACGCGCATCGTCCTGCTGGCATTTCTTGACGCAATGGCAGAACAAACAATCCGCCAGGCCCAGCTCTCCAGTTATGCAGAGCTGTCAGAAGATGACTTACTGATAGTCTTGGGTTCCCTGCTCGGTGAAGATCAACCCACGCGCGACCAAATTCAAACAGATCTGCAACAATTACGCATGTTGGCCGCACTTACGCTGGCACCCGTCAACGAGCACCCGGCGCCCCGCACCCACAGGCTTCACATCACGATATTTGAGTCACCGCCCGTCTGGTCATCCAGCGAACTACAGACACGTTTTTGCGCTGCGCGCGCGCAGGATACGCCCTGGATCAACCCATTTATCCAACTTTTGCGGGCGTGTTGTCATCCCGTCGATCAAGCCAAATCTTTGTGGAATACCCTGGTGAATGAGTACATTCGGGCTGGCGTTATTCTTGCCGACAGCGTCGATTTGCAACGCCTGGAGAGCTTTATCGGCGCGGTTGATCGTTATCTGGAAAAACAACCTTTGGCTTATATTCCCGCTGCCAAAACCGTGTTGCAGCTCTTTGTCGAAAAACGGATTCACGCCGAAACGCGCTGGGTCAGCGCACCGTTGTCATTCGAGCTGGCCGATGTAGCCATTGTGCGCGCGGTTGCAATGCCACACCCAACCGCACACCACCTCGACGCTACTCAGCTAGAAATATCCTATCGACCGGATGCCGGGCTAAGCGACGCCGAAATCTATGCCAGCTTGCACCAAATTCAATTCCTGATCTGGCAAGCGGTAGAACAGGGCGAGCCGCAACTGATTCTAATTCACCCTCAGCTGCCAAAAACGTTGGATAGGAACGCGCCATTGATTGTGCGTTGTAATCATCTGCATGGGCGACTGGATTACAGCCGCCCATTTGATTTATTGCTAAAGTGCGCGGTTCCCACCACCCAAATTCACATAACCTGTCGCTTTATTCTCTTGCATCAGCGGCCAGTGCGCGGCAAGCAGGCAGGCAAGCCAAAAAAGCGGCCACGGTGAAAGATGTATGTACGCTTTAGACGCTTGGGGGTTTTGTGCGCGAGATAAATTCTAGTTCCCTACACGAAAATCTCAAGCGTCGCTCCGTTGACATAGGACTTACACACCGGGCACCCAGAGGGTACCCGCGCCATCCCTGGGAGCGCCGCCATCCCTGGCGGCAGCCGCCAGGGATGGCGGCGCTCCCAGGAGTCACTGCGTAAGTCCTATGTCAATTAGGTTGGCCCAAGATTCACAGCAATCTCGCGTACAAGCAGCAGGCCGTTAAAATGGCAATAACCCTGGCGCATTGCAATGGGCAGATCGCTGGCCAGCACGCTTTCTTCAGCAGTGGGCAACAGTAGCCAATCGACGCATTCTGCACGCGGTCGCAGTTCCTCCCCCGGCCAAAGCGGTGTTGCTGCATCCCATAATTGTTGTAGCCATTGCCGGCGTTGCCACTGTTCCGGCAATGCGCCTTCGACCAACGCCGGTGGCGACCAGTCTAACAGGATGGTGGTGAGCGCGCGCGCGTGCTGCCACAAAGTGGCAAAGAGCAGATCAGTGTCCGCTTGGCACAGTTGCGCCAGGGTTAGTGTTTGCGCTGGCCAGCCGGCTGCCGTTGCCGCCATCTGTTGCGCCAGCCACTGCAAACGCGGTGCAGACCAAGGCCACAACACACCATCTGCGATTGTCGCCTGCTGTTCGGCAACCGATCGCTTGACGGCGTCCAGGCGAATTTGTAGCCCGTTGCGCCATTCTTCCTGTTGGCGTATGCTTTGGCCCATCGCCAACAAGCATTGGCGAATCGTCAGTGCATTTTCCTGCGCCCAAAGCAGCTCGGCTTTGCTGATCTGTGTGTGGAGCAGTTGTTGGCCGCGCTCGGGCAATTCCAAAAGATAGAGTGCTCCCCAGCGCCACCAACGCCAGGGCATGCTTAACGCGGCCAAAACTCCGAAAAATGAGACGCGCGGAAACTGACGGCAAACATTTTGCAGGGCAGTGTAAGCATGCAGACAGCGCGCCTCCTGCTCGCTCAGCTCGGCGGCGATGGCTTCTAGTCGGTCGTCGAGCGCATCGGTTGACACTTGCAGGCTCTGCTTGATTTGCCCTATCGAAGTTTGCAGGTCAGCCAGGCTGTCGCCCATTCTTTCACTAGATTGGGAACCCAAGTGCGCAGTGAGCGCCGCGTCCCAACCTTCCAGCTCAGCTTGCAGCCATTGGCTGCGTGCGGCGCGCTGCTGCGGCATGCGGCGCGCGCAGAGGGATTGCAGCAAGGCCGGAAGTCGATCGGCAAACAGGGCGAGTTGTTCCCAACGCGGCCAACGCGGCAGTTGCCCTTGTGGGTGTGGAACAGGCGCAACCTGGGCGGTTATGGCGCGCATCAGGCTCTCTATCGGACGCAGCCAACTGTGTTGTGAAGCCTCTGGGCTGCGCGCTTCCAGCCGGCCGATCTGCTGTTCAAGCGCTTGAATTGCCAGCCAGGTCTGCAATTCTGGTGTAGGTGCGCGCCAGCCAACAGCTCCCACCGCGGTCAGCCAACCTGTTGCGCCTTCTGCCCAGCCGGTGATGCCGGGCGCAGACCGCTCGCTCCAGAGGAGTGCGGCTAATGTTTCGGCCGCCAGCAAAGACCAAGCTTCAACGCGTAAGTGTTGCTGATTAACAGGCCCACAAAGATAAACCCGATTCTCACAGACAGTTTGCAAGCACTTGGCCCACTGCGCCGCCCGCGCTTGATGTTGCGGTTCACACAAAAGCAGCGCATGGGGCGTGAGCTGCACTTTTAAACTGGCCCGCACCTGCTGGGCGCTTTCCTCCACCAGGGTCATCATCTGTTCTACGGTTTGCTCCAGCTGGCGATTGGCCGGGTTGAGATCGATAATCAACCAGAGATTGATTTCGTCGCGCTGCTTGATCGTATAGCCCTGGTGCTGCATCTGTTGGACAAACCGTGTATCCGCCAACGCATTGCAGCCAGCCACGAGCGCGGTGCAAGCGTTGGGTTCTTCGGCATCTACAAACCAAGTGGGCAATGGTTCCAAGCGCAGCCAATCGCGGCTCACCGTGATGGCCTGCTGCGCCACAGCCACTGCTTCAGCCCCCTGCGCCAATAAGAGTGACCGTTGCACAGCGAATTGTGGCGGTTGTATAGCCACAGTTTGCGCAAAAGTTTGGTTAAAAGTTAAATAAGCGTTCATGGGTAGGCTCCAACAAACATAACTATTTAGTCATCATCCAAAAATAAGTTCCTGATTGTCACCCTGTAAGGGTCTGCCCGTTTCTGGCAACGAGACCCTTACAGGGTGACAAATCTACAAGTTATTTTTGAATGATGACTTAGGCGTAGCGATAGAAGCGTAGACAGGGGCCAACCGCGTGTTACCTGTCTCCCTGTGTACCTGTTTAAGGGCGACATCGTTACCAACCCCACCAAGGATTTATGCCTTCAGTTGGTCGGCAAAGCTGCGTACAGCACGTAACACGGCCGTGAACAATTCTTCATCGCGTGCCTGCTGTTGGTCTAGCCATTGCTGGATCAACAGCGCCGCTTGGGCATTGCCAATCGCAACAATTTTGCTGTGGACGCGTCGCTCCAGTTCGCCCAGTAGCATGGCGTTGCTGGTAAGCGCTTCGATGGTTTTTTCCAACCCTTGCGCCACCTGCTGCGCTTTGTCCAGCACATCTTCGGGCTGATAGATAAACCAGGTCTGCTTGCGCCGTAAGAACTCGAAGAGTAAACCCAACCCGAGTAGGCTCAACACACGATCTTTGTTGGGTTCAAAGTTGCCAAAGAGGTGGATGGGCAGGTTGGCTTTGATGGCCGCCTGATATTCCACTTCCCAGCGCGCCAAAGATTTAAGCGAATCAATCGCGCCGCCATAGACGGTGCGCAGGGCGATGATGCGTTGCGGGTCGCCGGTGGATGTGCAGGTCTGCCCACTCTTGCTAAAGATGCTGTTGTCTGCGTCGGGCACACCCAGGGTTAGGAAGACCGCCAACGATTCGGCACCGGGTGGCAATTTGGCACGATCCACATTCCAAGCCACGGCGGCCTTTTCCCCCAGCAGATTGACCCACGCCGTAGCGCTACGATCCGGCCAGCGTTGTTGCAATACATCCTCAACATTAAGCGTTGCCAGCGTTTGAAACGCGGGTGCCGCGGCCGCTTGAAATTGTTGGACAAGTGTTTCATCTGCTTGTTGCCCCAGTTGCCACCAGCCATTGGCTTTGACCAGCGCCGCTTGCAGGCTTACGACGGCCGCCGGTGCATGAAATTGATAGAGCGCATCGATCAAATCGGCGTCCGCCAGGTTGATCACATTCTGGCTCATAGGCGTAGCCAGCAGCCGTTGTTCTTCCGCTTGGCTGTGTTGGGCCAATGCTTGCAAGCGCAGCGCAATATCGTCGATCAGCGTGAGAAATTCTTCCAATTGCGCGGCCAGGCGCTGGAGGATCGCTTGCACCAGCGTCAACTCGCGCTCGCGCACTTCCAGTTGCACGGCCTGCTCCGCTTCATCTACAAAGTGGTTGACCGCGTTGAGTGTGCGCTCTTTGCGGCCAAAGAAGAAGCTCTCGACCGCCTGCACCATGGCAACATCCGCGGCCGTTGCTTCGCGCTTTTTGTGCTCGATTTCTGCCGCAACCGTCTTTTGCTCTTGCAGCAGTAGGCTGATCTGGGCCGAAAGTTGGCGCATGGATGTGCGCAGCGCGTGCTGAATCAGCGGCAAGGCAGGCACGCTGCTCAGGCGATCCAGCCAACGCTGATTGGTTGCTTGGTACTGGGCAAGCACTTTGCTGGCTTGTTGATCGAGCTGGCTAAACAGCAATTCGTAGACACGTTTTGTTTTGAGACGCACCACATAATCGCGGGCTTTGACCGGAATCTGGGCGACATCGCCTTCGCGCAGATCGGCTGGTAATTGGATCTGGACACGGCTGGCAATGCCGTTTTGCAACTGGGCGACCAATTGCGCCAGCGTCCAGGCCGGTGCTTCGGGTGTCACGGTTGCCACCTCGGCTACGTCTGGTGGTGGCTGCAAGGCGCTTGTCAGCATGGCATACAGGTGGCGGAGTAACGCCACATTGAGCACGCGATCACCGGGGTAGTAGAGTTCGGAAAGACCGGGCGAAGCGAGATAGCTGCGGTAGCCCGTGCGGCTGGTGTTCATCAGCACCGCTTGCTGATTGAGGGCAAAGGCAATCTCTGCCATCCCCACCTGACCAGCGGTCAACAAGACAATACAGCGCGCCACCATGTGACAAACATCGCGCTGATTCGACCAGACAAAGCCACGCTCGTCGATCCCTTCCAACACATAAACATGGTCGAATGGGGCATCGACATTGCGCACAAGCACACGATTGGGGTATTGCATCTCGATGCGCTCGCCCCTTTGCAACATCTCTAGCTCGCGCAGGAAGGCCACTGTGTTGGGCGCCATGTTGCGCTTGTCTCTTTCCTTGACATCGTTGAAGGCGCTTGGTAGGGAAAAGAAACCGGTTAGTTGGGCCGTATCTTCCCAACCACCCTGGATACTGAGCAATTCGCGCACAAGCAAAGCCAAATCCAACAAGATCCCCGACCCTTGGCCGCCGGCGGTGGAGCCGATGAGCACGATGTTGATCTTTTGGGCATCTTCGCCGGTTTCATCAGGATCGTTATTGCGGGCCGTTACCCGTTGGATCGCGCGTCCGAGTGCGCTGAAAACCGCGTCAAAGTGATAATAGAGCGTTGCGATGCCTTCGATGCGGTTCTGTGAACAGCCATCGACAATCGACTGGCGATAGATCTTAAACAAACCCTCACCCAGACGATTGGCCAATTCGCTTTGGTAGGCTGGGTTGCGCTTGATGCCAGCAATCGGCACCTTACCCAGCGATAAGAATTCGTTGCCATTTTCTAATTGCACCGTTCGTCCTTGCTCATCGCGCGTGTTGATCACTTCTGCGCCAGAGTCAAATGCGATCAAGACGACGTTTTCTGGAATGGTGCCAAACATTTTCAGCAACAGCGCCTTAATCATGGTAACGACCCAGCGACCTGTGCCGCCGGCGCCGATCACAATCAACGGGCGTTTGATGCGCACCGCCGCCCGCACCCGATCGGCCCCTTTGCCTGGCTCGCGCCGCGGCTGCACCATCTGTTGCAAAGCTTGGCCAAGTGCCTGCTTGGGGCTAAACAGATTGAAGTTGGAAAATGATTCGGTGGGCAATGATCCGATGCTACCGCGCGCGTGGCTGATATTGCCATTCTGTGCTGGATGACCGTTCTTGGGTTGAGATTGCATGCTAGGGTTCATGGTTGATTGGGTTCCTTGGGTCAAGTGGATTACTCACAAACTCAAACGAACATTGTCGAAACGAATTAGATACTCACCGCAACGGATCTGGTCACCGTCGTGCAGCCGTGTGGCACGCAGCACGGGCCGACCGTTGACAGCGACATCGCCGGCAGTCGGTTCCAGCTGCACACCGCCATCACGGGTAGCCTGGAGTTGGAGTGCGCCACCCCAGCCCGGCAGCTGCCATTCGCGTTCTGTGGACTTGGCACCGACTTCAAACTTGGTGCGCCGCTTACCCCCCAAATCGCGCGGCATTGCCAGTTCCAGCTGGTCGGCTGGCACGGCCATCATCACCAATTCGCCAGTAAGATAGGGACGGCGACTGCGCTGGGCACCGACCACACCACCGGTCCCCACGATGGCCATCAGCAGGATCAGAGCCGGCCAGAGTATGCGTGTGCGTCCAGCACGATTCGGCACCGGCGTGGGCGTTGGCGTCACGGTTGCGGTATTGGTAGCCGTTGGCAGCACGGTGGCTGTCTCGGTCGCAGTCGGTACAGGCGTCTCGGTCGTAGTCGGTGAAGCGGTTGCACTTGGCGTTACGGTTGGCGTGGCCGTGGCTGTCGGTAGCGATGTCGGCGATGGTGTTGACGTTGGTAATGGCGTTGGTAATGGCGTCGGTGATGGCGTCGCGGTCGGCAAGGGTGTTGGCGTGGCCGTTGGCGTAGACGTTAGTGTAGGCGTTGGGGTAGGCGTTGGCAGCGGTGTTGCGGTTGCCGTCGCGGTTGCCGTGGCCAGCGGTTCGGGTAGCCCAATTTGATCCTGAAAAACTGAAGCCTGCCCTTGCCCCTCAATCCGCACCGTCCAATGACCCGGCGTGGGCGCAGTCAGATAGTAGATCGTCTCCTGCGTTGTCTCTACCATGCTAACACCCTGTTCACCCATCGCCACCGGCGATCCATCTGGCTTAAAGAGGGTCACCGTCACATCGCCTTGCTTGAGAATGGTCAACACCACGCCTTCTACCGTCTGCTCGACTACAGCAGGTGCTTCCACCGGTTGCGCAGTGCTGATGGGCGCGGCACCCAACAACTGACGGCTGTCGGTTGCCCCCACCATTTGGCGCACAATCGCGTGGTAGGTAGGCAGTAGATCGGTATTGTTGGCCACTTGATAGAGCGACCCTTGGGGCGTACTATCGGCCAGTTCCTGCCAAAGCGCCAGCCAGTAGTCGGCCACGTTGCGGTTGCAGTCGTTGGGTGTACCCCGCAACAGCACCATAAAGAGCGTAATCTGCTCACCCGCATAGGCGCCGATCTCTTGGCGCAGTTGCTCTTGATAGTGCAGATCGTCGCTGCTGCTCTTACCTGGCCAGGCAGGTGCCCCATCAGTTAGCAATACCACTGTGCGCTGTACTTGGCCCGTCGACGCTTGCAACATCTGCCGCGCGACTTGCAGCGCCTCTAACGGGTCGGTCCAGCCAATCGGTTCGGGTGGTGAACTGACGCGTTGGACGAGATCCCGGCGGGCCGCTTCGTCACCCACATTGGTCAGCGGCGCAACTTGGCGCGTATTGCCGCCAAAATCGATCACGCCTACCCGGTAGGGTGTGCGCAGACTATCGGCGCCCAGATAGCTCACAAGCAGGCGCGCCGCATCTTGCCGCAACAATTGGGGATCAGAGCCAGGTTGGCCTTCACAATCAGACATCGATCCGCTCTGGTCTATGGCAACGATGATCTCGCTGCCCGGCACGGATAATGGCACGGTTGCTGCCTCTGCCTTGCGCCACGAGAAGAGCAAAGCGGCGATGGCGATGACCAGCAATATCAGCGTGACCACGAGACAGGTAAACAAAATTTTGAAGAGATTGGTTACAATGTGAAGCATGGTTGGGTTCCTCATTTTTTATAAGCAGTATTCCTACAAAGCGTACGCACCGACATGCTGGTACAATAGCACGGCTGGCGCGGTAGATGGGGCGAATGTGTAAAAGGGCATTGTTTGGGTCTAAGTTGGCCCTTCCACGGGTCGGTTTTGCACTTTAGATCGCGCCCTCTTCCCCACCGGGAGCGCCGCCATCCCTGGCGGCAGCCGGCAGGATGCCGGCGTTCCCAGGAGTCACTGCGTAGGTCCTATTTAGATCGCGCCCGCTCTCCCACCGGGAGCGCCGCCATCCCT
>Ga0209490_10003154_pt1 | contig 15442 bp, 9 predicted proteins | sample MAT06_FD_187209 | JGI IMG/M metagenome (GOLD analysis project Ga0209490, IMG submission 187209) | Freshwater microbial communities from Lake Fryxell liftoff mats and glacier meltwater in Antarctica - MAT-06 (SPAdes) (version 2) | ecosystem: Environmental > Aquatic > Freshwater > Ice > Liftoff...
CGTCGGCGCAGACCCTCCCCCCGCGCTACAAGCACTTTGCGATGGGGATGGCCGAGTACATCAACGGACGCGCCGATTCTGCCGCCGCACACTTGCGACAGGCGCTTGCGGCCGACCCCGAGATGGTGGTGGCATGGACGCAGCTTGGCGAGGTGTACACGCACCTGCTGCCGCTGGCCGGCAACACCGATTCGCTGGCAGACCTCGCATTCAGCGCCGCTCGACGGTTGGATACAACGTCGGCGAGCATTCTGCTCCACCCGATCGAGATTCGCCTGCGGCGCGGTGACACCGCTGGCGTCACCACACTGCTGCGTCGCTTCAATGCAGAACGGCCCGATTCGACGCTGCTGTCGCAGCTGCGGATCGGCGACGCCTGTGTGCGCGGCGGGGTTGGTGCCGTGAACTGGACTGATGAGGTCTCCAGGCGCCCACTCGAAGTGCTGAGGTTCGCCAATTGGCTCGGTGGACTCGGAGCCCACTACTCCTGCGGCGCCCGTGGATTCGAGTCGATCCTGGCCGTCGATACCGGTGCGACAGATGCCGCCGATGGCCGACGCTTTGCTGCTCTTCTCGGAGCCCAGGGCCACCATATCGCTCGCGGCGACTTCGCGCGTGCCGCGTCGGTCATCGACGCAACGGCCAAACGCTGGAGCTTCGGTGAATCGATCTACCTGCTGGCCGCGCCAAGCACTGCAGTCTGGTTGGAGCGCGCCAAAGGCATCGCGAAGGCAGACGAAGCGAGGTATGGACCGAACTACGCCACGCTGCCGTACCCACGACGACTGTGGGAACTGGGCGTGCTCGAGGCACGCACTGGGCGGGTATCCGTGGCGACTGCCATCGCGGCGAATCTGCGAACGCAGGGTACGGTGCCTGGCGCCGAATACGTGGCGGGGTTGGCACGTTCTATCGATGCATTCCTCCACCTTGCACGCGGCGACTCACTCGCTGCCGAAAAGGGATTGACTGCCCTCATCGTGGACGGAGCGCGAGGCGATCAGGTGGAATGGGATGAGGCGTCGCCGCACGGCGGAGAGCGCTTGCTGCTCGCACAGCTTCTCATGGCGCGCAATGAGTATCAGCAGGCGATGGACGTGGCCAGTGTGTTCGATTCGCCGAAATTGGTGCATCTGATTTATCTGCGACCCAGCCTCGAGCTGCGCGCTCGCGCGGCCAGGGCGCTTGGCAATTCTCGTGTTCAGGCGCATTATCTAGCTCGCCTCGCCGTCCTCCGTACTGAGGCCCGTACAACTCCGTAGTCGTTCGTCACATTCTCTCTCCGAGGGTATCGAGATGGCCAAGAGTCGCGAAGGCGCATCAGCACCGCAGGCAAGCAAGGGTCGCGAGGGCGCCGCAGCACCGCAGGCAAGCAAGGGTCGCGAAGGCGCCGCAGCACCGAAGGCGAGCAAGGGGCGCGAAGGCGCCGCTGCACCGAAGGCGAGCAAGGGGCGCGAAGGCGCCGCTGCACCGACGGCGAGCAAGGGGCGCGAGGGCGCCGCTGCCCCGAAAGCAAGTAAGGGACGCTAAGGCACCCCCGTCCGAATCACGCATGCCTGAGACTCACACCGACGGCGTGCGTCGCGCGCTCATCATCGGCATCAACGCGTACGCCGATAACCCGCTGGACGGCTGCATTCCCGATGCGAAACTGGTCGCGGAGCTGCTCCGCGATCGTTTCGACTTTGCGGACGCGAACATCACACTCCTCTTCGATCGCGACGCGGCGCTCGACAAGGTGTACGAAGCGTTCGATTCCCTGATCGGCAAGACGTCCGCGGGCGACACGGCGTTCATTTACTACGCCGGCCATGGGTCGCGCGCCGAGAGTGATCGCAGCTCGGAAGCCAGCGGACAGGACAGTACGCTGAATCTCTGCGAAGATCCGCGCGAGGATCTGTTCGACTTCGAGATCGGGGCTCGCCTCGAGGAGCTGGGCAAGCGGACGCAGTTCACCGTCATGGTGGTCGACGCCTGCCACTCCGGTACGATTTCGCGCAGCGCCGATGTCAGCGACGCCAAGGCGCGATTCTCGCCTCCGGCACCACGCTCGGCGCGACGGCCACCGAACTTCGGCCCGCACGTCAGCACAACCGGCGCACGCAGCATCGCGACCACCAGCGAGAGTTACACCCTCATCGCAGCCTGTCGCGACGACGAAATCGCCAAGGAATCGGGGATCCCTGGTGACGATGCAACGCGTCACGGTGCGCTGACCTACGCACTCGTCAAGGAGTTGCAACGGTCGTCGCCCGGCCAGACCTGGCGCGATGTGTTCGAACGGATCGCGCACAGTGTGAACGTCGAGCACGCCGAACAACATCCACAGATCGAAGGGAATGTGGATCGCGAGCTGTTCGGTCTGAGGGAATTTGGCGCGATGCCGTACCTGCTGGTGAGCGATCGCGCGCGCAAAGCAGTAGTGCTGGGCGGCGGCGCATTGCACGGTGTGACCAGCGGCGCGGTCTACACCATCTACCCGGCCGGTACCAAGTCGAGCGACGCCGCCACCCCTCTCGGCACGGTGGTCGTCACGGCCGTCCTCGGCGCCACGTCGCGCGGCCGCATCCTCAGTGAACGAAAGGCGGGCACGATCGTGACCGGTACCCGGGCCGCGATCGTCGAGGAGCAGACGGTGGCGGCGGCGCTCGCGATGACCAACACGAACCCACGGAGCAAACTGTCGGGCGCCGTCACGCTCGATCTGCTTCTGGTATCGCCCGATGGATCGGCGCAGGATGCAGACGTAGATTCCGTGCTCGGCATGCCGATCTTTGAAACCGGCGATCGTGTCGCATTCCGGATCAGCAGCACCGCCGACATTCCCCTCTACGTCAATCTGTTCGAGTTCGACACGGACGGCGGCATTGCAGCCCGCACGAAAGGCAATGCAAACCAGCTCGCGCCTCGCGGCAGCTTTGAGATTGGCGTGCAGGACAAGCGCAAGTTTGTGATGAAGCACGATGGCGACGACGCGCTGACTCACTACAAGCTGTTCGCATCGGTGAGTGAGGTGGACCTGTCGTATCTCACACGTATCGATCCCCTGGCGCGCGGCGGTGCGCCGCCAGTCACCGCGACCACGGCGATCAGCGACGAAGACTGGACGACCGTCACCCGAACAGCGTTGGTGCGACGAAAGATTCCGCTCACGGCCACCGGTGGCAGTGTGACTGTTGGCGGCGCGACGGTGGAGGCGACCGGGCTCGCCGCCACCATCCGGTCGTCAGCCGCACATGGAACGATGACGACAGACACTGCGGCACCTGCGCCATCCGGTGCCCTGTCACAGGCGCTGGCGAACGCGCGGATGACGACGCAGCAATCGTTGGTGATCAGTGATGCGCGTGTCGTCGACGATGGCACACGTGACGCAGGCGCCGGACCGTCGGTGCAGCTGCAAGTGCCCGATCTGGGGGATGGCTTTGCGCAGGTGGTGATGACCACCGATGCATCGGGTCGAATCGGCTGGCACTTCGCACCGGCACTCGACACCCATGACACCACACGCGATGGAATCGCGCCGTCGATCGGCACGCGCACGTTCACCATCGCCGCCCCGCCGACCACCCACGGAACGGCGGAAAGCGGTGAACGTGGTGTGCTCACTGCCATCGGGCAGAAGCTGATCGATGTGTACGCCTTCCCGATCGGCAGGAAAATCGTCGGGCATCTCGCCGCCACCTATGGAGAGGCGCTCGAACTCGAACGGACCCCGTATCGCGTGCGATCGTTCACCCCCGACGACTACAGCTCGCGCGACGCGACGGTGGCCGATGATTCGATGTGGCGCACGCTGTCGGCTGGACGCGCGCTGCTGATGATCCACGGCACGAACAGTCGCACGGACACCGCGTTCGGTGAACTGCCGAAGACGTTTGTCCAGGCCATGCATGGGCACTACGATGGTCGCGTCTTCGCCTTCGATCATCCGACGCTCACCCACGATCCGAAACGCAATATCGAGACGCTGATCGCGGCGATTCCCGATGGGCTCACGCTCGACGTGGACATCATCTGCCACTCGCGCGGGGGCTTGGTCAGCCGCGTGCTGTCGGAGAAGCAGGGCGAGCTCGCACTCGGTTCGCGAAACGTGCGTGTGGGCAGCGTGGTGTTCGTCGGTGCACCGAACGCCGGCACACGACTGGCCGACGACGCCTTCATCGGGGATTATCTCGACACGCTGACCACGCTGCTCAACGTGGTGCCCACCAACGGTGTGACGGATGCACTCGGCTTCGTGCTCACCGGCGTCAAGCTCGTCGCCATGGGGTTGTGGGAAGGGTTGGCCGGATTGCGCTCGATGCAACCCGGCGGCGACTTTGCGACCTGGATGAACGTCGGCGATCGTGCGCGAGAAACGCGCTACTTCGCGCTCACGTCGAACTTTACGCCAGCACATCCCGGCCTCGTGCAACTGGCGACCGATCGCTTGATGGACAAGGTGTTTCAGGGCGCCGCCAACGACCTGGTCGTGCCCACCGAAGGAGTGTACGCCGCAAACGGGTCTGGGTACTTCCCGATCGCCGGCGAAGTGATCTACACCGCCGCCGACGCCGTCCCCCACACCGGCTTCTTCCAATACCCACGTACCGCCGAAGCCATCACCGGCTGGCTGACCACCTGATGGCAAAGGTCTACGCGCTGCTCGTCGGCATCAATGAGTACACCGCGGTCGGCAAGCTGCAGGGCTGCATCGCCGATATCGTCGCGATTGAAGCGATGCTCCGAAAGCGCGTCGCGAACGAGGTGCTGGAGATCCGAGCGTTGCATGACGCGCAGGCGACACGGGCCGCGATCATCGACGGCTTTCAGTCGTACCTGACGAAGGCGACGGCCGGCGATGTGGCGCTGTTCTACTTCTGCGGACATGGCTCCGAGGAAAAAGCGCCGCAGGAGTGGTCGGTCTACGCGCCGACCGGAACCAATCAAACGATCGTCCCCGTCGATGCCCGCATCGGGGATGTCTTCGATCTGGCCGACAAGGAACTCAGCGCACTGATTCACGGCGTTGCGGCGGGCGGCGCACAGGTGGTCACGCTGTTCGACAGCTGCCATTCCGGCGGCGCCACCCGGGATCTGGGCGATGCGGGCGTTGAGCGGATGACGCCGGCGTCAAAAGGGCGTGCCCGCACGATGCCCGACTACCTCGACGCCGCGCGCGCGCTCTACGATGGGTCGCACGGTGCAGACACACCGGCACCGGCGCCACCACACATCGCCATCGCCGCCTGTCAGCACGACGAAACGGCGAAGGAGCTCCCCAGGGAGGGCCCGCGTCGTGGTGCATTCAGTCGCGCATTCGTCGAGGCACTCGACTCCCTCGGCGCCACCGCGACCTACGTCGATCTGGTGAACGTCGTACGGACAAAAGTGCGGGATCGCGCAAAGGATCAGCTGCCGAATCTCACGCTCGTCGGGGGCGTGAGCGGCGACAGCGCATTTCTCGGTGGGCATGTTGGTCGCCGGTCGCTGACTGTGACCGCCGACGACGCCGGCGCATGGTGGTTCTCCGCCGGCGCCATCGATGGGATTCCGCTCCCGACGGATGGGAGCGCGACCGAGATCGCGATCTTCGCGCTTGATACGGCACGGACGGCGACGGCGACGGCAGAACCTGTCGCCCGGGCGTCCGTCGCCGCGACTGAAACGGACCGCTCGCGCCTCACGCTCGCAAACGGCTCCACGCTCGATCCCGCGCTGAGCTACGTCGGCGCAATCGCCAGGCTGAGCGTGATGCCGATGCACGTCGTCGTGGCAGGGAGTGAAGCAGCTTCGATGCACGCCGTTCTGGCACCGATGGCGGCGACGTACGCCATCGTGAACAGTGCATCGAATACCGTCCCGACGATCACGTTGAACGTGGGCCTTGAGCAGACCACGATCCTCGGCCCCGGCGGCGCGCCGATCGCATGGATGCAGTTTGCAACCACGAACACGTCAGCGATCGCCGAGGCGTGCGCGCAACTCTCGCAATGGTTCGCGACGCGTGATCTGGCACCGGCTGGGTCCATTTTCAACGGCGCCGTCGAAATCGATGTGATACAAGCGTCGGCGGGCGAGACGCGCACCCTCACCGGAGCGTCCGCGCTGCCGGCGGTCGATGGTGTCGTCGCTCTCACGTATACCGGCGCTGAACCGCCACGGGTGCAGCTGCGACTGCGCAACACGTCGGGGGAGAAGCTGTGGGTCGCCCTGCTCGATCTCTCGGACGCATTCGACTGCAAGGTGTTGTACTCGGACTGGGTGCTGGCCGGACGCGAGCAGTTTGCGCTCGGCGGCCGGACGCAGCGGCTCAGGATCATCGCTGCGCTCGGCCCCACCGCTCCGATGAGCACGGAGCGGCTGAAGGTCGTCGCCTCCAGGACCGAGTTCGACGCCAGCCGCTACAACTTGCCCGTCGTCGCAACGCCGGCAGACGGCGGGGGAACTCGCGGGGGCCTCGAAGAGGAGTTCGATGGGGCGGCGGCAGCGAGCTGGGGCACATCGATGGTCGCGGTGGAGGTTCGGCGCTGATGCAGCGTCACCTAGTATCCACGGAAGCGGCCAATCGTCGAACTGATACCTATATATTACAGAGCCAGCTCCTGCGGCTCGTCGACCCCAGCCCCGCTCTGTATGGCCCGCTATCGCCCACTCATCGCCGTCACGACCCAGACGCTCCAGTCGATCGACGGAATTCCCGCCGGTCTTCCGCAGTCGGTGGTGATGAACCAGCGCTACTACGTAGCCGTCTCTCTGGTGGGCGCGGTGCCTTGCCTGGTGCCGCTGTTCGACAACGACGAGGACTCGCTCCGGCAGCTGTACGAGCGTGTGGACGGGATTCTGGTGCCGGGCGGCGTGGACATGGACCCGCAGACGTACGGCGAGGCGCCGCATCCGCGACTGGGAAACATCGATCCGGCGCGCGACCGGACTGAAATGCTGATGGCCAAGTGGGCAGTCGAAGACAGGAAGCCGTACCTCGGACTGTGCCGCGGCGCTCAGGTGCTGAATGTGGTCCAGGGCGGTTCGTTGTGGCAGGATCTGGACGATCAGTACGCGGGCGCCATCAAGCACGACTACTTCCCGAACAGCGGGTTCGGGCGTGATCACCTCGCCCACGAAGTAAGCGTCGCGCCACGATCGCGCCTTCGTCACGCCATGGAGATCGAAAAGTTCGCCGTGAACTCCATGCATCATCAGGGCGTGAAGACCCTCGGACGCGGCCTGTTGGCCACCGCGTACGCGCCCGACGGATTGATAGAAGCCGTTGAACTGGATGACGACGATGCCTTCATTGTCGGCGTGCAGTGGCACCCGGAGGTCTTCGAGCTCTCCGATCCGCACACGCGACATCTCTTTCAGGAGTTCAACGACGCAGCAGCAGCCTGGCGTCAGGCGCAGGGTTAACGCTCCCCGACGAGGTCTGTCCTCGGCGGTGATTTTGCACACACGGATCGTCGCCCCCTCCGCATGCCATCGTTCGTCCGCGGCACCAACCAGTTCCTGAATCCGGAACTCAGTCTTCTCGCGTTTCAGCGTCGCGTGCTGGCGCTGGCTGAGGATCCCACCACGCCGCTGCTCGAGCGCCTTCGGTTTCTCGGTATCGTGACGAGCAACCTCGATGAGCTCTACATGGTGCGCATGGCGGAGATGCGTCGTGCCGCATTCAGCGCCGACAACGCCGTGCACGACGATGACGCCGACGGGTTCTTACCGGTCTCGCGGCTGCGGGCGGTGGAACAGGAGCTGAACGCCATCCTCGCCGCCCAGAGTGCGTGCGCCGCCCAGTGCCTGCGGGACGCGGCGGTCCACGGCGTCCATCTGCTCACCTGGACCGACCTCACGGAACCTGAGAGGGACAGTCTCCGGACGCGGTATCTGGAGGATATTCACCGGGATCTGATGCCGATGGCGATGACGCTCAGCCCAGGCGTCCCGCTCCCGCACCTCCCGCACCTCGGCCTGTTCGTGGCGATCGTCTATCACGCCGAGGGGAGTGAACGGCTGCACCTCGCCGAGCATGAGCTGCCGCGCGACGTTCCCCGGCTGCTCGCCGTGACTGGGCGCAAAGGGAGTGTGATTGCGATCGAGGAGGTGCTGCGCGCGAACGTGCAGTTGCTGTACCCGAACGCGGTGGTGGATGCCGCTTACCTCTTTCGCGTGACCCGGGGCGGCGATCTGCATCTGCAGTCGGATCACGCGGGCGATCTGCTGGAAGCGGTGGAATCGGCGGCGGCGCGACGGCTTCACAACCCGGCTGTGCGCATCGAGGTGGAAGGGGCGATGCCGATGCGTGTTGGTGCCTTGATCCTCAACAACCTGCAGCGCGATGCTGAAGGTCGCCAGATGGAGATCACGGTCGATGCCGTGCAGGTGGTGGATGGACTGCTCGACTTGCGCTGTCTGCAACTGCTTCCACTCCCACAGGATCCTTTGCTCGAGTATGCGCCGCTGGTATCACCGCGCTGGCCCGCCGACGGTGGATCGATGCTGGCGTCGATGTCGGAACGTGACCTGCTCTTCCACCACCCGTTCGACTCGTTCGATGACACCGTCGTCCGCTTCTTTCAGGAAGCGACCAGCGACGCGGCGGTCACGCGAATCGACGCGACGCTGTATCGTGTGGGCACGCCATCGCCGATCGTCGAAGCGCTGATTGCCGCGGCGCGCAGCGGGAAGCGGGTGTTCGCGATGGTGGAGTTGCAGGCGCGCTTCGACGAGGAGCACAACGTGCAATGGGCACGGGCGTTGGAGCGCGCCGGCGGGGTGGTGATGTACGGCCTGCCGGGGCTCAAGGTGCACGCCAAGCTGGCACTCGTCACGCGCACCGAAGGCACCGATGCAAAACGCTACGCCCATATCGGCACGGGCAACTACAACCCACGCTCGGGAAAACAGTACACGGACCTCAGCCTCTTCTCCGCCGACACGCAGCTGACAGCGGGCGTGGCCGAGCTGTTTGCGCTGCTGGCGGCGGGGAACACGGCCCAGAGTGAGCTCGACGGCGGGGTGCTGGCAGCGCCGCATCAGCTGTTGCCCGGTCTGCTGATGCGCATCGAGCGCGAGGCGGACTTCGCGCGCGCCGGGCATGCGGCGTCGATCACGATCAAGGTCAACGGACTGGCCGATCGCGAGGTGGTGCAGTCGCTCTATCGTGCATCGCAGGCGGGGGTGCAGATCGACCTGATCGTCCGCGGAATCTGCACGCTCCATCCGGAGGTGGTGGGCCTGTCGGATTCGATTCGTGTCGTCTCGATCGTCGGGCGTCTGCTGGAGCATTCACGCATCTACCGATTCGGCAATGGTGGCGCGCCGGAGTACCTGATCGGCTCGTCGGACCTGCGGCCCCGGAACCTGCGTCGTCGGGTGGAGGTGCTGGTGCCGGTGCGCCAGCCGGAGCACCGCGCGACACTCGATGCCATTCTGGAGCGATATCTCCGTGATGCGACGGCGTGGGAGTTGCGCGGCGACGGAGAGTATCACCAACGGGCGAGTCGTGCGCCGAGCGCGCAGATGCTCTTCGCCGAGCGTTGATCGGCGGTGGGTCGGCCCGCAGATCACGGCTCGCCGGCATCTCGCTTCGCACGATGTTTTTTACGCCCTTTTGCACGCCGGATAGTCGGAGATGATCTGGTCTGACGTCACCCGGCTGTCTCGCCAGCGGGAATCCGGCGGGGCGAAATCATGCAAGTGGCTGTGCCGCAACGTGATGCATTTCGCTGCGGGTGATGTCTCTTCTGAACAAACGTCAGGCCCGTTCCTGTCTCGCAATCCGGTGCGGCACCATGATGCGTCGATCGTTTGCGATTCTGACGACGATCGTCGTTGCGGGCAGACCGGGAGTGAACAGATGATTGGCTGGGGGCGTGAGCTGAATTTCCGGGCTCTGTCGCGCTCCTCTCTGCAGGCGATTCTCTCCTGTATTTTCCCCGACAGAGGAACACCCGATGCAAAGCACCCGCAGGACAATCTCTCCGGCCCGACGCCACCGGATGAGGCAGTTCGTCGTACCGGTCACCCTGGCCATCGCCGCGCTCGGTGGGCGTTCGACGCTTGGGGCCCAGAGCTACACGCTGGACTTTGGTGCCGGTCCCAGCGCGCCCAGCATTTGTACTACAAATAATTTTGGTACCGGGCCGTTGGTGTTGTGCAGCCCAACAGGCACCCCGCCGGGTGGACAGGTCATCTCTCAGTCCTACGGAGATGTCGGAGGAGGGGTCGATGTTCAGTATTTCGAGCTCGAAAGGGGATTGCCTGCGCCCAATTCGTTGTTTTGGTGGGGAGCTGGATACGGCAATCGGTACGGCGTTTTGTGGAGCCCCACTGGCTCGGCACGCATCGATCTGATTCCAGTGGCTGGGACACAGATCACCCTGAACAGTTTTCTGCTCGCCGCATTCGGCGGACCGCAGACTACCGATGTCAATGTTTTTGCGATCGGCAGCGCATCACCACTCTATACATTTACGGGATCGATCAGCGGAACCACCTCGACCGCTTTCAATCTCGATCTGATGTCATCCTCTGGCTTCCGTATCGAGTGGAAGCAACGAACAGGGGTTGTCGGCCTCGACGATCTCAGGTTCACCGTCTCCGATCTCGCAGCACCGCCGTCCGTGGTCCCCGAGCCCACGACCTGGGCGCTCATGGGTACGGGCCTCGCCATGCTTGGCGTGGTGGCGCAACGCCGTCGCGTGTAACTGCAACAAGCTTCTGACAAAACGCAACGGCCTCCTCGCGAGGCCGTTGTGCGTTGGGGTACACCGGCATCTCGGCAGGCGTCCACACGTTGCCGCTGTCACCCCCGCCGCCGACATTGCGGCACGACCGCGCCAAACACCACCATCGCCCCGCTCCCTCCCAAGACGGTCCGCATCCCGGCCGCGAACGAAGCGGGACACCGGCGCGGACGTCGCCGCTCCGAACACGCGCACCTCGACGACAGGTTGAAGTGCCGAGGTGGTGCACTATCGCTGCCGCCAATCAGGCACGCTACTGTCGAGTCGGAACCCGAGTCCAGTTCTGTCTGCAAGCATCCCACGGTCCGGCCCGCGCCGCCACGACATGTTCTTCAGTCTCCGCACACGCCTTCTGCTCCTCGTCACTGCCGCCTACATCCCCGCCGTGGGGATGACGCTGTGGGCCATTCGTCTCGACCAGGAAGAGGCCAGCGTGGCCATCCAGGCGCAGTTGGCGCGACTGCTGGAAGACGCCGCCAAAGAGAACGATGCGCTCATCACGTCCGGCCGGCGTATCATCAACACCTGGTCCGAAGTGCCGGCGGTGGTCTCCGGCTCCCGGGAGGAGTGCGAGGCCGCCTTTGCCCGACTCGCCCGCTTCGCGCCGTCGGTCGCGTCTCCCACTCGCATCTCCGCGAAGGGTACCATCGACTGCGGAGGCCGCACACCAGCGGCCGTCGGCAGCTCCGTCAGCGACAACCCCAGGTTCGCCCGAGTTCTCACCAGCGACAGCGTAACCCTCGGCCCGTACCTCCCGGCCGACGGCATCCGTGAAGCGCTCGTTCCCCTCAACGTCGCGCTGCGTGACCAGACCGGGCGCGTCACCGGGGTGCTCTCGGTCGGATTGCGGCTCTCGTGGTTTCAGCGCCTTGCCAACCTCACCGAATTGCCAGCCGGGACCTCGGCATCCATCTCCGACTCCACTGGCCGCCTGATCGCTCACCTCCCCAACGGTCCAGGGCTCGGCATCGTCATTCCCGACATTGCGAAACGGTTCGAAGTCGACCGCCAGGCCGGCCGCTCGACGGGGGGGATCGCGCTGCGCACGACGCCGTCGGGCGCAGCGCGTCTCATCGCCCATCGCCAGCTCGCCAGCAGTCCCGGCACGGTCGTGCGCCTGGCCATCCTCGTCGACCCGCAGGTCGCCTTCGCCGGCCCGCAGGAGCGCCGGCGCGTTCGCCTCGCGTGGCTCATCGCCTCGGCCGTCGTCGCGCTCCTCATCGCATGGTTCGGGGCCGAGCTGCTCGTGCTGCGCGACGTCGATGCCATTCTCGGTGCAACACGTCGTCTGAGCACCGGAGATCTCACAGCCCGCACCGGGATCGCAAGCACACGCGGGGAGCTGGCCCAACTCGCGCAATCGTTCGACACGATGGCCTCGCAGCTCGAACGCCGGCAGGATCGTCTCCGCCACGCGGAGCGCATGGAATCGCTCGGACGGCTGGCCGGCGGCGTGGCCCACGACTTCAACAACCTGCTGACGGCCATCGTCGGCAGCGCCGATCTGGCCCTGATGGAGCTGCCGCCTGAACACCCCGCGTGCGCGGACCTGACCACCATCAAGGAGTCCGCGAGCCGCTCCAGCACGCTCACACGGCAGCTGCTCGATTTCTCGCGACGGTCCCCGCTCACCACCGCACCTCAGGCGATCGAGGGCGTCGTACGCGACGCCACCGCATTGCTCGAGCGCGTGGTGCCAGCGTCCGTCGCGCTCGAGGTTCACACCAGCAGCCGGTGGCTCGTGCGCGCCGACGCCGGTCGCATCGAGCAGGCGCTGCTCAACCTCGCCATGAACGCGCGCGACGCGATGCCGACGGGCGGCACGCTGCGCATTACGCTCGACGACCAGGAGATCGGGGCACAGGCCCAATCCGACAGCCGGCCACCGCCCGGCCGCTGGGTCCGACTGGCCGTGCAGGACACTGGCACCGGCATGCCTCCTGACGTCCTGCGCCGAATTTTCGAACCGTTTTTCACCACCAAGGACCCCGGCCAGGGAACGGGGCTCGGCATGGCCATGGTCTATGGCACCGTCCAGCATCATCGCGGACATGTGCAGGTGGACAGCACACCCGGTGTCGGCACCACGGTCACCATCTGGTTGCCGGAGGCGACCGCCAGCGAGATCCAGCGCCACGAGCAGCCGCCACGCGCCGTTCGACCCGACGGACAGGTGCGCGTCCTGGTGGCCGAGGATCAGCCGGACGTGCGCCGCCTGATGCAGCGCATGCTCACCCGTGCGGGATACGAGGTGGTCGTGGCGGAGGATGGCCGTGCGGCGCTGGCGCGCGCCGAAGAGATGGGAGAGAGCCTGGGGCTGCTCGTGACCGACTACGACTTGCCGCACCTGCGTGGCGATATCGTGGCCGCGACGATTCGCGCCAGCCACCCCACGCTCCCGGTCGTGCTCATGTCCGGCTTCACCAGCGACGGTTGGCCGGCCGATCTGGTGGGTACCGCACACACCGTGGTAATCGAGAAGCCTTTTTCCACGCAGTCGTTGCTGGAGGCGATCGACACGGTGCGGCACGCCGCACCGGTACGCGATTGACGGACTGTCGCTACCCCGGCTCTGCGCGCTCTGCCCGGAGTCGCGGTTCGGTTCACACGAATCGCAGCGCGACGCGCAGCGCTACCTCGGCGGTGCCGCCACCTCGTGCTCCAGCACGAGTCCCACGGCCGTGCCACGCTTGAAGCCTTTCCAGTACGTATGCCCGCCCTGCGGCGTCCCGTTGCGATCGATGGCGTACCTGCCGTCCTTGCCGGCAGGAATCACGGTGAGATACGCCAGCCGGGTACTGTCGCCCTTCAGATGCGCGTCGAAATGCGCCGTCACGAAGTGCGCGAGAATGTTGTTCATGCGCTGCGTATCCCAGACGGGATCGGCGTAGTGCGTGAACGTGAATGACTCGAGTGCCCCGGAGAACGCATAACTCTCGGCCGGCGCGGGGATAGGAGCGCCTGCATTGTGACCAGCGTTCAGAAAGGTGAGCAGATAGCGATCGGCGTTGACTGCCCCACGAAAGATCGCTCGCGTGCCGGTGTCGTAGCCCGACACGTCATCGACACTGCCAGCGACGAACAGCGTCGGTGTCCGGATGCCGGACAACCCTGCGGCATCCCACATGCCGACCGGCATGCCCCACGGTGCGATGGCGACGGCGGCCTTGATGCGAGGGTCCGTCGAGGCCATGTACGCGGGATTGCCTGCGCTCCGCTCGAGAAGCAGCTGATTCGGTGGCGCGAAGGGAAGCGAGGCCGCCGCGGCCCGATAGCCGCCGCCGATCACGTTCACGACACCGTACCCACCCATCGAATATCCGATGAGTCCCGTGCGCGAGGCGTCGACGAGGCCGGCGAGAAAGCTTCCCGATGCGCTGCTGCCAAGTCGCGCCAATTCACGCAGCACGAACAGCTGATCGAGCGACCGGTTGTACAGTGTGCTGGCGAAGGCCTGTGCGTCGTCGTACGTGCTTTCGGTATGATCGATCGAGACGACGACATACCCCTTGCTCGCCAGATTCTCGCCGAGATGGCTGAGCAGAAAGCGATTGCCGGGATAGCCGTGCGAGAGAATCACCAGCGGGAAGGGCTTGTTGCCTGCCAGAGGAGGCGCATCGCGTCGCGCCTGACCGCGCAACGTGACCGTGACCGTCGGGTCGCGCATGATCGCCCGATACTCGCCTCCCGCTGGCCCAGGGCCCGTGCCTGCGCCAGCAGCCGGATACCACACCTCGAGCACCAGCGAACGAGCGTACCGTGCGGTGGGCTCGCCCTGTTTCGTCCGCAGAATGTCAGGACGATTCTGGTCGGTGACTGACAGCGTGCGCGCGCCAACGGCGCAGGTCCCGAATGCCGCCAGTTCCGGCGCCATCGGCGTCACCACGTCGATGCGATTGTCGGCGACGGCGCTCACGGTCTGTGCAGACAGCAACAGCGGTGCGACGCCGAGTATCGCGAGGATGGTACGTATCTGCATGGGTCGGCTGCGGGGGTCAGGCTTCGAGCGGCTGAGTATCACGATACGAGGGCTGCGTTGTCAGCAGCAAGTGGCGATTGGTGGCGAAGGCAGACGGGTTGGGTTCTGCGGAACGCGAATGGGTTGGATCACTCCGGCAGATCAGCCGCTTCGGAGATACTCTCGCCGGAACGCTTCATGCACGACTGTCATCGGCGGCGCACCCAGCTCGCAGGTCGTCCCCTTGGTGCGCCGGGAGACATGGTCCGGCGCCGACAGCGGTGTGGGCGATGAGTTCCAGGGTTCATGGGGTCGGTTCATGGGGTCAGAGTCCTTGAACGGTTCATGAGGTCCAGCGTTCATGGGGTCAGAGTCCTTGAACCGCCATCGTTCATGGGAGTCCATCGTTCATGAGGTGCGTTCAAGGGGTCTGCGTTCATGGGGTCAGAGTCCTTGAACCGCCATCATGCGCGTTGATCGCGTGAGCCGTTCAAGGCCATCGTTCATGGGGTCCGTTCATGGGGTCCGTTCATGGGGTCAGAGTCCTTGAACCGCCATCATGCCCGTTGATCGCGTGAGCCGTTCAAGGCCTCTGCCCCCTCGAACAGGGGCCCTCAGGCGCCTCACCTCAACGGGAAAGGTGAGCAAATGTCTTTTTCTTGGCAGAAGCGAAAAAAGACATGTCTTTCGCTCATCACTCCTCACCCGCGCGAACGCATGGCGCATAAGTTCGAACTCCCCGAGGTGTTTTCGGACGCGG
>Ga0209490_10003167_pt1 | contig 15410 bp, 10 predicted proteins | sample MAT06_FD_187209 | JGI IMG/M metagenome (GOLD analysis project Ga0209490, IMG submission 187209) | Freshwater microbial communities from Lake Fryxell liftoff mats and glacier meltwater in Antarctica - MAT-06 (SPAdes) (version 2) | ecosystem: Environmental > Aquatic > Freshwater > Ice > Liftoff...
AAATCAGTATCCTTTGATTCTTTTTTTGTTTTGAAACTGATGGTGTAGAAGGAACTTCTTCCTCTTCGAATTCAATGGTATCGGAATCATCATCTACTTCTATTTCCACTTCTTCGTATTCAGAAGAATCGGAATCGTCATCTACTTCGACTTCAATTTCTATCTCTTCATAATCAGAAGAATCAATATCTTCTTCGAATTCTTCATCGTCTTCATCTTCTAAAAAAGTGGATTTGTTTTCAAATCCTATCTTCGAATTTGAGTATTGAACAGATTGAAAAGTGTGTTTCTGTTTGTTTTGAACAAACGCAGTTCCATCGCTTGTTGAACAAAGAACAAGTGTTAGAATGAGAAAGATTACAACCAGATTAAGGTTCTTCATGAACAATTATTAGAGAGTAGCAGAATGTTTCGATAATTTAGTTTTTAAGCACATACGGTGCCAAATATTTTCCAGTAATAGATTCTTGAGTCGTTGCTATAGTTTCAGGAGTTCCTGTAGCAATTATATGTCCGCCATTAATACCACCGAAAGGACCCATATCAACTATCCAATCAGCTGATTTTATTACGTCCAGATTATGTTCTACAACAACTACACTATTGCCTTTTTCTACTAATTTATTTAGTAACTTAAGCAAAATATTTATATCTTCAAAATGCAACCCTGTTGTTGGCTCATCTAATAGATACAATGTGTTGCCTGTAGACACTTTCGACAGTTCGGTTGCTAACTTTACACGTTGTGCTTCTCCACCTGAAAGTGTGGGTGCTTGTTGCCCTAAACGAATGTAAGAAAGACCGACTTCAAAGAGTGCTGAAATCTTTTTGAAAATACGTGGAATATCTTTAAAATAGTCCATTGCTTCTTCTACAGTCATTTCTAAAACATTAGCAATTGATTTTCCTTTGTAAAGAACTTGCATAGTTTCTTCGTTGTAGCGTTTTCCGTTACAGGTTTCACAAGTTACATATACTGCTGGCAAGTAACTCATTTCAATTTTTTTGATTCCATCACCCTTGCAATCTTCACAACGTCCACCAGCGACATTAAACGAAAACCTACCCGATTTATAACCTCGAATTTTAGCTTCAGGAAGTAAGGTAAAGAAATCACGAATGATTGTAAATAATCCGGTATATGTTGCAGGATTAGAACGAGGTGTGCGGCCAATAGGAGTTTGATCAATTTCTATTACTTTATCAATAGCAGTTAAGTTGTCAATGCGTGTGTAAGGAAGTGGAATTGCCTGTGAATTATGAAATTGACGGGCTAAAATGGGATAGAGAGTATCGTTGATTAGACTCGATTTTCCTGATCCACTCATTCCTGTTATACAAACAAATGTTCCTAATGGTATTTCTAAAGTAACATTTTGCAAATTGTTCCCTGTTGCTCCCACCAAAGATATCGATTTACCATTCCCAATTCTACGTTCTAAAGGAGTTTCAATATCTTTTTCAAAAGAAAGATATTTGGTCGTTAGAGAATTTGTATATTTTTCAGGCGAAGCAAGTACTTTTGATGTTACATCGGAAACTAAAATTTCTCCTCCATGAATTCCAGCTCCTGGTCCAATATCTATTAGATAATCAGATTCCTTTATCATATCTCTATCGTGTTCAACAACTATGACTGTGTTGCCAAGGTTCTTTAAATCTTTAAGCGTTTGAATAAGTTTAAAGTTATCGTGTTGATGCAAGCCAATACTTGGTTCGTCGAGAATATAAGTAACTCCTACCAACCCAGTTCCAATTTGAGAAGCTAACCGAATTCGTTGCGATTCACCACCGGACAAAGTATAGGCAGCACGATGTAAGTTAAGATAATCAAGACCAACATTAAGTAGGAACCCTAACCGTTGTGATATCTCATACAAAATAGGTTGAAAAATCTTTTCTTTGTTTTCTGGAAGTATTGCGTATAAATCGTCGATGCGTTTTTTACAATCTACAATCGAAAGTGAAGCGATACGGTAAATAGATTCTGAATCTATTTTGACAGCTAAATTATCTAATTTCAAACGCCCACCATCACAAGTAGGACAAGTGTCTGAAACCATCATTTGTTCCATTGTCCCTCGTTCTGCAGAATAAGCTTCTTTGTACTTTTCTGTTAACAGAGGAACAATTCCTTCGAAATTATTGGAATATTCTACGGTTGTTTTTGATGATATTTTAATCGAAGAACGGACAGTTTCTTTAATTCCGAAAAATAGAGCATTTAGTTGTTCTTCTGTAAATTCATCTAAATTGGTAGTTGCCGTTAACTTTATTGCTTTTAAATAATCTTCAACCTTGCGTTTAACAGAAGTAGCAAAACTCATTGTCAAAAGTGGGATTGCTCCTTTTCGTAAGGATTTATTCATTTGAAGAATTAAAGAATCCTTCGTAAACCGTTTCGCATCACCCATACCATCACAGGTTTGGCAAGCACCATAGGGTGAGTTAAACGAAAACATATTCGGAGACAATGGCTCATACGACGAACTACAAGAAGGGCAAGAATAAGCAGTAGAAAACAATTGTTCAGTAACTTTTCCAATTGAAGGATCAATGATACAAATCATCAACTGTTCGCCCTGTTGAAGTGCCATTTCAACTGATTGACTAAGTCGAAACTGTTGGGATTGTTGAATAGAAAGTCTATCGATTACTAATTCAATATCATGAATTTTGTAGCGGTCTACTTTTTGCCCAATATAGAGTTCCTGAATTTCACCATCAATTCTAACCTTAGTATATCCCAGCTTTGTATATTGTTCGAACAATTCTCGGTAATGACCCTTTTTGCCACGAATTAATGGGGCTAAAATGGTGATTTTAGTACCTTCTTCTAATTCCAGTAACTCATCAACCATTTGTTGAGCAGATTTTGACTGAACAGGAATATCACAATTTACACAATACTGCGTTCCCATTTTTGCATACAAAAGTCTTAAATAGTCATAAATTTCAGTTACTGTGCCAACAGTAGATCTCGATGAACGCCCAACGGATTTTTGTTCTATAGAAATAGCAGGTGAAAGACCAGTGATTCTATCAGCATCTGGTTTTTTCATAACCCCTAAAAATTGTCTTGCATACGGAGAAAGGCATTCTACATATCGGCGTTGACCTTCAGCATAAATAGTATCAAAAGCTAGAGAAGACTTCCCAGAACCAGACAACCCACTTATAACTACAAGAGAATCTCTTGGAATTTTAAGTGAAATATTCTTTAGATTATGTTCTTTAGCACCCTCGATGACAATTTCATCTAATTCTGCTTTGGACGGATCGTATTCTGTTTCTATCATAGTTTTGAAAGACACTGTTCTTGGATTATTTCTACAATTCGTAATGCTTCTGCGGCATCAAATGCCGTAACTGCAATCGGTTTCTTTCCTTCTATTGCTTGAATAAAAGAAATGTGCTCTTGTTCAATTGCGTTCGTTGGAATAACCGTTGGTTTTTCGTAAACTATGTTTTTTTTGACCAGACCAGCCTCAATTGTCCCCAACATCGTTGCTTGTTGAGAAGGTTGAACAGCTGCGTCGGTTATGCGAAAAATTTCTAATTCAGACTTCGCAAAATCTAATGAAAAATAAGTGTTTTCTTGAAACATTCTAATTTTTCTCATTGCTTGAACTGAAAGTCTCGAAGCCGTCAAATTTGCGACGCATCCATTGTCGAATGTTAATCTAGCATTTGCTATATCTACAGTGGGAGTAATGACACCAACTCCATTTGCATCAACATTTACAACAGTACCTCCAACCAACCAAAGTACTATATCAATATCGTGTATCATTAAATCGTGAACAACGGATACATCAATTGCACGAGGTTTAAACTGACTTAACCTATGAGCTTCTATAAATTTTGGTTTAATGGAATACGAAGATAATGCTACCATTGCAGGATTAAAACGTTCTACGTGACCTATTTGCAACGATACAGAATGTATTTCTGCTAAGGTTATTAATTCTTGAGCTTGTATATAAGTTTCTGTAATAGGCTTTTCTATAAAACAATGTTTCCCTTGAAGTATACATTGTTTTGCAATTTCGTAATGTGAATTTGTTGAACTCGCAATTGTAACGGCATCTACAGAATCGAGAAGACTACTTATTGATTCAAAAGCGGTACAAGAATATTGATTTGCTATTTCTGTAGCTCTCGAAAAATCAACATCATATAGGCCAATTAATTTTGCAACCGAAGACTGTTGCCAAAGTTTAGTATGAATTGCTCCTAAATGACCAATGCCGATAACGCCTACTCGAACCATTCAATTATCTCTGTTTGTTATTGAATTCTACGGTATTTTACTATAGTTATTTAATGACGATTCTATTACTAAATAAAGATATTTTACAAAGAAAAAGTTTACGTTTCTATGTAAAGTTAATTGTAACTTAATCTTCAAAATTTTAAAAATCATTTTGAATTCATAATAAAGTATTGTATATTACCTTTTTATAACACTTTATAAATTTAATAAAATGAAAAAATTACTCTTACTTTCTAGTATTGCACTAGCAAGTGTTTGGTTTTCTGGATGTTCTGAAAATGCTGTAACACCAGATCCAACACCAACAACAAGCTATTTTCCTACGAATACCAATTCTTCTTATGTGATAAAAGTTGATTGGTTCAAACCAGACCAGTCTGTAGACTTTTCTTACCAAGATTCAATTGTTTTAGGTACAAAATTTAATTTTATGGGTAAAGAAGCAGTTCGAGCATTTCGCTGGGGTACTAACGCATCTTCGGGTCAGAAAATGGTTTTTGATTCTATTCCACAATCAAATGAAGGAAACGCAGCTTGGTATTATCACTCTCCGGTATCATTTCAAGGGCTTTCAACCTATACAATTCCAGCTTTATGGTGTAAACTTGGAGATTTTTCTACTTCTTCTAGTAATTCTTGGGTAGTTTATAACGACACAATACCATCAATTCCAGTGTCTTTATCAGGACAAACTCTTCAGGCGACAAACGTTGGTGTAAACCAAACCATAACGAAAACTTCAGATACTACTATTCAATACAAAGGTGCAAGCGTCGTTGTGAAAAGAACAATTATCCGTTCAACGATTACTGCTACTCTTATGGGACAAAAAATACCTCCAATTGTAGTCGAAGAATATGCTGGTTTTGCTCAAAACATTGGTAGAATTCTGCTTTCACGAGATTCTAAAACAATCGACTTAAGTATAACTACAGCTCCAATTGCTGGATTTAGATACACATTGCAAAATCATACTATTGTAAACTAAAAATAAAGTATTTTATTGAATTGTTTCAAAATTAGCTGATTCAGATATTCTGAGTCAGCTTTTTTTATGAGCAAACTTTATTATTCTTCTGTCCTTTTTGCTGGAGAAAGAGGGGTGTCGAAAGTAGGTGAATTTGGTAGAGTATACGAAAGACCAAGTGAGCATTGTAATGAAATAGGAAGCCAACTGTTTTGCGAACGAAGAGGATTCGAATGTACCTGAAATTCCAAACGTTGCAGCAACTCAATACTTCTTGTTAACAAAACAGAGTTGGATATACCACACTGAGTTCTGAAGAAAAATGCTCTTGGATCAGGAAAAGAACCCTCTGCAAGAATAATACTTCTTTTAGGATTTCCGTTTTCTACAAACGTTGCATTTCTTGGCGTTAAAATCGACTCTTTCTGTTGAAAGTAAGTTTGTATTGGTAGTAGACCAGAAAAGCCAACAAACACCTTTGTTTGGCTTTTGGGGAATATGGTAGGGAGCAGATAAAGTAACTCAAAAGAAACTTCGACAGTTCGAAACTGCAATTGAAAATCTGACTGAATTGAAAGTGTTGTTACTTTATTCAATGTAGAATCCCAAATGGGCAATTTTGTTACTGCATCAAATGTAAATTGTTTTACACTCATACCTAATGACGCGGCTACAGAAAAGTTTGACCTTTTTAATCCTGAACGTGGATTTTCAACAATGGTTCTTTCAAATGTTGCTACAACTTCATAGCCTTTTTGAAAAGTTGGAAGATATTCTGAACAAACAAAACTCCCTGGTAATTCCGGTGCAGAACCGAGCGAATACGTAGGTCCAATGGAACCACGAATATGTAGATTATATAAGGGTTCATAAATTTGAGAAAACATTTGAGAAGAAACGAGAAAAAAAATCGTCAGACTAAGGAGTACTCTCATCAATTACTCCTAATAATTCTAAGTCTACTTCCCTTTTGGTAACATTCACATGAATTAGTCGAACACGTAACTTAGTACCAATACTAAAAACTTTTCGAGAATCCTTACCAATTAAGCGGTAATTCCGTTCGTCAAAAATATAGTAATCTCCCCGTAAATCACGAACGTGAATCATTCCTTCTACAAATAACGAATCCAAAAGTATAAACAATCCAAAGGCGACGACACCTGTAACTACACCTTCAAATTCTTTTCCTTTGTGTTCATAGGCAAGTAGCACTTGAGCAGTTTTTATAGAAGAACGTTCTGCATCTACAGACTGTCGTTCCATTAATGAACAGTGATCAGAAGCAAAATGGACTAACTTTTTTAATTGTTGTAATCTTGGTTTTGTGGGCAAACCTTGTTGATATTCTTTAATTCTCCTATGAACAACTAAATCTGGATAGCGTCGAATTGGAGATGTGAAATGAGAATATTCATCAAAACCTAAACCATAATGGCCTGTGGAAAATTCTGAATAAACTGCCTTTGCCTGTGCTCGAAGTAAGATTTGATGAAACAACCTTTTTTGTTCATAGGTTTCAGTCAATTTAATAACAGCATTGATTTCTTTCGAACTAGAAGGTCTTTTGGGTATAGAAATTCCAAAGGCTCTTATAAATGAAACTGCTTTGTCTAACTTTTCTTTATCCGGTTCATCATGAACCCTATACATATACGGCAATGTCCCTTTTACCCCAAATTCTTTTGAACGATCGTTACAAAAAATTGCCACTGCTTTATTTGCCGACAGCATACATTCTTCCACTAATTTAGTAGACGCAGTTCCACTTTTAGGAACAACTTCTATAGGGTAACCATCGGAATCCAATACAAATTTTAACTCTGTAGACTCAAAATCAATTCCTCCAGTTTTGTATCTGTTTTTACGTAATATTTTAGATAACTCCAACAACTGTAAAATGAAATCGGAATTTTCACCATTTTTATCATCTATGATTTTTTGAACTTCTGCATAAGTATATCTTCGTTTAGAATTGATAACGGTTTCAGCAATTCTATACGACTTCATATCACCTGAAGCCGAAAATACCATAAAAACTGAAAAGGCCAGTCGATCTTGATTTGGAACCAACGAACAAACATTATTCGAAAGAATTTCTGGAAGCATAGGAACTACACCGTCTACTAAATAAGTGCTATTTCCACGTTGTAATGCTTCTTCGTCCAAATCGCTATTTTCTTCAACATACGCAGACACATCTGCAATGTGAACGCCTAACTCAACTTCATTATTTTCTAAAGTCTTAAGAGAAAGTGCATCATCGAAATCTTTTGCATCATCAGGATCTATAGTTATTATCAACTCTTTCCGTAAATCAATTCTTCGTAAAAGTTCATCTTTGATTGATTTCTTTGCAGCTAATTCTGCTTGCGATTGTACTGAAGCCGAAAACTCTGGAGAAAGACCATATTCTCTACGGACTTTTGCAAATTCTACTGATGGAGAAAAAGTAGTTCTTCTGGATACACTTGTTACCTGAGCTTGAGGGTTTTCTCCTTGTTTCCATTGTAAAAAGACAGCGGTTACTGTTTCACCTTCTTTGGCTCCATTACGAAAAGACTCTAATACAAGAAAATCATAATAAAACTCAAAATTTTCTGGAACGAAATAATAGTTTTCACCATCATATTCTATAGTCCCAACCATTGGTTCTATATTTCTATAGAGAACAGAAATAATCTCACCAAACACTTTTTTCTCATTCAATGTTTTATGAGGTTTTACCAAAATTGATACGGTGTCTCCGTGAAGAGCCATCTGTAAATCGTCATCTTTTACAAGTATAGATTCATACAAACTGGAATTTGTAATCGAAACAATTCCACGTTCGAACCCTACAATTTGTAATATCCCTTCTAACTCCGTTGGTTTGCCAATGGGAATAAAGTAGGTTTTTTTCTCTTTTACAACTATTTGTTCGTTTATTAAAGATTGTAAAACATTCGACAGTTCAACAAAAGCGGTAGTATCTTCAACTAAAACTAAATCTTTCGCAATTTGATCGAATGTTACAGGTTCAGTGCAACGTTCAAGAAAACGACGGACTTTTTTCAATAACTCTTTTTTGGTAATATTCATTCGTACATCAACGGTTTGTAAGGGTAAGAATTTGATTCTTGAATACTCAAAGATATAAAAAAAGGGCTGATGTAATTCCATCAAACCCTTTTTCTTAATTTCTTTTAAAAGCTTTTTCTTCAGCATCTATTATCGTTCGAACTTTTTCAGCTTGATCTGACTTTTTCAATAATGTATAGGCTTGGGTTAATTGCAATCCAAATTCACTGCGTAACGTAGCTCTTTGAGAAATAGTTGTTACTTGCAACCACGCTCTTTGTTTGAAATAAGGTTCTAATTGTCCTACTACTGCTTTTGGATTTTTAGGAAGATTTCTTTTCGAAGAAGTAAGAAGTTTTTCTAATTTTGAAACAATTTGACCACTCATTTCATCGCCAGTTTTTTTACTTGTTTTTTGTTTCGAAGCTGTGCGATCATTTTGTTTTTGTAATGCGGCAACAACATTTGGATCGGTAAAATCAAAAGCCGTAACTTGCATTTTCATAGAAGGTTTCATACGAACAACTATATCTTCTTTTTTACCAAAGCCTTTCGATTTCATTTGCATTAAATAGCTCGATGCTTGTTCAGAAGATAAATCAGTATCAACTAAAAGTAATGCACCTCGAAGCAATATGCCTGTCATAATACCATCATCTAAAGAAGGAGTTTGTTTCAATATCATTTGTCTAATAAATTGACCTTGGTTGTACGAGCGTTGAAAATCTCCAATGCCATAGGAATGTCTTGAACGTAGCGACTGAAGGGTAGATTTAGCATTGTCTTGAAATCCAAGCAATTCTAATAACCCCATTGCTTGAGAAAAACCAAATTCTATATAATGGTTTATCTTTGGAACTCCACTTATACGAACTACTTCTTTATGGTATGTATTCCTACCTCGGTTTGCACGAACATTTGTTAATTTGTTTAAACCTGAAGTATCATGAAATCCTGCATTCGCAGGAGTATCTCGTGGTATTGATATGACTTCTGCTTTTCCTTCATCTAACCACAACGATACAACATGGTTTGCATCAGCGTGTGGGTGGGAATGTCCTTCCCCTAAACGAGAATCTAATCCTGTGATTAAAATTGTGATCCGTTTTCCGCTAAGTTTGTTCGCTTTCGTTTGGTTCACTACAACATTTTCAGAGGCTTTTTCTAACGAAATTATCTCTGCTGAATAACGTTCAGTAAACAATAGTTTTTGGAATTTCGATACCAAGAAAGTACTACGATTCGATTCATAATTCTGTAATTCTTTTTCTACAGATGCATGTAGTTCTCCCGACTTTTTGTGAGAACAAGAATTCAAAGCAACGTTTGTTGAGCCTATTAAAAGAATCAACGTAAGTGTGATAACGGTAAGGTGGCGAATTTTTTGCACAATGGTTACGATGAGATATGTTATTAGAAAATCTTCTAAGTTACGAAAAAATAATGATATAAAATTACTTTTCAGTTCGTTTTACTTCGTCCCAATGAGAATCCATTTCAGTTAACGTGAGTTTATCGATAGTTGTTCCACTTTGAATTGCCGCTTTTTCAATACTTTGAAATCTTCGAATAAACTTATCATTTGCTCGTTGAACTACTGCTTCTAAGTTGATATTTTTTCGTCTCGACACATTCACTAACGAAAATAAAACATCTCCAAGTTCTTTTTCAATTTTCTCAGTATTTTCAGAATAAATTTCAACTTCTAACTCTTTTATTTCTTCTAATACTTTGGACCAAACCTCAGAAACTGAAGTAAAATCAAAACCTACTGCAGCCGCTTTTTCTTGAATTCTATGAGAACGTAACAACGAAGGTAAACTTTTTGGAACACCTTCAAGAACTGACTTTTTACCCTCTTGCATTTTCAAAGTTTCCCATTGTTCCAATACTTCTTGTTCAGAACTAATGTTGTTTTCTCCAAAAACATGTGGGTGACGGTGTACTAACTTTTCTGAAGAAGAAGCAATAACATCTAGTATTGAAAACGCATTTGTTTCTGAAGCAATTTCGGATTGCATAGCAATATGCAACAAAATATCACCTAATTCTTTCCGTAATTCGTCACTGTTGTTATGTTCAATAGCTTCTAAAGTTTCATACGTTTCTTCTAACAGAAGCGGGGCTAAACTTTCTTTTGTCTGCTTTTTATCCCATGGACAATGGTTTCTTAAAAGTGATACTATTTCAATATAAGTTGTAAATTGGTCAGAAATACTTGTAGGGTTTGCTGGTGAGGGAATGGGTATGTTTGACATTGTTTCGATTTGTCGGTAAAAAATAATTCTTATCGACGATTTTCTTCCTACTTTTGTATATGAAAAAATCTGTCCTTCTCATTCGTTTAAGTTCTTTAGGTGATGTTCTGCTTACTACAGGGGTAATTAGAGAACTTTCGGAACAATTTCCAGATGTATCCATTGATGTTTTAACTTCTACAAAATTTACCGAAGTTTTTACAAATTCACCGTATATTCGAAACTGTTTTCCTATTGATACTACCCAATCTGCGGTACGCATGGCTGTACAACGAAATACAATCCTGAAATATGCACAAGAAGGAAAACCTTACGATTTCATTATAGATTTGCAAAATTCACTGCGAAGTCGTTTGTTTACTTTTGGTCTTTCTAAGAATATTGCTCGAATGAAAAAATATAGACTCGAAAAGATTGCAATGGTGCAGAAAAAAGAAAAACTAACCTTACCATTAATTCCTGATCGATATAGAAATACGATTCAAACGTTTTTTCAAATTCAAAATGATAATAAAGGACTTGATTATTTCAATTCAACGTACACTTCAAGCAACAACGAAAACTATATCGGGATAGCGCCAGGTGCGAAACATTTTACCAAACGATTACCAATTAAAATTTGGAAAAAGGTTATTGAATTGCTCAACAATCAAGGTTTTACCGTTGTGCTTTTTGGTGGTAAAGAAGATGTAAGTGTTTGTGAAGGTTTGTCTGATGACAAGAATAATAAAATTCTTAATAGAAGTGGGGCTACTTCATTAGTTGAAACTTCTGAATATTTACAGCAATGTGCGGTAGTTGTTTCGAATGATAGTAGTGTCGGTCACCTTGCTGCATCGTTTAAAATTCCAGTTGTTTCTATTTTTGGTTCAACTATCCCTGGGTTTGGTTTTGTTCCCTACCAAACCCAGAATATAATTGTTGAAAATACTTCGGCTTCGTGCCGTCCGTGTACTCATATCGGAAAATCAGAGTGTCCACTTGGACATTTTGATTGTATGAATCTATTAAGCCCTGAAACAATTGTCGAATCAGTTTTAAAACTTCTTACAAAGAATACGTAAATCGAGCTAATCCGTAACGTCCCATTATTGGAGCGCCAACAAATTCTCTAATTTGATTGTTGAATACATTCGTTACAAATATATCCACAGATAGGTCTTTCACCAAGCTCGATAAGTCATAACCAACACCAGCGTCAAATACAGTAAATTCAGGTACAAATCCTCTGAAATTACCTACACCGACTCTAAATCCATCTTGATAACGCATAGCAAAATTTGCTCTCCAAGACGAAGGTTCAGTATAAGAAGCGCCAAGTCTCCAACGAATTCTTGGGCTGTTCATCGGTACATTGTACTGCACATTAGTTTCGCCTAATTCTTTGTTGTCAAAATCGTTATCACTCATCCAAGACCATGTTCCATAAACAGTTAATTTTTTGGTTATTTCTGCTTCCACACTTGCATCAACACCCCAATAGGTTACTTTCCCAAAATTTCTGTAACCAAGTAACAAAGAAGGTCGTTGACCATCAATGGTGTTTTGAGTTGGTTGAACAATTCCAACAGCAGTAGTTTTTAATGCATTCAATCTGCCTGCTGCTGCTGTAACAAGTTCATCTGCAAGTTGGTCTGCCGATTTCCCAGCTTCAACTAATAAATCTGGGTTCGTTTGAAATGCTTGAATCAATTTTGCTTTAAAATCATTTACATCAAAATTTGGTGCATACACATACGGAGCAAGTTGTTCAGATGGTCCTAAGAAGTTATCTTTAATAGCATAGTACAAATCAACCGCTACCAAAACTTTATCTGCTATAATTCCTTTATACCCAAGTTCATACATTTGAGTAATTGTAGGTTTTTGTAAATAATCAATAGGTAGTGGGTCAGATACTGCAGTTGGAGAAAAAGGCATTCTCATTTCACCGTTTTGGAAACCTTCAACATTTGTTACTCCTGCTAATTTACTAAGGAGTGACCCAAATTGGTTACGCAAAGCCGTATCGCCTAACATAAATGAATATGCATCTTTGTAATCTAAACCAACTCCAGATCTACGGTATCCAACAGTATCGATTAACGAAGTAGAAACTCTATTGTTCGGCGTTCCATCAAATGTAAACATACTGTTCCCACCTCTTAGCAATAAATCAACATTGCCTAATTGACCACCGGGTACTCCTAAGCTTGCAGCTTTAATATCAATAAAGATATTCAGTGGTGTAGGGGAGTTGATTGCTCGGTTGTAACTCAATCGCAATGAGTTCGCTGCATCAGGGTTAAACACTAATGCCGCACGAGGTGAAAACTGAGTTGTGTTTAAGGCACTATTGTTATCTAAGCGACCACCCAATGTAAATCGTAGGTTAGAAATAATATCTTTTTGGAATTGAAAATATGCTCCAGTTTCACGAACTGTTGAATTTCCTTCGTTTCTACCGGTTAAAGTACCTTCCGTTTCAGGAATTTGTACTCTAAAATCTCCACCGACTAAAATGTTCGTCTGTAAAAAATCAAAATCGTATTGCAATTGACCATTGTACAGCGAAGAATGATCTTTAAATACCACTCCATTAGAGTATTGATACCAATTAGTAACTTCGCCTTTAGTACCATAAAGATTTGCAAATAGTCCACCAGATTTAAAACGAACTTGACCATATCCCATACGGTAATTATCGAGCAATTGGGCACTAGCACCAGAAAGTATAATATTCTTTGTTGCCGCTACACCAGCATCTACAGTAAGTTCCGTTTCTTCGTCCATTCTATACACACCAGTTAAGGAAGTATAGTATTTCCAAGTTTCTTGATCACGAGTTTTACGTGGTCCTCTATAACTACTTTGTTCACGTCTATCATCAGCATTTGTAGTATCAAGTTTCCAGTCAAGTGCTTGAGAATACGAAGCATTAATTTTATATGCGAACTTATCGCCAACTTGTTGAGCGTGACGGACTGCACCTGCGTAAGAATTACGTTCACCTGCACTTAACGAAACGGAAGTACCTTGGTGATCGAATGGGTTTTTTGTAATTGCGTGAACAACACCTTGGTCAGCTCCTGGTCCGTATATTGAAGATCCCGGTCCACGAACAACTTCAATTCGATCAATATCAAGATTTGACGCTGGTAACAAATTGAACAAATTTATATTCACTGTAGGTACAAATCCATTTCTGTAATCAACCAACAACAAAGCAGTCGGTAACAACGGATTCGAAAACCCACGAACAGCAATTTGTTGCCTGTCAATACCAACAGACTGAATATCAACTCCAGCAACCTTACGGAGAGAAATTTCAGGAGACAGACTTACTTCCTGATTAATTTGTTTTGAACCAACTACGGTAACCGAAGCTGGGGCATTGTTAAGGCGTTCTGTTCTACGAGAAGCAGAAACAATAAGTTCATCGAGGTTGTAAGCAGTAGTTTGCATTCTGGTTGCAATAGTGGAAACTTTTTTGTTCGTTACCCCTATTTCGAAAGTAGAACTTGAAAAACCATTTTTCGAAACAACAATGGTGTATTCACCTTCAGGAACATTTAGAAATTCAAAAGTTCCGTTCGGATTAGCCACAATTTTACGAATATAGGTTGTTCCATCTTTTTTGTATAAAAAGATAGTTGCCCTGCCAATAGCTTCGTTGTCTTCATTGACGGTACTCCCATTAATAGTACCCAAATTCCCTTGGGCAAGTACTATAGAACTATCAAAAGTATAAAGAAGAACGCAACAGAAAATGAGTGTGAAAAACTTCACTACCAAAGTAGAATGTTTCATTTTATTTGTTTATCATTTTAAAATAACCGACCAGTCGGTCAATAATCTACAAATATACGAAATCAATAGGAATTATTGCAAAAAAAGATTATACCTTTAGTCAATAATTCTTAAGTGTAATTTTTGTAAATTTGAAAAAACCTACTTTAAAGTGAAAGAATATCGAAATGGACAATAACAATAGTTTTTCAAAAAGAAACAATTTTGAAGTTATTCAACCGAAAGAAATTACTGTTAGAAATGATGCTCCAAATTCATTGAGAGATTTACTCATTTCTTTCGCAAATGAAAATAGTAGTTACACTATGGATAATAAACAATTGGATACTAAAGAATATAGAGACTTAATAAATAGTGAATTAGGAAAATCAAATAATCCTAATAGTTGGAGCAAAGTTAATCTATATAGTGAAATCTATCATCTATTAACTGGATGTAACTGGTTTAAAGTTTATGATGTAATTGAAAAGTTGTACTTAAAAGTAAGTTACGAAAAGAAAGACTCATTTACTGAAGAAATTAATAATCACTTTATAAACAACGGCATTGGTTGGAAATTAGAGGAAGGTAAAGTTGTTTATCGTGGAGACTCAAGTTTTGAGCAAATTACCAAAAGTAATTTGGAACAATTAGATATTTCAGAAACAGAAATAAGTGCAAAAGAGTTTAAAGAAGCGTTTGCTTGTTTATCTAGAAGACCAGAGCCAGATTTAATAGGGGCTGTTACAAGAGCAATGTCAGGTTTGGAATGTTTAATCAAAAGAATTGAAAATAGTAAACTAACATTAGGAAAACTAATTCAAGATCAAACGAATATTAAAGAACCTCTTAAAACTGGTGTTGAAAAATTATGGGCTTTTGCACAATCAGCAAGACATCCAAAAGAGCTAAACGAACTAAACTACCAAGAAACAGAACTTTTAGTTTCAATAAGTTCCGCTGTTGCAACATATTTACATAAACTTACCTTTCCAAATAGTGAGATTAAAAAGAACAAATCTTATTTAGAAGATGATGATGAAGATGATGTACCATTCTAAATAAATATTCTAGTTGTAAA
>Ga0209490_10003169_pt1 | contig 15409 bp, 14 predicted proteins | sample MAT06_FD_187209 | JGI IMG/M metagenome (GOLD analysis project Ga0209490, IMG submission 187209) | Freshwater microbial communities from Lake Fryxell liftoff mats and glacier meltwater in Antarctica - MAT-06 (SPAdes) (version 2) | ecosystem: Environmental > Aquatic > Freshwater > Ice > Liftoff...
GCCACGTATCGAAAGACAATCGTACCACCCAAGCTAAGTTCGCCTGTGTGCGCTGCGGCTACGAGAATCACGCCGATGTGGTCGGCGCGATCAATGTTTTAGAGCGGGGATACCGCTTGTTAGCCTGCCAAGCGAGCGATGCAGTAAGTCGCCGGCAACAGGAACCCACCGAAGCGACTGTGCGTGAGCTTGCTCATGCGTAGCGCCGTAGGAATCCCCGTCCTTTAGGGCGGGGAGGATGTCAACCCGCGGTTGCTAAATGAAAGACGCCTCGTGGTGCAGGCGAGGCCTGACGCATTGATCAGCTGGCCAGCATCGCCACGATAAGGGCGGCCAACACCACCGCAGATACGACCGATCGCAGACGGAAAAACCAAGTCGGGATGACCTGTTGCAAGTGGAGCAGGGCGTCTACCACCCAGACGAAGCCAACCAGAAAAATCGCGACAATGACGCGCGAGCTGTTTGACGGCAGAAACAGCATCGCCCACGCCAGCAAACTCGGTACAACAGACAAAAGCAACAGCGACTTTGCCGTTTGTGGCTGATGTTCATGAGTCACTACCGCGACCCCCCACTGAATTCCGCCGAGAAAGGAAACAATCACGGCCGTGTAGGTGGTAATGGCTTGTGTGGCAAACGCGCGATAGCTGCCGAGCCCGAGGGTATTGCCGAACAACAGGACGATTGCGCACACGATAAAGGGCAGCGTGCCAACGTACATGAGTACCGCCGCGACGCGCTTCGGGTCGTTCATCATGCGATGGTACCTAGCGAATCAAGAGAGTCACAAGCAAGCCGACGGCGACCAATGCTAGGAGCCCGATCACCGCCAGAACCGCGATAGGTAGTGCTGTAGCGTCGCCCGCGACCTGCTGAACGCCGCTATCTGTGGCGTCAAGCATGCCTGACAAATCGATGTCGGGGGTGTCGGATGACTCACGCGCCTGTTTGGCCGCGTAGGCGCGCGCGGCAAGTTCCATTTCTTCAAGCTGGGCAATCGGTACCGTCGCCGTATCCACCGGCGAGTTTGGGGTTAATGACGCCTTCACCGCAGGTTTCTGCCTGGAGTCAATCGAACTGGTGTCACCGGTGTAGGCGCGCATTTTTTTGGTTTCCGAAATGTACTTTTCGAAATCCTTGGTCTGGTCTGTCATCGCAGCCATCTTGAGGGTCGCGTCGAACGAGTCAAATTTCTTTGCCAACGTAAGCGGCGGTACCGGAACCTCCTCCTCGTCCTTTTTGTAGCGGCCCACACCAACACCGAGCGCCTCTAGTGATACCGGCTTGGGTTGTGTCGGTGCGGCGCTCGCGATCACCCGGCCGGCAGGAGATGTGGCATGCAGAATCCGCTTGACCTCATTTAGATCCTGCACCATTTCGCGCATTGATTGATAGCGTTCGTCGACGGCCTTGGCGAGCGCCTTGGCGACGATCAGATCGAGCATCGGCGGCACATCGGTGTTGAGCGATGAAGGTGACTGTGGCATGTGGTTGACGGTGGCATACATGATTGCGTTGACATTGTCGCCGTCGAATGCTGGTTGCGCAGTGAGAAGCTCATAGAGCACGACGCCAAGCGAGAAAATGTCTGTGCGGTGATCAAGGTTCTTGCCGATCACTTGTTCGGGCGACATGTAGCGAGGCGAGCCGAGAATGAGCCCCGTCATGGTCTTGACGGCGGAGGCAGTCATGCGGGCGATACCGAAATCGGTGATTTTCGCAAAGCCGCCTTTGACGATCATGATGTTAGAAGGCTTCACGTCGCGATGGATGATCTCGTGCTCGTGCGCGCGCGATAGTCCACTAGCAATCTGCGCGATCCAATCCACCGAGTCGGCAACCGCCGGACGTCCGCTGTCGACAAGAATCTCTTTGAGTTCCTTGCCGTCCAGCAACTCCATGGCCATATAGGCACACGTGTCCGTCTTACCGACATCAAAAATCGTAACGATATTGGGATGGTTCAGGCGGCCGGCGGCTTTAATTTCCTGTTGAAACCTCGCTTCGTACTCGGCGATGTCGTCGGTGTTCAGGGTCAGGTTGATGGTCTTGATGGCGACCATGCGATCAATGACCGGATCGACCGCCTTGTACACCACGCCCATGGCACCCTGACCGATGACCGAGAGAATCTTGTAACGACCGAGGGTCTCAACCATATGGCGGATAGCGTCCGTTTTACTTTTTTGCAGGTGTCGGCGTCGGCGCTTTGGCGCGCGACTTCGCGGCGCGGAACGAAGGACCCCACGAGGGATGTCCCGCTTCGGCGGGCAATAGGTCGAAGTCGGCCTTGGCTTGCAGGATCTTTTCGAATTCCTGCTGACACAGCGTTCTACGATTGGAGAGGCAATAGCTGAATGCGGTGAACTTGCGGGCCCTTAACTGATCGTCAGTGGAAAGTGTTTCCTTGAGTGCATCCTGAAAAGCCTTGACCGATTTGCTGTAGTCAGCCGCGTCGTACGCCGCCATCGCGTCAGCGAGCAGTTTTTCGCCGGCAGTCGGTAGTTTGGCTGTAGGCGCCGACACGCTGCGCCCCGACCGGCGCGCATCGAGTTCCGACTTGACGTTTCGAAACACTGGCCCCCAGGTGGGATGCCCTGCTTCGGCCGCACTCAGATCGAACTTTGGATCAAGCGCAAATGCTTTCTCGAACTCTTCTTTGCAGTTGCTCTCGCGACTCGATACGCAATGCATGAACGCCATGTGTTTACGCGCGTTGAGTTGCTGGCCGACACCAAGCTGACCGCTGTCCAACGCCACCAGAAACCCCTTCATTGCCGCGTCGTAGTTGCCCGCGTCGTACTGCCTCAGACCCTCGGTGAGGCTGCCGTTGGCGCGCTCAAGCCGCTCCTGTTTAGCCAATTCTTCCGGCGTGGGGCCTGATTGCTGGACGGGCACCGCGCATCCCACCAACGCGGCGACGGCAACCAGCGAAATCAGATGCCGCCATGTTGATATTGGTGACTGAAAATAGTGCATCACGCCTCCGAGTTTCAGCTATTTGAATTGATGACGAATGTTGATGTCTTCGCGCGGCTTGACGTCCACGTTGGTGACGAGCGGCGTGAAGGTTGTGTTGCGTACTTCAATCTTGTACTTGCCTGGTGCTAGCTTGTGCTGCTTGATGGGCGGCGATGTGCCGATCGATTTGCCGTTGACGAACACCTCGCCCCACGGCTGGATGGCGAGATTGACGGTTCCCGGTATCAGCACCACCTTCGCCGGATCGGCCTTCGGCGCGTCTGGCTTGAGAGCGTCAGCCTTGACAGCCGGTTTCTTGTCATCCGCCTTCTTTTCATCTGACTTTGCCGCCGGCAAAGCTGCGACTGCCGTTGCTGCGGGCGTCGCGCCGGTTGCTGGCACCGCTAAAGCAGCCGCAGGTGGGGCCGCTTGAGCGGTCATTGGAGCGCCCGTCGCAGGCGCAAAATCCGCTTTTGATGTTTGCGGCTTTGGCGGCTCGGCCGTTGGCGGTGGAGCGGTCGCGATAATCTCGGACTTGGCTGGCAGCGGGTCGGCCGTTTTCTTGGTGGCAACCATGACCGCAAGGACCAATACCAGCACGCCGAGGATGCCGCCGACCATGGTGAGTTTTTTCTTGTCTTGCATGAACGGAACACCGGCCGATTCATTTTCTGACGCTTCGGCGCTTCGCTTTTTTGCGGCGATTGCTTTGGCATCAGCCGCCCGCGCCGCTTTGTCGGCGGATCCGCCAGCCGCCGGCTTGTTGCGCGGGTTGGTCGAGGCGGCGCGGTCTTCCATCCCGGATCTGGCCTTGTCGAAGGCGGCCGCCGAGTCGCCGACGATGTAGATCTCGTGCTCGCGCACATGCTTGTCGGTGCGCGAGCCCTCGTATTTGAAAAGCTGTGCGTACTCTTCAGAAATGACGGAGACGACATCGTAGAACGAACGCGATACCACCACCTGACCGGGGCGGGCAAAGCTCATGATGCGTTGGGCAACGTTGATGCCGTCACCGACGATATTGGGTTGCCCGTTGATGTCGCGAATCAGTTTGATCGGCCCGAGGTTGATGCCGATGCGCAAGAACAGGTCGCTGCCGGTGGAGGTTGCATCTTCAGCGGGTTCCGGTGCGCCGGGCGATGCTCTGCGCAGCAAATCGCGTAGATTCATTCCGACGAACAACGCGTCTTCAGGGTCACCAAGAAAACTCAGCGCAACGCCGTCGCCCGTGTCCAAAATGATGCGCTGATCGTTTGCGATGTCTTTGAGCGAATCGGATAGCAGACCGGTAAAACGCTCCTTCATCATGATTTGTTCGGAGACGGATTTTTTCGAGTAACCAACGATGTCGACAAACACGACGCTGCCGATAATTGTGCGGTTGCTGTGATCCATCACTGAACTCATGCGGTCCTCATGTGATCGCTACCGCGATTGCTGCTTTGGCTTGCGGAAACGCGATGGTCTGACGTCGGGGTGGTGGCAGGCAAACAAGTGCGAAAAATCTTCGCGCCATCCCGTGCGCTGCCGGTTCTGGAAACGCGCCGACAATGCATGGCACCGATCTTGGGTCGATTGGCTTAGTTTACCCAATTCTCAGGCGAAATCGTGCAAAGCATGCCGTCGGCAGCGACCCCCGATCAGGTGATGCCGGCCGCGGTGGCCGAATGCTCGAAATGTCACATTACGCGGTAAAGCGTGGCCGCCGGCAGGCGCCTGTCTGCGCTCATCAACAGAAGAAAGGTGGCGGCCAGTGAATCCGCGATCGGCAATGCCGATGACAATTCTCCCGGATGGGTGAGCGAGCGGCACCTGCTCGCAACCGGTCCGGGGATGAGCACCCGCATACGCAATGTCGATTCGTGTTCGAGTTCGTCATTCCAGATGGCAGCGGCCTGGTGCAAGGCGGATTTGGTCACGGCAAATGCGCCCCAGAACGCCTGGTTTGAAATGGCGTGCGTTTCCGACAGGAATACCACCGAGCCGGCCGGCGAGCGTTTGAGCATGGGCAGGCATGCGCGGGTGAGTGCAACGGGTGCCATGAAGTTCACGCCGAAATGCGCCTGCCAACTGGCGCAATCTTGCAGTGCCAGCGGCGTTAACGGCGCGAGATGTGCCGCGGCGTGAAAGATGCCGTCGAGCCGTTTGAAGCTCGCGTAGATGGTGTCGGCGATGCTCTTGTAGTCGGCCTCGGTCGCCTTCAGAAAATCGAGCGCCAAGATGGCCGGCTCGCCACCGCCGGCGGCCTCGATTTCGTCGTACAGCGCGTCCAGTTTGCTTTCGCTGCGACCGTGCAAAACGACCGTCGCGCCGTGAGCCGCGAACGCGAGTGCGGCGACACGGCCCAACGTGCCGTTGGCACCGGTGACCAGAATCACCCGACCTTTCAGGCAGTTGATGTCTGGCTTGAGGGAGGTTGGGATCGGTGTGGGGTTCGTCATGGCGAAGTCGGGGGATGTCGGTGAAGAGCATTTACCGCAGCTTCGGCGGCAGCGATACCGTTGCGCACGGCACCTTCGAGAGTCGCCGGATAAAGCCGGTCGGGATTGATGATGTCATCACCGGCGAGGTAAATGCGCGGGTGAGATGTTGCCATTGGCAGACGGGCAACGCCAGGCGTGCAGGCAAAGGTGGCAAACTTCTCGTGAATGACCTTTTGCCATTTCGGCGCGGGGAGTGACGGGATGTGGCGGCGTAGTTCGTCCAGCACCACGGTGATCAGCGCGTCTTGAGGCAACGCTTCGTGAGGACCGGACGCTGAGATGACGGCGGCGATCAAGAGTTCAGCAGCCTCGGGCGAGGCTGAAAGTTGGCGTCGATCAAAGAACCATTGCACCGTCCCGATCGCCTGCCCCAACATTGGCAAGGGTAACTGCTGGTCTGATTCAAAACCCAGATAGATGGTCACAATTGGTTCATACCGCATCGGCGGCGGCTGGCCGACGCCATCCGGCAACAGCGCCTGTCGCTGGTGCGGTGCCACCGCCACGATCGCCGCATCAAACGACCAGCTGCGGCCAGCGGCATCAAAGCTTACGTTGTTGTCATTCGCGACCAGGGTTGTCACACTCGCGCCCAGCTTCGTTTCACCCCCATGAGCCGCCAACCAGCTCGCCGCCGGTTCGGGAAACAGCGCGGACAGGTCAACTTTGGGTAGCAGCAGGTCGCTCGCTTCGCGCGCTCCCATCAGCGTGTCGCGCAGCACGTTGACGAACACCTGCGCCGACGCATTGGCAATCGGCGTGTTGAGGGCGGAGATGGTCAGCGGCTGCCACAAGTAATCGACAAGTAGTTTCGATTGTCCATGTTGGTCGAGCAGGTTCTGAACGCTCAGGCTTGGCGCCACCAGAAACGAACGACGTTTCAAACTTGACATGAATCGTGCCGCGCGCCATCTATCCCCCCAGCCGAGGCCCCTGGCGGTGAGTAGTGCCCAGACCATATGTAGTGGTGCGGGCAGTAGCGGAGCTCGCAGAACGAAGTCGGGCGCTATCGTGAGATTCAGCGGTATGCGCTCCCATGATCGGGCGGAGACACCGACGAGGTCCATCAAGCGCAACAACTCGCGATAAGCGCCGGACAAAATATGCTGGCCGTTGTCGAGCATACGGCCCTGATACTCGATACGTCGCGCGCGCCCGCCAAGCACGCGGCCGGCTTCAAACACGGTGGCGCGCCCGCCAAGCTCGGTCACACGAACGGCCGCCGCCATTCCGGAGTACCCGCCGCCAATGACGGCGATATTGGCAACGCTCCCGGCCTGGTGCAGCGTCATGCGCTGACCCATGTCTTCCAGGCAAGCCAAAGCTTGCGGATGGGCGTCAGCGAGGTACGCTGGCTAAGTACTTTGTACCCGTCAGCGGCAATTTCAGTCAGCAGCGCACGATAGATCGAGGCCATGATCAGCCCGGCGCGCTGCGATTTTCGGTCTTCTGCAGCCAGATTGTGGAAGGCATGATCGTATAGCGACTGGGCACGTTCGGCTTGAAATGCCATCAGCTTTTCGAAGGCGGCTGAATGTTTGGCCGACAGTACGTCTGGCACGGCAACATTGAATCTGGCCAGTTCATCGAGCGGTAGATAGATGCGGTCTCGACGTGCATCTTCACCGACGTCGCGGATGATGTTGGTCATTTGAAACGCCAGTCCCAAATGCTCTGCGTAATCGAGTGTCTGTGGTCGGGTGTAGCCGAAGATGCCTGCGGATAGCTGCCCGACAACGCCGGCGACACGGTGGCAATACAAACGCAATTCATCCCAATCGCGATAGCGCTTCTTGGCAAGGTCCATCTCCATGCCCTCGATGATTTCGCCAAGTCGCCCGGCATCAACGCCATACAGCTCGGTTGCCGGTTGTAGTGCTTTGGTGACCGGATGGGTGGGACGCCCGGCAAACAGGTCGGCGACTTCCGCTCGCCACCAACCGAGCTTGGCACGCGCGACGTTCGGGTCGGCGACCTGGTCTGCAATGTCGTCGACCTCGCGGCAGAATGCATACAGAGCGGTGATCGCACGCCGGCGGTCCGGCGGTAGAAAACGGAAGCTGTAGTAAAAGCTCGAACCGCTGGCGGCGGCTTTTCGCGAGCAGTAATCGTCAGGTGTCATTTGCGTTTCATGAGGGTTGCTGTTGCGACCTTGCAGAAGATCCACAGCCAGTCGAGTCGCCCTACGGTGGGGCGCTGACCAAATATGTCACCTTTGGCGGCGTCAATTTTATCGAGAATTGTCATCCCGCCGGCAACGATCAAGCGCAACTCGAGCCCAAAACGACCAGGCATGGAGGCGGCCAGCGGCGCGCCTTGCAACAGCAGGTGGCGTGTTCGGCCAACTTGGAACGACATTAGCGCCCGCCACGCCGGTGTCGCGACGCCGCGCGCAATATCGTCGTCGGAAATGCCGAATTGTTGCATTTCGTCCTGCGGCAGATATACGCGACCGCTGCCGTTCTTTTGCCAATCGATGGCCACATCCTGCCAATGGTTGATAAGTTGCAGCGCGGTGCAGATCTGATCGCTCATTTTGTGGCTTCGGTCGTCGCCGACAGCAAACAAGTGCAGTAGCAGCCGTCCGATTGGATTCGCTGAACGCTGGCAGTAGTTAAGTAGCTCGTCGTAGTTCGCATAGCGCACCTTGATTACGTCTTGTTTGAAGGCATCCAAGAGGTCGCGCAGTAATGGAACAGACAGTTTGTGCGTTCGCACATTTAGGGCGAGTTCGACAAAAAGTGGGTCATTTGATGCGCCGCCCGCGTCAATCGCGTCAAGCTCGGCCTGGTAGTTGCTGAGTCTGGCGAGCCGCACGTCATCGGAAAAATCGCCTTCATCGGCAACATCGTCCGCCGTGCGTGCGAAGGCATAAATCGATTCAATCGGCCGGCGCACGGGACGTGGCAGGAGGATGGAGGCAACAGGAAAATTCTCGTAGTGGTCGACTGGCACGGCGGCGGAGTTGGCGCAATTGCGGAGAGTAATATCGCTTTGATTATAGGTGCCGAGCACCTGCTTTGCGTTGACAGGCACCGGGTTGGCGTCCGGCTGGCGGTTGAATGGGCTATAATTTTCGGCTACCTCGTGCGAGTGTGGCGGAATTGGTAGACGCACTGGATTTAGGTTCCAGCGCCGCAAGGTGTGTGGGTTCGAGTCCCTCCACTCGCACCATTTTTTTTAACCGACGCCCCGGATCCCGCCGCTGGCCGCAAGGCCGGCGGTTCTGGGTCGAAAACGTGCTTTTTTCAGGAAATTCCATGCAAGCGCAAACCAATACTGCGACAGCCAACAGCCTTGAACGCAATCTGATGTTGTCCCTCCCGGCAACCTCGATCGAGTCTGAGATCACATCCCGCCTCAAGCGGATCGCCAAGACGGCGAAAATGTCGGGATTTCGTCCCGGCAAGGTGCCGTTCAATATCGTTGCCAATCAGTATGGATTCCAAGTCCGACAGGAAGTGATGTCGGACGTGGTTCAGCGCTCGTTTGCCGAGGAAGTGCAAAAGCAGCAGCTGCGCGTTGCCGGGATGCCCCGTTTTGCGCCAGCCAACTCGGGGGATGCCGCCGACAAGTTTGAATTCACCGCGACGTTCGAAATCTACCCCGAGGTGAAAGTGGGCTCGTTGACAGGGACAACGATTGATCGTCCCGAAGTCAGCGTCACCGACGCCGATGTCGACCGGACCATCGAAACCTTGCGCAAACAGCGTGCCAGCTACGACAAGACTGAACGCGCATCGCAGACGGGTGATTTCATGGTCGTCGACTTTGTGGGTACTCTGGATGGAACACCGTTCAAGGGCGGCGATGCTGAAAACTTTGGCGTAGTGCTGGGGGAGGGGCGGATGCTGCCCGACTTCGAGGCCGCGTTGGCTGGCATGACCGGTGGCGACGAAAAGACCTTTGACATGACGTTTCCGGCCGATTACCAGCCGGAATTGGCCGGCAAGACGGTGCAATTCAAGGTGACCGCCAAGGTGGTGAACCAGCCAAAATTGCCTGAGATTGACGCAGCGTTTGCGAAGACGCTGGGCGTCGAGGACGGCAATGTCGAGACGATGCGCGCAGAAATCAGCGCAAATCTTCATCGGGAGTTGAAAAAGCGACTACAGGCCAAAGCTAAGGATCAGGTGATGGATGCGCTTGCCTCGGCTTCCGAGTTGGTGTTGCCGCGTTCGCTCGTTGACAACGAAGTGATGCGTTTGCAGGATCAAGCCGTTCAGGATTTGCAGTCACGCGGTATGACCACCAAAGACCTCCAGTTGCCGTCGGAACTGTTCATTGAGCGCGCGGAAAAGCGCGTTAAGTTGGGCCTGATTCTGAGCGAGGTGGTAAAGCAGCACGACTTGCGCGCCAAACCTGAGCAGGTTCGCAGCATGGTCGAAGAACATGCGGAGAGTTTTGAAGACCCCGCGCAAATGGTGCGCTGGTACTACAGTGATCCGCAACGTTTGGGCGAAGTCGAATCAATGGTTATTGAGGATAACGTGGTCGGTTGGGCGGAACAGCAAATGACTGTTGTCAACACGCCGAAGTCGTTCGACGAAGTTATGGAAATCAAGCGCTAGCGTATTTCCGCTTCGCCAAATCTATTGGAGTCAGGATGAAAAGCTTCTACGAGTTTCAATCGCGCGCTTATGACATGACCGGCATGGCACCGGAACATTCAGATTACTACCATGCCCAGGGTCTCGGGTATGTGCCGATGGTGATCGAACAATCCGGACGAGGCGAGCGGGCGTATGACATCTACTCACGCCTCCTCAAGGAGCGCGTCATTTTTCTGGTCGGCGAAGTCAACGACCCGACCGCCAATCTGATTGTCGCGCAGCTGCTGTTTCTTGAGAGCGAGAATCCGGACAAGGACATTTCCCTCTACATCAACTCGCCAGGTGGGTCAGTGACGGCCGGGTTGGCGATGTACGATACGATGCAGTTCATCAAGCCAGATGTCTCCACGCTTTGTACTGGCTTTGCCGCGAGCATGGGTGCTTTTCTGCTGGCGGCTGGCGCGAAGGGCAAACGTGTTTGCCTGCCGAATTCGCGCGTCATGATCCACCAAGTATCCGGCGGATTCCGTGGTCAGGCGTCCGATATCGCGATTCATGCAAAAGAGACGTTGTTCCTCAAAAACCGTCTCAACGAAATCATGGCCAAGCACACCGGCCAGCCCATTGAGACCGTTGAGCGGGATACTGATCGCGACAATTTTCTGTCTGCGGAAGAAGCGCAAAAATACGGTATCATCGATCGCATATTGGACAACCGCAGCCAGGCATAAATTTGGTATAGGGCGGCCGCCGGATGATCGGCGATTAAGCCTTCGCGGTGGGGCGTTGTTGCTCAGATTCCATGCGAGCGAAGGCACAGCATGTCAGAGAAAAGCGGCGAAAAATTACTTTACTGTTCCTTCTGCGGCAAGAGCCAGCACGAAGTGCGGAAGTTGATCGCGGGGCCGTCCGTATTCATCTGTGATGAATGCATCGATCTGTGTAACGACATCATCCGCGAAGAAGCGCAGGCTGACCCCGCTACGAAGAATACCAAGCCCGACCTGCCGACGCCGCAGGAAATCTGTGACATCCTCGATCAGTATGTGATCGACCAGGTTCAGGCCAAAAAAATCCTCGCCGTCGCGGTGTACAACCACTACAAGCGACTCAAAGCCAATCCCAAGGATTCCGAGGTCGAGCTCGCGAAGTCCAACATTTTGCTGATCGGTCCGACCGGCTCCGGTAAGACGCTGCTTGCGCAGACGCTTGCACGGCTTCTGAACGTGCCGTTCGTGATCGCCGATGCCACAACGCTCACCGAAGCGGGCTATGTTGGTGAGGACGTTGAGAACATCATTCAGAAGTTGCTGCAGAAATGCGACTACGACGTTGAAAAGGCGCAGCGCGGCATCGTGTATATCGACGAGATCGACAAGATTTCGCGCAAGTCTGACAACCCTTCGATCACGCGCGATGTTTCGGGTGAGGGTGTCCAGCAGGCGCTGCTCAAGCTCATCGAGGGGACTGTCGCCTCGGTACCGCCGCAGGGCGGACGCAAGCACCCCAATCAGGAGTTCGTCCAGCTCGACACCACCAATATCCTCTTCATTTGCGGCGGTGCATTCAGCGGACTCGAGAAAGTCATTCAAAACCGCACCAATAAGGTTGGTATCGGCTTCGGTGCCGACGTCCGTAGCGGCAAAGATCGGGTGGCGAACAACCAGTTGTTGCGCGACGTGGAGCCTGAAGACTTGATCAAGTACGGTCTCATTCCGGAGTTTGTGGGACGCTTGCCGGTGGTCGCTACTCTGGAGGAGCTCGACGTCAAGGCGTTGGTTCGAATTCTTACCGAGCCGAAGAACGCGCTGACCAAGCAGTACGAAAAGCTGTTTGCCATGGAAAGCGTTTCGCTGGAGTTCCGCGAGACCGCGTTGGCGGCCATCGCCAAACGCGCGCTTGAGCGTAAGACCGGTGCGCGCGGACTGCGGTCGATCATCGAGCACGCCCTGCTGGACGTCATGTTTGAGCTGCCTTCGCTCACCAATGTCGAAAAAGTAGTGGTGGATGAGGGCACTATTTTGGCCGATCAAAAACCGCTGCTGATGTATTCTGATCAGCCCAAAGCGGTCGGGGCGAACGGCTAATTGGGCCCAAAAAAGTTTCGCCCGCCCCTTGCATCCTTGCTGGCTGCTCCCATCTCAACGGCAGAGGTATTACGTCCTCTCGACTGACGCATTTCAAACTGGTGATCCACGCCGATTCTGATTGGTGACATTTATGAGTTCTATGACTAGCGATCCCCAAATCCTGCCGTTGTTGCCACTGCGCGATGTTGTCGTATTTCCCCACATGGTGATTCCGCTGTTTGTCGGTCGGCCAAAGTCGATCCGTGCGCTTGAGGCGGCGATGGAAGAGGGTAAGAATGTTGTGCTGGTGGCACAAAAATCCGCGGCCAACGACGATCCGAGCCCGAAAGATCTCTACGACGTTGGTTCGGTCGCGTCGATTTTGCAGATGCTCAAGTTGCCTGATGGCACCGTCAAAGTGCTTGTTGAGGGAATGCATCGCGCCCGGATAAATCATGTTCTCGCCGTCAAAGAGAACTATGAAGCCGACATTACCCCCATTCCGCAGACCGAGGCCGACAACAATGAAGTTGAGGCGATGCGACGCAGCCTGTTCGCGCAATTCGACCAGTACGTCAAGCTGAACAAGAAGATTCCGCCGGAGGTATTGACCTCCCTGTCGGGTATTGAGAGCGCAAGCCGTCTTTCGGACACAATCGCCGCGCATTTGCCGCTCAAGCTCGAACAAAAGCAGCAAATTCTCGAGAATTTTGATGTGCCGTTGCGGCTTGAACAGCTGCTCGGTTTGCTCGAAACGGAAATTGACATCCTGCAGGTGGAAAAGCGTATCCGTGGCCGCGTCAAGCGCCAGATGGAGAAATCGCAACGCGAGTACTACCTGAACGAGCAGGTCAAGGCGATTCAGAAAGAGCTTGGCGAGACCGAAGAGGGTGCGGAGATCGACGAGCTTGAGAAGAAGATCAAGGCGGCCCATTTGCCAAAAGAAGCCAAAGCCAAGTGTGACGCCGAGTTGAAAAAATTGAAGCTCATGTCACCCATGTCAGCTGAAGCGACGGTGGTGCGCAACTACATTGATACGGTGGTCGGTCTGCCATGGAAGAAAAAATCAAAAGTGTCTTCCGATCTTGCGAGCGCGGAGAAAGTGCTCGATGCGGATCACTACGGGCTGGAGAAAATCAAAGAACGCATCGTTGAGTACCTCGCGGTGCAGTCACGGGTGGATAAGTTGAAGGCGCCGATTCTTTGCCTGGTGGGCCCTCCGGGTGTCGGTAAGACGTCGCTTGGCCAGTCGATCGCCAAGGCAACCAACCGCAAGTTTGTACGGATGTCGCTCGGCGGCGTGCGTGACGAATCGGAGATCCGCGGTCACCGTCGCACCTATATTGGTTCGATGCCCGGCAAGATTTTGCAGAACATGTCGAAGGTTGGGGTTCGCAATCCGCTGTTCCTGCTCGATGAAGTCGACAAGATGGGCATGGACTTCCGCGGCGACCCGGCCAGTGCGCTGCTCGAGGTGCTCGACCCGGAACAGAACCACACCTTCCAAGATCACTACATTGAAGTCGACTTTGATTTGTCGGATGTCATGTTCGTGGCGACGTCGAATTCGTTCAACATTCCGCCCGCCTTGCTCGATCGCATGGAAGTGATTCGTCTGGCCGGCTACACCGAAGACGAAAAAGTGCATATCGCCCGCCAGTATTTGCTGCCCAAGCAAATGAAGGCGAATGGCGTGAAGGAAGACGAACTTTCCATTGCGGATCACGCGTTGCGGGACATCGCGCGCTACTTCACGCGCGAGGCCGGCGTTCGCGGAATGGATCGCGAGATCGCGAAAATCTGCCGCAAGGTAGTCAAGACACATCTAACCACGGCCAAGCAAGGCAAGTCGCAAGTCACGGTGAAGAATCTCGACAAGTATCTTGGCGTGCGACGCTACAGCTACGGAATTGCGGAGAAGACCAATCAGGTTGGCCAGGTCACAGGTTTAGCGTGGACCGAAGTTGGCGGCGAACTTCTTACCGTAGAGACAGCAGTTTTGCCGGGCAAGGGCGTCATTAAGCGCACCGGCAAGCTCGGTGACGTGATGCAGGAGTCTATCGAAGCGGCTATTTCTGTGGTGCGCGCCCGCGCCAAATCGCTTGGCATCGCGAATGACTTCTACGAGAAGAACGACCTGCACGTACATTTACCCGAGGGCGCGACACCAAAAGACGGACCGTCTGCTGGTATCGCCATCACGACGGCGCTGGTGTCGGTGTTGACCGGTATTCCAGTGCGTTGCGACGTCGCGATGACCGGGGAAATCACGTTACGCGGCGAAGTGCTGCCGATCGGTGGACTCAAGGAAAAATTATTGGCCGCTGCACGTGGTGGCATCAAAACGGTGCTGATTCCCGAGGAAAATCAGAAAGACTTGGTCGAAATCCCGCATGAGATCACCAAGGACCTGAAGATTATTCCCGTGCGCTGGATCGACAAAGTGCTGGAGACTGCGCTGGAGCGCAAACCGGTGCCTTTGGTTGAGCCCGATGTGCCCGCTTCCGCGCCGGCAGTTGTTGCCGCAAAAGAAGAAAAGCCGGTGGTAACCAAACACTAAGACGTTTGCCCCACGGACGATGCGGCGACGAACTGTCGCTTTTGAAATGACCGACAGAATGCCACTACGCACCCCTGCGTGAGTATTTCTCTTGACACGTAACGGCTCGAAAAGCTATAAAGTGCGCTCCACTTTTGCGCGGCGAGATGTTGCTACTGAAGTGATTCCAAAGCCATCGCTGGGGCAAAACCGCAGCGCCAGCTGCCTAGACAACACTCTGATTTTCCAGCGCCCAGACACGGACACCATCATGTCGGTGCGCATCATTTTCTCCTGAGAGGTTTCCCTTGAACAAGACCGAGATGATCGAAACGGTATCAAAAACCGCAGATATTTCCAAGGCAGCGGCGGGACGTGCTGTTGAGGCAATGATTACCGCCGTACGTGGTTCACTCAAGAAGGGCCAGATGGTCACCATCGTCGGTTTCGGTACGTTTTATGTCGGCAAGCGCGCGGCCCGAAGCGGTCGCAATCCACGCACCGGTGTGGCGATCAAGATCAAGGCTGCCAAGGTGCCGAAGTTCCGCGCTGGAAAAGCGCTGAAAGATGCGTTAAACTAGCGGACTTTGCAGGGTGCTTAGCTCAGTTGGTAGAGCGTCGCCCTTACAAGGCGAATGTCGGGGGTTCGAGCCCCTCAGCACCCACCAGGTGATTTGAAATCGATGCGACCCGCAAAGGTCGGGTTGAATGGAGTGGTAGTTCAGTTGGTTAGAATACCGGCCTGTCACGCCGGGGGTCGCGGGTTCGAGTCCCGTCCACTCCGCCAACGCAAAGGGCAGA
>Ga0209490_10003170_pt1 | contig 15409 bp, 14 predicted proteins | sample MAT06_FD_187209 | JGI IMG/M metagenome (GOLD analysis project Ga0209490, IMG submission 187209) | Freshwater microbial communities from Lake Fryxell liftoff mats and glacier meltwater in Antarctica - MAT-06 (SPAdes) (version 2) | ecosystem: Environmental > Aquatic > Freshwater > Ice > Liftoff...
TGCATAATCGTCCGGGCTTTGTGCACAGGCGGCCAGGGCGCGGCTCGCCATCATGATCACCTGCCCACCTAACCCTTCAACGTAGCCAATCTGCGCTTCGTAAGCGGCGATCACCTCGTCCACCGTCCGTTCTGGGCTGGGTGGCACATGATCGGTGCCCGCGCCACAGGCCACGACACCACCGACCGCCTTGGCCTCGGCAAGCGAGCGGCGGATCAACCCCTGGCTGACCGGCCAATCCAGCCCCATGCCACGCTGCGCGGTGTCCATCGCTTCGGCCACCGCAAAACCAAGCGACCAGAGATGGCGGCGGTAGGCCAAGGTGGCGTCCCAATCCAGTTGCGCCGGTTTGCTTTTGTCGGTGTGATCCACGATCGGATCGGCCACCACATGCGCGGCGGCAAATGCAATCCGGCTGGTGAACGGCTGCGCAGCCTGTGCAAGGTTATGCGGTTCACCGACTGTGTACGAGGTAAGGCTGCCATCGAATAAAGGTAGATTAATGGTCGTTGGCATAAGATCTCTTCTCTTTTATGGAGAGCACAAGTTAGGTTCAGATTATTCTATCGGTGGGTGAACGCCAGCCAACATCCAAAGCTGCCTAGCACGCACCAACCAATCATTGTTTAAGCGTAGCAACACAATAGTCGCACGCCCAGATGCGGTTTTTCCTCCGATATAGAGACTATCTTCACTCCAGGCAAAATGATCAGGCCATGCTTGCCGACGAGGATGATATAGTGGAGTGATATTCCCGGTTGATGGGTCAATATTCGTTACAGCATCATGCTTGAATTCGTTGCAACGATAACAACACAGGCACAAAGACGATCACCAGCCAGGCGGCACGGAACGTTTCGACAGCATGATATTGTTCGTTGCCGTCGAGCGTAAAGGCAAAAGTTGGGCACAACCGCTCAATCGTCTGCGCCAGTGCGATCAGCCGGGCCAGATCTTGGTCGCCATCCCCACTCAGCTTGATCTTGAAATGGGTCAAGCCATAGGTACGAATGTTGGCTTCCAGGCTGTGCGGCAAGCCATCGTCCAAACGTTCCGCCTCAGCAATCTCGGCGTCGGTGATGGGGTCGCTCAGGCCAACGGTGTGGCGCACGCGGATTGAACGCAGCGGTTGCGCGGGCAAAAAGGCGGCCGGTGCATAACCTTGTAAATCTGGATGGATCGCATCCAGGCGAATGCCCAACGTATTGGTGCGTACAGCTTGGGCAAATGGTACACCCGTTGCCCGGCACCAGGCGTCGATCAACGTGCGTTCGATCAGACTGACGCCAAAACCCCACAGCAGCGGCGGGTAACCTTTGGCTTGTCCCCACGCCGCCTGCTCGGCATAGATCGCTTGCCACAACGCGAAGACTGTGGCCGCCGGTGCGGCGCGCTCGGCAAAACGGCAGGCCGCCGCGATCACGTCGAGTAATTCGGCCGTGTCCTGCGCCAAGCTGGTCTGTGGCTGCTTGGTGAACCACTTGGGCGCCAACCCATCGGCGGCGACGCCGGTCACCACCTGGCCATCCACCTCTACCTGCGTCTGCACAAAAAGATGGGGTAGTTCCGTCAGCGTGGCAATGCCATAACGAAAGGGCATCCGTAGGCGCATCGGCACGGTGTGGGTGGCCGTGGAGCAGACACGAATCATGCCGCGGCCGGTTCCAACCGCTTGATCGCCGCCAATTCGCGCGGCAGATGCACATCCGCCGGCTCCCAGTTGATCCACTCGCCACTCAAATAGCCCTGATAGTCGATCGATTGCAACAACGCCAATACCCGTGCATGATCATACGCGCCCTGGCCAATGGGCAGAAATTCCAACTTGTCGGCCGCCAGCGTGCCATCATGAAAATGGACGTGCCGGATATATGGCCGCAGCAAGTTGAACGCCTCGTCGACGCTCGTTTTCGCCACGCGCGTCGTGTGTTGATAATCCCAGTTTACGCCGATATTGGAATGGTTGACACGACTCACCACCGTCTGCACATGTTGCGGATCACACCAGTCATCGTGGGTTTCGAGGGCAATCTGCACCCCGCGCGCAGCTGCCTGTTCAGCCAACGCGGCCAGCGATTGCACGAGGGAGTCGATTGCCTGTTCACGCGTCACGCCAGTGGGAATTTGTCCACCAAAGACACGTAAGGCACCCGCACCCAGATCGGCCGCAAGGTCGATCCGTTCCCGCGCCGCCGTAACATTTTGCGCTGCCAGCGTTGGGTCGGCAAATTTGCACGAAGTGGCCACACAGCAGAGCGCCACGCCATACGCGGCGGCTTTTGCTTTGGCGGCAGCCCGCTGCGCCGTGCTGTTGCCCAGTTCGACGCCATGTTTGTGATTGGCGTCAATGCGCAACTCAACCCCGTCATAGCCATAACGTTGGGCGGCGGCCAACACTTCATCTAAATTCCAATCCGGGCAAGAAAAGGTCATGAATGCGTATTTCATTAAGGCTCCAAACCGATTAATGCGGCTTAATCACGGCGTATGAGCAGTCCATCTCGATCCAGGCGATCATAAAAGCATCTTGGGAAAGTTCGATTGGTTCACCATTTGTCGTCGGATCAAGGATCGTCAAGTCATGATCAGAATAACCAACAACCACAATAGCATGTGAACTTTGAATCTTTGCATATGGCAACCATCCAGCGTGCACAGCAACAATGACCGGCTGTTTGGCATTAATTTCAGCACCAATATCTACCCACTCGCCGTATGGATTAAACTTCACCTCCAAGCCATGATTACTCAAGCGTTGAACTCGTGAAATCGGTGTGACAACATCTGTAGTTCCGAGTAGCTGTGCGACCCGCGGCTGATTGATCTGAACGCCCCAATAAGTGAGCACCATTGTGACACAGGCTGGTAAACAGTAACCATCACGCAACTGAGGTACGAAAGGCAAGCACCGGCAAGCAGACGATCACCAACATCCATACAAAGCCACCATTCACGCTACGGCGGGCACGCGTTGCCGAAATAACTCTAGCATCGACATGGACCACGAGTTGGGTATAATCAGCTTGATGCGCCCCATTCGGCGGAACCGGTGCAAACACTACAGTGGGTGTCATGAAATTACTATCTCCAGTCATAGCCCTATGCAATAATTTTCCTTGCGAAGCGCTATTATATCACTTGAGACGCGCTTTGGCTTCTTCTAGCAGTGCCCGGTGGGGATGTTCTTTGTAAAATTCGTCCAGCGGAAAACAACCGCTGACCAGGTTGTTGCGCGGGCCGGTGGTACAATCGCTAAAGGTGCGACAGATCCGTTTGCGCTGCGCAGCCCGCCCGGCCAGAACATCAGCGGGCAGTTCTGGATAAGAGAGCACCATGCGCCCCAGGCCGACCGCATCGACCATGTTGGTGCGCACCACATGCTGCGCCACGTTGGGCAACCACTCTTGCAGATAGGAATAGCCTGTGCCAACAAAGATCAAGTCGGGACGATGACGCTTGAGTTCGGCTGTGATCTGAATTTGGCGCGCTACACCCACCAATGGATCTTCGGGCGGTTGGTAACCATCCGAAGGCGGAAAAAGGGCGGGACGCTGAATATGCGGCGTGTAATAGGGACTGCCCGCCGTGGTGCAGACCAATTGAATGTCGAGCTCGGCCAACAGATCGAGGAAGCGCTTGGGTTCCGCTAGATCGATACCCAACCCCGTGCCGTCACCGCCAAAGGCATACGGATAGGTTACATTGGGCGCCTGTTCCGGTTCGCCGACGCGCTCGGCCCCCGGCTTGAAGGGAATCCAGTCAAACGCGCTGAGGCGGACACCAATCGCCAAACCGGGGGCAGCCGCGCGCACTGCCGCTACAGCATTACGCAAAAAGCGTGTCCGATTCTCAAAACTACCCCCATAGCGTCCCGGTCGATCATGCGCACTGAGAAATTCATGGCCCAAATAGCCGTGGCAATGTTTGAGGTCCACAAACTCGAAGCCGGCACGCTGGGTGATAATGGCGGCGTGGCCAAAATCTTCGATCAAGCGGTCAATGTCGTCATCGCTCATCAGCGCGCTTTCGGGCACGTTAAATTTACGGTCGAGTAGCGGATGGCGATAGAGCGTCATCGGCTGGATCGGTTTGCCAACGGTGGGGCGACAGAAGCGACCGGAATGGGTCAGTTGCAAGCCGATCAGCAGATCATCCGTGCGCCCAAAATGGCTGGCATGTTCGGTTAACAATGCCTCACGCAATTTGATCAACCCCGCCAAGGTTGCTTCACTCGCCACCAATTGATTGGGATTGGCGCGCCCATCCTGGCGCACGGCTACGGCCTCACCACCCCAGATTAGTTTAGCACCGCTCTGCCCAAAACGCTGCCAGCGCCGCAACGTTAGTTCGGATGGATTACCGTCAATTTCGCCATCCCAGCCTTCCATCGGTAGAATCGAGAAACGGTTGCCCACCGTTTTTAGTGCAGTGATTAAGGGCTGCGCCAAAGGCGCATCAGCGCCCTGTTGCATTGTCGCATCAAAAGGCAGATCGATGCCAAGTGCCGTCAAATGGGCTTGAAAATTTTCGGCATTGCGAAAGGTGGCCACTCGTTTATACGTGCTCATCGGCGATCACTTTCTCGTTAGGCTGATCCGGTTAATGGTTGGCAGGTGGAGTTTGCAACGCCAGTTGAAATTGTTCGGAATAGGCAGCGCGCGCGGCGCAGTTGTGGTCACGCACAATGCGGGCCAACCACGCATCATCACGCGCGCGCATGGCCTGGAACATCTGCCAGTGTTCTTCTTGCGCGGCATGCACGCGATGGGCAAAAACGTCGTTCAGATAATAGCTGCGCAAGAGATTCCAGTGATCAAGCACGCGGTTGAGCATACTTTTTACCAAGGGCATGGCAGCACAATCGCAAATAAACTGATGCAGACGAACGTTGGCTTCTGACCAACTGTCGAGGTTGTTTTCCAACAAATCCATGCTGCGCAGTTGCGTTTCAAAGTGGGCAAAGGCTTGTTCATCCATGCGCTGACAGGCGGCGCGCCCGCTGATCAGTTCCAACGCCTCCAATAGTTCAAAGATTTCGGTGATCAAGCCGGCAGCAATCGGCGTGACCGTTGCCCCCACATAGGGCTGGATGGTGACAAGCCCTTCGGCTTGCAATTGTTGTAGAGCTTCGCGCACGGGGATGGCGCTTGTGCCAAAATGGGCGGCCAAATCGTCAATCACCAAACGCTCACTCGGCTTGAAGACGCCTTTAATGATCGCGCCGCGTAGCGCGTCGATCACGGCTTCTTTCTTACTGCGAAACGCGCCGATCGGAATTGGCAGAACACGCTTGACATGTTTGGCTTCTGGCATAGGTCGATCAATTGGGTCAATGATTATGCTTTTGGGATTATGCTTTTGGGATTATGCTTTTGGGACTCTTCTCTTGAACAGTGGCTGACTTCGGGTACAAGTCATCAAGAAGATATATTATATATGATATATTCCGTATATAACATTTGTCAACTCCTGACAAGCGGGTACGCGCAATTTTTGGTACCTTAAAACTGGCTGCCCCGAAAAAACTTTTGCCCAAATAGCACACTTGTGCTATTCTGTGGCGAGATTCCAGGTAGCGCGAACGGCACCCCACCCTAACCCTCACTGCCATTAAGTTAGGGCATTGTAGGTGCGGTTTTTAACCGCACATGGGTGGTCTAACCGAGATTGTGCGGTTAAAAACCGCACCTACAATGCAACGATTTTTTCTTAACTTAATGGCAGTGACCCTAACCCTCCCCAAACAGGGAGGGGACTGATGTCGGACAGGCGAAGTCGCTTCTTCTGTCCCGTGACGGCTCCCTCCCTTTTCAGGGGAGGGCTGGGGTGGGGTCAGTCGTTACAATTTTTAATCATTTCATGTTCGTAACAAAGGAAAGGAAGAAGCAAGTTATGTTTCAACAAAAGAGGTTATGGATCTTGGCAACGCTGATCATTTCCGCGTTGCTGTGGGCGGCCTGTGCGCCCGCTGCCGCACCAGCAGGTGATGGAGCAGCGCCAGCGGCTGATGCACCGGCCGCTGATGCTGGCGGCGCACGCGAAATTGTCTGGATGGTGCGCACCAGCCCAGTGGAAAACAACTGGGAAACAACTGTGGTAAAACCAGCCTGGGAAAAGGAGAGTCCAGATATTGCCCTGAATATCCTCACCATCAACCAGAACGATGTTGCTGTCAAGCGCGAAGCGATGATTGCCGCAGGCGAACCACTGCATGTGTGGTCCACTAACTGGGGTGGTGATGGCTTTGCCAGCGATCGCCATCGCGGGCTGCTCACCGATCTGACGCCGTTGATCGAACGCGACAAACTAGACACCGGTGTCTTCATCCCCGAAGTGTTGAAGATCTACCAAAGTGAAGGTAAAACCTGGGGGCTGCCTTTCTTGACCACCGGCACCTATGTTTTCTACAACATGGATCTCTTTGACGAAGCCGGTATTGCCTATCCAACCACCGATTGGGAAGATAAAAGTTGGAATTGGGACGCCTATCTTGATCTAGCGAAGCAGTTGACCAAGAACTACGACGACCCTGCAAACGCCCAGTATGGTTTGATTCAAAACCGCATGAATATCGAAGGCCCAGCGATGCTGTTTGGTCAGTTCCCTTGGCCAGCCGATGCGTATGAAACTGGCTTTGCTGACCAGATCACACTCAACACGCCCGAAGTGATCGACGCCTATCAGAAACACCACGACTTGGTCTTCAAGGAAAAAGTGGCTCCGGACGATGCCGCGAGCCAGGCACTAACCCAATTGGGTGGTGCGTTCGAAAGTGGCCGCGTCGCCATGACATATAATGGCGGCTGGGGTTGGTGGGTCTATTCACCCGTCAAGCCAGAAGTAGAAGGCGGTTTCTGTTGGGGTGTTGCGCCCATTCCCTGGGGCACGGACGACGCCGAAACGCGCGCGGTGATCTACACCGACCCGTGGGTGATCACCCGTGGGCTGGAAGGCCAGGTATTGGACGATTCCTGGTCGTTCCTCAAGTTCCTGGTCCGCGAAGACAATGCGCGCAGCTACATGCAAGCCAGCAATACCCCGCCCACCCAGGCCAAGCTGCAGGAAGAGTGGTTCGGCCAGTTTGGCTGTATGGAACCGGAAAAGGTCAAAGAGGTTTATCAGGGCGCTTTTGCCCACGGCTTCGAATCTAGCAACCATTTGCTGGTGCGCTGGGACGAACTCAACCAGATCTGGAACAATTCGCTGAGCGCTTACTTCCTGGACCCAGCCGGCAATGCCGCCGATGTGATGCCAGCGTTGGAGGAAGAGTTGAACGATGCCTTGACGCGGATTGCCGAAGAAGAGGGCCATACGCAGTAAACCATCAATCAATATAAAAAGCGGACGAAGCCGATGCGCTTCGTCCGCTTTTTCTTATCATTGACAACCCGTCGCATTCATAGTAAGATAATCGCAAAATCAGACAGTACGAATGATGAAGGAGTTTTCAATGATCCAGGAGCAGGAGATTACGCTAGAAACATACCCCGTGCGATTACGTAGCCGTGGACAGATTACCCTTCCACAATCAGTCCGTGAACGATTAGATGTAAGTGATGGCGATTTTTTGCTTTTAGTCGAAGTGGGTGATCTATTCTTTATTACACCGAAACCACTTCAGGTCCCCCGTTTGGCCGATAAAATTGCAGATTTAATCGATGACTCAGGCGTATCATTAGCAGATTTACTGCAAGGACTCGCAGAAGAACGAGCCTCTATTTGGCAAGAGCGGAATAGTTAATGCGCCGCATTTTCGCCGACAGTAGTGTTGTGATTGCAGGTAGTGTCTCGCGTACAGGTGCAAGTCGTGCGATTTTAAGCATGGCAGAAATTGGGATCTTCCAACTTGTTGTTTCACGCCAAGTGTTAGATGAGTGTGAACGCAATTTGCGCAAAAAATCACCTACAGCGCTGCCTTACTTTGCCCAATTGCTGGCAAGTATCAATCTTGTTATTGTGGAAGATCCAAACCCAGAAGATAGTTTACGCTGGTTGGTCTACATAGAGGCGAAAGATACGCCCCTTTTAGCAGCGGCGGTACAAGGCGCAGTTGACCGGCTGGTGACTCTTAACACCAAAGATTTCACCCCCCAAGTTGCCAAAGCAAGCGGATTGAAGATCCAGACGCCCGCCGAATTCATCCATGAGCTGCACGCCACCATCACAGAAAAGTTGCCCTAAATGCAACGTATCCTTCTGCTTGTCCTCTTTTTTCTTTCTGGCATCGCGGCGCTGATCTACCAGGTCGTCTGGGTACGCCAAGCGACATTAGTTTTTGGGGTGAGCGTTTACGCCTATGGTGCGGTATTGGCTGCCTTTATGGGCGGCGCCGCGCTGGGCAGTTATTTCTTGGGCAAACGGGCAGACGCAGTCAAATCGCCGCTGCGCATCTTTGCCCTGTTGCAAATTTGTGTCGCCCTGCTGGGTGTGTTGGCCCCCCTGGCGTTGACCGCGTTGATGCCGTTTTATGCTAGCCTGGCGCGGGACAATCTACTCAATCCGTTTGTGATCACAGGGGTGCGCGCCCTTTTTTCGATCTTGGTTTTAACCCCACCCGCCTTTTTTATTGGCGCAGCGCTGCCTTTTATGGCGCGTGCCTTTGCCCGGCAACCAGGCCACGTGGGCAGTGACGTAGGCCGACTGTATGCCGCCGACACGCTAGGCGCCGCACTGGGCTGTGGATTGGCGGGCCTGGTTTTGTTGCCCAGGCTCGGCGCCAGCGGGACGATCTTGGTGGCGGTGTGGATCAATGGCTTAACCGCAGCAACAGCCTGGATGGTGGCGCGCCGCTATCCAATCGAGTCAGCTAAGACGAAAAAGGGAAAAACGCTACCCCAAACAGAGTTGTCTACCCCCAATCGGCCAGCCACCCCCATCCTCTTCGAGCGCATGATCCCCGGCTTTGTCCTGGTTGCCTATACGGTCTCCGGCTTTATTGCCTTGGGCTACGAGGTAGTTTGGGCACGCATCTTGAGCATTTTTACCATGAACGCAGTCTTTTCGTTTTCAATTATGCTGACGACCTTTCTCATGGGTTTGACCGTGGGTGGTTGGCTCGGGGCGGCATGGGTGCGCAAACGGCGGGTGACGCTGATGCATTTTGCCAATGGACAGCTCGCGATCGGCTTGACGGCCCTGCTCACGCTTTATGTCTTTGCCTGGCTGCCCGACCGCGTGACAATTGAAACCGTTTTCGGGGCCTATTCGGTGACGAATGGCATCTTCTTCGAGTTTTTGCTGGGCTTCCTTACTCTTTTCATTCCTACCACGCTTTTGGGCTTTCTCTTTCCTGTGGTTATCAGCCTCTACACCCAGGAATCATCAGCGCAAATCGGTACGCAGGTGGGACGCATCTATGCCTGGAACACCGCCGGCGCGGTCGCGGGCTCACTGACCGTGGGCTTTGTCTTGATTCCCCTCCTTGGTTTGCAAGCCACCGCCGCCACCCTCAGCGTGCTCAACTTGATCATTGGCGTGATGGCTTCGTGGTTGCCGTCGGCAGAGGCCATGCACTCGCGCTTGATCCCGCAAGCGGGTATGGCGCTGGGCATTGCTTTAATCTTGTTGCTGCCCGAACACTATTATCTAGGCTTTCGGCAGGGTGCAACCGATCAGATGGTTTATTATGGTGAAGGGGCGGAAACCACGGTGGCGGTTTTTGATATCCCGGAAGAAGATTTCAAAGTTTCGTTTGTCAATGGTCGCATCGAAGTACCCACCGATCCAATTAGTATGCGCGCCTTCCGCTTACTAGGTCACTTGCCGCCCCTGCTCAAACCAGACGCTGAGCGGGCGTTGATGCTCAGTTTTGGCAATGGCGTTGCCACCGGCTCGCTGGATACGCATCAAATCGCACAGATCGATGCCGTCGATTTGTCGGCAGAACAGTTCGCGGCGGCAGAATTTTATTGGGCAGAGAATTACAATGTCTTGAAAAGTCCACGCCTGCACACATTTGTGGAAGACGGGCGCAACTTTCTGCTCCAGACCCCCTTTCAGTATGATATTATTACGACTGACGCGACTCATCCGGTCAACGCCAGCAGTTGGGCGCTCTTTACCCAGGAATTTTATATCCTAATCGCGGCGCGTCTAACCTCGGACGGTATTTTCATGCAGTGGTTACCCTTTCACAATCTACGCGAGGAAGATTACAAAGCAATTCTGCGGACTTTTCAGCTTGTCTTCCCCCATGCAACGCTTTGGTACACCGGCGGCAGCCACACCCTGTTGCTGGCGACACCGGAACCGCTCACACAAGAACGTCTGGCCGCCAAACTCGTTGCCGCAGCCGACAACCAGATTGTAATCGACGATTTGGGATCAGCGGCCACAATCGCCAAGGATTGGGTGATGGATGCCGATGCGTTACGCGTGTATGCCGGGCAAGGTCGATTGGTAACGGATAACAATGCCTTCTTTTTGCCGCATGCTGAGGATACGGCAAAGATTTTGCAGATGTTTGCGGCGACCCAGCAGGAACGTTGAATCTGGTAATGGTGAGGCAGAGGACTTGACAGGCAATCATTACACCGTTTAAGATGGACGTAGCAAGACAGCCAGAGAATTGTCTGCAAGGAAGCCTAAAATGAATGCTACTATAGATAGTATAATCGATATTGACAAAATAACAATTCAGCTTCCAGTCGATCTTTATCGAGAATTGGAGACGCTTGCTCGCGCACAACAAAGTGATCCGATCGCATTGCTGACTGAGTTAATCAGAGAGGCGCGCCAACAACGTAGTTTGCGCCAGGTTTGGGATGAACTATGTGATCAGGTTCAACGCGATGGTGGTTTGAAGATTGGCAACACAACGGAAGAAATCGTAGAGCAGATGCGCAAAACTCGCCAGGAAATCTTTGAAGCCGAATATGCACATCTGTATCGATAGCTCTGTCTTTATAAGAGGTATAAAAACTCGTGATGCTACGATTGCAACAATTTTTAGCTTAACCGGCGTTGAACTTACCTTATCTACGCCGCGCCTGGTTGCGAATGAAGTGACGCGTAATCTGATCTCACCACATGAGACACGCCTGTTTTACAAACTTTTTAACCATCCAAATTCGCTTATCATTGGCCAACCCGTACCAAGCCACTTGGTTGAAAAATATATTCTTCTAGGTCTACCCGCCAAAGCCGATGCCTTTATCGGCGCATTTGCTGAGTGGCAAAGCATTGACTATCTGATCTCCGACAACCGTCACTTTTTGCGCCAGCTTCGTTCCTCGGCCTTTACCGTACTCGCCCCCTTTGACTTTATGGCTCGGTGGCAGGCTGGAGAGCGCTAAGCACATCCGCCGGCCCAAATCCATTTATCGCCCCGCGTTGAACACTTTGGAATCAATTGCCCATGGACTGGCTACGACGAAACCCTGCTTATTTTGGGCTGGTGATGATCATTTTACTTGGCGCCTTTTTGCGCTTCTACACCATCGGCGCCAAAACCATCTGGCTGGACGAAGCCTTTAGCATTTGGGTGGCAGATCATTCCTTACTCAGCGGCTGGTCTTGGCTGATCCGCATCGATCAGCACCCACCCCTCTACTATTCCCTGCTGCATTTCTGGCAGATGCTCTTTGGCGACGAGCAAGGCACTGTACGCGCTTTTTCTGCATTGTGCAGCACGTTGACAATCCCATTTTTCTATAGCGCTAGTCGCCGCTGGATAGATACACGCACGGCCTTGATCGCTGCCTTTCTGCTCGCGATTTCCCCGATCCATGTGCGTTACGCACAGGAAGCGCGCATGTATGCCCTATTAACACTGGGCGTTGCGATTGCGCTCTATTTTCTGGCCCGGCTCCTCTTTGATCCACGCTCGCGGCGCGCGCGCCTGGTCTTGCTTGGGCTGGCCACGGCCGAGGCCGCCGTCATGCTAACGCATAACACGGCGACTGTTTTTTTCCCGTTAGCACTCAATGGCGCAATTGGCGGCGTGCTGCTCTGGAAATACACGCAAGGGGGCGTCTCCTCGTTGCCGGCACTCAATGATCCAGCCTTTGAGCGGCGCTGGCTGCGCACCCAGTTGCTAGCGTTTGCAATCTGGCTACCCTGGTCGATTTTCTTCGTACGCCAGACGATCCGCGTTGATCAAGAATTTTGGCTGTGGACACCGGATCTTAGCCGAGTGAGCGAAGTATTATACAACTTCAACGCGGCTTTCCTGCCCACGTGGTTTCCCGGCCAACCCTGGTGGCATCTGTTATACTGGGCATTGGCGCTCTACGGCATCTACAGCCTGCGGCGCAAACCCGCCTGCGGCATTCTTCTGCTCACATTTTTTCTCACACCCATTATTGGTGAATTACTCGTGAGCCTCCGCCGTCCAATCTTTTACGAACGGACGCTGCTCTGGGCAACTTTGCCCTATTATCTACTGCTGGCAGCGGGCCTGCGGACGCTGGCCGGTAAAATCGAGTTTAATCCAAGCGCTGCATTAGCCAACGCGCTGGGGAGAACGGGGCAGCGTGTGCGCGTCGAATTCGCAATCCAAGCGCTCACTTTGGCCATTGTCATCACCCTGAGTGGATTTGCGCTGACTGGCTACTATCAGGATTTTCAAAAAGAAGATTGGGCCAAGGCCGCCGATTATGTGGCGCAAAACATAGCCCCCAATGACCTGATCTTGTTTAATGCGACTTGGGTACAATTGCCATTTGAATATTACTTCCGTCACTATAATACCGCTGCGGAGCTACGCGGGTTGCCAGTCGATCTCTTTGACCGTGGCGTCTTGGAACCCAAAATGACGGCGGCTGATATTCCCTATATGGATAACTTGTTGGCCAACCGCACACACGTCTGGCTGGTCTATTCGCACGACTGGTATACGGACCCAAACCAAATCATCCCGCGCCAACTTGACCAAAGCATGAGACAGACCGAGCAGCGCGCGTTTGTCGGGCTGCAAGTGATGCGCTATGAACAGAGATAATCAACTGTACACCGATTTTTCAAATCGGCATCTACCGATTTGAAAAATCGGTGTACAAGATGAGCCATTTTTCTTTGCAACGTCATTATGTGTGTTATCTAACTGCCATAAAGGAAATTAAAGATGGGACAGAATCAGGCTGCTCAGGTGCAGAACAAACTAGCGATCGAGGGCGGCACACCGGTTATCAGCCGCACCCTCAATCATTACAAAGGCGCCGCGGTGATCGGCGAACAAGAAAAGCAGGCTGTGTTAGAGGTATTGGATAGTCAATCGCTTTTCCGCTATTATGGACCCAAACTACTTTCCAAGGTCGCCAATTTTGAGGCAGATTTTGCGCGGTTCGTCGGCGCACGTCATGCTGCGGCGGCGACGAGCGGCACGGCGGCCTTGCGCATGGGACTAGCCGCGCTCGGGGTCGGACCTGGCGATGAAGTGATTGTGCCCGCCGTCACCTTTATTGCGTCGATCGGCGCCATTGTGGCTAGCCGCGCCCGCCCCGTTTTTGCCGAGGTCGATGAGACGATGCAACTGGATCCGAACGACCTGGCGCGCTGTCTGTCCAAGCGCACCAAGGCGATCATGCCCGTGCATTTGAGCGGGATTGCCGTGGACATGGATCCGATCATGGCGTTTGCCAAAGCGCATCAACTCAAGGTGATCGAAGACGCGGCGCAGTCGTGTGGTAGTTTTTACAAAGATCGCCACGTGGGCACGCTGGGCGATGTTGGCTGCTTTAGCTTTCAATTGGAGAAGAACATTACCAGCGGCGAAGGCGGCATCCTCGTAACCGACGATGATGAGATCTTTCGCCGCGCCGTGATCTTTTCTGACCAGGGCGGCCAGTTCTGGACCGCGCATGCCGGCGTGCGCGACACCGTGGGCGGCCAGCCGGTGATCGGCGAGAATTTGCGCATGAGCGAGATTGCCGGTGCCATTTTAGGTTGCCAACTAGCCAAATTGGATGAGATTCTCAACCGCATCGAGCGCAACACCCATATCGTACGCGACGCCATGGCGGAGATTGACGGCCTCCAATTGCGCACCGCCCATCCAGAACGCGACCGCCATGCGCTGGGCGTCCTCTTCTATCTGCCAACGCCGGAAAAGGCCACAGAAGTAGCTGCTGCGCTGCGTGGAGAGGGGATACCGGCGGGCAAAGTCTATGGCGGCCACCCAGTTTACGCTGCGCCGCAGATTCTCAACCAATGGACGATCACCGACGGCTGCCCCTTCAATTGCCCCACCTTCTTCCCCGAGCCGATTAAATACAGCATGGGCATGTGTCCGCGCAGCGAAGATCTGCTGGCGCGTGGGGTCGGCATCAGCATTGGCCCCTTCTACGAAGAAGAAGATTTGGACGATATTATTGTTGGGGTGCAGAAAGTGGCGCATCATTTACTTTAACCGACGAAGTTAAAAGTTGTACAGGTGGTAGATAGTAGAGATTGGCGATCAGAGATTGGGTAGGGCTCGTTTATTATCAAATCTCTAATCACCAATCTCTAATCACCAATCTCTACCCCCAATCCCCCCTATACGATTTGGGACAATTGACGCGCAATGGAGCAGGGCGTAGAATATAACTTCTGTGCAACCCACATTCACTTCTAATTGGAAGCAACCAAGGAGCAAATAATGAGCAACAAACTACGCATCGGCGTACTGGGCATGACCCACGACCACGTCTGGGGCAACCTGGCCGATCTCAAACAATCACCGCTGGGCGAGTTGGTGGCCGCCGCCGACCCCAACGAAGAATTGCGCAACAAAGTGCAAACCGAATATGGCTGTCCTCAGGTCTTTGAATCATACGAGGATATGCTGGAAGAGGTAGCATTGGATGCCGTCTACATCTTTGCCGACAATGCCAGTGGCGCTGAGCTGGCCATCCTGGCGGCGACAAATGGTTTGCACGTACTAACCGAAAAGCCGATGGCGGCCAATCTAGACGGCGCCGACCGCATGTTGGCGGCGGCGCGCGGTGCGGGCGTCAAATTAATGGTCAATTGGCCCTTCATCTGGTGGCCACAATTGTATAAGGCAATCGCTATGGCGCAGGGCGGGGAGCTCGGCCAACTTTTTCAAACCAAATATCGCTCCGCCCATGCCGGACCAAAAGAGTTGGGCTGCACACCATTTTTCTACGAGTGGCTTTATGACGCCAGCCTCAACGGCGCCGGCGCCCTGATGGACTATGGCTGTTATGGCGCGGCATTGGCGCGGACGCTGCTGGGCCAGCCGAGCCGAGTTACCGGGGTCGTGGGCCGGTTGCAAAAAGATTACATAACGCTCGAAGACAACGCCGTGATCGTGATGCAATGGCCGCGCGCGATCGCGATTACCGAAGCCTCGTGGACCCAGATTGGCCATCTAACTTCGTACTTTGCCGCCATTTACGGCAGCGAAGGCACCCTGGTCGTGGAGCCGGGCAGCAAAGGTCGGCTGCTACTTGCGACACGCGAAGAC
>Ga0209490_10003173_pt1 | contig 15401 bp, 12 predicted proteins | sample MAT06_FD_187209 | JGI IMG/M metagenome (GOLD analysis project Ga0209490, IMG submission 187209) | Freshwater microbial communities from Lake Fryxell liftoff mats and glacier meltwater in Antarctica - MAT-06 (SPAdes) (version 2) | ecosystem: Environmental > Aquatic > Freshwater > Ice > Liftoff...
TATGCCGCTAATGTGGAAAAAGCGATCGCGTTACCGACTGAGGCAGACACATCCCCGTTTATCACTGCCGAAACGCGAGAAACTCCGGGCACGGGCACGATCGCTAAACTGTGTGAATTGCTGAACTGTTCGCCAACGACCGTCGTCAAAAATGTGCTGTATCAAGCGGTGTATGACAGTGGCAGAAACGTTTTGGTGCTGATCAGCCTTCGGGGCGATCAGGATGTGAATGAGGTGAAACTGCAAAATGAATTGGTCAAGCTGGCAGGGAATTATGGTGGCAGTACGGTGATTGGGCTGACGGTGCCGGATGTTGATGCCCAAGCACAGTGGGCGGCGAAGCCGTTGCCTTTGGGCTATATGGCACCCAATTTATCTGATAGCTACATCAAACCGCCAAAACCTGCTCCGGTTGACTCAAAAGCGGCGGGGATGGTGCTGCCTAAGTTTCTACGAATGGTGGATAAAACGGCTGTAGACCTAAAGAATTTTGTGACGGGTGCTGATGAAGTGGGCTATCACCAGGTAGGGGCAAACTGGGGCGCGGAATTTGCGCTGCCGGATTTGGTGGTGGATCTGCGGAAGGCGACGGCGGGCGATCGCGCCATTCACGACCCGACCCAATTGCTGCAAACCGCACGGGGAATTGAAATTGGGCATATTTTTCAACTGGGCACCAAATACTCTGAGGCGCTGGGAGCAACTTATACCAATGAGCAGGGAGAAGAAAAACCGCTGGTGATGGGCTGCTATGGCGTGGGCGTGTCTCGGTTGGCGCAGTCTGCTGTTGAGCAATCTTACGATAAAGATGGTATCGTTTGGTCGCCTGGGATCGCGCCTTACCATGCGATCGTGGTGATTCCCAACATGGCAGATGCGGATCAGGTGCAAGCGGCAGAAACGCTCTATGCTGAACTGAATCAAGCGGGAATTGAGACGCTATTGGACGATCGCAATGAACGGGCTGGAGTAAAGTTTAAAGACGCAGATTTGATTGGCATCCCTTACCGCGTTGTGACGGGAAAATCGCTGAAAAACGGCAAAGTCGAAGTGGTGAAACGGGCCACTCATGATGTTCAAGAACTGGCGATCGCGGATGTCGTCTCTACCCTAAAACAGTGGCTTATCGAAGCCACTCGTTGATGAATATTTTGATAAATGATTGAAAAATTTGATGATCGCCTCCATCCCTTTCTTGCTTATTCCTGATCCTGACACCCGAAACCTGATATGCAAATCTTCATCCTGATTCTTTCTAGTTTAATTAGTGTGCTTTCGCCTGTTAATTTTGGGATTGATAAAGTCGCTGAAAGTACAATTCGTGGTCAATTCAAAAAGGTAGAGCAACTCAAAGTGCGGGTGGATAATACCCCGGTTCACAACGCGATCGGGGGCAAAGTAGACAAAATTAGGATTGCCGGACGGGGGCTATTTCCCTTAGAAGGGGTTCGGATTGACACCCTAGAGTTTGAAACAGACCCGATCAATGTCAATGTAAAGGCGCTGCGAAAGGAGAAAAAGACGGAGCTACAGGCACCGTTGGGCGTAGGGATGCGGCTGGTGATTCGTGAAGAGGATCTGATTAAAGCGTTGAGAGCGCCTGTAGTTCAACAGGAAATTCAAAAGCTGCTGCGGGGTTTGACCAATGGCAACAGCAAACAAGTGCCAGCGGAGCCAGCGGGGGAAGCAGGAAGAACGGGAATTCCTCAGCGCATCCAAGATGTGCGAACCAAGCTGGATGAATATCGGATTTTGAACCCCAACGTAGAATTTTTGCCCGGTGGCAGAATCAGGTTGCAGGTTGAGATTGAAGAGGTGAAGACTGCCCAAAAGTTTAAGATTGAGGCGGAATCGGGGATCACGTTTGCGGAAGGACAACGATTGACCTTAACCAGACCTGTGCTGAAGCTGAATGGGGAGGAGCTTCCTGAACAACTTATTCAAGCCTTTGCTACGGATCTTTTCAATCGCTTTAAGCTGGAGCAGTTGAGCGGTTTACCTGGAAGCCTCGGTCAAGTGAAATGGTCGCAACTGACGGCGCGAGTGATCAAACTTGAGGTTAAAGACAAAAAACTGGAACTTGTGGCATTTTTGCGGCTGCCTCAAGGGCTAAAGATTTGAATCTTTGCAATTTGTTGTCTGTCTTATTGCTGAATTTGCTCCAAGCGGATGTAGATCTATTAAACTTGCGATGACTCTGTGCGATGGCGCGATCGCTAGCAATCTGTATTCAACCGTTTGAGGAACCTTCTAATGCAAAAACACCCCCGCCGTCCGATTCCTCCCGGTATTCTTGCAGCGTTTTCTGCGATCGTTTTGGTCTCAGGGGGGGCAACTGCCTGGTGGGCATGGTCGTCCCACACACCACCCTTGCTCAGTCTCAGCACCATTCAATCGTCTCAGCCTGGAAACGAGGGCAAGCCTGCTGCACCCATTCCTTCTAACTCAAACACCCAAAATCCCTCGGTCAATCCTGCTCCGGCAACTGCGGAGAAAACTCTTCAGGTCTACTGGTTAAAACCATCGGATACCGCGATTCAACTTGCGCCGCGCCCGGTTAAGGTAAGCTCTAGCGGAGATACGAACACTCTGCTCAAAACCGCGATTCAGCAACTTCTGGCAGGCTCCACGACTGTGGACGAAACCACCACTATTCCCGCCGGAACTCAGCTTCGCAGCCTTTCGACTAAAACTGACGGAATTCACATCAATTTGTCTAAGGAGTTTACTCGCGGTGGCGGCAGCACCTCAATGACGGGTCGGTTAGCCCAAATTTTGTATACGGCGACTAGCCTAAATCCGGCTACGGCTGTTTGGTTTTCGATTGAAGGAAAACCGTTAGAAACCTTGGGAGGGGAGGGCTTAGTGCTGCAGCAACCTCTGACTCGACAAAAGTTTGAACAAGACTTTCCAATGTAGGGCTGAGTGGTGCTGACAAAGCCAATTTATGAAGCTTAGTATTGTAGCTAGTAAGTACTTTGATGGAGCGATCGATGAGCGATAACAATTCTCAGTTAATCACCGACGAGGCAGCTTCAGAAAATGAGGCGACTCGTGTCCGATTTTGGGGCAATGTCACGCTGCTTGAGGAAGCAAGTCGCTATCGGATTAACCGGATTGAACTGGCACCCGGACACCACATCATGACGCAGATGCACTACCACCGCAGTGAACATTGGGTGGTGGTGTCTGGAACCGCCAAGGTGATTTGTGACAACAAAGAAACCATCTTAATTCAGAATCAGTCTACCTATGTGCCAATGTCTACTGCCCATCGGGTCGAAAACCCTGGGGTGATTCCTTTGGTGATGATTGAAATCCAAAATGGTGAGTATCTGGGTGAAGATGACATCACCCGGTTTGAAGATGCTTATTAGGTTTGCAACGAAAAAAGCAGCCCATGATGGAAGTTACAGGGTGCAAGTTACTTTTGCAAATACTTGCGGAAAAACTGTGTAAGCTCATGCCATGAGTCTTCGGCTGCTAAACGGTCGTAGGAAGAACGTTCATGGCAAAAAAACCATGATCAGCATCAGGATAGACCTTTAATGTGTACTCTTTGCCAAGCTCCTTGAACCGAGCCTTGACTTGCTGAATCCGTTCGAGCGGAATGAACGGATCGACACCCCCGTGAAACAAATACATAGGCACCGTGATATCTGTAATTGCCTCAATCCATTCATCTAGCACCATTCCATAAAAGGGGGCTGCTGCAACGATTTCGTCTGAAAACTTGCAAGCAGCGAGAAAGGTTAGCCCACCGCCTAAACAGAATCCGGTGACTCCGATCTTATCTGGAACCACATCGGCTTGTGATTTCACATAAGCGATCGCGGCTCTAATATCCTCTTCTACAGGCTTGCCAAAGTTAAGGCGGTACATCATTGCCATGGCTTGCTCAACTTCGCTATATCCAAACTTGTTGTTTGGCAATTCACGATAGTAAAGATCTGGCGCGAGAACCACATAGCCCTCGTTTGCAATTCGGGCTGCGACCTCTCGAATATGGGCAGTTAAACCGAATGCTTCCATTAAAAGGACTATGCCTGGTTTTTGTCCATGTTCAGTAGACTGGTACAAAAACGCAGGCATTTGTCCATCAGGCGTAGAAATCGTCACCTCGCTCTCTTCGATTTGCACGTTATCACTCCCGCTATTTGATTTGCGTGCTGTCATAGGACGCTGGATTGCATGATTGGTGCGACCTAACGATTGAAAGAGAACGTTGATGGTGAGATGACCTAAACTGGATTGTTTGATTCAAAGCCTGATCTAAAACCGAAGCCCTGCGCCTGCTTGAATGGATACTGCGGTGCCATTATTGGATTTATAGCCATCAAACGCAATGATCGCATTTGTGTATAGCATCAAGCTGGTATTTGGCAACGAGTAATCAATACCGGGTTGAATGACGAAGCTATTTTTATTGCCAATGGGAGTTTTGTCTCCTCTAATGATGGAGGCTCCTGCGCCGATATAAGCATCTCCCTGCCAGTTAATCGGAATATCGTAGGAAACAGTAGGGACTATGGCAGCACCATTTCCACCCACCAAAACTTGAGTTCGCAACGAGACGGGCGCTCTTAAAAACTTGTAACGAACTGCGAAATTTCCCGAAGTGTTGGCAGTTTCGTTTGGACCACCGCCACCATTGGTTACACCAAATGATATGCCAGCGCCAATATAGCTACCATAGGCTGCTTGGGCTTGAGCAGGGGATTGAGTGCTAACGAATAAGCCAGCGGCAAGAGCTATACCGCCGATCGCAGCGAGTTGATTTTTCCAGCGGGTTACTACTTGCATATTTAATCGATGACTTTTGAATGGGTGCATGTTTCACTCCTTGGGCTTCTGCAATGCAGACCTGTCTACATTTAAGCTCAACTCTGAAAAACTGAAACACTTTTTTCTGTTTCTTGATGATAATTTGTTGCTTTTGGGTTACTTTGCCACCAGCTTTTGCCCTTTGTAGACAAATGCTGCAACATCTGCACGGGAGGCTGACTGGTTAGGATTTAGCTGTTTTGTATCGGGATCGCCGGAAACCAGACCTGCTTGAATGGCGGCGGCGATGCGCGATCGCGCCCACTCTGGTATTTGATCTTGATCTGGATAACTTTGCAAAATCGTTTCAGTATCAGAGGGAATAGGCAGGGCTAATCCTCTTGCCATTGAGACGGCTGCTTCCATGCGTGAAACTTTTTGAGTAGGGCGAAATGTTTTATCGGGATAGCCACTCATAAAGTTCATTTTGACGGCTTGATCAATCGCGGGTAATCGCCAATCTCCTTGACGGACATCTGTGAATGCGATCGGCTGCATTTGACTGGGTTTGGCGTAGGCTTTTTGAACTTGAATCGCAAATTCTGCCCGATTAACTGGCTGGTTAGGCTTAAAGGTGCCATCAGGATAGCCGCCGATAATTCCCTGGGCTGACAGCGCGGTGATAGCAGAATGTGCCCAATAGTTTTTTGGGACATCTATGAATGATAATGGCGCACCGGGTTTTGTTGGAGTCGGAGTCAGTTTATCCGATGGCAGCGGCGGCGGGACTAGAGTTGCGGGGGGTGGGGGTGGAGTGACGGTGCGGGGAGTGGGGACTGCTCCAGTGATGGTGGAGGGCTGTTGAGCAGAATCGTCTAACCGGAGACTTTTTTTGACCCCATCGATTTCTGTTTCTGTAGATTGAGGCAATGGTGCAGGAAGAACTTGAGGCGCTGTAGGTTCATCTGTTTTTTTGAGAAAATTCCCTAGGGAAAACGGTTGCTGGTTTTGGTTCAGTATCCAGAAAAAGATAGCACCGAACGATAGTGCTGCAATTAAGAGCGCGATCGGCTCGTCATCTCGTAGATGAGGTGGACGCTGCCCTGGAGGTGAAGAATTTGACATAATGCCCTGACCCAAAAAATCTCGATTCAAGCTGCCACAATCCTAGAGATATGAGCCGCTTTTGTAAAGTGACAATTCTATGAATCGCTTAGGTGTATGGAGTAGGTCACCTTTGCGTCCTCACGCTAAAACCCTCTCCGATAGGAGGAACTTTGAATTTTGCTTTTTGTATCTAGCGTCATCTACTACCGTTGCGGCATGGCAGAAACTAACCATCGATAGCGGGAGGGACATTCAAAGTCTAAATGTTGATCGATTTTTCGCTGTAACTAAGTAGGCTTAGCCAGCAATAGGTTGTTACATCGTTTCTACATAGACAGGATTTACGCAAATCAACCGAAATTTGCCCCCCAACCCCCAATTCTGGGGGAGCTAGAGATCAAAGTCCCCCAGAATTGGGGGATTTAGGGGGCGAGTGCGTAAGTCCTAATAGAAATAATAAATTTCCATCAGATTAATGTCGGTACGGGTTCGTACTTAGATAGCCAATTTTTCTTCTTGAGAGCCATTTAGTACCTTCAAACCGCCATCTTTAATCCGCATTCCTTGGCTAACGGTACACTGGTAAGGATTTAGTTGAATGAAATCTGGCATTTTTAGGGTTAGTCATGGCGACATTTTTATTGGAAGTTGGAACGGAAGAATTGCCAGCCGCGTTTGTGGATGAGGCGTTGGAGCAGTGGCGATCGCGCATTCCTAATGATCTGATCGAACGGTGCCTAACCCCAGAAAAAATCGAATACTTTGGCACCCCACGCCGGATTGCAGTGCTTATTTGGGGATTGCCGGAGCGCCAGCCCGACCAAGATGAAGAAGTGAAAGGTCCTCCGGCACAGGCGGCGTTTAAGGATGGTCAGCCGACTAAAGCGGCGGTGGGGTTTGCTCAAAAACAGGGGGTCGCCGTAACGGATTTGGAAATTCGTCCGACGGAGAAAGGCGACTTTGTGTTTATGCGTAAAACCATCGTGGGTCAGGCAACTGCCGATATTCTAAAGCGGTTGGTGCCGGAGTGGATCACGAAGCTGGAAGGCAAACGGTTTATGCGGTGGGCAGACGGAGACCTGAAGTTTCCGCGCCCGATTCGCTGGTTGGTAACGTTGCTAGATGGTGAAGTGCTACCGATCGCACTGATGAATGGGTCGCAGGGATGCCACAGCGATCGCGTGTCTCAGGGTCATCGGGTATTGCATCCCGCCGCCGTGACTATTTCCCACGCGCAAGACTATGTGAGCAGTTTAGAGAGTGCCTTTGTGCAAGTGGATGTTGAAAAGCGTCATGAGTTGATAGAGCAACAAATTCAAGCGGCGGTGGCAACGGTGAAGGGAGTTGCGGTGATTAATCCAACGCTGCTGCAAGAAGTAACGAATTTAGTGGAATATCCATCGGCGGTGGTGGGCAAGTTTGATGCGGAGTTTTTGCAACTGCCTACGGAGGTGATCACCACAGAAATGGAAAGTCATCAGCGTTATTTTCCGGTGCTGAAGTCGGCGGAATCGGATGAACTGTTGCCTTATTTCATCACGATTTCTAATGGCAATCCAAGTCAGGCAAGTTTGATTGCTCAGGGAAATGAACGGGTGATTCGGGCGCGATTATCGGACGGCAAGTTTTTCTTTGATGCCGATCGCGCGATTTCTTTGGAAGATTATCTGCCTAAGTTAGAAACTGTGACGTTTCAGCAAGACTTGGGATCGGTACGGGCGAAGGTCGATCGCGTTGGTCGTGTGGCGGAGCATATTATGGATCAACTTTCGATGTCAGCGGGCGATCGCCGTTTGGTGGAAGCAGCAGCGCTGCTATGCAAAGCGGATTTGGTGACGCAGATGGTGGGCGAGTTCCCGGAATTGCAAGGGGTGATGGGGCAAAAATACGCGCTGGCATCGGGCAAACCAAAAGCGGTGGCGGATGCAATTTTTGAACATTATTTACCGCGTGGGGCTGGAGATATTTTGCCGAGTTCGCAAACAGGACAGGTAGTAGGCTTGGCGGATCGTTTGGATACGTTGGTCAGCATTTTTGGGCTAGGACTGCTTCCCACAGGTTCGTCTGATCCGTTTGCGTTGCGGCGGGCGGCGAATGCGATCGTCAATATCATCTGGTCAGCGAACTTGCCGATTAATCTAACGCTGTTGTTGGATCAAGTGATTGCTGATTTTGCTGAATTGTTTTCGACCGTACTAAAGCTATCAGTGGTGGAACTGAAACAACAACTACAAGATTTTTTCTTGCAGCGAATCCGCACGTTGCTACAGGACGATCGCCAGATTGATTATGACTTGGTGAATGCGGTGCTGGGGGAAAACGATCTGGAATATACTCAGCGATCGCTGACCGATTTGTTAGAAGTGCGCGATCGGGCGTTGTTCCTTCAGTCCATTCGCAATGATGGTACGCTGGCGACGATTTATGAAACGGTCAACCGGGCTTCTCGGCTGGCGAAGCAAGGTGATTTGGATACGCAACAGCTTGATCCGGCGGCGGTTGTGCAGCCGAGCTTGTTTCAAAAAAAATCAGAGCAAGCCTTTTTCGAGGCGCTAAGACAGGTTCACCAATCCATACAAGGAACGCGAGACTATCAGAAGTTAATAGACTCGCTGGAGCAGATTGCGCCGACAGTCGCCAACTTTTTTGATGGGGAAGATAGCGTGCTGGTGATGGATTCCGATCCCGCCATTAAACAAAACCGCTTAAACCTACTGGGCGTATTGCGAAACCATGCGCGGAGGCTGGCAGATTTTGGCGCGATCGTAAAGAGTTAAAGACTTGAAAATTTAGTCCAAATTTAGTCCATCCCCTTTTCTCAAAAATGTAAATTTCCCTGAAGTCTCTGCTGAAAGGAACTTTCACAATCTTGAAAAAGATTTGACTAATTGCGGGAACCGCAATTAGTCGGGGGCTTGTCCTTAGCACACAACCAACTTCCTGATCCTGGTTTATTCAAGCGACAGCTTATTGCCAAGTTGGTTTGCTTCGACTGTATGCTTTTAACCCTTAACATCCTAAAAAGGCAACTGAAGCATTGCGTCTTTCTTAGGAAGGATTAGGTAAAGTACTGCCGCAAATCAACTTAACAATCTCTTTGTCTCATTCGAGTCTATACTCTAGTCCTGTAATGAGACTTCTGAATTCTTCGTGAGACTCCCGCGATCGCTATTCATTCATCAGAGCTTTAAGCATGAAGATAGATTCATGAAGGTGGATCAAGGAGCTAGAATGCGTAATGGGAACTTTGACAGGTTTTACATGGGTTCAACGCGATGCCTGAGAACATAAATAGACATGCAATTTTGGATTGGATTAAGCGCAACCCTTGGTTGATTGTGCCAGTGCTAGGGCTGATTCCGTTGCTCAACTTACCGTTTGCAACCAGTCAACCATCATTGCCATCTACTGCTGTTGTAAGTTCTCCAACCCCAATGCTGCCTACATCGGTAGCAATGCTGCCATCATTAGCATCCTCGCAACCGCCCCCGGCTGCACCCGCCACGCGCTCAACTCCCGCTTCAACACCGGTTCCGGGCAAAGCGGTTCCTCAAAAAAAATCAACATCGCAACCTCGTAATTCTGTAGCAGCATCTGTTCCTCTGCCGGCTAACTTATCGGTTGATGCAGCGATTGAGATGAGGATAGCGATCGCAGCCGGAGTCAGCACTTTGCCGATCAGCACATCCATGGGCGGTGTGATATTGGATGGCAATGGGCGACTAATTTATACGCTTCCGGCTCAATCCACCCACACCCTACAAGCGGATGAACAAGGGATGCGGCTAGATTCGATGAAGCTTCCCTCCGTGGTGGTGATTGACTCCACTCCAAATGGGTTAATTCGAGTCGGCGATCGCGATTATCGAGGACGAATGCTGATTGTGCGTCAGGAAGGACGTTTGTGGGCAGTCAACTATATCAGTATGCAATACTACCTTTACAGTGTTGTTGGGAGTGAAGTGTCGCCCAGTTGGCCTATGGAAGCGCTGAAAGCTCAAGCTGTAGCCGCGCGATCGTACGCATTGACCTATCACATCAAGCCTGTAAATCGTCAGTTTTATGACATGGGCGCTGATGAATATTACCAAGTCTATAAAGGGATTGAAAGCGAAGCAGGCACCACCCGGCAGGCAGTAAACACCACAGGGGGAGAATTTGTTAGCTATCGCGGTGGGGTAGTGGAATCACTTTATGCGGCGACAGACGATATCGTGACAGATGCCTTTCAAGGAAAGGGCATGAGTCAAGTTGGAGCTTTAGGGCTAGCAGAGAAGGGCTATGGCTATCGTGCGATTCTGGGAAACTACTATGCTGGAACGGGAATCGGACGTATTCAAATGGATATGGAGTAGTTCTAGTAGAATTGGGCGATCGCGTTCAGGTATTAGGTAGCTAGTGAGTCTTAAGCTGCATGATCCGTCGTATGACAATTGGCATACTTAGTATAAAAGTTTACACCTAGCGCCCAACATTGGATACCCATCTAAAAACTTACAGATTCCTTATGGAGACTTCACTTTAGCTTTACCTATTTCAAAAACAGCAGCGTTACTTTTGAAACATAGGTTGTGTGGCATCAACTGAATGTGAGAAAGCAGAGAGGCAGCAGTAAGGGGGCTTATTGCTGTCTCTCTTTGTGTTAGGGGCTTCCAGCAACTTCAACAGATCCAAAGAAAATTCCAGAGTGTTGCCGAATGCAAGCTGGTCTTTGCCCATAACTCAAAACTCAAAACCCAAAACTTATAACTCATAACTCTTCCTCCTCCCCCTCACGCCGACACCTGTATTTGCCGATCGCCCGATAGCTCAAACGCTGCGTGGATCACCTGAAGGGCTTTTACACCATCTTCTTCCGCCACTACACAGCTAACTTTAATTTCAGAGGTAGCAATCATTTGAATGTTGATCTGGTGTTGAGAAAGAGCGGCAAACATCCGCGCTGCCACACCGGGCTGCTGCACCATTCCCGATCCAACAATGCTCACCTTCGCGATCGCAGCATCCAGCACAATATCGCCACAGTCTAATTCTGGTCTAGCCGCTTCTAAAGCAAGTCGAGCAGTTTCCCCATCCATTTGTGCCACTGTAAAGGCAATATCCCGCGTTACAGCCCCTCCAATCACGCGACACCGTTGAGACTGAATAATCATATCTACGCTGATGTTTTGGATCGCTAAAAGTTGAAAGACTCGTGCCGCCATACCCGGACGATCAGGAATGGCACGAATTGCAATCCGAGCCTGTTTCTGGTCAAGCGCCACACCGCGAACAGGCGGAAGAGCGGAGTCATAGGAAGATTTATTTAAGTTTCCGATAGGGCTTAACGATCGCGGCTCACCCCTTCCTATCGCCTGGTAAGGAGAACTGGTGAGATTAAACGTATTGCAGAGTGCTGCGATCGCCCGATCACAATCTGCCGCCGCCACCACGCAGCTAACCTTCACTTCCGAAGTGGAAATCATTTGAATATTCACCCCTGCCGCCGCCAGCGTCGTAAACATCTGCGCTGCCACACCCGGACGACCAATCATTCCAGCCCCTGCAATCGAAACCTTGGCAATTTGCTGCTCCACCATCACTTCCGCTTCCGTTGCAGCAGGGTTGCCATCACACAGAGCCGGAATAATCGCACTCGCAACCGCTTCAGCTCGCCTCAAAGACTGATGAATCACCGTAAAGGCAATATCGTTCGTATTCCCCTCATGAATGGACTGAATGATTAGATCCACATTTAATGCTTGAGAGGCAATTTCGCCAAACAATCGTGCCGCTACACCAGGGCGATCGGGCACCCGCAGCAAAGAAACCTTCGCTTGATCGGTGTCAAATTCCACCGCATCCACCGCGCGGGTCAGTTCCAATCCATCTAGCGATCGCGGTTTAGGCTGAGGTGACATCACCCACGTTCCAGGCTCATCCGTCCAGCTAGAGCGCACCACCAGCGGCACCCCAAAATTACGGGCAATCTCCACAGCACGAGGATGCAGAACCTTTGCCCCCAAACTCGCAAGCTCCAGCATCTCATCGCTTGTAATCTCCGCCAGCAGTTGGGCATCGGGCACCAGTCGCGGATCGGTTGTGAGAATGCCTGGAACATCCGTGTAAATCTCACAGTAGTCTGCCTGTAATGCCGCCGCCAAAGCAACCGCCGACGTATCCGACCCGCCGCGCCCCAATGTCGTAATTTCTAGCTCATTGGCGCTGCTAATCCCCTGGAATCCTGCGACCACCACCACTTTTCCTTCAGCCAGATGAGACCTCAATCGATCAGGTTCAATTCGCAAAATCCGCGCGCGGGTATGCTCTGCCTCCGTCACAATGCCAACCTGTGCCCCCGTCATTGAAAGAGCCGATTGACCTATTTCCTGCAACGCCATACTTAGGAGGGCGATCGTCACTTGCTCTCCAGTAGACAGCAGCATATCCATTTCACGTCGGCTTGGATTAGTAGAAATTTCGGTGGCAAGTTTAACCAGTCCATCAGTCGTCTTGCCCATCGCCGAAACCACAACGACTACAGAATTACCCGCATCTACAGTTTGCTTCACTCGTTGAGCTACCGCTTGAACACGTTCCACAGTTCCAACCGACGTACCACCATATTTTTGAACAACAAGCGCCATGACTATGCCTCATCAACCTGACGCGAAAGACTCTTGAACCCGCCCACTGACCAAAACATAGTACTCACTAAACTTCAACTTGATCTAGCTTGATCTAGGTTAATCACTTTGGAATAAATCGATCCTTTCGTTAGATTGCCATAAAACCATAGATTCTCAAGAAAAATGTAAATTTAGACTTCTAGACTTAACACTGGACTATAAACAAGACTTAAAATCTTACTTGAGATTAAAATTGCCTCAAACAAGATCACTAGGACTCTTACTTGGACTTATTATAAGTCTATACAGTCTTAAATCAAGACCAAACGCGAGACCTGAAATCTTACTTGAGACGGTGCTGATTCAGATAGGACTAATGAGACTCAAATCTAGACTCGGAGCAAGTCTGAAATCTCTAATCAAGACCAAAATAGCCTGCACCTTCTTGAGGATTGATGCTATCCAAAGTAAGGAAAAATGATTGGATTTCTTATAACTTGCGATCGCTCTTGTGCTAACATCATTAACTGTGGAACGCGGGTCGATGCCCGAGTGGTTAATGGGGGCGGACTGTAAATCCGCTGGCTACGCCTACGCTGGTTCAAATCCAGCTCGGCCCATCCATAAATTGATTTGTGAGTTTTAAATTCTAAAACACCTGAAAATTAGAACTCACAAATTAAAATCCGCCCGTGTGGCTCAGTGGTAGAGCACACCCTTGGTAAGGGTGAGGTCACGAGTTCAATCCTCGTCACGGGCTTTAGCTAAAACCCTCTCTAGTAGAGGGTTTTATGCTTTATGATCAGGCTTTCAAGCTTTGTTGCTTCTAACTTTTAGCGTGACTTTTAACTATCAGTAACGCTAAGGTAGCGTCTCTCATTTCTCCATTCCATACTACTGGTGCCGTTTGTGAAATTTGGAGTCATTGTGTTTCCAGGGTCAAATTGCGATCGCGATGTTTCATACATCACTCGCGATATCTTGCAACAACCGACGCGGATGATCTGGCATGAAGACAGCGATTTGTCGGACGTAGATGTGGTGATCGTTCCCGGCGGATTTAGCTACGGAGATTACTTACGCTGTGGCGCGATCGCGCGGTTTTCTCCAGCGATGCGAGCAGTAATAGACCACGCCAATCAGGGTAAATATGTCCTAGGGATTTGCAACGGCTTCCAGGTGTTGACTGAAGCAAAATTGCTACCGGGGGCGCTGGTCAGGAATCGGGATCTTCACTTCATTTGCGATCGCGTGCCTCTGCGGATCGAGCGTGCTGATCTGCCATGGACAAGCCACTATCAGCCCGGCGAAGTGATTACCCTGCCTATTGCCCACGGCGAAGGCAGCTACTATGCCGATGCTGATACACTCAAAGTCTTGGAAGACAACCACCAGATTTTATTTCGTTATTGCTCAGCAGATGGCGTAACCAATTCTGCAAATAATCCTAACGGCTCCTTACAAAACATCGCTGGAGTCTGTAATATTCAGGGCAACGTTCTTGGCATGATGCCCCATCCCGAACGAGCCGCTGATTCAGCTTTAGGCGTAACCGATGGCATTCAGCTATTTCAGGGGTTACTTGCAGCACTCGACACCACCATTCCTCAATCGACAAAATTTGATTCCTCAACCTAATCTTTATATTTCGTTACAATTTTGTTCTTAAACATTTGTAAACTGTATACCAGGCACTTCTGGATGCCCCACTCTTTGAAGGATTTTCTATGAAGCAACTGGTTGTCACTGAGCGCGTCTGCCTCATCGGTCACGTTCTATCCTTAGTGTTTGGCTTAGCTGGGTTACTGCTGGTTCTGCCAAATCCCCAATTTATAGCGCAGCTCCCTTCTGTGGGTCAGCAGCTATTTGGGCTGTCTATGGCAAATGGTGGCGTGGTCTACATTGTGCTGGGTGCTGTAGCTGTTGCACTGTATGCCTACCGAACTTTAGGCTGGCGAAACTTGCTGGGATTTATGATTCCGGCTGTATTTTTATCGTTGGGCAGCGAGTTATTAGGAACCAGCACTGGGTTTCCCTTTGGACACTACAGCTATCTCAGCGGCTTAGGCTACAAGATCGCCGGGTTAGTACCATTCACGATTCCACTCTCCTGGTTTTATCTAGGCTTTTCAACCTACGTATTGGCACGAAGCGGATTAGAAGCCAAAGGCATGAATGGTTGGAGTGCAAAAATTGGCGGGATTGCAATCGGTGCCACTCTCTTGACGGCTTGGGATTTTGTCCTTGATCCAGCGATGAGTCAGGCAGCTTACCCTTTTTGGGAATTTCAAGATGTGGGCGATTTTTTTGGAATGCCCTATCGCAATATCACGGGCTGGCTAGGAACTGGATTGGTGTTTATGTCAGTGGCAACAGTTTTTTGGCGATCGCCAGCCCTGCCGCTCAAGCGTAGCCAGTTACTAACACCATTGGTAATTTATCTGGTGAACTTTGCCTTTGGTGCTCTGATCACGATCGCCCAATTAGATGTGCGGTTCTGGATTCCAACGGCGATCAGTGTAGTAGTAGGTGTCGTGCCCGCGATCGCTTTGTGGTGGAGCGCAGGGGCGGACGATGAAGTAATTCGAGAATCTGAAATTGCTCCATTTCAACCTCTATAATCACGCAATCGCCCACGCAATACGAGGACAATCTGGTTGATTAGTTTATGCGCACAATTTAGCGGACATTTGGCACAAGCAACACTCAAAGCGGACGAATTGCCAAATGTCTGTTTTTTTGTGCTGTTATTAGCGCAACTTCCAGCCGTTGCCATTTTGCTATCGCGATTGCTCAAAGGTCCGACCCGGTTTCCGCCCTTGCGTCCGCAACTCGCCCAACCCGCATTTCTGGGCAAAGTGAGTGTCGTCGTGCCAACGCTGAATGAAGCAGAGCGGATCGCGCCTTGCTTAGAAGGGCTGA
>Ga0209490_10003182_pt1 | contig 15368 bp, 10 predicted proteins | sample MAT06_FD_187209 | JGI IMG/M metagenome (GOLD analysis project Ga0209490, IMG submission 187209) | Freshwater microbial communities from Lake Fryxell liftoff mats and glacier meltwater in Antarctica - MAT-06 (SPAdes) (version 2) | ecosystem: Environmental > Aquatic > Freshwater > Ice > Liftoff...
AGGAGCTTCTAGAAGGAAGAACGTTGCATGGAGGGATTGGGGGGGGTAGTAAGATGCCGCTCTTAGGGAGCTTCTCTGATTAAACGCAGAATCCGCATTGGGATTTGGTATGAAGTGCTAAACCCCAAAGATAATAAGTGCTCTTGCCAGATTTTTATACCGTTTATCCCGCATTACGCATGAGGGCAATTTTTGTAGAATGCGTGCGGGATTCTCAAATCTAAGCGATAGAATACTGCATTCATCGACAAAATTAGGGTGCAATTTTTCTATCGCTTGATTTGGGTTTATGTATCTCTAATCCCGGCTCAGCCGAGACAACATCCACTACAACAGCATTTACCATTTCATGCACGCAATATGCTGCAGCGCATTGCCAAAAAAAACTTCCAATGCGCAATGCAGCATGGACTATTTATTGTGCAGAATTGGTATGATCCCGAATCACGCGATGGAGATATCGGAATTCATAGGTCGAACTATTACTTTGCTCCATCGTGTAGATTCGAGAATCCCGCACTCCATTAACCTCAAGACACTTCCACTGCGCAATGCGGGATTATTTGATGGTGTATAGTCATACATCAAAAATAAAAATCGAGAAGTACTTGATGTCAAAGTGGGTGAGCGCTGCAGTAGATTTCCAGTGCGGATTCTGCGTTAAACCGAGATTACTTAATAGGTTTTTAGCAAAACTCCAACAAAGTCAAGGTTGTAATCCTTGACTTCAATTTTCATCTAACACTATAGATTTCTAGTCTTTTCTGAGCAGAGTTAAATGGCCCTCAAATGAATCTGCTTTTCCATAAAAATCGGTGACCTGCAGTATGTAATAGTACGTTCCGGGTGTGCAAATATCTCCAGAGTTATTCACCTTTCCATTCCAATGTTTGGTGCCGTTAGTACTTTCGAATACTTCATTGCCCCATCTATTAAATATTTTCACTTCAAAGTCTTTGTACCCCGTATTTTGAATTTCAAAGAAGTTGTTGAAAGTATCGTTGTCAGGTGTAAAAACATTCGGAATAAAAAGAAAAATATCCGGGCAATCAATGAGTGAAAGAGAACTTACAGCGGTATCAGGACAATTGAATTCGTTGTTGGCTATAAGCTGAAATTCATAGGAACCTTCAACAAGATTAAAAATAAGTGAGTCCGGATCTACCAACAACTGCCCATTCAAAAACCACTGATAAGAATTGGCACCTTCGCTGGTATTTATCAACTCCACGGAAAACGGTTCGCATAAAGAATTGATTTGAGCATCAAAGGACGATATAACGGCGGGTCCAACTACAATTTCCATTGATGTAGTATCGGAATCCTCTTCTCCAATTGCTATTAAAATAACTTCGAATGTTCCCTCCGATGCGTACTCGTGCGTTGGATTTTCTTGCGAACTTGTCCCTCCATCCCCAAAAGTCCATTGATATGATGTGGCGTTAATACTGTTGTTGTCGAATGTGACTGTAAGTGGCACGCAACCTTCATCATCGCTAGTTGTAAATGCCGCAAGGACCGGTGATGTAATACAATCTATTCCTACGCAATTTGGATCGGGAACATACCGCCACATATCATTCAGGTTTCCAAAATTGAAATCAGAAGTTCCATTCCCACCGAAAGTCCAAAAATTTCCTTCGTTGTCAAGCCAAGCCGAACCACCGTTTCTCGGAAATGGAAGGTTATCTATGTTGGGTACTCCTTGTGTTCCATATTCACCGGCCCCATTGATTTCGCAATTTCCTTTTAAAAGACTGAATCGACTGGTCGCATATTCAAAATACCACAGGTTGTTCATATTCCCCGATAAAAAGCCACCAGCTATAAACTGCCCGCCAAAAAGATAAAAACCACAACCATTGCCAGCGGCCGCACGCAACTCAAAGCTGCCTCCCGGAAAACTCGATCCATCATCATTACAAAAATCTATGCATTCCGACGGTAAATCTGCCCCCTGCTGTCCTCCTACCCATGTCCAAAATCCATTAGCAGGATTGTATCGCCAAACATCATTTCGCAGCAAGGCATATTCTTCATTTCCTCCATAGAAGTACATGTAATTGTTCGCATCACGGAATGCGGCGTACGCATTCCTTGCCCCGGGTGTATTAGTTGGGTCTTCCACATTCAAGGTACCATAACTAGGAACTGTAGTAGAGTTTACACCTGTGCCACTCAACCAAGTCCATTCATTTAAAGATATATCATAACGCCACATATTGTCTTGAGTAACCCCTGAAGCATCGCCACCATACATGTACAATAGATTGTCTAGGCTTGTCCAACCCATATTGGATTCGGCTGTACCCGGAGGATAATTTGTAGGAGAAGACACACCCAACATACCAAATTCTCCAAAAGGATTCAGAATATTGTTCGGTCCATTCATCCATGCCCATTGATTAATTGCAGGATCGAAGCACCACATTTCACTCAAGTATCCAATAGAAAAATTATCAAGCGTATATCCATAGCCACCGTAGAGCCAAAATTTTCCGGATAAATCAACCCACGTCGTTACGCCGTAGCTGCGACTTCCAGGGGTATTGTTGGCGCCAAACTGACCTTGTGTACCATAGACGCCTACTTGTTCGGTGCCACTTCCACCATTCATCCAAGTCCATGCATTGGTTTGAGGATTGTACCTCCACATAGCATTATATATTCCGCCATTTGTGAGATCTAATCCACCGAAAACCCAGAAATTGCCATCTAAATCTTTCCATTCGCCGCATTCGTAGAGGCCCGGAGGTTGGTTTGCAGCATTAGGTACACCTTTATCACCAAATACTCCCGAAGGTCCAAATGTTTCTTGTCCTTTCATCCATGTCCATGTATTCACTTGAGCAAGAAAAGAAAAGGAATTAAGCAGAAAAAGCAAAATAAAAACAATGCTTCTACTAGCCATAAATAACAATTTTGATAAGCGCTTAATATCTGCTTTTGGTTTTGGCATAAAAATCACTTTGGTCGATAAATGGTGGTCCTAAAAATTCAAGACACCAAAATACATCAAAAAGTTCCTAGTGAACTCGGACAAAACAGATTTAAAACAATCTTCAATTAAACTATGAAAGCAATAAGGCGAGTCCTCGCTCATGCCTCAGACGCACCGTTTCCCCAATGGCGGTGGGGGTTCCGTCGTCATCAATGCGTACGAATGTGAAGGTTGTAGTGCATACCACAGTCTCCTCAGCATTGTACAAACTGTATTTTCTTGCCTCCAAATTGATTGTAACAGAGGTGCGGCCCAACTTCATTACCTCTCCGTATATACGCACGTGGTGACCAGATTTAAGTGGCTTTTTAAAATATAGTTCACCGACTTTCAGTGTTACCATATTTGGCGTATAACAAAACTCTGTTGCATAGGCGGCGGCAGCTTCATCGAGCCACGACATGAGTGTTCCGCCGAAGAGATTTCCATGGATACCGATGTCTTTTTGCATGACGATCTTTTTGTTGATCAGTTTCATTTCGTTGCTCATAGCATTTTTAAAAAAAAGCCCCTCTGTGTTTTGCAGAGGGGCGTGTTTTCAGGTGAATTAAGTTATACTTATCTCAAAACAGCTTTACTGCATCTTAAATCGGTAGCACAGCAATGAGCCGTGGTAAGATTTATCTGTTTGAAAAGCCAATTTTTCATTTCTATTCGAATTGCGGTGCAAAACTAAGCAGAGAATTTACCTTGCGAGTTGCGAAATTGTAAAATAATTTGCAAGTTTCCATTTGTTATTTCTGGAAAACTTTTCGGAAAATAGAACCTGATTTTCACTTTTTGTTAAAGACAATCATGTATCATCCGTATCATTATTCAACAAATGAAAGAACTAACTTTCGTTCTAATTTTGCATTTACATAGAAGTCCCTTTCAAGATATGTTTTTTTTCGTTATCTCAATTGGCGACTTCCTAATCCTCAATTGCAAGATGTACCATACGCGCCTAAAAACAACAATAGGTCTGAGACGTTCACAGTGCCATTGACATCCAGATCGCCTAAGCATGTTGCGATAGCGCAGTTGTCCACTATGCCATCGCAGTTGTTGTCTATGTTGTCGCCACAATCATCAGGTGCAAAGGGGTTGCGAAAGGTATCGTTATCATCGCAGTCCATAAAGTTAGAAACATAACCCACAGGAATTTCCGACAGGTTTGAGACATGAAGATGACTACCATATCCATCGCCATCTGTATCGATATACCACGTATGCACAGCAGCTTCATCAATGGATCCATTGCAATCATCATCAAGCCCATTCACAAAATCTAAAGCCCCGGGATGTACCAGCGCATTCTGGTCATCACAATCGCCTTCGCATGATTTATATCCATCGCCGTCTTGGCCCATACCTTCGTCAATGTTGCCATCGCAGTTGTCATCTATTCCATTACATTGCTCAACTACCCCTATGTGGATGGCTGCATTATTGTCGTCACAATCGTCTCCTGCAAGCACTTGATATATTCCCCATGGCTCACATTGTTGGCTACTCATTGAGGAATTGCCATAACCATCATTATCCACATCCGCATAGTACAATGTAGGCCCCACAGTTACTTCAATCTTGTTTGATTTAATTATACAGCCATTTAATGAAGTGATGTAACAGAAGTATGTTTCTATACCTGAATCCAATACTATAGATGGACTTTCTTCGTTACTGCTCCACAAATAAAACGCACCTCCCTCTGCCGTGAGCATAATGTCATCAGGTGCACAAAATTCATTTGGCCCATCGCCTGAAATGGCAGGAGTTCCGGCTTTTGTGAGCAGTATGTCATCAATCCTGAACACAGAACTGTTTCCGGAATTACGTTTGAAGCGCAGACTCAACTCGGTGGATGCATAAAAGGATTCGGCACAGGTAACATAGTGCCAACCCGAAGTGCCAGCACCTGTTCCGAGGGTATAGGTGAGAGGAATGAAGGTGGTTCCATTGGTGCTATACTCTACGGTCATATTAGCACTACTGCTGTTGTTATAGCTTTTGTAAATACCAAAACTCACCCTCAAATCATAGATTCCGTTGTTGGTAATATTGGATATCTGGAAAAAGGTACCCGCAACATTGCCCAATTCTATATTCATGCCTGCTGAAGCACTGGGATAGTTTTCAGAAAAACCATTGGCATTTACCGAGGCAGATCCACTCATGGTATAGCTTGTCCATGTCGAATGCGTTGGCACTTTCATGCAAAGCAATAGTTGTAATGACACCACTGGTACCCATTGTTTCTACAAAGTGGGACACCATTGCGTTCGAGATATTGATAGAGTTGCAATCTTCAAACCCCACTGCAGACCCTATCATGTAAGGATTAGAAGCTACAACCCGAATCTTAAATCCTGACACACTGTTTGATTCAGGTATCTGACAAACAATCGAACCGGAATTTTGGGATTGAATCGTGCCTAACACAACCGGGCTTGAAAAATCTCCAGAGCTATTGCTCATTTCACAGGTGAAAACGTTTCCAGAATTGGTTGGTGTTGATGTGTAGGCTACTACAAACTCGCTTCCTTCGCATAACTCTTGAGCGGGAATTGGGGTAGTTACAATCTGTCCTGCCGTATACCCATTCACGTTGCTGAATCTCGAAATGCGCACGTCCGAGTTTTGCTGGGTCACAGCAACATAGTCGTTGATAGAGGTCGCTAATATTCCACATGTATAACTATTTACTGAGGGCGCTATTTCAACGGTTTGCATCCATTGCTCAGTGCCATTGGCATTCAATTTTCCAATCCACCCATCGTAGTTAGGTTCAGATGGATTAACCAAATATCCTGATAGCAAGAGGCTTCCTTCACAAGAAGCAGAAATATTGTAAATCACCCGCTGTTCTGGCTCCTCAGCATAGTAAGTCCGTTGAATAGCGCCAGACGGGTGGTGTTTAAAAACAGCGTATGTATTGCCAGGGCCAGCATAACCGACAGCCCCTCCTGTGTAGAAAGGCCATCGGTACTCACTACCAAACTATGCAGATCAAAAATGGTATGAGCACCATTATTGAGGAATTGTTGCCATTACAAAACGCCGGTGTTGTCCACTTTGAGTAACCAGGCATCATTGCTATGAGCTAGGTTGATATTGCCGTCCTCGGAATCCGCCTCCCCGACTATGAGATAGCCTCCAATAGTTGCTTCAATATCGTAAAGAAAGTCGTTGGCACTGCCCCCAAAAGCTCGCTTCCAATCCACCACACCAGTGGCTGAAAATTTTACTAGCCAACCATCGTCTGCGCCAAATGCGGTTGAAACATCACCACCCACCCCTTTGTGGTAGCCAACCTCCAATTAGCCACCATCTCCAGTGAGTTCTACATCATAAAAACCGTCTTCGTCGGGCCACCAACCACTTGCGACCATTCCACATTTCCGTCAGCATCTGCCTTTAGTATCCACGCATCCTTGTTGCCGTTGTTTTCCAATAGGTCTCCATTGGTGGATTCGCTCATACCGCACATCACGAAGCCACCATCGGATGTTGCCTGCACCGAGGTGCCATCATCAACCGAACTTCCTCCGAGGCATTTTTGCCAAAGAAAGTTTCCATAAACATCTGTTTTCAAAGCCCACACGTCGCGAGATCCATGGTTGCCTACCACATCGCCATCGTTGGATTGTGTATTCACGATGATGATTAAATTTCCATCCGTGGTTTGGTCTAGTAAATCTCCACGGTACACAGTTTCTAAACTGCTTCCGCCGAGTTGAGTTTGCCATAGTGTGTATGGAAATTGTGCCAGGCCCACGATCGAAAAGGCTGCAAGCAATGTTGTTGCGGCTGCTTTTTTTAGAAGATTTTTTTCATCCTAGGCTAAGGTTAATAATTGACTCCATTTATCAGAATGGTGAGGTTTTTAAATTTCATAAGATTGTTCGCTCTATTCAAGTAAAAGTATTCGGATTAGAATTCTGAATACTCATTTGACAATGGGGGTTGGTAGTCATGTCCCAAGTTTCTCGGACCATAGCACCATGTCAATAGAAAATTTGTTTTGGTCAAGGTTTATTAAGGACGGAAATTTATGGCCAATTGAAGCCTTCTCAAGCACTTCGTCGTTAAAATAAAGTGTTTAGTCGGACTAAAGTCCTTGTTGTGGACATATTTAGTGCTGTAGTCAATGACAGATTATTGGAGATTTATAATTTGTTTTTTGAACCTACAGTTCAATCACGTCCTATTTCAGAACGTCTAAAACTTCCTCCTCTTTTCGACCAAATTATAAATCAGAACCAATCGCCATGAATTCATTCGGGCCACATCTAAGTGGTAGAAAACACCTAGTAAATCGACAATTTTACATTGATTTCCTCCACTTGATACCGTTTATGTATCAGTAATAGTCCAATTCCGTTTCACTCCATTGGCCTCTAACAGCTACTTTGACGGCATTTACCACTTCATGCTTATAAAATAGTTTGGACCTTTTACAAGCTGAACTGGTATAATTTGATGTCATTTACTGCGAAATACTGCACTATGTATCCATTGCAGGGAATCCTGCTATGCGCCTTTCTTGACTACGGTCAGGAAGCTTCTCTTTGACGACCGCGAAACATAAACCCTAATCACGCGATGGAGATATCGGAATTCATAGGTCGAACTATTACTTTGTTCCATCTTGTAGATTCGAGAATCCCGCGGCGCATTAACCTCAAGGTGCTTCCAATGAGCAATGCGGGAGAAAACAGGTTCTTAACGGTCCCCCATAAAAACAAGTACACCTGTTCTCAAAAAACAAAAAGGCTCTCAAGCACCGTGAGAGCCTTTAGTAGAACAACAACTTTTCATCGTTCCATTTTAGTTAGTCAGCTTTGGTTAAGTATGTCGCTGTGCTTTTCGAACGAGTTGATGTTTTACTCAATCCATCTGCAAATTCTCGATACTATTTTAGTGTAGAGGCAAAGAATGACATAAATCCATTGCTACACAAGAGTGAAATCACCCTTTTTTACCCCCGTAAAAACACCCCCCCCTCTGGAATAGGGGGAACTATTCGTTACTAAATTTAATCATGCCTGGTGGTGAGTCGTTTAACCCAGAATCCGCATTGGAAATTCATTGCAGCGCTAACCCTCTTCGATATCAAGCACTTCATAGCGAATTCCAATTCGGATTCCGGGTTTATGCGGTATAAGACAATAGCCCCTGGTTGCATTTACACCTATTCAAAAAATGAAAAATTGAATTTCCTTTTATGAGGAGATTGAAATCCAATAAAAATATTTCCGACAGAACAATTCTCCATTTCCCCCTCCCTCGCACAATACCGCATAGGTATAAATCAAATACCGATTCACTCCTTTGACCTATATACAGATACTTTAACACGGAATCCGGGATTTGTCTCCGCAAAACATAAAACAGGTTTTTAGAGGTCCCATTAATGTTGGACAGTCCCTCTCCCGAAACCAAAACGTAATATCTGCGTAGTACAATGCCCGGAAATTCGCTTTTGCGGTTTCTTCTGTGCAAAACACATGAGAAGATTATTAAGAAAATCACTTTTACGCTGGTCCTTGGCCCTTGGTCCTTTGGTTGTAGTTGCCACAATCATCATTGTATTAAGTACATTCAAAGAGAAGAGAGAAAAGAATGTCGGGCAATTCCAAATCCCGAACTACAGTATCGAATTTTTTGAGGACAAATCCCGTGAACTCACATGCGAAAAGATCAACTCTTTGAACGATTCACTCTTTCAACCTATTCCCGGAGAAGGCTCACCAAACTTCGGATTTAATGCTTCAAATATTTGGTTGAAAATGCAGGTGTCTTCTGTGATTTTGCCATTCGAGAAAAAAATCCTTGAAATAAAAAATCCCCTTCTCAACTCGGTTGACCTTTACATAAAAAAGGGAGAAGATTATTCGCTAGTTGAAAGTACTGGTGATGCCACAGAGTTTCACTCGCGTTCGATCAATCATCGCTACTTCCAGTTTCCACTTCCAGAAATTAATCAAGGTTCGAGCGAATATCTTTTGAAAATTAATAGTGGTGGAGAACAACTTCTCGCTCCTATCAGCGTGTGGACTCCTGATGCACTTGCCGACCGCGACCACTTGGATCACATGCTCCGAGGGAGCTATTTCGGTATTATTTTGTTCGTATTGCTCTTCAACCTTTTCGTGTACACCATTGTGCGTGAACGGTCGACCCTCTATTATGTGCAGTACAATTTCTTCCTGCTTCTATTGCAACTCTCACTTGGAGGATACGCATTTCAATATCTGTGGCCAGAGATCCCTTATTTAGCAAACATTGCAAATCCATTTTTTGCTTCAGTTAGCATTTTCTTTTTGATAAAATTTGCCCAACATTTTTTGGATCTAAAGAACTTTTATCCAAAAGCAAATAGGGTTTTCCAATGGACCGCCATTCTGCTTTTGGTAAATTCTCTCTTGAGTTTAGTCTGGTTCCCCACTCCATTTTTTGTATCTGTAATCACCGTGAATGTGACAGCCCTCATTCTAAATGTTGCCATCATTCCTGTATCGATTTTAGTTTATCGGAAGAACTTTAAACCCGCGAAATTTTTCCTCATTGGATTTATTCTTTTAGTGTTCACCGTTTTCGGTTTTGTTGCAACGAATGCCGGAATCATTCAAAGTGAATTCTTTGCGGACTATGGTCTCTTAATCGGCAGTGCTGCAGAAGTGGTACTCCTCTCGCTCGCGATTGTAGATCGATTTAAACAGTTCAAGGATGAGGCCTTCTTCAATCTGAAGAGGATAAATTTGCTACAAAGAGAACAAAACGTTGTGCTCGAACAAAAGGTAGTAGAACGAACCGCAGAAATTGAATTGCAAAAAGACGAGATTCTCAGCAGCATTCGATATGCGGAACGAATTCAAAAAAATGTACTCCCTTCAGAGGACGATGTAAGAGCCATTTTTCCAGATTCATTTGTTCTATATATGCCCAAAGACATTGTAAGTGGCGACTTCTATTGGGCGGGAAAAACTAGTTTAAACGGCGTTCAAGGTCCTCCACATGAAGTGGTGATGTTCGCTGCTGGCGACTGCACAGGCCATGGAGTACCCGGCGCGATGGTGAGTATACTCGGTTGCAATTTGCTTCGCGAAACTGTGGCCCAATTTCCGGAATCTGATCCGCACCATATTTTAGAAATGATGGACGAAAAGCTCGTGTTAGCTATCAGTGGAAATGACAAAGAAAGATCGGGTGATGGAATGGATCTTGGATTCTGGTCTATCCAAAAGGATACTATGCAATTAAAGTTTGCAGGTGCTAATAACAATCTTTCCATTTGGCGTCGCGGAGTGTTCATACAAATTCCAGGTACCAGAAGACCCTTAGGAATGTTTGACAGTTCTCGTCATGCAAAATTCTGTACGCAAACTGTGGATCTAGAACACAACGATATTATCTACTCTTGGACAGATGGTTTGCCGGATCAATTCGGTGGACCAAAGGGCAAAAAACTTAAGTCATCTGGACTTTTCCGCTTGCTAGAGGAAAAAGCCAAGTCTTCGCTTCAAGAACAAAAAAACGGTATCGAAGACTTCATCACTCAGTGGAAAGGTTCCAATGAACAAACGGATGACATTTGTTTTGCAGCCTTCAGGGTGAACTAACCTCTGTACTTCTGTGAGAAAATCATCTCTCCTGCCTTATCAAACAACAAGACAATATTCAGACCGGTGGATCCGAAAAGTGGAATATTCATGATATTGCCACTGCCTGTAAAATCTCTTGATTGAAGTAGCTTTCCTTCAGCGCTGAACTCCTTTAAGACAAACAGTTCTGCTTGAGGGGCACAGAAAACCATTGTAGATTCGCCGTATTCCGAGTTGTGAGTAAGGAATGGGGCGGCAACCTCTTCATGATCGAATACAATCACCGGACCATAACTAAATTGTCCATTAAAGTCTGTCTGTCTCAAACGGAAGTATTGCATTCCGGCGTCCATCATAGGTATCATTGCTTCGTAGTTGTTTGTATACGTTGAATTTCCTTGGCCGCTAATTTCCGTTATCCCTATGAATTGAAATCCATCTTCAGATTGTTCTATTGTGAAATAATCGTTATTGACTTCTGTTAATGTGGTCCATTCGAATCGAATGTAATTCCCGGCCAAACTTGCGCTAAAACTAACCAGTTCGATAGGTAGAATAAGACATAGAGGACAGTCTCCGGATTCGTAATAAAGTTCGTAGAAGACTATTTCATCTGCTCGATCAGTAAAAGCACTAATCGCAACAACTCCGCCCGTCTGTGTTACAGAATCCGAAATAGTGATATTCCCATTGCCTTCGATATACGATTTAGAAAATAGTCCTTCGACTTTGAGATAATCATTGAGGTCTGCTGCAGAAGCGAAGCAACCCGAGTAATTTCGAATGGTAGCCACAACCGTCATTTCGCATCCTTCGGGCAATGAAAAACTGATGCTCATAAATTGTGGGCCGCCAAAACAATCACCAAGCACACCGGCTCCACAATTGGGGCCTCCAAAAGCAGATAGATTGCAACCCGAAAAACAGCCACAGCCGGGCCCTACAGGACTCAATGACCCCACAATGCATTGGCCATTTGTAGCAATGGAAAGAGCAGAAATGATGCTCCACAAAAAGACAGTTTTCACTTCAGTTTATTCAATTAACACCTAACAAAAAACGAAGTAAAAATAATTGAAACGATCACCCCAAATGCATTTTTACTACAAGTCTAAAACCCACATAATACTAATATTAGCGGGCATTCTGGAAACTTTTGCGAATAATAATACTTGAGATATACTTGCGTAACAACGCAATAACTTTCGAGCAAATCGCCTTCTATTTTTGAAACAAACAGAAAATCTGTAAATGGCTTATAGATTCGCAAGAGGACCTATAAACCCGCGATCCGCATTGGAAATCTATTGCAGCGCTAACCCCCTGTGATATCAAGCACTTTCTCGATCTTTATTCTGGATGTATGAATATACACCATCAAATAAAAATCTGGCCAGAGCACTGGCTATCTTTGGGGTTTAGCACTACATGGCGAATCCCAATGCGGATTCTGCAATAAAGTCAAAAAAAACCCTTTCTGATTGGATTTTTTTTGGAAATAAACAAAATTCCCTATTTTCACCGCAGTTTGCTTTTTTGACCATTGAAAGTGCCCTTAAATGGGGTGCGCAATGTCCTTTTAAACCGAAACCATAACCGCGGAGGAACTATACCCGCCGCATAGCAGAGAAAGATTTTTATGAAGATCCTTGACATTAAAGTAATGCGCGGTCCGAACTATTGGAGTGTGCGCAGAAAAAAGCTCATTCAGATGCGTCTCGACCTCGAAGAACTCGAGCAACTCCCAACCAATAAGATTGATGGTTTTAGAGAACGACTTGAAAAGTTACTTCCGGGCATGTACAGTCACAGATGTTCGGTGGGAGCGCCCGGAGGCTTCTTTGAAAGAGTGGACGAAGGAACATGGATGGGTCACGTGATTGAGCACATTGCGCTCGAGATTCAAACGCTCGCGGGAATGAATTGCGGCTTTGGACGTACACGCGAAACCGGTAACCCCGGTGTGTATAATGTAGTGTTCGACTATATGGAAGAAAAGGCCGGAATGTTCGCTGCCAGATCATCAGTGCGCATTGCAGAGGCACTAGTGAGTGGAGCAGAATATGATTTGACTGATGATATACAAAAGTTAAGAGAAATTCGTGAAGACGAACGGCTTGGTCCTAGCACGGGCTGCATCGTTGACGAAGCTGTCGCACGTGGAATTCCATTTATTCGACTCAATCGCAATTCGCTTGTGCAATTAGGCTATGGTGTAAATCAGCGCAGAATTCGTGCAACCATTGCGAGCACTACAGGAAGCATTGCTGTAGATATTGCTTGTGACAAAGAAGAGACAAAAAATCTCCTCGGGGCAGCAGAAATTCCTGTTCCCAAAGGTAGAATTATATTTGGTGAGGAAGGTCTAAAGGAGGCAATCGATTCAATCGGATATCCCCTTGTTTTGAAACCTGTAAATGGAAATCATGGCAAAGGTGCCACCACCAATATCATGAATTGGGATTCGGCAGTAATTGCTTTAAACGCTGCTAAAAAATACTCACGTGGCATCATAGCGGAAACATTTATTACAGGTCAAGACCACAGAGTACTCATTATAAATTATAAATATGTAGCTGCTGCAATTCGCAAACCCGCAGCAGTAAAGGGAGATGGTAAAAGCACTATTCAAGAACTAATTACTCTTGTAAATGCTGATCCCAGAAGAGGATACGGACATGAAAATGTTCTCACCCAAATAACAGTTGATGACTTTCTAATGGAAATGCTTTCGAGAGAAGAAATGACTCTTGAGAGTATTCCGAAAAAAGGTCAGGAAGTGTTCCTGAAACCTACAGCTAATTTGAGCACAGGAGGAACAGCCACAGACATTACAGATCTGGTGCATCCGGACAACATCTTTATGTGTGAACGAATAGCGAGGATCATTGGTCTCGATATATGTGGTATAGATATCATGGGACCGGATCTCTCCGTTCCGATTAAAGAAAATGGTGGGGCCATTCTCGAAGTAAATGCAGCTCCAGGTTTCAGAATGCACATCGATCCTACCGAAGGTTTGCCCCGCAATGTGGCTGAACCGGTAATTGATATGCTGTATCCTCCCGGATCTTCTTCACGCATTCCAATCATAGCGATCACAGGCACGAACGGAAAAACTACTACTACCCGATTGATGGCCCACCTTGTGAAAAGCATGGGGTATAAAGTTGGATATACTACCACTGATGGCGTTTACATTCAGAATCAACTTATGATGCGCGGCGACTGTACAGGACCCGTAAGTGCCGAGTTTGTGCTGAAAGATCCAACTGTCAATTTTGCCGTACTCGAAACTGCACGGGGTGGAATATTGCGTTCAGGATTAGGTTTTCACAACTGTGATATAGCAATAGTAACCAACGTCGCAGAAGATCATTTGGGACTTGGTGATATCAATACCATTGAACAGCTTGCCAGAGTAAAAGGAGTGGTACCAGAAAGTGTGTTGCCTGAAGGATATTCGATCCTCAATGCCGATAACCCTCATACAGTGGGTATGGCAAAAGAACTCAAATGCAAAGTGGCATGGTTCAGCCTAGATGAAAATAACCCCGTGATCAAATCGCACATCAAACGTGGAGGATTGGCTGCAGTGTACGAAAATGGATATGTAACGATCTGCAAAGGCACTTGGAAAATACGTGTTGAGAAGGCTTCATCAATACCACTTACATATGGCGGACGAGCTACATTCAACATTGCAAATACTTTGCCCGTGGTGCTTGCAGGATTCATTAGAGGATTTGATATAGAAGATATGCGTGCAGCACTTCTCACCTTTATACCAAGTCCGGCAACTACACCCGGACGTATGAACATGTTCCCACTTCGCAACTTCACAGTAATGGTAGACTATGCTCACAACACGCATGGCTTCTTAGCTATTGCCGACTTCCTCAGCAAAATAGAAGCGCCCTACAAAGTTGGAGTCATTGCAGGTGTGGGTGATCGGAGAGATGAAGACATTCGCAATCTGGGAAGTGTAGCCGCAAGTATGTTTGACGAAATAATCATTCGTCAGGACAAAAATTTACGCGGTCGCACTGAAGATGCCATCATAGACCTCATGACCGAAGGTATTCACAGTGTGAGTAAAGACATAAAAATTACTGTGTTTAGGAAAGAGCAAGAAGCTATTGAACACGCGCTGAGCAATGCAGTTGCCGGATCGTTTATTACTATTTGTTCGGACGTAGTGCCCGATGCACTCGATCAGATAATGAAGTATAAGGAGAAAGAAGAGATGGGTGTGCATAGTACAGGTAACTAAAGAGAACTTTTAAAATCTCGATAAAAATATGGAATGAAAAATGTGGGTTTAAGCTCACATTTTTTTAAATCTCGAAAATGGCATTTCATTCTATACCCTTCCATTCAATGATCTTCCAGCTTTCTTCTTATTCCTCCCACCCCATTGCTTAAAAAAGAATGGCACATTATTGCGGTCGCAATTTTCTCGAATTTCATAAACCCAACCCTCATCCATTTTCCTTGCCTTTGGGCCACTTTCCCCACCAACTATTACCCAGTCAGTTTTATCCCAGAATCCGCATTGGAAATCTATTGCAGCGCTAACCCCCTTTGATATCACGCACTTTCTCGATTTTTATTCTTGATGTATGAATATACACCATCAAATAAAAATCTTGCGAGAGCACTCGCTATCTGTGGGGTTTATCACTTCACAGCGAATCCCAATGCGGATTCTGGGTTAAACTTTCTCTGTTCCGCTTATCCGGTGGCTTCCCCCTTGCGGAGCGATCCACACAGCATTT
>Ga0209490_10003184_pt1 | contig 15362 bp, 13 predicted proteins | sample MAT06_FD_187209 | JGI IMG/M metagenome (GOLD analysis project Ga0209490, IMG submission 187209) | Freshwater microbial communities from Lake Fryxell liftoff mats and glacier meltwater in Antarctica - MAT-06 (SPAdes) (version 2) | ecosystem: Environmental > Aquatic > Freshwater > Ice > Liftoff...
ACGACTGATGCAAAAGGTGTTTTTCGTTTCAAAAAAATAAAAGCTATTTCTTATTTTGTTCTTGTAAGAAAAGGCGACAAAGACAATACGGGGGGCGGTGAAAAAATTGGAATACTGGAAGAAGGTAAATTCAATAAAGTCACCATTGTTATCCAATAAAGAATTTTAAATGTTGGATTTTGAATATTGAATTTCAAACCATCAAAGCGTTCAAATGAATAGAGAAGCTTTGATACTTTCGTTAAAGAATTATTCAACGCCCTTTTCTGAAGAAGAAAAATTTATTTCCCCATTTCTGGAATTGATCGCTCATCCCGATGCCTACCAGCGAACTCATTTACCGGGACATATCACTGGCTCTGCTTGGATTTTAAATGCAGATAAAACTAACGCGCTGTTGGTTCATCATGCCAAATTGAATAAGTGGGTGCAGCCGGGAGGTCATGCCGATGGGGATGAGAATATTCAAGCGGTTGCTTACCGCGAAGCCCAAGAAGAAACCGGGCTTCAGAGTTTTTTCGTCACAGAAACCCTTTTTGATATTGATATTCACACCATTCCCCAGCGTAAAGATTTTCCAGCCCATCAGCATTACGACATTCGATTTCTATTTATCGCCAAAGAGGACGCTCCTATTATTGTGAGCGATGAATCTCATGATGTAAAATGGATTTCACTTGATCAACTAGGAGATTTCACACACGAGAGATCGGTGCTGCGAATGAAAGAAAAATTGCAGCGAACCTTGTAGCTTTGCCCAATGGCGGCAATCGGAAAAGACATCCAACAAGCAAAGGCTCTTTTAGAACGGGGAGAATTAGTCGCTATTCCTACAGAAACAGTTTATGGATTAGCCGCCAACGCACTGAGCGTTTCGGCAGCTGCCAAAATTTTCGAAGCCAAAAATCGCCCGCACTTTGACCCGCTGATCGTACATGTGGCTGATTTTGATTCGATAAACTCTTTCGTTTCTGTAATCCCAAGTAAGGCCATTGAACTAGCAAAGCAATTCTGGCCTGGGCCGCTTACGCTTTTGCTAAAGAAAAAAGACATCATACCTGATCTAGTGACAGCGGGATTGGATTCCGTGGGAATACGGTGTCCGAACCATGCCCTAACAAATCAGTTATTGAGACAACTTTCATTTCCGTTGGCCGCACCTAGCGCCAATCCGTTTGGCTATATCAGCCCCACCAAAGCATCGCATGTAAATGATCAATTGGGCAACAAAATAAAATATATTTTGGATGGAGGAGATTGTCAAGTGGGTATTGAATCCACCATCGTTGGTTTTGACAAAGAAAAACCAGTGATCTATCGAATGGGCGGATTGAGTATCGAAGCAATAGAATCAGTAATCGGAAAAGTGGACTTACAATTGAATTCATCCTCTAATCCAAAAGCCCCGGGACAGTTAAAAAGCCACTACGCTCCTACCAAAAAACTAATCATTGGCAACATCAACAAGCTCGCCCAATCCTATGACAAAAAAGAGGTCGGTATTCTTTCTTTTCAGGAATTTAAAATTGACTATCCAACAACACAACAGCGGGTATTATCTGTCCAGGGTGATTTGAACGAGGCCGCACAAAATCTTTTTACTTTTTTGCGCGAATTGGACGCTCTTAACATAAAAATAATATTGGCCGAAGAAGTTCCCGACCTAGGCTTAGGCAGGGCGATCAACGATCGTTTGCGAAGGGCTGCAACCTGATATCCGTTAACAGCAAAAACAAGTAGAGGCAAAGATTGCAGAGTAGCGTGCATTTTTCTTAGCGGTTCTCAGCGACTTCGCGTCTTAGCGGTTGAAGAACCATCTTTTGCAGTAAAATTAAAATAGGCTGGATGCATTCTTTTTATTTACTTTAACACCAATAAAATTGAACATGGAAAAGTTAAAAAAATTATTGATTCTAACCGGTGGTGGTGATTGCCCCGGGCTCAATGCGGTAATCCGCGGCATCGCTAAACGAGCAAGAAAAGAAAAGAACTGGGAAGTGTACGGAAGTATAGAAGCATTCAATGGTGTCTTCAGCGAGCCTACGAACATCATTAAGTTAACACGAAGTAAAACGGCCGGCATCCATGTGCGAGGTGGCACGATACTTAAAACTACCAACAAAGGTAACCCCATCAATTTCCCCGTCACTCAACCCGATGGTACGGTTAAGTTTATTGATCGATCAGAAGAATTAGTAAATAGAATAAAAGAACTTGGGTTCGATGCTGTGATCAACATTGGGGGTGATGGATCCCAAAAGATTTCAGATGTACTTTTTAAAAGAGGTCTTAATATCATTGGCGTTCCCAAAACAATCGATAATGATTTATCTGCCACCGATATGACATTTGGTTTTCAAACTGCTGTGCAAATCGCTACCGACAGTTTTGATAAACTAGTTACCACTGCCGAAAGTCATGATCGGGTAATGATCATGGAAGTGATGGGAAGGGATGCCGGGTGGATTGCTCTACACACCGCCATTGCGGGCGGAGCGGAGATTTGTTTGATTCCCGAAATACCCTATGATGTGAACAAACTGGTAAGTAAAATTGATTCTAGATACAAGAATGGGCAAGGGTTTGTTAACATCGTGATATCAGAAGGGGCAAAACCAAAAGACGGAACCATTGTTTCGAGCCAAGGATCAAAGGGTTCGGAACATGTGCGACTGGGCGGAGTGGCCTATCAACTTTCCAAACAATTGAAGGATGCTGGCTGTCAGGCAGAAATCCGCGAGACAGTATTGGGCCATGTGCAACGTGGAGGGAGCCCTACCGCTTTTGATCGGGTATTGGCAACGTTGTTTGGAGTTAAAGCAATGGAGCTTTTGCTCGAGGGTAAATTCGGAAGAATGGTCGCCTTGAAGAACAACGAGATCTCGTCTGTTACCTTAGAGGAGGCTACCAAGAATTACAACTTTGTAGCAAAAGACGGCTATCTGGTGAAGGCAGCAAAAGGATTGGGAATCAGCTTTGGCGATTGAGTTCAAAAAGAATTTCCGAACCGTTTTTACTTACCTATTAAAAAGATATATTCAACAACGAAACAAACACAGATTAATGAAAACATTAGACCAAATCAACTTTAAAAATAAAAGAGCCCTTGTACGCGTAGACTTCAATGTGCCCTTGGATAAGAGTCTTAATGTGACCGATGACAATCGGATTCGTGCCACCATCCCCACACTTAAGAAAATTCTAAAAGACGGTGGGAGTTGTGTACTGATGTCGCATCTGGGTCGTCCCAAAGAAGGGCCGGAAGATAAATTCTCATTGAGACACACGATCAAAACGGTAGAACAACTTTTGGGTACTGCTATAAAATTTGCTTCTGATTGCATTGGCGAAGATGCTTTCAAACTATCAGCGGCTTTGCAACCGGGCGAGGTTTTGTTACTAGAGAACTTGCGTTTCTACAAGCAAGAGGAAAAAGGCGATCTCGCTTTTGCAGAGAAACTAGCCAAACATGGTGATGTTTATGTAAACGATGCTTTTGGAACTGCACATCGCGCCCATGCCTCTACCACTGTAGTCGCACAGTTCTTTGAAGATAAATGTGCGGGATTTGTAATGGCAGCCGAGTTGGAAAATGCTGAAAAAGTAGTGGGCAATTCGGTAAAACCATTCACAGCCATTATGGGCGGTGCAAAAATCTCAGACAAAATTTTAATTATTGAAAAGCTACTTGACAAAATAAATCACCTAATCATAGGTGGCGGCATGGCCTATACATTTTTCAAGGCAATGGGCGGAAGCATCGGAAATTCATTGGTGGAAGATGACAAACTGGAGCTTGCCAAAGAACTGATTCAAAAAGCAAAAGCGAAAGGTGTTGAACTTCATTTACCGATTGATTCTATCACAGCCGACAAGTTTGACGCAAATGCGAATACCAAAATAGCCAACAATAACTCCATCGAACCGGGTTGGATGGGTTTGGACATTGGTCCTCAAGCACAAGTAGTTTTCTCGAAAGTGATTGAAGAATCCAAAACCATTTTGTGGAACGGGCCGATGGGAGTATTTGAAATGGAGAAGTTTGAGAAAGGAACGAAAGCCATTGCCGAAGCAGTCGTTCGAGCTACAGAAAAAGGTGCATTCTCATTAATCGGTGGTGGAGATTCTGCCGCTGCGGTTGCTAAATTTGGCTTTGAAGAAAAAGTAAGTTATGTATCTACTGGTGGTGGTGCTTTGCTAGAATATTTCGAGGGCAAAGTATTGCCGGGGGTAAAGGCGTTGGGATAATTAAATGTCACCGAGTTGTGGGCGTATGATTATTTCTTCCACTACGCTTCTTTTCGAAAGTGAATAAGCAGAATAAATTGTTTCTGCCACGTCCTCTTTGCTCATAAAGCGATCATCGGGTAAATCGACTCCGTCCCAACTGGCAGTTCGGGTTGCGCCCGGAAGAACGGAGGTAACTCGAATTCCAAATTCCTTCAGCTCTTCTCGCAGAACCTTTGAAAATCCAAACAAGGCAAATTTTGAAATCGCGTAGGAGCCTCCATTTGGATAGGCCTTAATGCTGGCTATGGAACAAATATTAAATATATGACCATCACGTCCCTTCTTCATATTTGGCGCCAAAATTCTCGTTAAGTAGTAAGCGCTTAGGACGTTGCTATTTATCATGCTTTCGAGGCTGCCCTCGGGCTCTTCCAGAACTGACCCTGGAATGAAATAGCCAGCATTATTCACAAGCACATCTACTGGCCTTTGAAGGCTGTTCACATAATCCCCAAAACGAATCACTTCATCCTTTACGGACATGTCAGTAACATGGGTAAAGACATTTACACCGGCTGCTTTGCCGATTTCCCCGTCCAACTTTTCCAATTCAACCCCCTTTCGGGAGCAAGTAGCCACATCAAAGCCCGCCCTTGAAAACCGATCTAAAACAGCCCGCCCGATTCCCTTTGTACCCCCGGTTACCACTATCAATTTGTTCATGCAATTATTTTATCTTTGAGCAAGATAGTTATTCGACTTTACAAGATGAAGGCATTTGGACGTTATATGATTTTTTTGGAATCGCTGGTAGTAAGGCGTGAGACGTTCATCACCTATTACAAATTGGTCATTGATGAGTGTGTGCAAATCGGTGTAAAATCCATTGCACTTTTTGTTTTGGTGTCCACTTTCATGGGTGCAGTTACCACTGTGCAAACTGCTTTTAATCTAGTGACTCCGCTCGTTCCACGATATGTTATTGCACAGGTGATACGGGAGATGACTATTTTAGAATTGGCGCCCACCATCATGGCCATCATTTTTGCCGGTAAAATAGGATCAAGTATGGCGGGCGGGCTTGGTACGATGCGTATTACTGAACAAATTGATGCACTAGAGGTGATGGGCATTAACTCCTCATCGTATCTAGTGCTGCCCAAAATTATAGCTTCGATGCTGATGTACCCAATGCTGGTGATATTTGCGGGGGTATGTTCTATTTTGGGCGGCTATCTTGTTGGAACAATGACAGAAATCATGACACCCACCGAATTTGCCTTGGGGTTGCGCGCTGGCTTTAACTCCTACACAATCACGTTTGCGTTGATCAAATCATTTGTTTTCGCTTTTCTGATTGCCTCCATCTCTTGCTTTAAAGGATACTACACACAAGGCGGTGCATTGGAGGTAGGAATTGCAAGTACTGAAGCTGTTACGTCAAGCGTGATTGCCATATTGCTAGCCGATTATTTTTTAGCAAATCTATTGCTCTAAGCCATGATTAAGATTAAGAACATCAGCAAGTCTTTCAATGATAAAAGTATCCTTCGCAATATCAGTGGCGAGTTTGACAAAGGCAAAACGAATTTGATCATTGGATCTAGTGGAACGGGCAAAAGTGTTCTTTTAAAATGTATCGTTGGTCTACTTCATCCGGACACCGGAAATGCCTTTTACGATCTGAGGAATTTTACAGAAGCCGATAAAGAAATCAAATCAGAAATTCGAAGGGAGATTGGGATGTTATTTCAGGGAGGTGCACTTTTCGACTCTAAAAATGTTGAACAGAATGTGATGTTCCCGCTGGACATCTTAACCAAAATGCCGCTGGCCGAGAAACTGGATCGCGCCAATTTTTGTTTGAAACGAGTAGGGTTGGAAAATGCCAATAAGAAAATGGCTTCTGAGCTGAGTGGCGGAATGAAAAAAAGGGTGGGCATTGCACGCGCCATTGTCAACAATCCAAATTATCTTTTTTGCGATGAGCCCAATTCCGGGTTGGATCCACAGACCTCGATCGTTATTGATGAACTGATCCTTGAACTCACGCATGAGTTTAATATTACAACCATTGTGGTGACCCACGATATGAATTCCGTACTTGGAATTGGTGAGAAAATCATGTTTCTCTATAAAGGGGATAAACTGTGGGAAGGTTCCAACAACGATATCACCCACTCCGGAGTAGAAGAGCTAGATGACTTTGTATTTATCAACAAAGTAATGAAAAGCCTGAAGGGGAAAGCCCTTACGTAAGGCTTACCATCCTATTGTTAAGCACGATCTCCAACGGGTCACCGGATTCCAGAATCGTTTCCACATTGCTTTTTGCTACCGTGACCTTAATCACGCGACCTCGGAAATCGATTCTGAACGAATAAGACTTCCATTGATCGGGCAAATATGGATTGAAATGAAGGGTACCATCTTTCACTCGCATGCCACCAAACCCCTTGATCACACTCATCCACGTACCTGCCATACTGGTGATGTGACAACCATCTTCCGTATCGTTGTTGTAGTCATCTAAGTCCAGGCGCGAGGTGCGGAGATACATTTCGTAGGCTTTGGCTTTGTAGCCGATCTTAGAAGCAAGTATCACGTGTACACAAGGCGATAAAGATGACTCGTGAACGGTCATCGGCTCGTAGAAATCAAAATTGCGTTTGATCGTGTCGTTATCGAATTGATCATCGAACAAGTAAAGACCCTGTAATACATCGGCTTGCTTAATAAAACACGAACGCAAAATCCGATCCCACGACCATTTCTGATTGAGCGGGCGATCTTCTTTTCGCAAATCTTTCATACCCAACAATTCTTTGTCCAAGAACCCATCTTGCTGCAAATAAATACCACGCTGCTTATCTTCACCGAAATACATCTTGGCTTGGATATCTTTCCAGCGGGAAATTTCGGTTGCCTCGTTGAACTTTATTTTACTTAACAATTTGCTTACTTTGGAAGTGTCTTTTTTGCGCACGTACTCCAAGGCCTTTTGCGTGTATCCCAATGTCCAGCACGCGATGTAGCTTGTATACCAATTGTTGTTCACGTTGTTCTCATACTCGTTCGGGCCAGTTACTCCCAACATCACATATTGCTGCTTGTCGGCAGAGAATGTAATGCGCTGTGACCAAAAACGAGATATGGCTATCAGTACCTCCAAACCAAAATCAACTAGGTAATCTTCATCGCCTGTGTAGCGTATGTAATCAAATATCGCAAAGGCTATTGCTCCATTGCGATGGATCTCTTCAAATGTAATCTCCCACTCGTTATGGCACTCTTCGCCATTCATAGTTACCATCGGGTATAAAGCTGCCCCGTTGGTGAAGCCCAACTTTTTTGCATTTTCAATGGCACGTGGTAAATGCTTGTAGCGGTATACCAACAAATTTTTAGCAACTGCCGGGTCGGATGTTCCCAGATAGAACGGTAAGCAATAGGCCTCCGTATCCCAATAGGTACTGCCACCATACTTTTCGCCCGTAAAACCCTTGGGCCCAATATTCAATCGCGCATCATCGCCTGTGTAAGTCTGCATCAATTGGAAAATATTGAATCGAATACCTTGCTGTGCAGCTACATCGCCATCAATATTGATATCGCATTTCTTCCAAACGTTTGCCCATACCGAAGCGTGAGCATCTATTAGTTTATCGAAACCTTTATCAGCAGAAGCTTTGAGCTTCTTCTTGGCAGTATCGGCCAATTTCTTTTTCGAATGATTCTCGGAAGATAATATAGCTGCATATTTATAAATTACTATTTCAATACCTTTTTTTAAACCTATCGAAACAACATTATCAGCATACTTCTCAAGTTTGTTAACTTTCACCTTTCCCTTTACTGCTTTCCCTGCCGAATGTAGTGAGTAAGTAATGGCCGTAGTCACGTGAAAGAATGTCTTCTTCGTTTCGACCGTTACCAGCGCCAAACCAGATTTCGCCTCTTTGGCCACCTCATTCCAAAAATTTTCATCGTAGTTGGAATCTTTGTTCACCACGTCTGCGTCCACGGAAAGAGTAATGGTTGCCGATGCTGAAAAATTTACGGGTTTAACCGCATAACGAATCGCTCCCACTTCCCCATCGGCCATACTACAAAAACGTTGCGCATCTACTTGCACTTGCTTCCCATCGGGCAGCGTGGCGGTGAATGTTCGGTGGAGAACCCCACGCTTCATATCGAGCGTACGCTTAAAATCTGTGACTTTGCATTTGTTCAAGTCAAGCTCATTCTTTCCTATTTTTATTTGAATGCCTATCCAACTAGGCGCGTTCAATACTTTCGCAAAGTATTCGGGGTAACCATTTTTCCACCAGCCCACGCGTGTCTTATCTGGATAATAAACTCCCGCCACATAAGTTCCTTGGTGCTGATCGCCTGAATAAGTTTCTTCAAAGTTGGCGCGCTGCCCCATACGGCCATTGCCAAGACTGAATAAACTTTCTGATATGCGGTTCAGGTTCGGGTCAAATCCTTCTTCGATGATGTGCCACGAATGATGTTTGATGTAGTGCTTCATAACTGTTGATTGGATAGTACGACTTGGGTCTTAGGAAGTTAGGCCTTGTAGAATTTAAGTAGTAGGTTATATCGTTTGAAGTTGTGAGATATTAAAATCAGCGGTGCTTTTCACAATAAAATTTGCTTTGGATAGTTGATCGGCAGAGCCCACGCCCACGCATTTCATACCTGCGGCAATGGCTGCCTCCACTCCTGCTTCAGCATCTTCAAAAACTATACACTCATTAGGATATACACCAACTTTGCTGGCCGCTAATAAAAATATCTCTGGATCTGGTTTGCTTTTAATGATCATAGTGCCATCAACAACCGCGTCAAAAAATCCTTTTATTTCTAAAAGGCGCAAAACTGTTTCCGCATTTTTACTGCTTGACGCCAAGGCCACTTTATATCCGTTTTCCCGTAAGGAGTTCAGCATTTGCTTTACTCCCTTAAAAATCTCTTCCGGCTTGATAGCTTCAATATAATCAACAAACCAACTGTTCTTTTTTGTAGCCAATTCTTCTTTCTTCTCATCACTCAAACTGATGCCGCCCAACTCTAATATGATTTCCAAAGAGCGCATCCGGCTAACGCCTTTCAATTTCTCATTTTCCTTTTCAGTAAATGTTATTCCCAATTCTTTCGCAAGCTTTTGCCAAGCAACATAATGGTAGTGGGCAGTATCTACAATCACTCCATCTAAGTCAAATATTACAGCTTTTATCACAGTTTTTAATTTTAGTTGTTGGTTATAAGTTGTTAGTCGTTGGCATCCTTTTGTCTTTAAGTAACAACGAATAACCTACAACTAGCAACTAATTGCTGCGAATATAGCCCTGCTGCATTATTTGTTCTATTTCTGCTTGAGATTTAAATACGGCAAACGTCTTCCCTTGTGTTCGAAGGGCGCCAAGCGCATTGCCATACTTTACTGCGGAAAGATAATCTTTAGGATCTTGTAATATTCCAAAACCTATTCCACCAGCAAAGGAGTCGCCACAACCGGTAGTGTCAATTACACGATCTACCTTTATAGCTGGCACCAAATCTTCTTTTATTTTGCCTTTCACTTTTCGATATACCAAGCAACCACGCGAATCAACCGTAACACAAACACATTTTACACCCGCTCTAATGCAATGGGTAGCAAAGGCAAGCAGCTCTTTTCGATCGGGCTCTTCTGAAATAGTAAAATCCTGTGATTCATACTCCTTTTTAAACCAGGAGGCTTGTGCTTCTTCTAAATTCATTTTTAAGATATCAATGTACGGAAGCCACTGATCGCGGTCTATCCAAAATTTGCGTTGGCGTTCGCCATTGGATAAGCAAGCGGTAGTAGGACCATGTGCATCAAAAATTATTTTACCTTTACTTTTCTTTTTCAAAAACCGGAGTGTATCGAGCGAAATCTCATAGTCGCTTATTGGTATAAAAACAAATGCATCGCAATCCAGCAGCTCTTTCATGTCGTCCGGCATAATAGGATCCATAAAACCGGTTTGTCGCTCCAGCCGATTATTCACGTCAACAAATCGCAGACTGATAATGTCGCCCTGATCATTTTTTGTTGTCAGAAATTTGGTGTTGATACCTGTATAGCCCTTGAATACTTCTTTTACATTGTCTTTATCCACGGAACGCAAATGTGTTACCGGAATGATCTCAATCTGGTTTCCGGCCATTACCGATAGCGCGATAACAGGATGCGTAACACAGCCCCACTTTTGAATCAAATCTCCTTGATGAGTAACAATATGATCTCGGGGAATGGGTCCTACAATGGCAATTTTTTTCATCGTTCAATTATTTTTTTAATCGTTTCTCAATTTCGACTAAATTGCGCTCTCTTTTTATTTCCTGCACTAATTGTTTTTCGGTAGGAAGATACGTTTTGTATTTAGAAGCAAAAACCTGTTTACTGTCATTTAGCAAACTATATTTGACAACGGTTTTATTCTTCTCCGAACAAAGAATTAATCCAATAGTCGGGTTATCATCTTTTTGCCGCACTTGATCCTCAAAATAGCGTACATACATATCCATTTGACCGATATCTTGATGGGTAAGTTCGCCAACTTTTAAATCAATGACCATAAAGCATTTCAACAGGTAGTTGTAAAATACTAAATCGGCATGGAAGTGCTTACCCGCACTTACCGTTAAGCGATATTGCCTAGCTACAAAGCTAAAGCCCTTACCAAGTTCTAATAGAAAGTCTTGCAATTTATCAATGATGGCCTGCTCAAGTTCTTGCTCATAAAAATCAGTTTTGGATTTCAAGTTCAAGAACTCCAATACATAAGGGTCTTTAATAATGTCGCTGGCTTGCATGGGTACTTTCTTGCCCTCCGCTTCTTTCTTTACCAGTGGCCTTTTAACTTTTGGTGTCATCACCATCCGCTCGAAGTACAAACTGTTTATTTGTCTTTCAAGAGTTCTCGTGCTCCAATTGCTATCAATCGCTTCTTGTAAATAGAATTCTTTGGCGTCCTCCCTTTCTACTTTTAAGAGTAGGCGGTAATGTGTCCAGGTCAATTCGCCACGCAGTGCGTGACTTTTCCCAAAAGCACCATAAAACTGACGCATATATTTCAAATTGGTCTCGTTGAATCCCTTTCCATATTCTGAAGATAGTTTCATTGATAATTGTTCGATAAGCGCTTCACCATATCCTGCGCGATCATTTCCACTTTGCTCCTCCTCCACAATCAATTTACCAATATGCCAATACGCCTGCACCATAGCAAAGTTGGCGGCACGATATACGCTACCCCTCGCTTCTTCAATAACTTGCTTAATGTCATTGTAAAGTGCGCTTACTCCTTTTACCTGGGTGATTTTTTTAGTCATCTATAGCACTAGGTGTTCCTACACAGTCAAATATGCCGCCCCAAATACCCCCGCACTGTCACCCAAACTTGGCTTTACAATTGGCGTCTCCACCCGTCCGTTGTTAAAAATATATTTCTTGAGCGATTCAACACCATCGGTATAGATCTCATCAATATTGCCCACGCCCCCCCCAATTACAATCACGTCAGGGTCGATGATATTGGTGATGACGCTGATCGCCAAGCCAAAGAAGTGGGTCATCCGCTGAATGGTTTTTGTAGCATTGGCATCGCCACTTTTGTACAGATCATAAATCTCCTTTAGCCTTTTTGGCTGACCAGAAATAGATGCATAGTACTTTTCTAACGAAGGCCCCGCCAATACTTTTTCTACGCACCCGCTTTTGCCGCAATAGCAGGGGCCACCAGATTCATCTAAAAAATTATGTCCCCACTCCCCTCCGATTCCATGTAATCCGTTGATCACTTTTCCGTCTACCACCAAACCCCCACCCACTCCGGTTCCCATGATTACCCCAAAAACAACTTTAGCTGTTGGAAATTTTTCTTTTACAACGCCCATTCTCGCTTCTGCCAACGCAAAACAATTCGCATCATTGGCGATGAATATTTCCAATCCTAACAGCTTTTCCAAATCACTTTTCATGGGCTGGAAGTTCATGCACTCCGAGTTGCAGCCTTTCATAGTGCCCACTTTTGGATCAAGAGTGCCAGGGGTGCCAATGCCTAACTTATTAGGACGATAGCCCATCTTCTGCTCCATCATATCCACCAATTTTTTTATCTGGCCGAGTATGTGTTGATAGCCATGCTCGGCTCCTGTGGGCACACGATCGCGGAACAAAATTTCGCTTAATCCACCCAAACCCAGCACTACCCCCTCTGCCTTTGTCCCACCTAAATCAATTCCCCACAAGTTTTCGTTCTTCATTTTATTAATAACTATTTATTGGCAACAATTTTATAAATAATAGCCTCCCACGGACGAAGGGCAGTAGAAACTTCAAGATAGTTTCCGATCGCTCTTTTTCCGTTTGGGGGAATGGGAAAGTTAAGGTTCTCGCTAGAAAAATTAAGCACTACCATGAACTTTTCTTTTCCTTGCTCCCGATAATAGCAGAAGGTTTTGTCAGATACTCCTTCAATGGGTTGATAAGAGCCGTATGTCAATGCCTGGTTATTCTTTTTAAAAGAGGCCATCTCTTTGAAGTAATTGAGGATTGAAGTAGAATCTGTCTCTTGCCTTTCAACGTTTATCCTTGCCGTATTAGGGTTCAATGGCATCCAAGAAATACCGTTTGAAAATCCGCCCGAGGTTTCGCCTGTCCATTGCATGGGCGTTCGCGCATTGTCTCGGCCGGCATAGTTTGCTTTTTTCAAAAAACCAGCTTCGCTTTCGCCTCTCTTTTTTGCCGCAGACCAGCCATTTTGCGTTTCAATATCTTTAGAATCATCAACCGAATTAAGCTGGGTATTTGTCATTCCGATCTCATCACCTTGAAAAATAAATGTTGTGCCACGCATTGACAACAACAAGGTGATCAATAATTTTGATGACTTCTCCCAGTGCTCGCTATCGTTTCCCCAACGCGAAACCATCCTAGCAAAATCATGGTTGCCAAGGAAAATGCTCCCCCATCCATTTTTTGCAAAGGAATCGTCCCACGTTTTAAACACTTGTTTAAAATCTTCCAGGTGCCATGGAATAGGATCAAACCTGCCCCCTGCACCCTGATCCATAAACATGTGACCAAAATGGAAGATCATACTCAAACCTTGATCCTCATCCAAATAATTCAGGGCATTTGCGGGTGTGATGCCCGGCCCCTCACCCACCGTCATTACGTTTGGATATTGTGCAAGAACGTTGCTTTTCATTTCCGCAATAAATTCCTTTAACCGAGGGCCGTTCGAATAATACTTTCGAATCGTTTCATTAAAATCGTTCGTGTCAGTATCTGGAAAGTCAGTTCGTTTTGAAATAGCTGAGATTACATCTAATCGCAAACCATCCACTCCCTTTGCCAACCAGAACCTCATCAGTTTGTAAATCTCTTCGCGCAATACCGGATTTTCCCAATTTAAGTCGGGTTGCTTTTTAGAGAATAGATGCAAATAATATTCTCCGGTGGCTTCATCCAATTGCCATGCACTTCCGCCAAAAAAAGAGGGCCAATTATTTGGAGGACCGCCATCTCTTCCTTGCCTCCAAAAGTAAAAATCCCGATGCGGATTAGACTTGGATTTTTTAGACTCTACAAACCACGGATGTTCGTCAGAGGAATGGTTGAGCACGAGATCCATAATCAGCTTGAGGCCTCGGCTGTGAAGACCGGCCAACAGCTCATCAAAATCTTGCATGGTGCCAAACTCTGGCTGGATAGAATAATAGTCGCTGATGTCATATCCACCATCATCGTTGGGAGACTTGTAAATGGGATTGAGCCAAACAGCATCTACGCCAAGTGATTTTATGTAATCCAATTTTGAAATGATGCCCGGTAAATCTCCAACGCCATCTGCATTGCTATCGTGAAAGCTGCGCGGATAAATTTGATAAACGATGGCTTCTTTGTACCAGGAACGGGCTGCCATTATTAATCTTTTTTGGTAAACAAGCTATCTGTATTCGGATGAAATGTCTTCCAAGAGTGCCAAAATTCTTGATACGATTGAACGGGCTTTAAACTAGCTCCGGTATATTTTCCCGCCTCACATTCGCCTTTCCAGTTCCATTTGGACTTGGACTGAACATCGAACATTACCATTAAATTATCATCAAAAATGAATTGAAGTGTATCGGTTCTTACAATGGGAACCCATGTGTGAAAAGAAGCACTGTCAGGCTCGACAACAACCAAAAGAGGTACGTTATTGACTTTGTCATTGATCACCTTTTTCTTCAACAAGTCATTCCAATCATAGGCCTTGGCAAACAAGCCCATCGGTACTCCCACCACCCACGATTTGTCTTTCCACGAAAGTGTATCTCGGCCTTCCAGTTTTCCTTCGATTGTACCTTCATCAAATTTTTCCAATCCCTTGTATTCCTCTTTAAATTTTGGATCGGGCTGAAGTATCAGCGACTCCGGGTGGCGAGTAAGCCACGATTTCAATGTCATCTGCTCAGAAAAAATTTCCGGCAGCCGCTTTCCTTTCAACACGCCCGCGACCGCTTCACCACTCACCTGACGCCACCAGCTTTTGGTTGTGGCATCTTCAAACATCGCATTGAAATGATCCATTCCCACCAGCCGAAATGTTTCAGGTTTTCCGTCTACCAACGGGCGATAGACACGCCCGGTGCGGCACACCGTGCAATAGGTAATCATTACTTCTTTCCCGTCAAGGGTATCTCGCACTTGATGATGATAACCTATGATTTCTATGGGATAGGCCTTGGATCGACCATTTATCTCAATACCTATAACTAGCTGATTATCATTTACTTTACTAGCTGTTGATTTCAGTAAAACAACTTGCTCAGGCTGGTAGAAAATTTTGTCGGCCAAGAAGCGAAAGTTGAAAGCGTAAAATACAATTACCCAAAATGCAAGCAGCGAAGCAGCGGTCCATTTAAAATACTGATTGCTGCCGGTGATGTAAACAAAAGATGGATACGCAACCAGTGCAATGCCAATCACCCTAAAAATCCAGATGTAGTTTTGAAGAAAATAGGCCACTTCGATCGCATCATCTACTTGACTTCCCGGAAAGGGCATAATGAAATAACCGCGTGCCACTTCTACTACAATCAACAAA
>Ga0209490_10003186_pt1 | contig 15360 bp, 11 predicted proteins | sample MAT06_FD_187209 | JGI IMG/M metagenome (GOLD analysis project Ga0209490, IMG submission 187209) | Freshwater microbial communities from Lake Fryxell liftoff mats and glacier meltwater in Antarctica - MAT-06 (SPAdes) (version 2) | ecosystem: Environmental > Aquatic > Freshwater > Ice > Liftoff...
TGAACTTTTATATTTCAGCGGTCAACAACCTTCTGCGTACTGAGGTGGAAAATCCAACGCTTGGGATTATTCTTTGCCGCTCGAAGAAGAAGACAGTGGTTGAATTCGCTCTGGACACGGTGCATAATCCGATCGGTGTCTCTACTTATAAGTTGCGGGATGGACTGCCGTCTACGTTGCAGGACTGCCTGCCAACGGTCGAGCAGTTAGAGATGGAGATGGAGGCAGCAATTTCTGAGTTAGAGAAAGGACAGGATTAGGTTTTTAATGACTGTGTGCTGGGGTTCTCTTGCAAGGCTCTATGTCAGGTAGCAGATAACTGTGCGCTTAGATAAACTCGCTGTACACTAGCTTTGTATGCGATAAACTCTGCCCGTGACCAACGTCATTTCACTATTTAATCAGGCTGGAGGAACTGGCAAGACGACTCTTGCCATGAACTTGGGGTACTCTTTGGCTCAGAGAGGGCATCGAGTTCTATTAGTAGATATGGACCCACAGTCCTCTCTAACCGTATTCATGGGCTTACAGCCTCATGAGCTAGAGGACACGATCGCTCAAAGCATCTTGGATCGGGCACCTCTCCCCATTCTGCATGGAATTCATCAGATGGACTTGGTGCCTAGCAACATGACGTTGAGTGCAGCTGATGTCAGGTTGGCAACCGCGATCGCCAAGGAAACCCGACTTAAGAAGGCGATCGCCCCAGTTGAACACAACTATGACTTTGTGTTGATCGACTGTCCACCGACGCTAGGAGTGTTAAGCATTCTCTCTCTGGTGGCATCGACACACATTCTGATTCCAATGCAGACTCAGTATAAGAGCTTTGTGGGACTGGATCTCTTGCTGGGGACAATCAATGAGCTTCAGCAGGAAGGGGTTGCATCAGATCTGAAATTTGCTGGAGTCATCCCTAACCTGCACGATCGCACAGCACAGGGTAAAGAAATTTTAGCGGCCGTGACGGAGCAGTTTAGCGGTGTTGCCCCTGTTTTCCCTCCCATTCCACGGGCTGTTGCTTTCGCCGATGCTTCTATGCAACACCTACCATTGGGGATATATGACCCCAAACATCCTGCCCTCGCAGTCCTGACTGCTGTTACTCAAAGCCTGGAGTCCTTATAGTGCCACCACGTAAAACCGCACTCAAACCGCAGCTTCGTAATGTTGCCGCGATTCTCAACCGCGAGATACCTACTGAGGCTGAACAAGTTGAGCAGTCGTCTCAATCTGCTTCACTTGATAAAATCCATTTGCCCACAAAGCAGCCCCGTCGTTTTTTCGATGCTGATAAGCTGGCTCAACTGATCGAGTCAGTCAAGGAGCATGGCATTCTCGAGCCGCTTCTCGTTCGTCCTCTGAAGGATGGGGCATATGAACTGGTTGCAGGGGAGCGTCGGTTGCGTGCAGCGCGTGAAGTGGGGCTAGAAGAAGTTCCGATCGTGGTGCGTGAGTTGGACGATCAACAGGCGATTCAGGTTGCGTTGATAGAGAACTTGCAGCGGGAAGACCTGAACCCAGTAGAGGAAACGGACGCCGTATTAGATCTGCTGGCGATCGCCCTAGAGACAACGAGAGAGGAGGTGACTTCGTTGTTTTATCAGGCGCATCGGGCAAAACATCGGGGTCAGGAATTGGGACAAAACGTTTTGTCCCAATTGGAAATGGTACAAAATGTGATGGCTGGGGTGGGTCGCTTTTCCATTGATAGTTTTCGTTCTAGCCGTTTACCGTTGCTGAATTTGCCGAAAGATGTGTTGAATGTGCTCCGCCAAGGGAAGCTAGAATACACAAAAGCTCAGGCGATCGCCCGTGTCAAAGATGAGGAACAACGGTCTAAGCTGCTTAAACAGGCAATTGCTAAAAACCTATCGCTCAACGAAATCAAAGCAGCCATTAAAGCTCTCACGCCAGAAGTAGAACCGACACCCGAGAAAGTTTTAGTTGGACGGCTGGGTGAAATTGGTAAGCGGTTGCAGAAGAGCGAAAACTGGGGCGATCGCAAGAAAAAAGACCGTATCACTAAGTTGTTGGATGAGTTAGACAAGCTAACCGCAAGTGATGACTGATTCTGGGTAAAAACAGTAGAGTACTTAAACCATATTGCAATTTGGATGATACTGGCAACGTTGACTGACCAAATCAAGGAGTTATTTCAGAGGCAGATAGTTGAAATTGAGATTCAGTGAAGCTTGTATTGAAAACGTCGCTAGCTGTGTCTCTTGACAAAAATACTTAGTACATTGATTGCAAGTAGTCTTCGGGCTTCCTGGCATTGCCATAGCCACGCTCAATGCTGTGCAACTCGTCTTCATGCTCAGAGATGAACACCATCGGGGCTGCCCCTTCGCCCTTACGATCTAGAATTTCACCCAGGTCAGGATTCTGAGTGAACCAGGCGGCGATCGTTGCCAGGGGCATTTGCCGCAATGCCTAGATAAAGGCATCCGGTGACATTCCCGCTGTTGTCTCAAAGTCATACAAGCTGGCTTCGCTTAAATGTCGCTTCTTGCGCTGGAGCTTGGCAATAAACTGATCCCGCACCACCGATCTCGCTGCCTCGTCGGGCACCTCTCGCAACTCTCGTGCCAGTTGGTCAAACGTGATTTGGGGATTCACCACGACGGGCTGCATCGCAGTCAGTTACTGCAACGCATCGTAGATTTGCACCGCATCAAAAATGCGAAAGGCTTCCTTGCCAACGGAGTCACACAACCGAGTTGCCCGTCCCAGCATTTGGTCAAACAAAATCCGGCTGTTAATGCGTCGCAAAAAGACCAGATTGCAAATCTCAGGCACGTCTACCCCGGTGGTCAGCAGGTCTACCGTGACGGCGATATTTGGGTCGCGCTCGTTTTTATAGCGTCGGATCAGTTGCAATGGGTTGTCAGCTTTTCCTGTTATGGGTTCTTTGAACAATCCCTCAAAAGGTACATTCCAGAATGAGCTGCGCGAGTCTCATATTAAGAAGTACTTTGTCCTCTTTCTTCCCTCAAGCGATACCTCCATGATCAAAGAACGTCATACTAGATATTCCAGCGTTTCATAAGGTCTTAGACTTCGTGAGAAAGGCTATTTGAGACATGGATTAAGATACTCTGACCGCTACGTCTCGGAAGGTCTACCTTTTGAGACACTCCTGGGTGACAGCCCGCTGAAAAGCGAGGATACGTCAAGATTCCAGACGGCGCTATAAATAGCTAAAAGCATTGATATAAAGGCAATTAGACAGAGATCAGCTAGCCAGTATCACCCTAAGACTCTGTTGTCTTAAAGTGGAATATACCTTTTTGAGGGGTCGTGCAAAGAACCCCAATCGCCACCTGCGCTCCGGTTGCTATTCAAGCAACCGGAGCGCAGGTGGGTCAATCACTTCACCCACCCATTCTTCGTCTGCTCAGCCTTCGACGACGCGCAGCGGTGGCGGCGTCGGGATTGGCTGGTAATCCACTGAAGGTGGCTGTTCGCGGAAGTCCGGGGGCGGCGGGCAGTCCGTGTGAGTGCAGGCAGGCGGAGGAATCTCCGGCGGACAGCACTTTTCGATCTCTTCATGCAGCGCATCGAGCCGCTTCAGTTCGAGCTCGGCTCCTGGGCTTGCTGTCTGTGCCAGGTTTAGCGTCCGCTTTACGTCCTCCGCTATCTCGCGCTGCAGGCTGGTCTGCAGGTGAGATTCCGTCACCAGGTCGCAGGTCCGTTTCGAGATCTGCTCGAGTTGGCAGATCATCGTCTGCTCCTGCGCGATCTTTTCGACCAGCGCGATATTGGTGAAGTGCTGCTGCGCAAGGCTTGCGCTCAGTCCATGCGAAAGGTTCTGGAAGCTCATCGCAAGCGTCGCCTGGATTTGTACCAGTTCATTGAAGAGATCGTTGTTCATCGCTGTTACCCCTTGTTGAATTGAATCTGCGCCTTGACTTATAAAATCGACGACGGCCATACTCAGGTTTTCGTTGCCAGAACCCTTCCACGCAATCCACATCAGGTCAGAACTGCTGGCGAGCGCAGGCGCATGCGACGAACTTTCCGTCGTGGTGAATTTGTTCGCACAATCCAGATCGCGGAAATCGCCCGGAAACAGGATGTTGAAGTTATCGTTGCCTGAGCCCTTCCAGGACAGGAACAACAGTTCGCCCTGCTGTCCAAGCGCCGTTCGCAGATCGCTCGTCTCAAGCGTTGGCGACGTATTCTTGTTCGAGAAGCCCGTGATGTTCGGACTGCCCGGGTCTGTTCCAACGTCCACCGTCGCCACGTTGAAGTTTTCGTTGCCCGAGCCCTTCCATCCGATAAACAGCGATCCACCACACGAGACCAGCGTCGGCGAGTCCGTCGTCGTCTCGCTCGAGATATGCTTCCGACCGAAGGTCGAGCCGTTATCTGTCGAAACCATCACGTTCAGATTCTCGTTATTCGAGCCCTTGAACGCAAGATAGAGATTTCCGTCATGCGAAGCGATCGCCGGGCTGTGGTCGCTCGAATCGCTGAGGATCACCTTGTTCGACAGCTGCTGAACGTCGCGGCTGCCCGTAGCCGCGCGGCTGACGACCGCGACGTTCAGGTCCTCGTTGCCCGAACCCCGGAACGCGATGAACAGCCTGCCGTTGTGCGAAGCCAGTGCAGGCGAGTCGTCTGAACTCTCCGGCGACGTCATCTTGCCATGGAACGTCACGCCCCCATCATCAGAAACGATGACGTTCAGGTTATCGTTGCCGGAGCCCCTCCAGGCAAGGAAAAGTGCATTGTCGTGGAAGGCAAGCGCAGGTCCATTGTTGCTCGTCTCATCCAAGATCGTGATATTCCGTAGTCCCTTGATCGAGTCGTACATCGACCGCACCGCGGCAAGATCCCCGGCGCTGAGGGCTTTGCGCTGCCCGATATTTTTGCACACCGCCGGATTGACCACTGTGAGTGTGGGCTTCACCATATCGACGCTGAACGAAGTTGGACCATAGTGCATTATCGAGCCACAGTCATACGTGTCGATCGGACAATCTGACGTATCGACCGGGTCAAATTGCCCGCTCCTGCCCGGGGCAATGTTCGTCGTGTTCACCGTGACGAAGGTATTTCGGTCGGGCCTCTTGTGCTCGTGGATGAGCCCCAAGGCATGCCCGATCTCATGCATAAGAATTCCCGCGGCAGCACCCGCGACGCAGCTAACCGGCTGACTTCCTCCTTGCCTGCCAGTTGGGCTCGAGCAGGCTTGGGCATCGGGGCTTGAAGTGAAGTTGACGAAGTCGGCGTCCGTGCTCGAGGCAGCGACCAGTTTGATGACGGAGTTCGAGTTCCATGCGTTGATCGCCAGCAGAAGCTGCTGTCTGTCCGAGGAATCAAGGGGGAATGCGCTGATGTCGATCTGATAGGGAACCCTACCCTTTAGCCAGCGGTTCGTAGAGGTGCGCTTAAGACAGAACCCCAAAGCTATTCTCCTTTACGTATAACTCGTAACTTGTGTGTTGTAATATCAATCGTTGAACAGTCTGCAAACTCGTCTCTTTGTCTTTTCTCTTACAACCTCATCAAAACGTGGGGCTGACTAAGTTCAAGGCTGAGAATGGCTAACTTTGACTGACTTCTCAAACTGAGTTTGTCTACAATTTAGACAGTTATTAGATAGGTCATCGATCCGCCATGTCCCGATCGCTCAGAGTCCGTCAGGAATGCATTGAGAAGGTCAAATTAGCAGTCAGACGTAATGGCTTTCTGAGTCAACAGGCGTTGGCGGAAGAGGTTGGCATGGCGCTGGCGACGATCGGTAGTTTTTTGAGAGGGAAACCGGTTGATCGGGCCACCTTTGTCGAGCTTTGCGACAGACTGGCCTTGGACTGCCAGGCGATTGCGGCACCCATACAAGCACTGCCCATGATTGGAGAGGAAAGTCAACAGCCTTCTTCGCAGACACCTTGGCTAGGACAGCAAGACTGGAGAGGGGCAACCATTTCCTGGGGAGAAGCCCTTGATGTCTCTACCTTTCATGGACGAGAGGCGGAACTCTCTGTCTTAAGGCGATGGGTAGTGGATGACCACTGCCGCTTGATTACTCTGACTGGCATGGGTGGGATTGGCAAAACAGCCTTATCGGTGAAATTGGCAGAGCAAGTGCAAGCAGAGTTTGCGATTGTGATTTGGCGATCGCTCCACAATGCCCCACCAGTGCAAGAATTGCTGCTAGATCTGTTCAATGTTCTCTCCAGAGGGCAGAACACAGACATGCCAGCGACTGTAAACAGGCAAATCTCTCAACTGGTTGAGTCCTTCCGAACAACACGCTGCTTATTGATTCTGGATAATGCTGAATCAATCCTGTTGAGTGGGGAACGGATGGGGGCATACCGATCAGAGCATGAAGCATACGGACAGTTACTTAACTGCATTGCTGAAACGCAGCATCAAAGTTGTTTAGTTTTGACGAGTCGTGAAAAGCCAAAGGGGTTAGCGGTCAGGGAGGGCACACAGTTTCCGGTGCGCTCCTTGCGGGTCGTGGGGTTGCCGCCAGCGGAAGGACAGGCAATCCTGGCGGAGAAAGGCTTACTGGTGTCAGTGGAGGACAGTGCCGCGTTAGTGCAGCAATACGCTGGCAATCCCCTGGCTCTGAAAATTGTCGCAACGACCATCCAGGAACTCTTTGACGGTCGTGTGGTGCAATTTCTGCACCAAGGCACCACTATTTTTGGTGATATTTCTGATCTGTTAACCCAGCAATTCAACCGCTTGTCTGACTTAGAGCAGCAAATTATGTTCTGGTTGGCGATAAATAGAGCCTGGACAAATTTGTCAGCGCTACAGGCAGATATTGTTCCAGCCGTGTTATCACGCTCGCTCTTAGAAGCGCTGGAATCGCTGCAAGCACGATGTCTCATTGAGACGACTGCGCCAACCGAGAACAGTGTGGCGCAGTTTTCACAGCAGCCTGTGGTGATGGAATACATGACTGCACGATTGATTGAACGGATCTGTCAGGAGATCACCACGGGTGAAATGCAGTGGTTTGATCGCTATGCGTTAAGCAAAGCGCAAGCGCAGGATTACATTCGCAAGACTCAGATTCAGTTGATTCTCAAGCCGATTGCAGAGCAATTGCTAGCGCGTTTGGGAGGGCGAACGCAGGTTGAGCATTGCCTCGCTCAAATTCTTTCTACTCTGAGGGCTCGTCCACTGCAACAACCGGGCTATGCCGCAGGTAATCTACTCAACCTGTTCTGGCAATTGCAAGTAGATTTGACAGGCTATGATTTTTCTCACCTGACTGTCTGGCAAGCCTCTTTGCAGGCTATGACTCTGCAGCGGGTCAACTTTGCCGGGGCGGATTTGACGAAATCGGTGTTTACTCAAACGCTGGGAGATTTTCTAGCTGCTGCGTTCAGTCCCGATGGCAGCATTTTGGCAACAGCCATTGACCAGGAGCTTTGTTTGTGGCAGGTGGTGGATGGGCGACAATTGGCGACCTATCACGGACACTCGGGCTGGATTCAAACCCTGGCGTTTAGTCCCGATGGCACGACCTTAGCCAGTGGCAGCCATGACCACACGATTCGTCTATGGGATTTACAAACGGGGCAGTGCCTCAAGACTTTACGAGGACATACGGGTTGCATTCAAGCCTTGGCGTTTAGCCCTGATGGAATGACTTTAGCCAGTGCTAGTCATGACCATACCATCCGTTTATGGAGTCTACAAACGGGGCAGTGTGTGCAGACGCTTGTAGGGCACGGTGATCGCGTTCTCTTTATTACCTTTAGCCCCGATGGCGAAACCTTGATCAGTGGTGGAGCCGATGACACGGTGCGAAGCTGGCAATTGGAGACCGGACAGTGCGTGCGGCAAATTGAAATCAACTTAAATTGGGCTTTAGCAATCGCTCTCAGTCCGGATGGGCAAACGCTAGCAACAGCAAGTGATGGTAAGCATGTGAAATTTTGGCAGCTGCAAACAGGGACATGTTTTCAAACGCTGTCCTACAGCAGTAAGGTTTGGGCAGTGTCCTTCAGTCCCAATGGCCAGGTGCTGGCAACAGCGAGTGATGATCGAACGGTCAAGCTGTGGTCGGTAGCCACCGGATCATGCCTGCAGACCTTACAGGAGCATACCCAACAGGTGTGGTTGGTTTCGTTTAGCCCTGATGGACAAACCTTGGTCAGTGCCAGTGATGATGGCACCGTAAGGCTTTGGCAGGCTGTAACAGGACAAGGCTTAAGAACCCTCAAGACGCATAGTAACTGGGTGCTCTCGGTTGTCTTCAATGCAAAGGGAGAGACGTTGATCAGTGGTCATCAGGATGGTCAGATTCGCCTCTGGAGTTTGGCAACGGGTACTTGTGTCAAAACGTTGCAAGGTCATACCAGCCCAGTCTCAGCCATCGCGTTGCTGCCGCAGGGCATTGAACGAACCGGGAGCGATCGCTTACCGCATCTCCTTCCTACCAGCGAACGAAACAATCAACTTCTCGCCAGCAGCAGTGACGATCGCACTATCAAACTTTGGGATCTCAAACAGGGAGAATGCCTGCAAACCTTGTGGGGGCATCAGGGTTGCGTACAATCCCTTGCGGTGAGTCCAGATGGCAGACGGCTGGCGAGTGGCAGCCACGACCACACGATGAAGCTTTGGGACTGGCGATCGGGCGAATGTCTGCAAACCTTTGAGGGACATCGGCACCGGGTCAAAACGGTGGCGTTTAGTCCTCAGGGAAACCTCCTGGCGAGTGGTAGTGATGACCGTGCGGTCAAGCTTTGGGATGTGGCAACTGGGGTTTGTTTACAAACGCTGGAAGGACATCAGGACTGGGTGTTGTCAGTGGTGTTTAGTCCCAATGGCTTATGGCTAGCCAGTGCTAGCGGCGATCGCACCGTCAAGCTCTGGGATGTGCAAACTGGGGCATGTTTGCAGACGCTAACAGGGCATGACCAGCGGGTGCGATCGGTGGTGTTCAGCCCAGATGGAACCAGATTAGCGAGTAGCAGTGATGACCATACCGTTAAAGTCTGGACGGTTGAAACCGGAACCTGCTTGCAGACCCTGACGGGACATCAAGGCACCGTTTGGTGTGTAGCCTTTAGTCTGGATGGGCAGAGGCTCGTCAGTGGTAGTGAAGATGAAACGCTTCAGCTTTGGCAGGTAGAAACTGGGGAATGGCTACAACGATTGAGAACCGATCGCCCCTATGAGGGGATGAATATTACAGGGGTAATTGGCTTAACCACCGAGCAGAAAGCCACCTTAAAAGCCTTGGGTGCAGTGGAACTGGATTGATGTGAGGATTTATAACGCGATCGCCCATCTTTTCTCTACTCAGGAAAAGTTGCTTTAGCCTGAAAGGGAACGGCATTGCAGAGGAACTTCTACCATGAGCGAGGAAACCAAGAAACCAGTCGAGAATATCGAGGTGGTCAGAAAGCTCGTTGTCCCGGAGCCACCAACTGAGGATGAAGAGGGCGATCGCTCTCCTACTAAAACCGAACGGGATCTGACCACAGAAGTCCTGGCTGAAGCGTCTGAAGCTAGTCCTGGCGAAGTTACAGTGGTTAGAGAACTGGTTGTCCCAGAGTCAGCATCAGCGAGTGAGGATGGCGATCGCTCGCCCACCAAAACGGAACGAGATTTGGATGGCGAGGCAATCGCTAAGACCAAAACGGAACCTACTCAACCAACTGAAACAGTGAGAAAGCCCGTGATTTCTGAAGAGTAATGTTAGGCATTAAATTCGGGAATTGCAGTTTTTACTACCTGAATCTTCCAGAGAGTTGAGGTGCAAGCAACAACGCAGTACGCCGTTGCTTGCCACTAAAAACCTGGTGATCTCACTCTGATTTACTGAAGTTGCATTTGCTGAAGTTGCATTTGCTGAAGTTGCATTTGCTGAAGTTCTATTTGCTGAAGTTCTATTTGCTGAAGTTCTATTTGCTGTAGTAGCTGCTGAACCTCAGCTTGTCCATTTAGATCTTGTGTTCTCTCTGCCTCCTCTAAGAGTGGTAAGAGCTGTCTTTCTGCTTCAGCAAAGTTCCCTTGATTGATCAGAATATTTAACTGTTGACGCTCCACTGCTGGAATCCACCCACCGCCATAGACAGCGCCCCTGGGGGAAGTATACTGTGCGCAAGAGGGTCCCGGACATGCGTGCCTTTGACCATGCCGTGCTAAAGCAGGATGAATGTCAACTAGAGATGAAACGGTAGCTAAACTGATAATCGGCAGAAAAAGTGACTTGAACTTCATATACACTACAATCCTTCTTTGCTAAGTTTTGATTTTGCTGTTTTGATCCAAACACGTTCATCTGGATGATCTGGACTGCCTAAATTTAGGCAATTTTTCCACTGCTCCCGCGCCGCAGGCTTTGATCCTTCAAATTCTAAAACTTGTGCCAGCAAGCAGTAGGCTGATCCCCTCCGGGGATCTAGAGCAACAGCTTGTTTCAAATTTGCCTCTGCTTGAGGATATTTTTTGAGCTTCAATTGTGCCCAACCTAAATTCTTGAACAGCGTATATCGCGTTACATCGTCGGTTGCCAATAGTAAGCTTTCTGTAGTTAGTTCGACAGCTTTTGTATAATTTTGTTCCTGGGTAATTTCTAGCCGTGCTAAACTTCCGAACGCTGGTGCAAAACGATGTTCTACTGCGCCTTGAAAGTTAGCACGAGCCAGATCGAAATCTTGCTTTTTTTCGTAGATTAAGCCCCGGTTGTACAAAGCTTCTGCATAAGTTGGCTTGAGCATGAGCGCTAGATTAAGATCTTGCAGAGCACTCTCATCTTGACCTTGACTAAATTTTTCATACCCACGATTATTGAAAAACATGGCTGACCAGGGAAGCACTACAACAAAGAGGACACCCAACACTGTACTTAGACTCACCATGAAAAAGCCCAAACGTAATAATTGTTTGGCCTTAGCCTGCTTAATCATGCGATGACTGGCGGTGATTAGCCTTGGGAGCGATGCGTTGTAGCCTAGATCACTCGCATCCGAACTTGATAACCAGCGCTCGGCTTCAACCACTTCTATTTTGTCCAACAAGCCACCTGCTCCTTCGCCTAAGCGAACCCATTCTTCCGCGTTTGCTGTTAGCCGTCTGCGAATTTGCTCGGCTTCTCGTCGCTCAAGAATCCACTGCTGTAACGCGGGCCACCCGCTAATCAGTGCTTCGTGAGCAATATCCACTTTGATTGCGGTACTCGTTTCCTCACCGCTTAGGGTTAATAGGCGTCTATTGGCTAGATGGTTCAGCGTCTGGTTAAACAGACTGAAATCATCACCAACAGCTTGCAGTGCCTTCATCGATTGCTGACGGCGGGTGTCAGCGCGTCCTTCACCAAACTGTACTAACCGGAGAAAGATCCGTCGAGCCATGTCTCTCTGCCTCTCTGGTTCGACTTCCAGGGTTGCTAATGCATCATCGGCGCGACGAGCGATCGCCACCTGCAAACCAGTGCGATGTTCACTCCCACCAATGCCATAAGCTTTTCGAGGCAAAACCAGTGCCTCATAAGCCCTAAGAGGTAAGAGCCGCCGCTCCAACCGTTCCCATAGAAGTACTAACGTCTCCTGAATTAACGGTAAAACACCTGGTTCTCCCCTCGCATCAGTGACTAGCCGCTCTAGTAAAGCAGTCTCAATAAACACACCGACATCTTCAGCAGGCTTCAGAATCGCCTGCCGCAGCCCTGCTTCATCTAACGGTACAACCTCTAGCCGATGGGCTTGGATTTTTCGCCACAAAACTGATGTCATCAAGTCTGAATAAAAGTCAGCACGAACTGTTAACACTAGATAAACATTGGGTACTTCAGCTAACTCAAGCAATGCTTGTTGAAAGGGAATGGTCTCCTGGCTTGCTTGAGTAAACACTTCCTCAAACTGATCGATAACGAACAAAAATCGTTGGGCGTTAGGCTGAGTTGATAGTAGTTGGGTAATATTGCTGGCTGTATTTGGGTCGTTGCCCAAACGCTCTTTGAGCGTTGCTAGGGGTCTTGCTCCCGGACGCATCGAATGAACTAACCATTCTCCCGCACCAAAGAACCCAGTCTGACGTAGTTTTGGAACGAGTCCGGCAAAGACCAGGGAAGATTTGCCACTACCTGAAGGTCCAATCACCATCAGAAATGAATGCAACCGTAAGCGTCCCAGTAGTTCCTCAATTTCTTGCTCGCGTCCGAAGAAGCGATCGCTCATTGCCTCAGCAAACGGCTCCATCCCTGGATAGGGGCAGGGTGGTTTGGGTAAAAGGGTAGGGACAGTCAGCTTCAAGTCAGCACAAAGGCGAGCAATCGCGGCTGTCTTCTCTTCATCGGTTACCGCTCTCAATTGCACCAGCATGGCTAATCGAGGTTCCAATTGCACAGGTTGCAGAACCAACGGAATCACTGGCCATGTCTGAGTTTCGTCACCATAAGCCTGACCTAACAGATCCACAAATCGTTTAGAACTATCTGCCAAATAAGCTGGAGACACCACTAGCAGGGTACGCTGACTCTGCTGAACAGCACGCTGGAACTCTTGAACTCGAGGTGCTCCCAATCGAAACGCTGTTTCTGAGAGATAGCGTACCCCTGCTTGAGTGAGCGCATCTAATAGATAACCTTCTACCCAGGGGCGATCCGCATCCGCATAAGAAATAAATAGATCATACTCTTTGTTCATGGCGGTTCTCTATTACATCTGCGGCAATGGTTCGCGCAATGTATGGATTAATCGTTCAAATTCACGCTCAGCTCGACGAGGATGAGCAAGATCAAGCGTTGTCAGCATGCTTAACCGTGTAGGCAACTGATCATTATCAAACGGCAGCGCTTTTACAGGCAGCAGACGATAAGTGCCTTCTTGAATCCCAATTGTTTGCCCCAAGATATTTTCGAACGTCGCTTCGTAGTGCGCTAAGTACGCTCCAGACAAAACAATAATCGTTCGCTTTGCTTGTTGGATTCCCTGCTCAATATTGACAACGCGAGCCACACCAGGGCTTGCCAGGTCACCAGAGACTGCAATTCGTAAGTTAGCCTGCTCTAAACGAGGTAGTAAGACATCCCAAACCCAAGTAGTATCGGGCTCTTGATCTACATAACTGATATAGGCATCATATTGAAAATTTTCCTGGTCTTGGTCGAGTAAAGCGTGTCTATCAGGTACTTTGTCAAACCGAGGCAGTAATTCCTCAGCTTTATATTGAAGAACTGGTGTGGAAGATTCTGGAATTCCTTGCAGATCGATCGCATTACAGCCAAATTCAAACGCATCCGTGTAGGACTTGCTCCTACCGATCGCCTGGTAAAAACCCTTCGCAAACTTAACAGCTGCCTTATCTCCGATCGCCTGATTCATGCCCACGACGCAGTTGATGTGTTGATGAATGGCTTTGGCTTGCTCCTCGGAATAGCAGGCGTTCAAAAAGACACACTCCACGTTTGCCTTAACCAACTTAAACAGACCTGCTAAGGCTGTAGAACTGACCAGCTGCATCTGCCCCAACTCGTCTTCTAGTGCTAACCCCTGGCTGCCGCCACCGTGTCCTGAGAAGTGGACGATTTGAGGTTCATAATCCATCAGAATCGGTTGCAGATCATCCACTCGAACCGCCCAACGAGTCATGATTTCCACCTGATCTCGATTTCTGGACTGATCCAACGCCGCCTGGATTTCGCGCACCTCCTCATCCAGGCGGAGCCGATCGGTATTCTTGGGGTTTGCAGTCAAGATCAGGATCTTTTTCACGGCAATCTCAACACTAGAGAGGGGGGCTAATCACTAGACATGCATAACTACCACTTCGTCATGACTCATTACGGACTTTAGAACTTCAGCTCGTAAGCTGTATGCATATTGTCGCTTTATTTGTTGGTCGTATACAAACTGGCATCCGTTTTTAGCGAGTGATCACTCGTCGAGAAACCAGATCCGTTGCTTGGCATAAATACTTTTAAGGTGCTTCCTTACTGTCTCTATGGAAATGTAGAGTTGTTGCGCAATTTTCTGGTAGGTAGATCTCACTCGCCGCAGTTGCCAGATTTGCGCCTCACGGGGCGTGAGTTTATATCTATTCGCTTCAGTAACTGCCAGGTTTTGCAGTAATCGCTGGCAATCCTTGAGCATGACTAATAAATAAGGTTCACTGCCTTGTCGTTCCAGCCAAGAAGCCTGCACCCACAACCTGCTTTCTTTAGCGCTGATTTCAGCCTCAATCACCACGGCTGGAGTCGCAGCAGCGCTGCGACTCTGAACAAGTGTTTGACAGACTTGTTCAATCGCTTTGGGCATCCCATCGTGATAAATCTGGCTAGCGTTCAGTTGAGTACAGAGCTGACGGGCACGACGATTGGCATAAACTTGTGCACCTCCTTCTGTGAAAATCAAAACACCATCTGTCAAGATTTCGATCGCTGTCTGAAAAAGGACGTGCTGTTCTGGTTGTACTGAAGTCCCCCATTTTGCCGCCATGTTCGCTGAAGCCGCAGGATGAGTCCTTGGGGGCAGTTGAGTCAACATCTTAAATGACCTCCTCTAAGCCAATGCTTTCATCAAACATGGTGCTTGACTGACTTCAAGCCTGAGAATCACTGACTTAAGCTGACTTCTCAGACCGTTTGTGCGTAGTCATGCCTTCTTCCTTTGTCTGAACTGTCTACCTCAAAGAGAACGATTGTCCAAATCTTGGCGATCGAAGCGAGTCCAGAGGTGGTTGGGGTTAAATGAGTAGGCGAGCAGAAAGTGGCGTTAAAGGGTGTAACAGTGGAATCTGCTAGGACGCAGGAGGCTGAAACCCCTGTTCTGTCGTTCAAAATCTCTGTGCCAAAGAACGTAGAGACTAACTAGCATGTCTCAATGAGCCTGAGTACTAGTTTTTGAAACGCATGTTTAGTGAGCATTTCAGCCTTAGCGTGAGTTCCTGTACGGCTACTCGTTTAACCCCAGATTCAGCCAAGCAGCATCACTCACATGAGTCTGCATCTTGAAGCCGACTTTGCAGCTCAAACAACAACAGCTCCCAATCCGCTTGAGTCAGAGCCGCTTCCGGTCGCTCAAACAACTCCATCACAAAGCGGGTACGCTGCTCCAGCGTCCAACCCATTTGCAGCACGCGCTGGTCGATCGCCCCTCGAATGCTGGTGTCAGTCAGGGGATACTGCTGCACCGCCTCACGCAACAGCAGCGGCTCTTCTAGAAACGTGGTCAAGTCCGAGCGCACATACCAATCCGCCTGTGCCAGCGCAAACTCTGGTGGTGGGGCAGTAAAGTAAATCGCATCCAGTTCATCCTCTACCAGGAGCAAGCCCACCAGCCGTGACAAACCGAGCCAGTCTTCCTCCTCTGCTTGCAGGAAGCGCGCACCGACTGCCAACAAATCCACCTGCGCCAATGGGTTGTAAACGCC
>Ga0209490_10003187_pt1 | contig 15355 bp, 13 predicted proteins | sample MAT06_FD_187209 | JGI IMG/M metagenome (GOLD analysis project Ga0209490, IMG submission 187209) | Freshwater microbial communities from Lake Fryxell liftoff mats and glacier meltwater in Antarctica - MAT-06 (SPAdes) (version 2) | ecosystem: Environmental > Aquatic > Freshwater > Ice > Liftoff...
CGCCCTGGCGTCTGGCACGAACGTCGAGCGATTCATCAGCAGCCTCGAGGCCGAATATGGCGAAGCCGTCGACGCCAAGCCGGGCGATTTTTTCATCCGCGACCAGCTGGTACAGATCATCTTGGCGCTGCGCATGACGAACGGGTTTCTGGCGTTCGTGTTTCTCATCGCGGCCGCCGTGTTCATCGTCAATACGACACTGCTCACCATCGTCGAGAACCGGCAGGTATTCGGCATTCTCAAGACGACCGGCATGACGCCGGCCCAGCTGAGGTCCTCGATCGTGACTGGCGTCGGCGTTCAGGCTGTGACCGGTGTGGTCGTGGCGCTGGCGCTGTGGTTCCTCACCGCGCGCGCGATGCTGTCCGGTCTCTTCGGCACCGTGGGGCTGGTCTCCTTTCCGCTGGAGAACTGGGGGATCGGCATGGCCGCGCTGGTTCCCTTCATCGTTGTGTTCTGCCTTGCGAGTGCCTGGTGGCCGTCGCGCCAGGTACTCGCGATCAACCCGCGCACCCTGATCGTCGAATGAGGCGCGTACTTCTTTTCGCACTCGCGGCGCAGGTCGTGCTGACGTCGCCCGCGGCGGCACAGCGCGCGACGCCGCGCGCCGTACGCGATTTACTCGACCGTTTTCTCGCGCGTCACCTGAGCGAGATTCCGGTGCCGGGGTTCTCGGCGGTGGTCGTGAAGAACGGAGCCGTCATCCTGAGCAAGGGTTACGGCGTTGAAGTCGCGGGTACCAGACGCCGTATGACGTCACAATCACCAGTGGCCATCGGCTCGCAAACCAAGTCGATCACCGCGATCGCGATCATGCGGCTCGTCGAGGCAGGCAGGATTGATCTCGACGCGCCGGTGGTGCGCTACCTCCCATGGTTCCGCACCGCCGACAACCGCGGCGGCGAGATCACGGTCCGCATGCTCCTGCACAACACCTCGGGCATCCCCAGCGCGGACACGTGGGTCTACAGCCAGGACAGCGATGAGGCCGCAGTCGAGCGCGAGGTTCGGGGACTCTCGTCCGTGTCGCTCGCCCGCGCGCCAGGCACCTCATTCGAGTATGCCAACGAGAACTTCAGCATCGCCGGTGCAATCATCGAGGCCGTCTCCGGCATGCGCTACAGCGCGTTTCTCGAGCAGGAGTTCTTTCGACCGCTGGGCATGACCCACTCGAGCACCGCTCGTGATCGGTTCAAGGAAATTGGCGCGCTATGGGGACACTTTGCAGAACCGAACGGCGTCACGCCGGCCGGCCCGCGATTTCTGGCCGCAGCGCTCGCCGCCGGCAGTGAACTGCGGATGACGTCGGACGACATGGGGAAGTTCCTCGTGATGCTGCTCCGCAACGGAATGGCGGGCCGCTCGCGATACCTGAGCGAGGCCTCGGTTGCGCGACTCTTCGTGCCGGGGAGCATCACGACGGTGGCACTGCCCGAAATGGGTGTGAAGGGAGGCAAGTCGGGATACGCGATGGGATGGGTCGTCGTCAACGCCGACGGCCGAACAGTGATCAACCATGGCGGCAGCGCGATCGTGATGAGTTCGTGGACCATCATCGACACGCTGACGGGTACCGCGGCCAGTGTGCTCTATAATGGGCCGACGCTCGACGCGTACCGCTACCCGGGTCAGCTCTGGCTGGTGAACAACCTGCTCCATATCGCCAATGGTGAGCCGCTGAGCAACTTCGCTCGGCCCACCGAGTCCGACCCGACGCGCAACACCTTCGAACTCGCGGCGGCGAACTTCGATCGATACGTCGGCAGCTATCTCTCCGGTGACGGCTTTCGCGCGAACATCGCCAAGGCCCCCGATGGCCGCCACCTGAGGTTCAGCATGGATGCCGGCGCAACGCGCAATCGCTCCGAACTGGATTTTCTCAGTCCTCCGAGTGCAGTGCTGCGCAACATCACGGGATCGGCACCGATCACATTCACGATCACGCAGGGCGGCGTGGTGACCGGATTCTCAGGTGGCCTTCCGGGTGGCGTCTACCGAAAGCGCGGCAACGACGATATGGCGCGGGTCCAGGAACTCAAGTCGCCAAGTGGGCGTGTCGGCATTCAGTTACCGCGGAATTGGGTGGCCATATTTCGTGGCGATTCATTCGTGGCACACCGCGGTTCGGACGCAACGACTCGCCTGAGCGGTGCACTCTCCGGCAGCCCAGGCATGGTGCCGACCGCAGCGCGCCTGTCCACGCGGTCGGAGACCATCGGTCTCTACGAGTGGACGCGGCGCACCTGGACCGATCCGGCTGGTGTCGATGCGCGGCAGCGCATGCAGCTCGTGACACGCATGGGGGATGTGTGGTTCACACTGAACGCGGAGGTGCCGCCCGGCCGGCTGACGGCGGCGCTGCGAGACGTGATCGTGCCGTTACTCTCGACGATCGAGCTCAGCGCCGAGCGATCGTCGGACTGGCAGGCCTCGGCTGGGTCGCGGGCCTGCTCGTGCGAGACGCGCTGATAGCGATTCCCCCGCAGTTCATCACTCCTGGCCCACCTTCTGTCCCGGAATAACGGCAACCAACACGCCAGCCGTGTAGCATTCGACCATGACGCGACTTCTCGTCGGCAACGCCCCGCTCGCGCGCTCCGTTCTCCACGGCCATTGGACCCGACTCTGGGCACTCGCGCTGCTCTGGTGGACCCTCGAAGGCGTTGCCACGGCAACCACTTACCGTGGGATGACCGGCGTCAGCTGGGAGAAGATCTTTCTGCTGACCGGGCTTGGAATCGTGCAGTGGGTACCGCTGACCATCCTCGCGCTCTGGATGGCCGAACGCGTGCCGGTCGATCGGCAGAACTGGCGCTGGTCAATGCCCCTGACGATGCTGGTCGCGGCGGCACTGGTAGTGCTCAAGGCGATCGTGGTTGTCGTCGGTAATCCGTACGTCGGCTGGTACACCACCTTGCCGCCGTTCGGCGAGATTCTCCTCACCAGCGTCGCCAACAACCTCTTCCTGTTCTGGCTCGTCGTTGGCGTGGGCCACGCCATCGTCAACGCGCGCCGGGTACAGGAGCGCGATGAGCAGCTGGCGCGCGCCGAGTTGCAGCACCTCAAGTCACAGCTCCACCCGCATTTTCTGTTCAATGCGCTGAATACCGTCAGCTCGCTCATCCGTACCGATCCCGAGACGGCCACGCAGATGATCGCGCAACTGAGCACCCTGCTGCGGCACGCCCTGCAGCGCGCAAGTACGCAGGAAGTCGCACTGCGGGAAGAATTGACGATTCTTGCGGCGTATGTCGAAATTGAGCGACTCCGATTCGAGGATCGACTGGCGGTCGTCTGGCGGATTGCCGCCGATGCGATGGGCGCGCAGGTGCCGCATCTGTTGCTGCAGCCGCTGGTGGAAAATGCGATTCGACACGGCATCGCGCCCCGCAGTGAGTCGGGTACCGTCGAGATCGCGGCATACCGGCGAGACGGAACCTTACACCTCTCGGTGTCGGACGACGGCGTCGCACGATCTGCACCGCCAGCACAGAAGGGCGGCGTTGGTCTGACCAATACCCGTGATCGACTGCGCCAGCTCTACGGTGCGGCACACTCATTCACCGTTGATGCCGTCGCACCGCATGGTCTCCGCGTCGATATCGCATTCCCCTTCCGCGAGACCGTGATCGCATGACTGTCGCCGACACGGCCCGACCTGCCGCCTCCGCCACCCTCATCACCCCCCGCATCACCGTCCTGATTGCGGACGACGAGCCGCCGGCGCGACGCGGCCTGCGGGCGCTGCTCGAGGAGCAGGCCGACATCGAGGTGATCGGCGAGGCACGCAACGGCACCGAAGCGATCGCCGCGATCCAGTCCCTCCGACCCGCACTGGTGTTTCTCGATGTGCAGATGCCCGAAAGTGACGGGTTTGACGTCGTGCGCACGATTGGCGCAGAGCGTATGCCCGTGGTGGTGTTCGCCACGGCCTTTGATCAATATGCGCTGAAGGCATTCGAAGCCCACGCAATCGACTATCTGCTGAAGCCCTACGATCGCACTCGCTTCAATGCCGCACTCGATCGTGCGCGCCTGCAGGTACGTCGGCAGACAGTCGACGATCGGTTGCTGGCACTTGTCGAGCGACTCGAGGGTGGACAGCAGTACCTCGCCCGAATCATGGTCAGGACCGGCACACGGACCCAGTTTGTCGCGGCCGCGAGTGTGGACTGTTTCGAGGCGGAATCCAACTACGTTCGGCTGCGAGTCGGTGATCGTTCGTATCTCATCCGTGATACCCTCACAAATCTCGCCGAGCGTCTCGATCCCACGCTCTTCGTTCGCGTGCATCGTTCGCTGATCATCCAGACCTCACGAATCGTGGAGGTCGAGTCGCTCTTTGCCGGCGAGTATGTGCTGACTCTCTCCACTGGCCGTCGGCTGACCAGTGGTCGAACCTTTCGGGGCGCCGTCCAGGCGGCGCTTGGTCTGTGAGCGTCGCTTCACCACGATTGCACCCATTTCACAGACTGCCTCGTCAACGCGACGCTTGGTCCCACGATGCTGGAACTGGTGAACGTACCGGTTGTATGCTCGTGCGTTCACCGGGATCACAACGCGAACGGGGAGCGCACGCGAAGACCAACCGCTGCAAGACCCTTGCATTGAACCCTGTCGTGTAATGCTTGATTGACCACCCCCTGCATGGTCCATCAGATCGCCGACAGGCCCCCAGCGGCAAAGGCAGGAAGATGCGATGTGTAACGGAGCAGCACTCCGTGCTGCTCCGTTCACAGATATTTTATGCGAGCTTTTGCAGCAGAACGCGGCGTTACGCAGCCCGCGCGCAGCACCAGGAAGTGCCGGTTCGTGGTCCCGGCGGTCGTCCTGATGGTCTGGTGACGTCGCCACAGCGCAGGGGAGCGGACATGAAAGCCGACGTCGAAACCATCGGGAGTTCTAGGACGCGGTGGCGGCAGGCACTGTGGACGTCGTAGGCATTGCAGCCTAAGCGGCTGCTGCCGGACATGCACGACCCCGACGTCAGCGAGGATGTGTCACTCGCGCTCCATGCCGTGCACGCACTGCGTGCCGCCGATGACCTGCTGGCGCCGAGCCGCAGCGCCCGTCGGATTGCGCACCTCATGACATGGGCGACCCGTGGTGCGTCGGTCGCGCAGACAGAGGCGTCGCTCACCGCGCTCCGGCAGATCAAGCAAAGCGCGGTGTCGATTACCCTCGGAACACTCACCACGCAGGGCTATGTCGTTGCGCTGCCTCGACAGGGCAACGCGGCTATCGAATACGTGCTCTCCGGCACCAGCCGGTTGATCTTTGGTTGACAGCGCGGCGTTATGCCTTAGGTGCGGCACCGGAGGTGGACTAGAGGGGACGTCTCACCACTTCCGTCAGTACTCGACCGAATTCTGGTCGGAAAGCCTGGGAACTACCACCTTAGTCAGAGGTCAGCTGATGAAACGTCCTATCGTAGTTCGCCGTTTTCTTTTTTGGTCGCCGTTATTACTGCCGGTGTGGATTGGTCTCTTATTGTTGTGGCCACTGTCGCAACCGCCGCTACCGACGATAAGCAATCAGCCGCTGCTGATCCACAACGTGCAGGTGATCGATATACTGACCGGTGAGGTGCGCAGCGGTCAGGCTGTTTGGATTGACGATGGTCGTATTCAGCGGATCAGCCCGGATGCAGCCGAAACGTTCACAGACCCTGCATCTGGCAACTGGCACCGGATCGACGGCAACAACCAGTTTTTGATCCCGGGCTTACAGGATATGCACACCCACAGCACGCAACTGTCGCCACAGATCCACCATCCGCTGTGGCTGGCAGCCGGAGTGACGTCGCTGCGCGATATGTGGGGTTGTGTTGCGGCCAGCGACAGCTTTATTGCCTGCACTGCCGACCGAAAAGCCTGGGAACAGCAGATGAAACATGGGCTGCGCAGCAGTCCGCGCTATCCGATACAAAGCAGCTTTGCACTCGATGGCGGGTCTGAAGTGCCCGACGGCATGCCCGCCTATCTGAAACTGCAAAGCGCTACGGACGCCAAGGTATTGGTAGCGCACTACAAGCAGCTTGGTGTGGATCAGCTGAAAGTGTATGAGCGGGTGAGCCTACAGCAACTTCAGTGGCTGAGCGCAGCAGCAAAGCCTGCCGGCATCGCGCTGGCCGGCCATCAGCCCTGGTTGGTGCCGCTGGAAGACGCGATCGGTTTCGGCCTGCGAAGCCTCGAGCATGGCCGGGTGTTTCTGTTCGAATGCGCCATTGATATCGCGACCTACAAAGCGCAGCCGATGAGCAAGGGGTTAATCACCGCCGACGTCTGGCAGCAATTGCTTGACTCGCAGGATGCAAGCTCATGCCAGCAGAAAATGCAGATGCTGGCCGATTCAGACAGCTGGTGGAGCCCGACGTTAGTAACGTTGCAGCTTGGCGCCAAAGCGATGGAGCCACAGTTTCGTGAGGATACACGGCTGAACACGGTGCCCTGGCTGTTGCGACAGTTATGGGAGGGCGATGCTGATGGCGCGGTAGAAAACGGCCGCGCCGCCGATGGCCGCTATCCGCAGCAACAAGCATTTCGGTTGGCCCTGACGCAGCTCAGACAAGCGCATCAATTAGGTGTGAAAATAATCGCCGGCACCGATGCGCCGGACTCTTTTGTCTTTACCGGCAGTGGCATGCATGATGAATTGGCGCTGTACGTGCAGGCGGGGCTTACTCCCTTACAAGCGTTGCAAACGGCTACTGTGAATGCCGCGCGCTACAGCGGAGCTGCTGATCACAGCGGGCAGATTGCCGTTGGGTTTGATGCCGATCTCGTGATGCTGCCGACAAATCCATTGGTGGATATTCAGGCGTTGCGGCAGGTGCAAGGGCTGGTGATTGCCGGGCAGTGGTACGACCAGCCGCGACTGGCGCAATTGCAACAGTTTTCCCTGCAGCAGGCCGGCAGTCTTCGCATCAACCTTCACTTGCTATTCGGTGCGCTGCGAAGTGAAATGTTCCGCCACCAGATTGCCGACTGACGCCGACCTCATTCGGATACAGACCGAAGATTCAAGTCTCGCCCATCAATCGAGACGACGGCGCGAAATTGCCTCCCAGCATTTTTCGAGAGCGCTGCGCAGTGCTGCCACTTCGGCTGAACCGATTTCTGCGGCAATCTCCGTCTCGATTACGCGAAGTTGATCTCGCGCGGCTCGAGCGAGCTGCATCCCACGTGGCGTCATCACGACCGTCTTTTGATTCCTCCGCTCCGGATCGTCTTCAAGACGAACTAAACCGAGGGACTGCAGCTCACGGAGGGTCTTCGAGATAGCCTGCCGGGACATCTGCATCCGTTGTGCGATCTGTGCCGCGTGGGTAGCTCCGCAATCGAGGTTGCCGAACAACACCAGATGGGGCTCGGTGACATTGTCGTACCCTCGCTCCTGAAGGCGCGCGATCAGGCTTTGCAAGATGAACTGGGAAGTCGCCTCGAGCAGGACCGTGAGTGGCTTCCCTGCGTCGACCGGCCCGCGCCGTATCGTCAACTTCGTTGACATGAATCTCTCTCGGTTGTATTGTCAATGAACTTTACAACATTGGACTGGTTCATGACCAGCATTTCCCTCGTGTTGCGCCTCAACGCAGCAAGTTGCCTCGTGTTCGGCGCCCTGTTCGCACTGCGACCCGACACGGTCGCGCGTACCCTCGGGGCTGCGCCGCCGATCGTAATTGTCGGGCTCGGCTCTGCCCTGCTTGTCAATGGCGTTCATCTGGCGCTCGTGTCGATGAGGGCGCGCCCGAAACATCTCGAGATCCTCTGGTTCGCATTGGGCGACATGGCTTGGTGGCTGGCCTCCGCCTCGCTCATCGCCTCGGGAATCTGGATCACGGCGGTTCAGGGCATCGCGCTCACGATAATGACTGGGCTCTTGGTCGCGGGGCTTGGAACCGCGCAGCTCTTTCTGCTTGGCCTCGAGCACTCGGGATTGACTGCATCCGGGCAGTGGCGACGCATTGGTCGATCGTGGCTTTCCCTGCCGACCTGGGTGAAGCTGTGGCTGTTTGCACTCAATGCCGTATTTCTCGCAGCTCCCGCCGTCATGACGTGGGACTCGGCACGCGTCGTGCTCATTTCATATACGGCCAGCGGTCCGCTGCTCCTCGGGTTCGCAGTCCATGCGGGTGGTCTGAACCGATGCATGGGCGTTGCCCATCTCGTTCCGTGGGTACCGATGTTGATCTGGCTTCTTCCGTCATTCCACGGGTTCGACACCAATTCAGTGCAGTCTGACTATGCCGCATTGCTCGGTGTGATGACCGTAGTCTGTCTGGCCTTCGATCTGTACGACCTGCTTCGATGGCTTCGTGGCGAGCGGAGTATCCTCTTGCCTTCCTCCAGCATTGGCGGAAGCGTTGCGACAGAATAGCATCACGTCCCTCCAGTCACATCACGTCATTCGGCGATCTCCGTCGTATGTCCGCAAGGTCAGAACTGCACCCATCTGGCGGTGTCATCGCGGGTCGGGTAAGTGATCTGTGATCAGCGGAATTGCGTCCGGCTCGCGTACTCGCAACCGGCTGAATCGCCAGCTCATGTGAATGGGCGCGGTGACGTGCGATGCGCGAGGAGCGTCCAGTGGCGGCGTTCACCTCACCGCACGAGTCAGAACGCGGAATTCTGACTGTCGTCCTTGCCATCGCGACCCGTGCCGCAGCCGTCGGCAGCGTACGTCCAGGTCAGCGTTGGCCAGTGCGTTTGTGACCTGCTGCCACCACTCGCATCGGATACTCCCCGGCGCCGGTGCCGAGTCGCATCATACCCGCGTATGCAAACGCGCCGTCACCCGCTGCCGGAGGCGTCCGCGCGGCAAGCGACTGGCACACCGAGCCCGTTCGGCGTGTCCAGACAACGCGGCCCGTCGAACATCGGGGGACACGCGTTCCGTCGATCTCGATGTCACGCACGCCGCTGTCAAACAGGAGATGACTTGCTGCCGGTAGCAGCATGACGTGGTCGAACGACTCGCGCTCCCAGGAGATTCCCGCGGCACGCAACGATGCGCGGGGTGCGCTCGCAACGACGACGGTGTCGCCGGTCTGCTGGCTGACCAGCTGATACGGCGGCCGACGGCGGGCATTCGAACTCCCCAGCGTTCGGCCTCGAAGGGTGACGCGCGTCGTCACATCGATGTACGGCACATCACTGGTGCTGATCCGGATCCGGCCGACGAGTGCAAGTCGCACGGTCGGAGCCGTGCCGACGGGGATCCGGAGGTGTGCTGTCGCATCGGAAGCATGCTCGAACGCCGTCAGGGGCAGCAGCATGGCGATCATGGGGAGCCGGTGCCAGAACGGCTGTCGAGTACGGATGATGTCTGGGCGTGTGGGCATCGGTGCTGGGCGAATGGTGAGCGAATGAGGAGCGACGACGCAACGGGCGGAGCGCCGACGGCATCGCGTGCTGAACGAATGCCGAATCAACTGCGGCATATAATACCGATCGTAGTCTACGGAAGACGTGTACCGAAGTTTCAGGCCGCTGCGGTCCTCACGGCCAGTGGGATGATGGTAACTTACCGCTGGTAAGTTACCATCGGCAATTGACACGGATATTGGCTCTGCCTGTCCGGTCCGCTGGCTCTTCGACTATTCGCGCTCGTACATCAGCCGCACGGCGCGGCTCAGCGCGCGCACCAGCGGCGCGAACCCCGCCCCCGCGACGGAGAGTCTCCCCTCCGTCAGCCGGCCATCGATGGCCAGTACGGTGTACCCGTGCACCATCGCCCACTGCGCCACCGTGCGTTCACGTATCGCGCGGTGCGGCAACAGCCCTTCGTCCGCCGCACGCGTCACCGCCTCGATCGCCGGCGCTTCAGCAGCATTGGCCGCAGCCCGGAGCGCTGGATACCCGGCGGAGCGTGCGAACTCCGGTGCGAATGCGAGGCGGAGCCGCGCCGGGTCCGACACACCGAATCGAAAGTACGCTGTCCCAAGACGGACCATGGCGTCGAGCGCCGACGTTGCCTTCGAGAGCGCAGTGCGTTGCGTGCGACCGAGTTCGAGCAACGCCTCGGTACTGAGCTCCGCCAGCAGCGCTTCCCGATCTGCGAAATGGTTGTAGATCGCAGGGTGCGACACGCCCACCTCGCGGGCCAGCGCACGGAGGCTCAGGCCGGCGATGCCTTCCTGCGACACCATCATGCGCGCCGCGTCGAGCACGGCATCGCGCAGGTTTCCATGGTGATACGGACGTCGGGCAGGCATGCAGCGCAGTGTAACGCGCGGAAACTTTTCCGCCAAGTTGCGTCAGTGTGAACGACCGAGCTACAGCGCCACGTCACGGCACCACCCCACTGCGCTCCGAGTACTCAGCAGCGATGTAGTAGCCGAGGGCACGTTTGCGCGGGTTCGTCGTGTTGCGCACGTTGCCGCGCAGGTTCGCGCTGGGGAAGGAAAATGGCGAGCCGTCCCCGCTGATCTCACCGTTGAACGCGAAGTAGTAGTTGTACGCCGACCTGGAGATGGCAAACTGCCGTAGCTGCACCACCTGACCAGAGCGGACGCGAATGTCGATGTACGGCTGGAACCGGCGGACGACGCGTCCATTCAGGAGTTCGTCGTCCGCGATGGATCGCGTTCGCGTTCCGGTGTCCGGTGACACCTGCCGCACCCCATCAACCCACTGCTCCCACAGGTAGAAATTCGTCGCAGCAGGCGGGTCGACCGCATCGATCGTCGCACGCAGTCCTTCCGTGGCCGCCGACTGATTCGGACGTGGCACGAAATACAAGCTGTCGATCGGAACCGCCGCCTGAACCACCTCCGCCGCTTCGTACTGATCGCCCTGCCATTGAATCCGAAGGGTGTATTGACGCCCCACAACGATCGGGAGATCACTCGCGGCGTACGTCCCTGGGGTTCCCGTCACCTCGGCCATCAGCACGCTGCGACCCTCGTCGTCCACCACCTGGACTGCTGCCGCGCGCGCCGGTGGCGCTGCGGCATTCGTGAAGTAGGGTGCTGTCGTTGTCAGTCGGATGACTTGCGGATTGAGTACCGGTCCCGCTGGGCGCTCCTGGACGCGCCGTACCTCGAGACGTGCCTCGACCACCAGAAGCTCGGGACCATCGGTCACCTTCAGGCCGACCACACGCTCACATGCCGTCTGGCTTCCCATCAGCAGCGCTATCGCCATCAGCGCGCGAATCTGTCGTTGCATCACCAGTTCTCAGAATCGAAAGACGTAGTTGAAACTCGGGACGATCCCGAAGATCGATGTTTGCACCGCCTCAGCAACGAGCGGATCATTCTTTGCCTGGCGGACGCGCAATGACTGGGCGTTAAACCGGTTGTAGGCATTCAGCACACCGAACTGCAACTCACCGCGGCGCAGTGTTCGCGTCAGGCTCAGGTCAAGTCGGTGATAGATCGGCAGCCGCGCGGCATTGCGTAGGCCGTACTCCGCCACCAGAAAGCCATCCAGCGTGTAGCGCGATTGCGGGAGCGTGATCGGCAGTCCGCTGGCCAGCAGGAAACTGGAACCGACTGTCCATTTCGGCTTCCAGCGATACGTACCAACGACACTGAGATTGTGCAGCCGGTCATAGGGCGATGCGTACCAGTCGCCGTTGTTCACGCCACCACCACTCGTCGCACCGGAGTTCCTCGGTACCGGAAACCGTTGTTCAGCACGCGATACGGTATAGCTTGCCCATCCGGTCACGCGACCCGTGGTGCGCCGGGCAAAGAGTTCCAGCCCGTAAGCGCGACCGGACCCCTGTACCAGCGCGGTCTCGACACGCGGTCTGAGGATGATCTCGGCACCATCGATGAAGTCGACCACGTCATTGATGGTCTTGTAGAACGACTCGGCGGTGAACTCGTACTCCTTCACCTGTCCGCTGTAACCGAACGCAAACTGATCCGCCGTCATCGGTCGAATATCGGGCCCCGCCACTTCCCACAGATCCAGTGGCGTCGGGGAGTTCAGCGGACTGACGAGGTGCAGAAACTGCTGCGTCCGCGCGTAGCTGATCTTGAGGCTCGATTGCGCGTTGAGCGTGTACCGCGCCGACGCGCGGGGTTCCCATCCGTCATACGACACGAGTGTCGCACCGCGAGCGATCCGTGAACTGTCAACGACCGTCCCCGCCTCGTACCGGTCCAACGCGCTGTTGTACACCACTGGCGCGTCGTTCCGATAGCGATACCGCGTGGCCTCACCCAGGCGCGCGAACGACGCATAGCGTACGCCGTACCGGATCGCGATCGGGCCTGCCTCGAACTCATGACCGGCATACCCGGCGAGAGTCCTGCCGCGGCGCGCCTCGACGCCGAACGCCTGGGTTGCGCTGGTGTCCGTCTGGCCGCGCACGGCGCCCGGATCAAAGGTGGTTGCCGTCCAGTCGGCGCCGAATTCGAGGCGGTGCCTGGCTGAGAGCTGATAAGTCTCATCGACCTTCAGCGTTGCAGTGGCAATGCCGGCCTTCCAGCGCGCGGAATCGAGTCCGGGAAATGGGAAGCGAAAGCGGAAGTCGTAGTTGCTGCGCGTCGCGGTGACCTTGGAAAAGAGTCGAGTACCCACCGCCTGATTCCATCGCAGGGTAGCGGCCCGATTACCCCAGCCGACACCGACTCCGAGGGTGGGTCGTGCAAACTCATCGCGGCCAGCATATCCGGACAGCATCAGGGCACCGCGTTGCCCGAGCCGGATGTTCCCTTTTGCATTCAGATCGTAGAAGTACGCCGTATTGTCATTCAGGGTGCTGTCACTCGAGACCCGAAGAAAGGCATCGGCGTACGAACGGCGCCCCGCCAGCAGAAACGAACCGCGCTTGCCGAGCAGCGGTCCTTCGAAGGTCGCACGGCTCGAGATCAAGCCGATCGATGCGCTGCCGGCGTACTCGTTGCCGTTTCCTTCGCGCTGCCGCACGTCGACCACCGACGACAGCCGGCCGCCGAACTTGGCCGGAATGGCGCCTTTGTAGAGCGTCACGTTGTCCACCGCGTCGGCATTGAATGTCGAGATGAACCCGAGAATGTGCGACGGATTGTAGATCACCGCTTCATCGAGCAGGATCAGGTTCTGGTCCACCCCGCCGCCGCGCACGACGAACGCGGTCGACGCGTCGCTCACTGTCGCGACTCCGGGCAGCAGCGCGATCGAGCGCAACGGATCGACTTCGCCCAGCAATGGAGGCGCCAGCCGGACCGTCGCCATGTCGAGTCGCACGACACTCATGTCGGGCAGCTTGGGATCGAGATCGGCGCGTTCCTCGTTCTTGTCCGACCGCACGACGACGGCGGACAGCGTGGTCTGTTGCGGCTTCAGCACGAAGTCGCGTATCACCGAGGCTGCCAGCGTGACCACCGTGTCCACTGGCATGAAGCCAATCGCACGTACCCGCAAACGATGCGCGACTTGTGGCAACGTCAGCACGAAGTACCCTTCCTCGTTGCTCTCGCGCGAGAGGCGGAGTTCTCCGACGATCAGCACTGCATTCCGGATCACTTCGCGTGACGCTGCGCTCCGGACATAGCCAGTCAATCGCACCACTGGCATGCGCAACCTGACTGAATCGCGCGGAACGGCGGGAATCGGAATGATCAGGAGCTGGTTAGCCGGTCCGACGAAGCCGCGCAGCCCGCTGCCTGCCAGCGCACGCTGCAGTGCTGTGGCGGCTGGTGTGGCCATCGCGCGGATGCGCACCCGGCGCGACATCGCGGGCAGCGCACCGTCCACGATGAACGACAACCGCGCCTGCCGTGCGATCTCGGCGACGACCGCCGACATCGGCTGTTCGCTGTCATTCAACGTGACCGTCACGGCCAGCGCACCGTGCAGCTCGGCTGTACTGTCCAGCGCAATGAAGTCCCGCGGAATCGACGATTGTGCCTGAAGGTGAACTGTCGTCACTGCTGTCATCAGAACGGCGAAGGCGCACCATGTGAAACGTTGCCTGGATATGAAATACACGGCAGTCGGGATCAGTGTGAGACATCACCACAGTGGACTTTCCACGCGTGTTCGGTGACATCGAGTACGGGAGTACGACACCTGCCATCGCAATATCCCCTCTTCGTATTCGCACTCGCGCGCTGTGCACGGAAACGCGCCGCGCAGCATGACACGCCGCACAACACATCAGCGCGGAGTCATCGTGATCAAAGTGCCGGTCTGGACCACCACGGCGTCGAGCGCGACACCAAGCGGTACAAGCAGTTGCGCAATTGGCTGCGCTTCGAATCGCGCCGAGAGGCGACGGCGAGTCAGCGACGGATCGACGACAATCGTGACATTGTACCAGCGCTCGAGCACAGGCAGTGCCTCCGAGAGTGGTGTATTGTCAAATTCCAGCGTACCACCGAGCCAGGCCAGTGCGTTGACTGGCGGGTTCGAGACGACCAGCGGGCCTTTGACCGGCAGCCGTCCACGTTGCCCAGCGTGCAGCTCGGCCGTGCGAGGCTGCGGCGTGACCGACGTGTCGCGCACGGAGACACGACCTTCCTCCACGATGATCTCGACGAAGGGTTGCTCCGTCCAGGCGCGGACCGCGAAGCGGGTACCAATGTCTTCGATCACGCTATGCCGCGCGCGTACCCGGAATGGTCGCATCGTGTCATGCACGACGCTGAAGAACGCTTCGCCGTCCAGCAGCACTGTACGCTCTGCCTTGCCGAAGTCACGCGACCACCTCGCACGGCTTCCGGCAGCCAGCGTGAGCACACTGCCGTCCGGGAGTGAGGTACTGATACGCTGGCCGCGCGGTGCCGCCACTTCGTTCATGGCGCGCGAGGTCAGCATCCGGATCGTCGCTGTTCCCACGATCACGGCCACCAGCGCGGCGGCACGAATCAGCCAGGACCCCTTCACCCTTGTCCGGGCTGGTACAGCCGGTGTTGCGCGAGCGCTTGAAATTGGCCGGACAACGTCCACGTCCATGCGTGCGGCAACGGCGCCCCAGGCGGCGTCGGTGTCCGCCGGTGTCACGTGAACGTCGCCCGCGGCGGCCGTCGGCAGACGATCGATCAACATGGCGCGCACTGGGTCTTCCGCAACCCAGTCACCGATCAGTGCTTCATCATCCCGCGTCGGCATTCCCGCCCACAACCGATCGAGGGCACGATCAAGGCGCACGGCACTGAGGTCACGAGGATCGGTCATGGTGCAAGGACGCGTGCACGCAGCGCCTTCAAACCGCGCGCCAGATGGTTCTCGACGCTCTTCGCCGTAATACCGAGCACCTCGGCGATCTCGGAGTACTGCATGCCCTCGCGCCAGCGCAGGTGCATCGCCAGTCGACAGCGCTCCGGCAGCTGCGAGAATGCGGCCTCGACCAAAGCGGACTGTTCGTCGGCAATCATACGTTCATCCACCCGCGCCGGCGTCACGTGCAGATGGTG